>JAABUQ010001659.1_pt1 | contig 46790 bp, 47 predicted proteins | sample 5560001 | NCBI WGS metagenome assembly JAABUQ01 (sample SAMN10711888, study PRJNA513371) | rock metagenome | isolation source: Antarctica rocks | place: Antarctica: Victoria Land, Finger Mt nord | collected 2015-12-18
CACGTTCGGCGCGACCGGCAGCCACAGCCTGACCCTTGCCGCGAACTACGACGTGCTGAAGCGCGGCGAAGGCAAAGCTAATGCTTTCAACACCGGCGGCAGCTCGGCGTACAAAGACGAGAACTTTGGGTACGGCGCTTTGTACAACCTGGACAAAGCGACCCGCCTGCGCTTCTGGTACATCCGCCCGACAACAATTGCCCATCAGCCGGGCTTCGCGTCCCCGCCCAAGTACGGCCTGTTCACCGGCGAGCTTCAAGTCAAGTTCTAAAACAGAAGGTCTATCCAGAGAACCTCACCCCGGAACTGCGTTCCGACCCTCTCCTTCTTAAGGAGAGGGTGCCAACTTGTTGGCGGGTGAGGTTTTATTGGAGTGAGGTTTTTTCTGGGTATATCAACCCCATCCGAGACCAGAAGGACCAAAGTATGAGCCAAAATTACGCCGAAGAAGTCAAAGAAAGACTCCTGCACGAGATGACCGACACGCCGCAGGGCGTAAACGACAGCGACATGCCGATGCCCGGCAACCCGAACCCAACCGGCGAAACCGGCCCCAGCCCCGGCCCGGACACCATTCCCGAGGGCTTCGCCGCGCTTGACGGCGACTTTACCATCAACGAGACCGGCGAAGAAGAAGACCCCGGCGACGCGAACGCCGGCGGCGTCAATGCCAACAACCCCGACGGCACCGCAGCCCTTGACCACGCGATGAACCCTTAAAGAGAGGATTCTCCCTAGAAAGCGAACACCGAATGGCAGATACCACAGACAGCATCTTAGCGACCACCGGAACCCGCCCCGCTGAAACTGGGCCGGGCGCGAATGGCGGCACACCCACAGGCGGCGGCGTGGCCGTGCCTACCGACCAAACCCTGATGGGCGCGGGAGGCAGCGAAATTGGCGACACCGCCGGCATCGGCGGGCCGTCCGACGCCAGCATTGCCGAAGAGGACGGCGGCGGGGCGACCCCGACGGCCCCCCCTGTCGGCGGCGATGACGAGCCGGAATCCGATGCCCCAACAGGCGGCCTGTCCAGCACCGGCACGATCGGCGGCGTCCCGACCGGTGCGACTGAATCGGGCATGAGCAGCCCCACCGGCCCCACGGCGGGCGGCGGGCTAAGTACTCCCGGCACAGGAAAAGCCTGACCGGGCAGGCGAAAAAAGAACACACAGGGCAGGCGCAGTCGCCGCCGAGCAGCAGCATTGGAGCCGCAAAATTAACATGGAACTGCGACACATTCAATCGTTCTGCGCGGTCGCGGAAGAAGAACACGTCACTCGTGCCGCCGAGCGCCTGCATATTTCACAGCCGGCGCTGACGCAGCAGCTCAGATTGCTGGAAAAAGAACTTGGGCTGGCCCTGGTGCAAAGATCAGGCCGGGGCATTGCGCTGACCGAAGCGGGAGAGTTCTTTTACAAAGAAGCTGTGCTGATCTTGCAGCACCTCAGCCGGGCCACGCAGCAGACGCAGGAGATCGCACGCGGGGGGACAAGTCATCTGCGGGTGGGTGTGACAGAAGCCGTCGCCTACTCGTCCACTCTGGCGGAGGTTCTAAGCTGCTTTCGGGAGCGATGGCCTGCGGTCCAGCTGACTTTGTCTCAAAACGTGGCAAGCGAGCTGGGACCTGCCCTGCGGGAGCATCAAATTGATGTGGCATTTACCTGCCCCATCCACACGGCGCATCTGGACTTAATCAGTCAGCGACTGGCGCAGGACCGGATGGTTTTGGCGGTTCCAGCCCGACATCCCCTGGCTGGCAGAAAAAGCGTGTCTCTGCCTGACTTGAAAGACAAGCCGCTCGTTCTTGTGACGCATGACCGGGTTGCAGGGACCTTTGAGGATATGCTGTATGCCGCCTGTGAACGTCACGGGTTTGCTCCCCGGATTGTTCAGACAAGTCCGAGGCTCATGCTGGCGCTGAACCTGGCGGCTGCCGGGATCGGTTTCGCCTTTGTCCCTGAGTACATGAGCAGCGTTCCGGTGGAGGGCCTGCGCTATGTTCCCATTGAAGACTCCTCTCCATTGATGCTGGGAATTGATTTCGTCGCCCGTGCGGAAGATAGCTCTCTTCTGGTCACCGGTCTTCGGGAGATCGCCCTTCGCCTCTTTAGCGACAGGTAAACGATAAGCAAAGACTTATCATTTGCCCGAAAAATAGTATTGGACAGACTGCCGGAAACCCTTCATACTGGGCATACAAGGAGTCTTTACCAATGGCAGACAACAACACTCAATTTTCCCATGCTCATTCTTCCGGGCAGGCTGCCGACCCTTCTCGCCGAAAGTTTATGCAGCAGGCCCTGTCTTCGTCGGCTGCCCTGATGATGCTATCCGCTGTGAACCCACTCAAACTATCCGCTCTTCCTGCCGGCACGCTGGTTTCGCGCACTTTCAGCACGCCTCGTCAGACAACGCACTACATCGAGTGCGGGCCGGCCGACGGACCGCTAATGATTTTCCTCCACGGCTGGCCGGAGCTCAGTCTGATCTGGCGCGCCCAGATGGGCGCGTTCGCCGCAGGCGGTTGGCGCTGCGTCGCTCCTGACCTGCGCGGCTACGGCGGCTCTTCCGCGCCCGCAGCCAACGACGCCTACACCATCAAGGAAGTCGTGGCAGACATGGCGGAGCTCCATGACCACCTTGGCGGCAAGCCTGCGATCTGGGTTGGCCACGACTGGGGCAGTGTTGTAGCCGGTGAGTTGGCCGCGCATGAGCCCAGGCGCAGCCGTGGCGTCGTGCTGATCTCGGTGCCGTATTTTCCCGACTCGAACGCCCTGCCGACGCTCGTCCCGCTGGTCGACCGAACGATCTATCCGGCTGACCAGTATCCGGATGGCCAATGGGACTACTACCGCTACTACACGACGCACTTCGGAGCGGCGGTCGCCGACCTCGATGCAGACAAGGCTGCAACGCTGGCGTCGATCTTTCGACCAGGCAGCCCCGCCGCCGTCGGCAAGGTTTCGCCGAATGCGGTGGTCACGCGCAACGGAGGGCGCTTCGGCGCCGCGCACCGCGCCCCGCCGACTCAACCTGACCCGGCTCTCTGGCCGCCGACGGACTTTGACGTGCTGGTACAGGCGTTCAAGGCTCATGGCTTCCGACCCGCCTGCGCGTGGTACCTGAACGACGACGCCAACATCGCCTACGCGCGCAAGGCGCCCAATGGCGGCCGCCTGTCGCAGCCGGTGCTGTTCGTCAACGGCGACTGGGATCAGATCAACAGCATCAACGGAAATCGCCTAGGCGACCCGATGCGCGCGGCCTGCCCAGACCTTACCGTGACGAGTCTGCCCGGCGCCCATTGGCTGCCGCTGGAACGCAAGGCAGAACTCGTCCAGGCCATCCGCACCTGGCTCCAGAGCAAAAAGCTTTGATGGCGGCAGTGGGAAAGTGAGTCCCACACGGGGAGCGGTTGCCCTACGCTGGTTGGGCCGCTCCGCCACGTTGACAGGGAGGAGAAGAAGGAGCTAAATGACCGATAAAGCAAGGCGCAGCCCGGTTCCGGCCTGGCTGGTAATCGTCGGCGTCGGGTATCAATGGTTCTACAACGGCGCGAACTTTCTAGCCTTCAAGGTCGGCGGGGACGCCTTTCACCCGCTGATGCTGGCGGCCCTGCGGTTCACTGCCGCCGCGCTGCTGCTGCTGCCCTTTGCGGCAGTCCGGTGGCGGCGGAACGCACCGACATTGCGTGAGATCGGCGCTTCCAGCCTGCTTGGCCTCGTGATGCTCGTGGGAGGTCAGGCGCTAGCTATCTGGGGCACGCACTTTTTGCCCCCCGGCGTCGCCTCCGTGTTTGGATCAGCCGCGCCGCTGTTTCTGGCGCTGTTCGCCTGGCTCGTGTTCCGGCAGCCCCTCAGTAGGCGGGAGATGGGAGGCGTGGCGCTTGGGTTTACGGGCCTGATGCTGATGGGCTGGCTGTCGTCGCATCGCGGCGGCTTCAGCTTCGTTGGCGCGGCCATGATGCTCGGCGCATCCGCGCTCTGGGCGGCGGGGTCCCTGGGTTCCACGCGCCTCAAGCTGCCGGACAACCCGGTCCTTGATCTAGCGATACAGCTCCTCTCGGCGGCGGCAGTGCTGGGAATAGCCGTCACCGTTTCGCCTATTGCGGGCGAGACCCATTTCGCACAGGTCGCGCCCAAAGCCTGGGGGGCGCTGGCGTTTCTGGTCATCGCCAGCACTGTGATTGGCTACGCCGTGTTTCTAGCGATCAACCGCCGGGTGTCACCGACGCTTGCCAACACCTACAACTACGTCGCCCCCGTGATCGCGCTTGGCCTGTCCGCGCTGCTGCTCGGCGAGCCGTTGAGCTGGGGCAAAATGGCGGCGGCGGGCGTGGCGCTTGCCGGTGTCGCGCTGATGATCAAGCGCCAGAAGCCAAAACATGACTGACACGCACATTGAACCGGGCACGCAACGGCGCTTCCGTCATATTGTCTACTGGTACGAAACCGCAAGAGGAGGCCATTTTGCCGCTTTTGAGCAGCCCGCGCTTTTCATCAACGAACTGTGTGCCGGGTCTCGATTTGTGCCGGTTCTGTTGTCTTTTCGTGTATAATACCTTGTCATGTCAGCCCCCTCACGCACTTCCGCACCACCCAAGCCTTCGCCCAACTTAACCCAAGAACAGCAGGCGATTGTCGCTCACGATTACGGTCCCGCGCTTGTGTTCGCCGTCGCCGGAGCCGGCAAGACTACGGCGATGACCCACCGGATTGAGCGGATGGTCCGGGAGAATATCTTTCCGGCGTCGTCTATTCTCGCGACATCGTTCAGCAAAGCCTCCGTCAAAGACATCAAGGCCGCGCTCGGTGCGTGGCCGCACTGCGGCGGGGTGCAGGTGCAGACGCTGCATGCCGTCGGCTGGGGCATTCTCAAAATGGCGCAGCGGCGCGGCCTCGGCATGGAATTCAATCTAGGCCAGGAAGAGGACACCGGCGACTCGCAGCTTTTAGGCCGGGTGCTCGGGCAAGCCTGGCGCGAGAAAGTGCCGTTTGGCGCCGAGCTGGACGCGCTGGACCGGCCCGACTTTCTAACCTATGTGGGGGTGATGAAGGCCAATCTGCTGTATCCCGATCCCGCGAAGCTTGCCCTGCCCCCAGCGGCGCTGGCACAGGTAGGCTGGGCTACCGCACCGGCAGGGTTTGCCTGGTATCCAGCCCTGTATGCGCTGTACGAAAAAGTGCGGGTGCAGGAGAAAACCCTGACGTTCGACGACATGCTGCTGTCGGCGTGGGAGTGCCTGCACCGATTTCCCGAAGTGCTGGCCGATGCCCGGCATCGCTTCGGCTGCGTTCTAGTAGATGAGTTTCAGGACGTCAACCGGGTGCAGTCCGAGATTTTGGATCTGCTGACGTACCCGCACCGGAACTACATGGCGATTGGCGACGACGACCAGACGATTTATGAATGGCGTGGGGCTGATCCCGGCTTCATTCTGGGCTTCGCCGGGCGTTACCGTGCGGCGAAGTATCTGATTCGGGACAACTTCCGCTCCCACGCCGCGCCGCTGGCGCTCGCCAACAAAGTGATCGCCCGGAACCGCAAGCGCGAGCCGAAGTCCCTGTCCCTGACGCGCGGCTTCGGCGGACGCTTGGAAGTCCATGAGGAGCTGACACCGGAGACGCAGGGCAAGCATCTGGCCGCGCTCATTGGGGACGCATTGAAGGGCGGACGTGCGCCGGGCGAGATCGCCGTTCTGGTCCGGCTGTATGCCCAGACGCCGCCGCTGGAACAGGGGCTTTTAGAGGCCAACATTCCCTACCGCGTTGTCGGCAGCAGCCCATTTTATGCCCGGCCGGAAGTCAGGACGCTGCTGGATTACGTGCGCTTGGCCCGCATGGACGACGGCTGGGAGACGCGCTGGGCAACAGTCGCCAACAAGCCTGCCCGGTACTTATCGCGCGTCTTCTGCGACGAAGTCACGCGGTCGGTCCGGCGCGGCGTGTCACTCCCGAACGCTTTGATGACCGCCGCAAAAGACGCTTCCGCGCACCAGGCCGCGCGTCTCGGCGATCTTGCGGACACCCTGCACTGGCTGCGGGGGGCGCTGGACACGCTTCCGGCGGGCGCAGCGCTGGCCCAGCTTGACAAAAAGATTGGGTATGTGGACTTCCTGCGCCGGAGCAGCGGCTTTCCTGAGACGGGCCTCGCGCGGGCCGCCAATGTCGAAGCGTTCCTGCGCTACGCCCACAGCGCCCCCACCTTGACGGCTTTGCTGTCGCATCTGGAAACACTGGCGGCGGCTGGGGTCGGCCTCAACCGGGACAGGTCGGACGGCATCGCGCTGCTGACCGTCTTCCGCGCGAAAGGCCTCCAGTGGCCGGTCGTCTTCGTTCCCGACTGCAACCAGGGCATTTTCCCTTACGGCGGCCCTGAAGAGCTGGAAGAAGAGCGGCGCTTGTTTTACGTCGCGCTCACCCGCACCCAGTCCGATTTGCACCTGCATCTCGTCAAGACCGAGCTGCCGTCGCAGTTCTTAGTAGAGGCCGACTGGAAGAACACGCTGGCCGATGTCGGAATTCTGGGTTCGGCACTGGCCCGCCCGCCCGCCGAGTGGCGCACCGCCGACGTGCTGGCCGTCACCCGCAGCGCCTCCCGCCTGGACCTGCGCCGCTACTTTTCGAGTTGGCATTCGCCGGAAGAAACCCAATCGGCGGCAGCACGGGTGCAGCAGCTTGTCGCCGCCGCCCGCGCCCAAAATGTAGACGCTGCGCTTGGCCTGACAGCTTCGCATCTTGCTCCGTGGCCGCAGTCCGCTTCTTCCGAGGCTCCTGACACTTTCGCCGATTTGGCCGAATATGTCCCGGCGCTGCCGTCGCCGCCCACGCCGCTGAACCCGAAGACGCTCAAAATTGGCGGGCGCGTCCAGCATTCTCAGCACGGCATCGGAACAATTCTCGCCATTCGCGGCGACCGCCTCAGCCCACGCCTCGAAATCCAGTTCGCTCGCGGCAAGCCCGTTGTTCTTCCGGCAAAGTTCGTCGAGCTGTCCGCGGTGTAACCCCTTGACATCCTCTCTTCTTTCTGTTATATTGTTACATAGCTAAATAGTTAGATTTTAACACAGAGGAGGAGATGATGCCTGAAGAACCGCAAGTCGCCGTGGAGCGCGTCCAGCTTGGTGTCCGTATGGAAAAGCGCATGGTGCAAGTGCTTAAAGGGTTAGCAGAGTTCAACGACATGACACTCGGCCAGCTTTTAGAGGAGATCGTGCTGCACTCGTTTGAGCCTGCTCCCGGCCATGAAGGAGAAATGTGCGCCAGCCCGCACGGCCAGAAGTCACTGGCCGCTATCAACGATTTCAAGCGCATCTACGGCATGGATTACGACACTCATGCGGGTTACGGGTTCTATGACAAGCAGAGTAAAATGAACAACCAGGAAACAAGCGAGGTAGACGCCGATCCAGCCGCATCGGCCCTGCGGACGGCCACGTCCATTCAGCACGCCGCCACTGAATGTACGCGACAATATGTCGCAGGAATGCACACCGGGCGGATTGAGTCGCTGTGGCACGTCCATTATGACCGGCCTCTTTGGGGGCTTACGGACTACTTCCAGGCTCTAGAGGTGTTGCCGGAGGAAGCCGTGCGGATTGTTCGCCATTATCAGCCCGGACCGCATCTGATTGGCGTGATGACCCGTGACACTCAAGCCACTCTCGCTCCCTATGCGGCATTAGGCTATCGGCCCGTTTCCGGCACATCTGTGGAGCCGATTATGACGAAAAGCCTTAGCGGTTTCACGGCTGAGGCAAGCGCGTATCAGGTTCAAACGGTCACAAGCGAGGAACAGCGCCACTTTTACAACTGGGTAATTGACCCGGCTGATCCGCACGGGCAAATCCAGGCTGAGGAGCTGCACGACGCCCATATTCGGCTTTATTATGTGGAGCAGGACGGCGTCTGCGCGTGTACCGGCAAAATCATTGTCCCTTCGCCGGAGGCCATTGTTGTCGAGCCGCTGGCGACTCACAAGGATTACCGGCGGCGCGGCATCGCGGCGGCCTTAATGGAACGCGCTCAGGCCGATGCCGCCGCGCTCGGTGCCACGCGCTGTGTGATCGCAGCTTCGCCAATGGGCCGGATGCTCTACGAGAGTCTTGGCTATGGTGTCGCAGGCTACCACCAATCGTTCGTGCCCACGGCAGGAGGCTGATGCTGTCAGCCGCACCGGCAGTATCAAGCTGCGCTTTCCCGTGGCCCAAGCCCGAGCAGCCGCTGGTTTAGCTCCCAAAGCGCCGTTCGGTTGCTGTCATAGGTAAACCGCGCGTGGGCTTCTGCATAAAGCACCCACTCAGCCGCATCATGTTCGTTTGACAGCGTCAGCGTTTGGCCGGTGCAGTCCGCGCCAAAGCTATGTTGCGGCACAACGTACAGTGCAAGGTCCCAGGTGCCATTGTCCTGAAAGAACGTGACGGGGACACTGCAGGACGCTTGCAGGGGCACAAAATGACACGCGCCTGAGACGCCGGCCTCCTCAAATGCTTCTCGCTTGGCCGCTTCCAGCGGAGTTTCGTCGTCCTCACCGCCCCCTGCGATGCCCTGCCAGCAGGGGTAGTCGCTGCGGCGCAAAACAGCGAACTCTAAAGCATCCAGAAGTTTGCGATACGGCAGCACTAAGATTTGAAAAGGCGCTCTGGGCATCGCTGACGTACCTCAAAAACAAAAAAGCGCCAGCCTTGAAGGCTGCCGCGCTGCGTTTCCCTAAATTTGCCGCCCCTTAATCTTGGAACGCAGATACAGTATTGCACAGGCGCGGCAAAAAGTCGAGACGTAAGCGCGATAGCTTTTTCCTAAACACCAGACGGAAATGTGCGCTGATTGTGTGTGGATAGGGCTTATCTCCTGCCTTTTGGCTTGCACTCAGTTTTTTCTTGTCACTGAATGTTTCTTTTTTGTCGCATCTTCGCCGCTACCGAAGTCGGGCGACGGGTTCGGCGACGCGCAGCGCCTTTCGGCGCACCAGGTCTTCCACAGTGACGCAGAGCCAGCGGTCGGCGTTGACGCAGAAAGTGGCCCGGATGCGGGGCGAGGTTCCTAGCCCGACCGGACGCAGCGGCAGCGGCGGGTCGGCGGGATTCAGATCCATGACGCAGTTCCGCTCGGCTTCTGTTTGGGGACGCCAGTAACACGCGCCGTTTGGGCCGGGCTGCCAGGCGACCGGCGACTGGCCGAGCCGACCGACTTCGCAGAAATGCAGCCCAATGTCCGTCATCCCGGCGTAGTCGGCGTAGAAGCGCACGGCAAACTCCGAGGCGGTCGGGTAGCGTGTGCGGCGCGGCAGGAGCAGCTCGTACTCAGCTTCTCCGGTTTCTTTATTTTGCACCGTCAGCGCATAATCATGGTACAGAAAGTCGTCTACCGGAACCCCGCCCGCGAACCGGGCCGCGCCGAGCGCGACCGCCGTGAAGACAAACTCCGGGTCATGCCGGACGACCGCTTCCGGGAAGAACTCGTCCACCACCGCCGCCACTCCCGGCAGCAGAGTCGAGCCGCCGACCAGCAGCACCTCGTCCGGTCCGGCGTCGCTTTGCTGTGCGTCGTTTAACTGCCGCCGGACTTCGGCAAGCGCCGTCCGAAGCTGGTCATACAAGCCCCGCGCGGCAAGAAGTTCCTGCAGCTCTTCGCGGCGCAGGCACCGGCGGAGGCCGCGCCAGCGGAACTCGGCGCTGCCTTCGCGGCCGGCTTCCTCTTTGACACGCATTGCCTCCCACCGGGCGTCGTACTGCCACTCCGGCAGATCGGACAGGTCAGGGAGAAGGTACTCCAGCAGCCACCGGTCAACGTCGTCCCCACCGAGCGTGACCATATGCTTGGCAAGTACCGGAGCAGTCCCACCCTCTGACGCTGCCGGTCCCAGGCGGACCGCAGCCAGGTCCAGAGTGCCGCCGCCAAAGTCTACGACTAAGAGTGTCTTTTCCTGCCCGACAGTCACCCGTACCCAAGAGCAGCCGCAACCGGCTCGTCCAGCGTGCGGAAGCGGCGCACGCTGAGCCGCCGGGCAATTGCCTGAAGCTCCGCCCGGTAGGTCTCGAAATAGCCCACAGGAACGGGAATTGTCAGGTCGTTTATGCGAAACCGCTCCTGCGTCCGCACTGCTGCGAGCAGCCCGCGAAGCAGCAGGAACGCCGTCTCGCGGGCCGAGAACTCGCGGTTCCCGGCCCGCAGCAGCGGCCGGTGCGGCTGGCTGCCGACCAGCGGCTTGAAGCTCTGGGCGAAGCCTTTGAGCGCGGCGGCGTGGCCGCCGTAGTTCTGGCTGAGCGCCTGCTGCCCCAGGCTGATCTTAGGCACGCGCCGCCGAAACCCGAACCAGCGCTGCTCCGTCTCGCGGACATGCACGGCGGAAGGGATGAGCGGTGACTGTGCGGCGGGCTGTTCGCGGGCCAGCCCCGGCAGGTGCAGGACCCGCACACTGCCGTTTTCTTCCACGGCCACTACCGTGTTCGTGGTGCCGAAGTCAATGGCGATTTTTGCTATGACGGATACTCCTCAGCCATCGTTCAAGCGCTTTTTCTGATCCACCGGCGCAGGAGCCGGCTGAGAATGTTCTGCCGGCCACCAGCTTCTTGATGCGGCCCGAATGCGGGGATCGGCAGTGTGCCGGCGGGCGGCGGGGGCGGCGCAGCAGGAATCGGCAAATCCTGCGGCGACGCCGGCGGCGGGGCGGCCGGGATCGGCAGATGACGCGACCCGGCAGTCGCCTTCTCAATCCGGCGTATGGTCTCCTGGTGCATTTCCGCCCATGGTGCCAGGCCACGCAGCAGCGGCAGCGCTTCGCGCAGCTCCGGGAACGGATGCCGCAATGCAATCTCCCCTAGCGCCGCCGACGCCGACCTGTGGAGCGCACCGTAACTGACGTAGCCGCGCAGTACGGCCAGCAGCGGCGCAATCGCCCGAGGGTCCGCAATCCGGCCAAGAGCCGCAGCGGCGCTATGCCGGGTTGACGCCGGCAGCCGGTCATCGCGCAGAGCAGTGAGGAGAGGAAGCACAGCGGGTTCTCCAATGCGCTCCAAAGCCGTCCGAGCAGCGCCGCGCACTCCGCCGGCTTGGTCTGCCAGCGCTTTGATCAACGCAGGGACGGCGGCAGAACTCGCTGACCGGCCCAGGGCCTCGGCGGCCAGCCGGCGTACCTCGGCGTCATAGTCCCGCGCCGCTTCTATGAGAGCCTCAACCGCTCGGGGGTCATCAATCTGCCCCAGCGCGACTGCCGCCGTCCGGCGCATCTCCCTGTCCTGCCCCCGCAAAAACGTGATGAGCGGCCCAGTCGCCCGTCCGTCGCCGCTCTGCTCCTTTTGTTCCTCGGCACTGACGTCGTCTATCATCATTGCGACATTTCTTGTTACTGCGACATCGGCACGGTTTTGGGCGCGTCATCAAGCAGCCGCATTACGCCCAGGTGGCGATGTATTCAAACCACTGGCGCTGAACCAGATACTCGCCCAATCCGGGTGCGGGAGCGGTGCCGAGGGGATACCCAATTAAACTGACCGGGTCACCTTCCGGCTGGCCGGGGAACAGCCAGCCCTTCCAGTCCGCTGCGCCCGGTGTCCCCATCTGTTCATGCGCCCCGCGCATCGGCATGAAGCCGCAGAAGTGGATCGCTTCCATGACCAGACGCTCCCCCTCCCGGCGGAACGCAATCGAGCGCTGCTGCGTGTTAGATGCGCCCCACGGGACGACCAGCAGCCCGCCATCCCGCAGTTGTGAGACCCAGGCGAGCGCGATGTCATGGGCGCTGGCGGTCACAATGACCCGGTCATAAGGCGCAGCCTCGGGCCAGCCGCTCCAGCCATCGGCGCAAATGACATGAACCCCTTCAGCCCCCGCCGCTCGCAGGTGCTCCCGCGCCTCGGCGCAGAACTCCTCCGTCACATCCACAGTCCAGAGCCTGCCCGGATCCCCTGTCAGGTGCGCCAGCAGCGCCGCGTTGTAACCGGTCCCGGTCCCGATCTCAAGCACCCGCATTTCCGGCGCGACCTGAAGTTGTTCCAGCATGATTGCCATCATCGTCGGCTGGCTTGACGAGGAGATGGATACTTCGGTCCCTTCCGCAAAGTGCGTGGGGATCGCTTCATCCCGGTAGACTTCGCCCCAGTTGCGGCTGGGGAGGAAGAAGTGGCGACGCACCGCGCGGAAAGCCCCTTCCACGGCAGGCGACTGGGCGTAGCCTCCGGCTTTGACTGCGTCTACCAGGTGATTGTTCATCTCTTCTGCGCTTGCCAGCGCGGCAGCTAGCCCCATGCCGGAGAACGAGACGCTTCCCTGCCCCGAGAGCCAGACGCTTAGGCGGAGGACGTTTGCTCCTTCGGGAATCACCAGAAGCAGCGTCCCCTCCATGCCGGCCCCTTCCGGCACCGTTAGGTCGGCTGCCACAGGCGGATAGAAAACGTGTTTCGAGGCTGCCAGAACGACTTCTGCAGAGTGCTCATCGCCCGCCAGCGCTTCCAGCCTCGCCTGCGCTCCCGCCATAAAGATGTTCTCGCCAATGCGCCTCAGACATGGTCCCGAGGTCTGCGCCTTGCACTCAAGCGACAGCAGCATTTCGGCGGGTATTCCAGCCACATCCTGCTCCCAGCGGCTGCCTTCGGCATAATCCGCATGTTCAATGACTAAAACGGGGCCGCCCGCCTCCTGCGTGGCACGTCCTACGGCGGTGCCTTCTGCGGACGCGGCAAAACGCCATTCTCCCAGCCGCAGGGCATCGTCTTCCGCAATAAGTGGCTTATGTGATTCCATTTGTTCTCCCAATGGACGTGAATAGCAATGCTGCATTTTACCACAAGCGAGGTCTTAATAAATTAGTCTTAATCCGCGAGGCCATAAACGGCTTGTACCGCCGCTCGCCGACGGGATTTTATGACGGGGATTTTATGACGATGACAGATTTCAACAAAAAAGCTCATACCCAATAAAAATCGGGTATGAGCTTTGAAGACCGTCTTCACAAGGAGCTTGGTAAGAATACCAGCATTTGCTGTTAATATATACTGTCAACAAACTAGCGGCGCGCAGATTCGAACTGCGGACCTGCGGGGTATGAATCCGCTGCTCTAACCAACTGAGCTACGCCGCCAAATTGTGTGTCGGAGGCTATTATACCCGCAGGATGCAGGATTTTCAAGAGCGCCAGCTCTGCTTTCCCCGGTAGGCGCGAATACTGCTGACGCTTAAGTAGGCATCATAAGTCTTTGCAGATGGGCGACTGAAGTCGCTGCAACAAGTTCTCGAAGTCACCCTGATAAAGCCTTCGCCTTCGCGGACTAGGAGTTTCAGATTATTCTGTTCTTAACCTGCGAAGGCAGGTTTTGTGCTTTTGTTGCCGCGACTTCAGTCGCCTGTTCTGCAAGAGCTGATAACAGCCTCCTTAATGCGCCGGCGGCCACTCTTCGGGCATGGCGGCGGGACGCTTGACCGTGCTCTGCATCGCGTAGTACCGGCTTTGTTCCGACGAATCCAAAAAGCCCCACATCGCTTCCAGGACATGATACGTCAGGTCGCCGCTTGCCCGCGCCGGGCGGTCTTCCAAAATGGCGTAAGCCATGTCGGCCACGCCGAGGCCGCGGCTGTTTTCCGCGAACCCGTGGGTCAAAGGCACATCCTCCCACCCTGACCCGCCGCGATTGACACGAACCGTCCCGCCGAAGCCGTTAGGATCGGGGACCGACAGCGACCCGAGCGTGCCGTGGATCTCAATCGGCGGCAGGGTGCTCGACCAGACGTCGAACGATGTAATCAAAGTCGCCACCGCGCCGTTGGCGAAATCCGTCGTCCCGGCGATATGGGTCGGTGTTTCTACCATGATTGTCTGACCGTGCTTGGGCTGGCTGGTGATCGTGCGCTCGGCAAACGCCTTCTGCGCCGAGCCAGCAATGCGCGTGATCGGCCCCATCAGCGCGACCAGCGCGGTCAGATAGTACGGCCCCATGTCAAACAGCGGGCCGCCGCCGGGCTTGTAATAGAACTCGGGGTCCGGGTGCCAGGTTTCGTGGCCGTGGCAGAGCATGAATGCCGTCGCGGCAACCGGCTCGCCGATCAGCCCGTCGTCAATGACTTTGCGGCAGGCTTGCAGCCCTGCGCCGAGAAACGTGTCGGGAGCGCCGCCGACACGCAGGCCTTTGGCTTTGGCGGCCCCCAGCAGCGTCCGGCCCTGCTCGCGGGTCAGCGCCAGCGGCTTCTCGACATAGGTGTGCTTTCCGGCCTCAAGCGCCGCCAGGCAGACTTCAAAATGGGCTTTAGGGATGGTCAGGTTGACAACGATCTGGATGTCGGGGTCAGCGAGCAGCTCGGCAACGGAGCAGGTGGCAATCCCGTATTCGGCAGCTCTAGCTTGGGCGCGTTCCAGGTCCAAATCGGCACACGCGGCGACTTCGAGAATATCCAGCTTTTGGGCCGTTTGGAAGTAGATGCTGCTGATGTTGCCGCAGCCGACAATGCCGATCTTGACAGGGGAAGGGTTAGAAATACTCATCAATGTTGCTTTCTTGTTCGGGTTTTGCTTTTTCGCCCTGTGGAGGTCACCGGCGCGGCAGCAACGAGGGTTCAGCCCAAACGATTGGGCGAATTATAACATACCCGGTCAAGCGCGTCAAGCAGGTCACGCTGTTCTGCGGCAATCTTCGGCAGAAGCAGGAAACCTCTTTCTGTCTGTGGAACTGGCCGGTACAGAGAGCCAGGGGTTTTCCTTCGCTCACACGAAAGGCTTCTTAATGATCCAGACAGACCCCGTTTCTGAGGCTTCCGTAGACCCCAGCCTTGTTCCGCAAAAGACGCTCGCGTCGGGAGCGAAGATGCCCGCCCTCGGGCTGGGCACGTTCGGCTCGGACAAATACACGTCCCGGCAGGTCGCGGACGCGGTGCTTGGCGCGGCGCAGGCCGGCTACCGCCATTTCGACTGCGCCAGCGTCTACGGCAACGAACAGGAAGTCGGCGAAGCGCTAGAGGCCGTCATCGCCGGCGGCGTGGCCCGCGAAGACCTCTGGATCACATCCAAAGTCTGGAACGACAAGCACGGGGCCGGGCAGGTCGCAGAAAGCTGCCGGCAGTCCCTCGCCGACTTGAAGCTGGATTATTTAGACCTCTTTCTGGTCCACTGGCCGTTCTCGAACTCCCACGGCAAAGGGGTGGACGCGCATTCACGGGACCCGAATGCCAAGCCCTACATTCACGACCACTATATGCAGACTTGGCAGCAGATGGAAGAGTTGCAGCAGCTCGGCTTAGTCCGGCACATCGGCACGTCCAACATGACCATCCCGAAGCTTGAACTCGTCCTGCGCGACGCCCGGATCAAGCCTGCCGCCAATGAAATGGAGATGCACCCGCATTTCCAGCAGCCCGCGCTGTTTGAGTATGTCGTTCAGCATGGCATGGTTCCCATCGGTTACAGCCCCGTTGGCTCGCCGTCGCGCCCGGAGCGCGACCGCACTCCCGAAGACACCGTAGACATAGAAGACCCTGTGATCGTCCGCATAGCGGAGCGTCTTGGGCTGCATCCGGCGACGGTGTGCGTCAAGTGGGCGGTTCAGCGCGGTCAGGTCCCGATTCCCTTCTCGGTGAAGCGCTCCCAGTATTTGAGTTCTTTACAGGCCGCCGTCAGTGCGCCTCTTTCCGACGCTGAGATGCAGGAAATCGCGGGCATTGACCGGAACAACCGCCTGATCAAAGGCCACGTCTTCTTGTGGAAAGATGACCAGACCTGGGAAGACCTGTGGGATGTTAATGGAGAAATTACTCAATGACGACAGTGACAGAACGAGCCGTAAACACAGAACGAACAATGACCGGGGTAGTGCTTCCCGGCAACAGCACCGTGGAGTTCCGGGAGCAGCCGATCCCCACCCCCGGCTATGGGCAGGTGCTGGTCCAGATGAAGGCATCCTCCATCTGCGGCTCGGACATCCGGGCCATTTACCGCGAGCATCTCGGCGTCGGCGACGAAGCCTACCGGGGCGTCATCGCCGGCCATGAGCCGTGCGGCCAGATTGCCGAAGTCGGCCCCGGCTGCAAGAAGTACAAAGTGGGTGACCGGGTGGTGCTGTACCATATCAGCGGCTGCGGCCTCTGCGAGGACTGTCAGGCCGGCTACATGATCTCCTGCCACACGCCCCACCGGGCGGCTTACGGCTGGCAGCGCGACGGCGGCCATGCTCCGTTCCTGCTGGCGGAAGAAAACACCTGCCTGACGCTGCCGGACAATCTGAGCTATGTAGACGGCGCTCTCGTCGCCTGCGGCTTCGGCACGGCCTGGGAAGCCCTGACGCGCATCAAAGTTGATGGCCGCGACCGGCTCTTGATCACAGGTTTAGGGCCGGTCGGTCTCGCGGCGGCGATGCTGGGGAAGGCGCTGGGAGCGTCTCAAGTCATCGGCGTAGACGTCAGCCAGCAGCGCATTGATCTGGCGCGAAGCTTGGGCCTGGTAGACGAAGCGTTCGTCAGCGACGCCGGTGCATTAGACAAGATCAAGTCCGTCACCAGCGGCAAGGGCTGCGAGGCGAGCATTGACTGCTCCGGGGTCGGCCCAGCGCGGAAGCTGGCGCTTCAAGGGACGCGGCAGTGGGGCCGCTGCGTGTTTGTCGGCGAAGGCAACGACATCACGTTTGATGTATCGCCGCTTCTGATCCATCCGCAGATCACGCTGTTCGGGTCCTGGGTGACTTCGGTGCCGCACATGGAAGAGCTTTTGGAGCGCCTATCGCGCTGGGACCTGCATCCCGAGCTGACCGTCACGCACCGGTTCCGCTTAGAGCAAGCGGCGGACGCTTATGCGGTCATGGACGGGGGCCAGTGCGGCAAAGTCGTCATCGTCAGCGAGTGAGGCTAATGCTAATTAAAGCCGATGCTGCCGTAAGGGTCGCACCAGCCGTACCGCGCCGGCTGCGTTCCGGCCCGCCGGCTTGCGGCAAGCAGCGCCTGCATCATGGCCGGAACCGGGTGCGCGGCGTCCGCCCCCCGAATGCCCCCCAGGTTGCAGCTCGCCTCGCGCCTCTGGAACGGCTCGCGGCGCAGGACGACCAGCCGGCAGGGAAAGCCGTCCATCACGAAGTCCTGAATTTCTGTGCTGGTCCGCTCGACTTCCGGCAGCAGCGCCCAAAACGCGGCGCACTCTTCGCCGGTCAGCGCGGCTTCCCCCAGTTCGGCAGTGAACAGCACGTCCCGGCTGAAGTCCATTTCCGAGAGCGCCCGCGCCAGCAGCGTCCCGTGCGGCGTCTCCCCCTGCCACAGCTTCACCAAAGCGGAGTGCGTTTTTCCATGCGGCAGACCCCGCCCTTGAAGAAGCAAAACGGCGTCCGGCGGTGCGCTGCCCGCAAATAGCGGCTCCGCGTCTGCGCTAGATGCCGGCAGCTCCGGCAGGTCATACCGCCGCCTCAGCTCGTTTCGGTACGGCTTGGCACGGAAGCCGGCGGCCCAGAAAACAAGAACGGCCAGCGGGATGCCGACCGCAAGAAAAGCAATAATTGCGGCAATCAAGTACCCAAACTCGAGCAGCACAAGCGTCCCGACGGCAGCGCAGACGCTCAGGATTAGCCCAAAGACGCAGCCGATTCCCTCCATTCGCCGCTCCCAGGGCCGCCGCCTCGCCTCTTCGATTAGCGCGGCCTCAGTCATTCTTTCAGGGTTTTGCTTCATCGTGGCGTTGTTCAACCTCATAAGTCAGTTGACAGCGATATTGTTCACTCTGTTGCTCCAGCGGCCCGAAGTAACGCAACAATGGCATCTGGCGATGTCTTGTGCCCAAAGGCTCCATCCCGAGCATATCCAATCGCTGTGGTTCCGCTGCTGTCTTTGACACGTGGGTTTGCACCGTGCGCGAGGAGGAGCGCGACCGTATCGCGGTGGCCGTAGAATGCCGCTGCCTGTAGCGCGTTCATGCCATTGGTTGGCTGGTCGTTTGCGCTCAAGCCATGTTCGATTAGGAACTCAGTAACCGCAGAAGTAGGATCGGGATGGGCGGGATATTGTTCACACGCTGTGTGCACGAGGGCCGTCGCTCCGCCGCCATCGTGGGCATAAATGTCCGCACCGTGACGCAGGAAAAGTTTGATCATGCCCAGTTGCCCTGCCTCCGCCGCAGCCATTAACGGGGTAGCACCTTGCTCATTGCGTTTATTGAGGTCCGCATGGTAAGCGAGCATAAGTTCAACAAGGTCATAACGCCCCAGACGAATGGCCCAAAAGAACGGAGCAGAATTGCGGCCTGTTGCCTTGTTCACATCGCCACCATGTTTAAGTATTGCCTCAACTAATTCCACTGGAGTCGTCAGGCTGATAGCCTGCAAAGGGGTGTTTCCATATTGGTCACCTGCTGATACTTGTGCGCCTTTATCCAGCAGCAGTTTGACAACATCTGTGTAGTTCCGCCAGGTGGCGAGTGTCAGCGCGGAATCCTCGGAAGAGTGTTCATCGGCTTTGGCATTGGGACTCGCTCCCGCTGCCAGCGCTGCCCTGACAGCCACCAGTACCACTCGCTGCCGGGCCTGGGCCTGCTGCGGCTGAGGCAAACTGCTCCATTGATCCATTACAATTGTGCCACCGAATTGGTTGTCCGCTTTCGTCACGGCCTGAACCAATTGCTGATCCGCTGCCGCGTCTGCCATCACCGGGCTTGACGCGGCTAGAGAACACGCGATGGATGCGATCAATAAAATCAAAGCTGTTAATTGAGAAGTTTTCATTGTTACTCTTCCCACCAGTCCATGCCGATTTGATGCTCCGTCGGCCTAAATCCGACCGACTCATAGATGCCGGCGGCGTGGTAGTCTTCGTCGGCGGCCATGACCAGCGTCTTGGCTCCGAGACGTTCCAGCGCATGTCTGGCGGCTTCATAGACCAGTGTCCCGCAGTAGCCGCGCCGCCGGAAGTCCGGGTGAGTGCCGACTGACTGGAACCTGCCGACGCCGTTCTGTGCGAACACGCCGAGATCGGCGACGACCTGACGCCCCGCAAACACGCCGAACCATTCGCCAAGCCCTGCGCGGGCCATCGCGCGGTAGCGGGCCATCTGGCGCGTCTTAAACGGCGTGTAGCTTTCGAGCGAATACTCGGCGCTGCGGCAGGCGATCTGGGTTTCGAGGGCGCTCTCCCATTCCCAGTCTTCCCGCAGCGGGCGGATGACGGCGTCCTCCACGTACTTCGGCGGCGGCGTGACTGCCTGCGTCGTCAGCACGACCGACGCAAAAGCACGCAGGCCGGCGTCTAAAAACGGCTGGATGTCGCCGGTTTCGCCGGCCACGCTGTCCCAGCCGAACGCGAGATGCTTGATTGCCGGCGGCGTGCCGATTTCCTCCGCGAACAGCCGCCGCCAGCGGTCTAAACCGCCGGGAGCAGGCGGCTGGTCAAACAGCAGAAAGTTTCCCCAGTGGAACGTCGGGTTAGACGGCGTTCGGATGACAGTGTAGTCGCCCCGGTCCACAACTTCGCCGTCAAAGCGTGGAAAGAACAGGTCCGTCTGGTAAGCGAGCGAGCGGATTTGCATGGGTGCGGCGTCTCCTAAAACACGAATTTCAGTATACAGCAAAAAACGCGGCAAATCGGGTATAACAGCATAGTGTAAATAATACGCAAACAAAAAGAGGACTTGGCGCACGAGCGGCGAATAAGCATTCTGCGCCGGATTGGAAACACACCATGAGACAAACGCCCACGCGCCGAAACCAGGCGTTCACGCTGATTGAACTGCTCGTCGTGATCGCCATTATCTCGATTCTCGCCGCCATTTTGTTCCCGGTGTTCCAGCAGGTGCGGAACAAAGCGCGGAACACGCAGGATATGTCCAACCTGCGCCAGATTGGGCTGGCCGCGCAGATGTACGTTGGTGACGCCGACGAGACCTGGGTGCCGATCGGCAGTTGGAATGACCCGACGATCACGCCGTTCACCAATCCCAGCGGCCCGGCTCCCGGCCAGCCCTGGACCGGCTGGGGGCTGCGCCTGCTGGCTTACGGTAAAAGCGCCGGCATCTTCCGTTCGCCCTGGATGCCGGATAAAGCGAACTATTTCACCGGGAGCTGCGCGACATCAAACGGCATGACGCTGACCAACACCTACAACATGAACTGGTTTTTGGGGCGCGACGGCTCCTGCAATAACGGTGCACCGGGGTCCTGCGATTTTGACCCGACCGACCCGTACACGCACACGCCGGACGGCACGCCGCTGACCTCGCCGATCATGCTGGGCCAGATTGAGGAGCCGTCGTCTACGATGGCGTTTATGCTGAACCAGGCCACCAGTGCCTACGGCAACGGGATCGGCTGCGATTACAACACGCTCGAAGCCAGTGACTACATCAACATGCTGCGCTGGCGGGCCGTCTACAATGACGGCGGCAACATCGCCTTCGCCGACGGCCATGTCAAGTTTTACATCGCCAAAGAAGCCGACTCGACGCTGTGCAACGGTGCGCCTCAGTACAAGATCTACACTTGGACCCAGCGCAATCTCTGGGCCTATCCCGGAATGCCGACGGCAAACGGCGGCTATGCCGACGGCCCGATTAACCTCGGGTGCCCGTGATCTAATCAATGCCCCGTAGGGGCGCACCCCCGTGTGCGCCCTTCTTTATCCGTGTACCCTTCTCAATAAACGTGTGCTTTCTTTGCAGGTGATATATGTCGTGGATTGAAATACTGGGGTCGCTGACTGGGCTGGCCTCGGTCTACTTAACAGCTCGGAACAACATTTGGAACTGGTGGTGGGGCGTCGCGAATGCCCTGCTGTTCGGCTGGCTGTTTTTCAGCAGCCGCCTGTATTCCGACGCTCTGTTGCAGATCGCGTACTTTCTGCCGATGCAGTTCTACGGCTGGTGGGTCTGGAAGAAAGCCGGGCCGCGCCACGCCGACGACCTGCCGGTGACACGCCTTTCACGGCGAGCCTGCGCCCTGATTCTGCTGCTGATCGTTCTTGCTTCGGCAGGATGGGGGGAGCTGATGCGAACGCACACCAACGCCGCGCAGCCGTTTTTAGACGCGACGCTCGCGATGGTCAGTGTTGCCGCCCAGTATCTGGATGCCCGCAAGAAGCTGGAGTCGTGGTGGCTCTGGATCGCCGTGGACGTGTTCTCGGTTTTCTACTTGTATCCGAAGCAGCATCTGTATCTTGTCACCGGCGTTTACGCGATGTTTCTCGTCATCTGCATCGCGGGCCTCTGGCGGTGGACAGTGCTGGCACGGGAGACGAGGGCGGCTCAATGAGCAGACCAACACGCGGGCTGGTGATCGGCAAGTTCCTGCCGCCGCATCTCGGGCACAAGTATTTGATTGACTTCGCGTCCGGCCTGGTAGACGAGCTGTCCGTGCTGGTCTGCACATTAGAAAGTCAGCCGATCCCCGGACACCTGCGGTATGAGTGGATGCGGCGCTCGTTTGGCGGCGTGCGGGTCATCCATTGTACAGATGAGAACCCGGATGAGCCGCAAGACGCCGAGACGCCGGAGCAGTTCTGGGAGATGTGGCGTTCCAGCATTCTCTCGTACTTAGATGCCCCGCCGGACTTCGTGTTCGCGTCGGAGCCTTATGGTGCGCCCCTGGCGGAAGTGCTTGGTGCACGGTTCATTCCCGGCGACTACGTGCGCGAGCTGGTGCCGGTCTCAGGAACCGCGATCCGCAATAGCCCCGCCCGGCACTGGGATTTTCTCATGCCCGCCGCCCGGCCCTACTTCGTGCGCCGCGTCGCAGTCATCGGCCCCGAGTCGAGCGGCAAGTCGACGCTAACAAAGCATCTGGCCGCGCGGTACAACACCAAGTACGCAGCAGAATATGCCCGTACGTATCTGGATGCCACCAACTTAGAAATCACCTCGGACGCTATCCTGGCGATCTCGCGGGGACACCGGGCCTCTGAAGATGCGCTGGCTGAGCAGTGCCGGTCCGGCCTGCTGTTCTGCGACACCGAGGCCCTTATCACCAAGCTCTGGTCCCGCTATCTTCTGGGGAACGTGCCGCCGGAAGTAGAGCGCCATGCAGCAGACGACCGCTACGCCCTGTACCTGGTGACAACGGCTACCGAAGAATGGGCTGCCGACCCGCAGCGGTTTACCCCGGACTTCGCCGAGCGGGCTGAGTTCAGCCGGCAATGCGTCCGCGAGATGGAGCGTCTGGGCCGCCGGTTCGTGGTGCTGACCGGCTCCTGGGAGCAGCGGAACGCGCAGGCGGCAGCGGCTGTAGACGCCCTGCTAAGCGAGAGCCAGTAAAACACTTAAGCCAATTGCTTGTTTACCTGGTACGATTGGATGTTCGCTTTTCGGGTATAGTAGTAGAAATCCTTCTGCTCAAAGAAGACCTAAAGGACCATTCGCCTATGCTCGCCCAACAACACTCCGCTCTTCTCTGCCTAGCCTTGCCGTCGCTTCTTTCAGTCGCAAGACCCGCCGCAGCGTCCTTGCACCGAAGACATTCTTCCGCCACGGCGACTTTTTACCGAAAAAGCGACAGCGATCCGCACCTCGCAAACGGCGATTACTACGGCAGTCATGGCCCCTGGTTTTGCGCGGTAGATGAGGCGCGGCGCGGCCTGCTGAACCACCGCATCCGCGTCGTGAACACCCAGAATGGCCGCAGCCACATCTTTTTAGTTGCCGATCTCGGGCGCTTCCCGCGCAGCAACGTCGACATCTCGCGCGGCGGCTCGTCCCGCTTGTCAGGACGCGGCGGCCCCGACAGCTTCCCCGTGCAGTGGCAGGATCTAGGCCTCGCGCCAGGCCGCAAGCATTCTCGCCAGGCAGCCCATCACCAGCGTCACCGCTAATTTGGTTTCGGCTGTTCAAATTTGCTGTCGGCAGCAGGTGCGAATGGGCGCGCCTCTGCCACGGCATCCAAATCAAGCGGCCCGTACAGATGCGGGAACAAGTCGCCATCAGAGGTTTCGTATCTCAGTTCCGCCGAAACGCGACCGGCATCAATGACCAGCAGCACTAAATCCGTCTGCCCCGAATAAAAGTGGTTCGCGGTTCTCGCGACTTGCTCCAGCGTCGAACAGTGGATAAACCCCTCAGTCGCCAGGCTGTCCGCCCGATACTCGCCAAGTTTTTGAGCCTCACGCCAGTGGTCGGCACGGCAAATATGCAGGATTGTGTCCATAGTTTGTAACAATTATGAGACGTAGAAAGTCATCTCTTGAGTGTAATCGCTCTAAGCTGCGACTTATTCAGCTAGTTCTTTTCGCCTGCGCTGGCCTCTACTCCCGAGCTTCCCTACCTACGCCAGCATAAACTACCTGTTGACAATGCCGCTCATCCGTGATACACTATATTCACGTTCGCAAAAAGAGCGTTGGCGAGAAGCATTCAGCTTCCCGCTTTTTTTATTGCCTGCCCATTCCTGACGCCTTCCACTGCGTCTCAAACGGCACAAATGGCGTGAGCGAAATAAACGGCTTCGCCCGAGCGTTTCCTTCCAAATACACCGCCGCGTAGACCCACAGATTGCTGTCCGATAATAGGCCGTAGCAGGCCGCGCTTTCTTCCAGCTCGCCGCGCTCCAGCGGCATGATGCTCTCGTAGCCGTCTAAAAACGCATGACAATTTTCCGGTGCAAGTTGGAACATCAGATGCAGGGCGCGAACAATCTCCCAGCCCCGCGCCGCTCGCCCCGACTGGTCCCAGTCAATGACCGCGCTGACTTCTGCGTTCTTAAAGAACAGATTGGTTTCCTGAAAGTCCCCGTGCAGCACCCGTTGCGGCAGCGCCGCCAGCCGGGCGGGGATGCTTTCGGCCAGAGACCCGTTCTGCTTTAGGTAGGCACGGCGTCCCGCAAGCTGCTCCCGCGCCGCCTGCTCTGTGGCTGTTTGCGTCGGCAGGGCATGGATTGCCGCGTCTAAATGCGGAATGAGCGCCACTGCCCCGGCGATGTCGCCTGTCAGATTTTTAATCCGCACGCGCCCCGTCGGAAGCCGTTCCAATGCTGCGTGAATGTGAGCCAGGCACTCTCCAGACGCCCGTGCGTGTTCGGCGCGAAGCTCCGCCCGCGCGATCTGCTGCCCGGACGCCAGCGGAAACAGGGCAAAAAATTGGCCGCCGCGTTCCAAAATCGTGCCGCCTGAAATTGGGATGGGCCGGCAGACCGGCACCCCCTGAGTTGCGGCAAATGCGATGCACTCATGCTCCCATTCGGCACGTTCTCGCCCCCGCGCCGACACGCGCAGGACAAACGCGCCGCGCTCCGCCTGCACGAGAAGCGTTCGGTTGACAGTCCCTGTCGCCGGCACGACTGCCGATACGATGCGCCCAATCTGCCATTCGCTTAGGGCCGCGCGTTCCTCTTCGGCTAAGTCCTGCATCGTTTAGTCCTCACGCGGCACGATAATCTGACTGTCAAAGTAGCGCTCTTGGAAACTCACGGCTTCGGCGATCTGCGCGGCAGAGTAAGAGTGTCCCGTCGGTGCGGCGACCAGCTTGTCTTCGGCATCGTCCGCTCGAATAACTACGGCAATCACGACGCACTCGATGAGGTCTGCAGGCACGTTCACGCCCACAACATAAACGTCTATCGCCATGCCGTCACCGGAAACAGTGCCCGGCAGGAAGCCGTAATTGACGGGATACACCAAATCCGGGTGCCGGGGATGGCGGCTGCCGAGTGGCCGGTCTACCGTCACCGAAACGCACCGGCCCAGGTACGCCGTCAGTTCAGGCTTCATCTTGCTGCCGCTCCCCGGAGCCGTACAGGAAATAATTCGGTGTAGACTGCATGTCAAACCGCCAGCCTAGCCCGGTGAGTTTCCGGGCCAGCTCTTCCGGCGGGTAAAACACTTTGACGATGCGGAACTCGCGGCCATCGTTGAGGCGGCGCGTCTGCGTCTCGGCATCTGCTTCCTCAAGCGTGTGGTCGGCGGCGGTGGAAGTGGCGTCATACAGCGAGTCTAGAAGAAAGACGCGGCCACCGGGCGCGAGGCAGCTTTGAACCAGTTGCCAGAACGCCTCGAACCGCTCCAGCGGCACGTGGGACAGCCAGAAGCTGAAGAAGATTGTGTCGTACACGCCGTCCGGCTTCCAGTTTAAGAGGTCCGCCTCGGCGTAGCGGACTTTAGGATCGCTGACGCGGGCGCGGTTGATTTCAAGCACCTCGGGCGACGCATCCAGCGCCGTGACACTGTCGGCACGGACCAAGTGCCGGGTCCATAGCCCCGTGCCGCAGGCCAGCTCCAGCACCCGGCCACTGGGCGCGAACGCTTTCAGCGCCGCTTCCACCGACGCCGCTTCGGTAAACCACCGGGCGTTGGCTTCGGGACCGCGATCATAGCGGCCTTCGCGCAGGAACCACTGGTCGTATTCCCCGGCACGGGCACGGTAGTAAGCGATCTGCTCCTGCAGGATGCCGTCTTTTAGGTACTGCGTTAAGTTCTGACGCGCGGTTTGCTCTAAAGCGTCCGGGTACTCGAACCCGAAGGTAGCGGCGAGGCGGCGGCCGACTGCCGTGACTTCGTTTCGATTGGCTTCAATAGCCCGCACAATTTCAGCGCGGTTTGTCCGGGCCGACCCCAGCACTTCCAGGCTATGCGGGCCAGTCGCTTCCGTGATGGCCCGCATCATCGGTGTCAGGGTATGGATGGTGGGCCGCTGCGAACCCTGGTCCCGGCCCGTCGCCTCGGCGTACCACAGCCGCAGGAGAACCGGCAGTTCCAAAGCCAGCCCCTGCAAAATCAGCAGGTCTAAATGGCGGGACAGCATGCGGACATGCTTGTGCGACCCGATCCAGAACAGCGTGATTGCCTCACGCATGGCCTCCGGGTCAGCAGGTTTCATCTCTTCCACTTCCGGCAGCGCAGCCGACGCGAGAAGCGCCCCAAACGCCGCGTCCCGGCATCCCAAAATCAGCGTCGCATCCTGCGGCGGTTCCCGGTCCACGCTCTGAACCAGCAAGTCTAAGATGACGCCGTCCGCCAGCAGCGCCTGATGCAGCACGGTGCCTTCCCAGCGCAGGGCGTGGACCCCAACGACCGTTTCACCAATGAGCGCCGACAGCGCGTCCATTCCCGGTTCCTGCCAGGCCACCAGCGCCTCGGGACGCACCGCCACGCGCAGGTCAATGTCGCTGTGCGCGTCGGCTTTGCCGCGGGCGATGCTGCCGCCGAGCCACAGGGCAATAACTTCGCTGTCCGCCCAGAGCCGCGCCGCGATTCGGGTTAAAACCGCGATTTGCGGCAAGTCGGGCAGGCTGTCCAGCGCAAGTTTTTCCATTGTCTTCTCCAATCTTTGCCGGCCTCGCTTTGAGTGGCGCGGGCTTCACGTCAGGTCGGTTCAGTTTACCTCACGCTGCCCCCTCTTGACAGCGTCTTTCGGGGCGTGGTAGCATGGCGGAAGTTATGTTTTCCATCACCAACAAAAAAGTTGCAGGTTTTACGCCGCGCTGGGCGGAGTTTCGGGGCTTTTCCCTGCTGTTTGACAATCCCGGTGGCTGCCTTCAGGCGCACGGACCGCGTCTTAATTTGGCCTGCGATGTCGGCAGTGACCCGGCACTCGGCTTCTACCGGAGCCTGCGGGACGGGCTGACGGCGCTTGACCCGGATTTGCTGACGGCGGCGTATGGGTTTTGTCCACTGCCGCCGCCTTCCTACCATGTGACTGTGTGGGACGGCGGCAACGCGGACAACTCTGCTAGGGTGACTGGCGAGCAGCGTCCAAAGCTGGAAGCGTACCTGGCGGGGCTGCCGGACAGCCTGACGGCGGCGAATGACCTGACGCAGATTGCACTGGCCTCGCCGCTGATGCAGCGCCGGGACTGGAACTTGGAGTTTGAGTTCGACCGTCTGGCGCTGCGGGGAGCGTTCGTTGCACGGCTCACGCCGACCGAAGCCTCACGCGGGAGGTTTGAAGAGTTTGTGGAAGAGCGCCGCCGGCTGAACACGGCTTGCTTTGACACGTTCGGCATCAAAGCGTCGGACAATTACACGCCGCACGTTTCACTTGGCTACTTTGCGAACCGGGAAGGCGCACACCAGGCATCGGCGCACCTGCCGGCGTGGAGCGCCGCGTTTGCCGAATGGATGCAGGGGCAGACGCTGACGTTCGCCCACGCCGGCCTGTACGGCTTCACGGACATGGCGAGTTTTTTCACGTCTGCTGACTTCTAAAGATAACTTCTAAAAGTGCGAGAGGACACAGCATTGCCGGTCTTTCTGCCAGAGTGGGACAGCTACAATCAGCCGCCGAAGATTGTCACGCTGGGACACTACTACCCAAAGCCAAAAGTGGCTGCCGCGAAAACTCTTGTCAAAGAAGCCAGGTCGCAGTACGATACGGGCAGTGGAGCGGACGCGCGTGTCGTGCGCGGCCATCTTGCCTGGACGCGGCTTTTAGAGGCTCTCAGCAGCGAGCGAAAGTGGCCGCTCAAACGATTGTACGAGCAGCTTAACCCGATGCTCGCACCCGGCATCGCCATCGCCGTCGTGCCGCCGCACCGGGCGTACCAGGCGTTCTGGCCGCTGCGGACCCTGGCACAGTCGCTGGCGGCGGAAGAGGGGCGCGTTGACGCGACAAGCTGCCTGGTGCGTCATGCCACCATCCGGCGCATCATTTACGGCGGGCCGTCCACCCGCGCCCTGCACCGGCAGACAATTCAAGTGGAAGACGGTGCGCTCGTGCAGGGCCGGAGCGTTCTGCTGCTGGACGACATCGCGAAAAGCGGCGCGAGCCTTGTGGCCTGCCGAGAGCTTCTGGAAGAGGCCGGAGCCGGCACAGTCCAGGCGCTTGCGCTCGGCAGGGTGATTATTGGGGGCTTCACGGCAGGGACTTCTTAGGATACGGAACATCTTTCAGGATTGCGCCTTCATGGGAGGTAACGCAGGCAGGAAGTTTAACCCTGCCTGACGAACCGACTGCTCAGGAGAAAATCAAAATGACACTTGCAATAGCTAAAGGGCTGGCGCTGTGCGGCGTCTGCGCCCTGCTCGCCGGCCTCGGAACCGCCGCGTCCGCACAAGGCTACGGATACGGCGCTTACCGGCCCCACCATCCAATTCGACGCGCTCACCGGGCTATTCTGCGGCAGAAGGCCGCCTACGCCCATGATGTCCGCACCGGCCACTACGGGGCGGCCGAGCGGGCGCACTTGCGGGCCGCCGCGCTGCGTCACCGCATCCGCCGCGTCCGCACCCGCCGCATGATGAGCCAGGGCAACGGCTTCGGCGGCTATCGCCGCAATTATTAAGTTGCCGGGACCAAGAAACGCGCCTTACCCGGCTACAATACGCTGGGCGAGGCCGTTTCGCCCGCCGCTTCCGGCGCATGCTTCTTGATCCCCTGCAAAAGCGCCGGGCACTGCCCGATGGTTTTGCGCTTGCGAAACCCTTCCCGCATTCGGTAGCCGCTTGCCATGTGAGACGCCATGTACCAGTGCACGGCCGGCGGCGCGTCCCGGAACTTCCCGCCGACGTCCATGCCCCGCGCCTGCATCCATCCAATCACCTGCGGGTTGCGGCTCAGCATGTAGACATGACGCCGCCGTTCCTGCGCCCGCTCCCAGGCCGCGTCAAACAAGGCGCGTCCAATCCCGCGCCCCCGGAACTCCGGCAGAACGCACAGCGCAGCAATCTCCGTCCAGTTCTGCCGCAAATCCACGCTGAAACAGACGCCCGCAAACTGCCCGTCTTCTTCGGCGGCATAGACATCGGACAGCCGTGTCAGCTCCCGCACCGTGTATCCCAGAATGTTCGGCGTGTCTTTCAATGCCAAATGCACCTGCACGGCTTCAATCCGCGTCAGAGGGCGGTGAACAATTTCAGTCATACGCTGACGTTCCCCGTCGCCCCGCCAATTCCTGCCTCCCCTACTTCTCAACCCATCTACTTCTCAAACTGCGGCGGCCAGGGTTCATTCGGGAAAACGATATAAGGCGCAGAACCATCTATAGGAACCAGACTGCCGACGGTTGTCCATTGGCCGCTCATGTATTCCCAGCCGGTGATCTTCGAGAGCGGCACGGCGGAGACGCTTCCGTTCTCGCGCAACGCCGTCATGACGCCCGACAGCGGCGGGCCGCCTATCTCATGGGCTTCGCAGTACATCAGCACAGACTCCGGGGCTGGCTTGATCCTGCCTTGAGACGCGGGATGACCAGGATAATCCATCATGTCACGGTAGACATAGAACCAGGTGCAGCTATTGCCCTTCACTACGCTCATGTCGTTATCAGGGCAACGGTACGTTTCCCGATCTGGGTCGTAGGGCCGAAAGTAATCCACACCGTCACATTGGCCCAGCACAGCGGCGTAAACCGGCCCGGCGCTGGGCGCTTCGCCGTTCCAATCCTGCTGGTACATCTGTATCGCTAGGCCAAGCTGATGCAGATTGGACTCGCAGACGGTTTTCCGGGCGCGTTCTCTGGCTTTGGCGAACACCGGGAACAGCAGGGCGGCGAGCAGGCCAATGATCGTAATGACGACAAGCAGTTCAATCAGGGTGAAGCCCTTTTTCAGAGTCCCCCCAGCCCCCAATAATGGGGGAGCATGAAAGGAGAACGGACAAGAGGGCGCAGCAAGGTTAGAGGGCGCAGCAAGCAGCGCCCCTACGGGTTCTGTTCCAAGTACTTTTCCGGTTCCTACTCCGGTTCCCCCATTATTGGGGGCTAGGGGGAATCTTTCCATCATATTCTTCTCCTTCTCAGTCATGGCAAGCGGCGTCAGTGCGGCGTGGGGCGGAAGCGGTGCAGGCGGAACTGGCGGCGCAGGGCGGCGGTGACGCTTGCCGTGAGGCAGCCGGCGGGGAGCCAGAAAAGAAGCTGGAAGGCGGCGAAGGTCAGCCCTTCGGTGTGCGGGCGCAGGGTCATGCCGACGGCGGCGGACGCGAGGCTCAGGACGCCCACGGCGCGGCAGATGCCGGGCGTGGTGCGGGAGTCCATCCCGAAGCCGGTCAGAACGCCGGCGGCGAGGGGCGCGGCCACGGCGAGGCACTGCACCCAGGGCATCCAAGCGGCCTGCGCGGGGTCCAGCACAGAGGCTTCCACGCCGAGCAAGGTAGCAACGGAAAAGACGCCGAACCAGCCGAACGCCCGCAGGGTGGCGGCGTCGCCGAAGCGTACCAGGCGGCGCGGGACAGTCTCGCCGAGGCAGGTGTCGGCGCACCGCTGGCCGACGGCCCAGGGTTCGCCGTACTCTTTGAGGGCAAGTGTCACGGCTTCTTCAGGCGCGAAGCCTTCGGCCTCCAAGTCTTCGATGAGGGCCTGAAGATGGTCGGCGGCTTCCAGACGCAGGCGGCGGCGCTGGGCATACGACGCAATGCCGAGCAGCGGCGCACATAAATAGTCTAGGTAATCTTCGAGCTGCTCCTGAAGAGGCGTCTGGTCAAGCGGGCTGTTGTTAGAGGATTTGTTGTTACGCGGGCTGTTCATGGGTGCTCTCCCCGGTGTGTGCGCCGATCATCGTGTCCATTGCGCGGGCAAAAGTTTTCCAGGACTCAATGCGGCGGGCAAGCTCTGCCCGGCCGGCTTCGGTGATGGCGTAGACAAGCCGGGGACGCTCCCCGGTCCCATGCTGCCACTCGCCCGTGACAAGGCCATCGCGCTCTAACGAGTGCAGGACGGGATAGAGCGTCCCCTGCTTGAACTTCAGCGAATTATTCGTGCGCTTATTGATGCCCTGTGCGATGGCGTAGCCGTGCTGCGGCCCGGCGGCCAGGGCGGACAAAACCAGCGTCGGCACATTGCCGCGCAGCAGCTCACTGTCGGTGTTCATAATTACCTCTGCTGATATTATATGCTATGTTATAGAATATGTCAAGGATTATTTTCTTAACCTATAAACGAGCATTTATGGCAGCATATTTGACGTTTAATGACAATGATTATCAGCAAACTTCATGGTACAATAATCTAGTTTTCTCTTCGTGTCCACGAAAGACGCTCATGCCGAATACTCCTGATTCAGATTCCTTGCCACCTCAGCCGGACAAGAACGCGCTGGTTCAAGGCGTTCAGCGCATTGTCACAGCCAACGAATACCTTGCGGGTAATAACCAGCAGCTGACGGAAACAAACGAGCAGCTCACTGAAGAGTACGGGCGGCTGACGGAAGACAGCGGCGTTTTAGCCGAAGACAATGCCTGGCTTACCGAAGCCAACGCGCGGCTGGCGGTCATCGAGGAGCGGCTGCGGCTGGCGCTGGAAAGTGGGAAGCTCGGGTCATGGGATTTAGACCTGGCAACGCATCATTACGTTGAAATCTCCGATATTTGGAAGAGTAATTTTGGACGGCCCGGTGTCGGCAATATCACGCAAGACGAGTTCCTTTTGTTTCTGCACCCGGACGACCGCGAGCGGGTCCATGAAGCTGCCGCAAAGGCAGTGAAGGAGCGGCACGATTACGGAGCGGAGTACCGCGCGATCTGGCCCGACGGCAGCGTGCACTGGATGAGCGCCAACGGCAAGCTGCTGTACGACTCCCAGGGCAACCCAAAGCGGCTGATTGGCGTCACCCAAATCATTGACGAGCGCAAGCAGGCCGAAGAAGACCGCGAGCGGGAGCTAGAGCGTGTCAAGGACTTGGCGGACCGGGACCCGCTGACGGGCCTCCTGAACCACCGCGCTTTCTATAAGTGCCTGGACGAAGAAGTGGCGAATGTCACGGAGATAAGTACTAGCCTTGCGGCGGTCATGCTGGACATGGACAGCTTCAAGTTCTTCAACGCCGCCTACGGCCATGCGGTCGGCGATCAGGTGCTGCGCCAAGTCGCGGACCGCCTTCAAACACTCTGCCGCCCCCAGGACACGCTGGCCCGGTTTGGCGGGGATGAGTTCGCGCTGCTCCTGCATGAAGCCCCCGGCACGGCGGCAGCGGAAGTGGAAGCACGACTCCGGGCGAGTTTAGAGGGCCTGGTATTTCAGCCCGAGGGACAGGCGTCGGCGATCCCGCTGACGGTCTCGATTGGCGCGGCGCTGTTTCCCGAAGAAACCGGGGACCGGATGCGGCTGATGAAGCTTGCAGACGAGCGCCTGCTGCGTTCCAAATCCGGCACGTCGCAGGACACGCCGGCGGACTATGTCCGGCGGGCGCTGGCGCATGTGGACGGCTTTTCGATGCTCGCCGCGCTGGTCACGGCGGTGGACAACAAGGACCGCTACACGTCGCGGCACTCGGAGGACGTGATGAAGTACGGCGTGCTGATTGCCCAGAAGCTAGGCATTGAAGAGCAGGAGCAGAACACGGTCGCAGTGGCCGCGCTGCTGCATGATGTCGGCAAGATCGGTGTTCCCGACGCCATTCTGCGGAAGCCGGCGAAGCTCACCGACGAAGAGTTCCTCGCCGTCAAGCAGCACCCGCAGATGGGGGCGATCATGGTGGCGTCGGTGACCGGGCTGGAAAATACGCTGGATGCGGTGCGCTACCATCACGAGCGCTGGGACGGCGGCGGCTATCCGGCGGGGCTGTCCGGTGAGGAAACGCCGCTGATCGCCCGGATCATGGCCGTCGCCGACGCCTACTCTGCGATGACCACCGACCGCCCGTACCGCCAGGGCATGAGCCGCGAGAAAGCTCTGTCAATTTTAGAAGAAGGCTCCGGCGTCCAGTGGGACCCTGCCTGCGTCGGAGCCTTCGTCGCCGCCCTGCCGTGATTTAGAGATAGCAGGCACGAGAGGAGCAGGGCAGGCACAGGGGCCTGCCCCTACATCGCCTGGGCATTAGGGCGCTTGTGGTTAGAACGGCTGGAGCGCGGCAAAATCTCCCGCAAGCCGGGTGCCGATGTAAAGATGTCCCGCAGCCGACGGATGTACGCGGTCATAGCCGATGTAGTAATCGCTGTTGCCGTCTCCTGCCGGAGCGCCGGCGTAGCCGGTGCCGGTGAAGTAGTGGGACACATCAATGAACTTGACCCCCGGCACGGAGGCCACGGCTGCCTGCAAAGCGGCGTTTACCGCCGAGGTATTGCCGTTGCTCGCCGCCGGCGGCCGCCACGGCCCGCAGACATACAGGCGGCAGTTTTGCAGGTTGTTCAGGATTTGCCGGTACAGCAGCGTCGCCTCGGTCTGCAAGGCGGCGGCGTCGGAAGCGTTGTTGACCGTGTCGTTGATCCCGCCGCAAATCAAGACGATCTGCGGATTGTACGCGATAATATCCGTCCCCACGCGCTGCCGGAATGTGTACCGGCCCGGTGCACCCGGACTGCCGTTTGCCAGGTAGCCGGTGCCGCCGCTGCCGGACGTCCAGATGTCTTCCAGCCCAAGCACACGCCCCATCACCGCCGGGAAGCCTTCGCCCAAACTCGCGCCGGCTCCTTCAGTGTAGCTGTCCCCCATCACAATCATCCGCGGCCCGAGCTGCCTGGGCGACCGCCAGATCGTGTCGGTGGGACCGGTGTTAAACCCGATGCACTCGGTTCCAGACCGGAAGGTGAGGCGGCGGATGGCCCGGACGCCGTTAAAGGAAACGTTGACGCTGTAAAAGTTGCCGTCGCCCGGCACGGACAGAAATGGCCCGGCGGGGACGCCGTCTACCAGCACTTGAATCGCCCCGCCCTGGCCGTAGGTGGCAAAATCAATGTTTGCACCGTCATACATGATCTCGACGACCACGCCGCCGCCCTCGTAAGCGCCGCTCACATACGAGTAAGCGCCGTTGCTGGAACCCCCGCCGGGAAAACTCGTGCGAAGCAGCCTGCCCGCGAACACGCGGACTGCCGGATCCTGCCAATCCACCCGAACGCTATTAGGAATGGTAGACGTGTAGCCTGTGGTGATCGTGACTGTCGCCGGCTGGCCGCTGGGGGACACTCCATCGGCATGGGAGGCCGTTTGAAACAGGCCCGACAGGGCCGTGTCCAGGCGAGCGCCGTCCGTGTTGACAATCTGGCTGGTCTGGAGAGTGGCCTGGATCGGCCCAGGATTGTAACCGGGGCTGGGCCGGGCGGAAGCGGCCCCGAGCACACCGGCTGTCCCGGCCCCGGTCAGCAGTCCGTTGACAAGAAATTTTCTGCGGTTCATAAAGTTCTCCAGAGTTCGTTAATTGCGAGTTAAACGGGCGCTTCGTACCGGCGCGGGCATCTTGACCCCCGGCTTGAGCGCGTGCCACAAAACCCGGTTCAGCGCGTCCGGGTCGGCGCGGTCGGGCGCAGACAAATCCAGCTTGGCCGACGCCACCGCCCCTGGCCCTTTGGACGGGTTCTTTGCTTCCAGATCCACCTTCGGCCCGATATTCGCATACGCGGTCATGTCCGCTGCCGGCGTAAAGCAATTCAGCATCGGCGTCGCGTTTTTGTCGTACTGGGTCATCGGCGGCAGATTTAAGATCAGCTCCATCGTGCGGACCATAGAAGCCGTTGTGTACTGCGTGCTGTCTACCGCGCTGCGCTTGACATAGGGCGAGATCACTAAACCGACGGTGCGGTGCGCGTCCACATGGTCCGGGCCGTTCTGGGCGTCGTCTTCAATGACAAAGATCGCCGTGTCTTTCCAAAACCGAGAATGGCTGACGCCTTCCACGATCTGCCCAAGCGCCTGATCGTTCGCCGCCACATGCGCGACCGGCGTGTACTTTCCGGCCTCCAGTCCCTGGGTATGATCTTCGCCCAGCGACATGACAACAAAATTGGGCCAGACGCCGGTCTTCTCAGCCGCGTGCAGGTCGGCTAGGAACAGTGCTGCCTTCTCGGTGTCGTGCCGGCTGAACGAGATCGCGCTCCAGGCAGGGCTGGCATGACCGCTGAGAGTTTTCACCCCGGTGTAAACCGGAGGAGAGTTCGGCGACGACTTGAACGCCGAGAACTCGCCGTAGCTATGATAAGTCAGTCCGTGCTTGGCGCAATTGTCCCACAGGTAGCCGGCGGGCGAGGCGGTCAGGCGCTCGTCGGCGTCCGGCTCGCCCCGACCGCTGTACGAGGACGGCCAGGCTTTTTCGGTAAAGTCGGTCGCGTAGGCGGCGTCGCACCACTGATGCCCGTCTTCGGAGACTTCGCCGTTGCAGTAAAGGTTATCCAGCAAAATATAATTGGCCGCCAGCGCGTGCGCGTTCGGCGTGACGCTCTGCCCAAAGATTGTCAGGCTGGAATCGCCGTTGCCTCTGCGGATGTCCCCGAACTCCTGGTCATAGGTCCGGTTTTCGCGAATAATATAGAGAACGTGCTTGATTTTGTGCATCGCCGTCATGCTTTGCCAATAGTCCAGATCGTTTCCCTCTAACGCCGGGACGCTATTCGGCACGTTCGCCAGCACTTGCTGCGTGTAGGCTTTTAGTCCGGCAGCGTTAGGCAGGCGGACGGCAGACACGTCGCCGCTCAGAATGCCGGCGATGTAGTCGTACTTGTGGTTGATGACCGGCTCGGTGCGCGTGGATTTCGGGTCAGCCAGCGTCGCCGTCGGGTTGCCCCGGAAGCCAAGCCCCTTGCCCGTGCCGATATACAGCGTCCGGCCATCCGGCGCAAGCGCCAGCGCCGACGGATACCAGCCGGTCGGAATAAAGCCCAGCACCCGCGCTTCTTTAGCGTTGGAAATGTCTACGACGGCCACATCGTTGTTGTCGGCATTTGCAGCGTACAGCCGCCTGCCGTCGGGCGAAACCGCCAGCGCGTCGGGCGTCGAGCCGACAAGATCCGTCGGCGACAGCGACGTTTTGATCGTCTCCGTGACTGCCTCATCAGCAATGATACTGACCGAGTTGGAGCCGGCGTTCGCAACGAACAGCCGCCCGTCTTTGGCCCAGACCATCTCGTTCGGGTGGCTGCCGACCGCAATCCACGCCATTTCTTTCAGGTCACGCGCACGGAGCAGGCTGACCGATCCTGCGCCCCAGTTCGAGACCGCCAGAGTCTTTCCATCGGGTGACAGGACAACCGCATACGGGTGGTAGCCGACTTTGACCTGTGCCTGCACGGCGGCAGGGTCGCCTTTGAGCTTGTAAACCGTGTCGTTTTGGACGTCCAGGAGGAACAGCGAGCCGTCGCGGTCTGAGGCAATCCCGCCGGTGAAACGTGCTTTGCCGTCCAAAGCAGGAACAGGCAGCGCCGGTTTCAAGGTCAGCTTGCCGCCGGAATATCCCAGCCGCTGCACAACAGCCTGAAGCGAAGCAATCCGGGACGCCGCCAGGCCGTTTTTGGCGTCATCGGCGAGGTCTTTCGCAGTTTCCCCATACCCAGTCGGGACGTACACGGTCTGCCCGGCCGAGTCAAAGCACAGCCCCGCCCAATCTTTGTCTACATCTATGCTGGAGACAATTTTGCCGGTTTGCGGGTCAAGGACGCTGACGCTGTGATTGTGGTAGCCGCCGGTGTTGACCAGTAGGTACTTGCCGTCCGGGCTGAAAATCATCTTCAGCGGCAGGTCGCCCGCTAGGGGAATGTGCGTCCCCGCCGGCGTAAGATGCCACCCATTCGGCAGCCGCGTCCCCGTTCCCTTGCCGTTCGGCAAGTCCGGCACCGCGACCGTCCGTACCGCCGGGGCAGGCGTGCGGGAATGGGCCAGACGAATTCCTGCCAGCGCAGCGGAAAGCACTATCAGAGAGACGGCGGCGACAAGACGCGGCTTGAAGGCATTCATGCCCCCATTATAGCGCATATTTGGTTAAGAAACTGTTAGGAGGAAAACAACTGTCGTAATGCAAAGGCAGCCTTTAGGGGCTGCCCTTGTAATCTTGCCGAAAGGAGGCGATTGTCTTGAAGTAAGGGGAATGGCGCAAAGTCCTGAAGCTCAGGGCAGTTACCCAGACTATCGCCGCGATTGTCTCCATAATCGCTGCGATCCATCAGCTACTGAAGGAGTAGCCTCGGGGCAGGGAGCGCTGTTAGCAGCAGCGCTCGCTGGTCTGTTTCTAGTATGGCACAAAACGCAAGAAAAGCAAACGGGCGGAAATAAAAGTATACTGAAAGTGCAGGAGCAGCCCTAGCAGACTGCCCCTGTAATCTTGCCGAAAGGAGGAAAGCCCTTGAAGCGAGAAAATTGGCGCAAAGCTCTGAAACTCAGAGTCATCGCCCAGACAATCGCCGCGATTCTATCTGCAATCGCCGCAATCCATCAGCTCTTTAAAAAGTAGCTGAAGGGAGAGGAGCGCTGCGCTAACAGCGCTCCTCTGTCTGCTCTTATTATGGCACATAATCCCGGAAAAGCAAACGGCTCGCAGAAACGCAGCCAATTCCTTCCTCGGCATTCGGCCCGCGTCGCGCAGAGGACGGCAGGAGTGCTTCAAACAGCAGTTGTACATTCCTTTTTCGTGGCCGTGGCTTTGGCTTGCATCACGGTCATGTCGGCCTTTTTCAATTCTTTGGGCCGCGCGTTCATCATCTTTATGTTTGGATTCTCCTATGCAAAATGCCCGCCTGTGTTTGAGAACAGGCGGGCGACTTTGTGAGCGGGCGGTTCGCCCGTTACATCTTCATTTTGCTGCCGTCCATGTACCCGGCGGGCGCTTTGGCCTGCTTGACCAGCATATGCCCCATGCCGTCCTTGTAGCCCATCTTTTTCGCCATCGCGGGCGAGTAGAAGGCTTTGCATTTCGTGCAGACATAGACGGTATGCGCCGCCATTTTCTTGCCGTGCGCCATCTTGCCAGCGGGAGCCGCCAGAGCGACCGGCGCGGCAGACAAGGCCGCCAGAGCGACGGCGGCGAACACGCCAGCCAGCCGGGGAGCGAGTGAAGTTTTCATGTTGATTTTCCTTTGGAACCACGTAAGTGAAATCGCGCAAGATCGAGACACGATTGCCCCGCATCTACAGGGCAGCAGCATCCCCGCCACTGCCCTGCAAACGATTGATGGCCCCTCTCAGGGGCGTAATTCTTAGACAGCAGTATGGGAATGACCGGGGAGCGCAGCGCCGTTACGCTGCGCCTGCTGGCCCGCCAGAGCGCCGAAGACCACGCCGTACAGCAGATGGCCCATCAGCGTACCCATGACGAACAGAAGCGGCTCCGGCGTTTTGCTGGCAAAGAAGCCCTTGCCTATCATCGGCAGCGGCATGACCTGCATCACCGCCCAGAGCGCCACGCCCCAGATCAGGCCCTTCGCCCACGGCTTACCCGGCAGCAGCTCATAGACAAAATAGGCATAGAGGAGCGGGAACAGCAATGTTCCCAGAACAAAGTGCATCATCATCCCGATCAGCCACGGGCCGCTCATAACAGCGGGTGTCTGCCCGCCGTTCATCATCGAGCCGAGCATCCCGGCAATGTCCATATTGGGCATTCCCATGTGCGGGGCCATGTAAATAAGCATCGTCATGGCGACAGTGGCAACGAGACCCGCGACAATAGCGCGGCCCGGTTTGGCGGTGTATGTTTCTTGCATCGTTTTTCTCCTGTTTGTTTGGCTAGCGGCTTTTTTGCGAGTGGTGTTGGATCAGGTTTTCGCGCGTCGGCGGATGGACAGGCACGACAGCGGGCAGCGCAGGTTTTTTCGTTGATGCCACCTCGAACAGTCCGGCAAGCCAGCACGTCGGGCAGCCACGAAAGGCAACCAGCGCACCGCCCCCAAGCAGCAGCGCCACAATGGGGAGGCTGCCGGCGAGCGAAAAGGCCGTGATGAGAAGGGCAATGCCAATCACCCCCCGCACTAGATGGATCATAAGCGGTTTAGTCGGGCACATAATAATTCTCCGTAATGTTTACGCCAAAAGATGTTCTCGGATGAGCAGCCGCCCCCGGTGAATGCGGGTTTTCACCGTCTCCGGCAACAGGCCGAGTCGGGCGGCGATCTCCTTGACCGTCAACTCCTCAAAATCACGCAGAACGATGATTTCCCGGTAGATGTCGGGTAGTGATTGAATTGCCATCGCAATATCAAGGCGCAGTTCAATATCCGTGCGGGTCGTCAGGTATCTATCTTCGATAGCCTCATCCAGCGGAATGTGCTGATGGAACATCTTTCGCGCCAGCCGTTGACACTCACGCCGGATCACTTGAAACAGCCACCCGCTGAACGCCCCCACCGAGCGCAGCGCTGGAAGGCGGCGGTAGAGAATGATCAGTGCTTCCTGCACAGCTTCTTCCGCGTCCGAAGTCGTCACGCAGTACCGGGAAGCGTAGCGGCGCAGGCTTGGCCTGCATTGGGCGATCACTCGTTCCAGCGCAGCCGTGTCGCCTCTTTGCGCCGCCTTCAGCAAGAGATTGTCAACAGTGATGGGCATCACAAAGCCTTTCAACAAACAAGAGGCGTCAAACAGAAGAAATGGGTTCAGAGGAAATGGATTCAGAGGAAAAAAGTTTTGCCAGCCCTAAAGATGGATTTTCAGGCATTCGACGGCAGACGGTCGTCGCCGCGCAGGGTGTGCAGGACAGCGGTGTGGGCGTCCTCTAATTGACGGATTAACCGGCGCAGGCGGCGCAGAGTTTCTTCGGGCAAGTGGGCGTACATCGGGCCGCACAGGAACGCCGTGCAGCCGTAAGGCCGCAGGTCGTCGGGGAACGTGCAGCGGCCTTTGTCCAGATACTCGCACGGCTCCAGCACAGGGTCGTCACCCGAGGCGGGCAGCATCGGCAGGGCTAGGCGGGTGCCGGCATAGGAAACCGACGGCGCATAGGGGTCGGTGCCGTTCAGGTGCGGAAACGTGTGCCCGAGGCTGACAGCGAGCGCCACGTCTACCGGCGTCACTCGTGTCGGCTTGATGCAGCAGGGCGTCGCGCAGGTCGGGCAGTGTTTGGCGGTAAACGGATCGAAAACCCCGCGGATTTCTCGCTGCAAGCGGCGGTACTCGCGCAGCGGGCTTGGCCCGGACCGGCTTTTGTGTTTCATAGCGAGCTTCTAGGTATCTGTGCTGCTGGGAGCCGGAGCCGAAGCAAACGGGTCCCAAAACGGCAGGCAGCGCTGGGATGTCGAATGAGAGCCGGCGGACGCGGCAAACAGCGCCGGAACCGCGCTGCTGGGGCCGATTGCTGTGCAGAGCGACCCGAACAGTGCCGCGAAGCCGAGCAGGGCAAGACGCCACACGTCTGCCCGCGCCCGCCCCCGGCGGAGCGGCAGCGCAAACCGCAGGACCCAGCCGCCGAGGTACGCCGGCAAAATGAGAAAGAAGCCAAAATGCGCTCCCCAGATCACGGCTCCGCGCAGCAGCGCGACCGCGAACAGCCGGGTGAACTCGCCCATCGGCAGACCGTCCGGCAGCATGTCCGGGGTCGGCCAGGAGGGTCCGGCAGCGTCGGTTAGGGTCAGCAGCAGGGTGAGAAGAAGCACAATAAAAGACAGCGCAAACGCCGCCAGCGCGGCGTTGCGGACGGCAGACTCGGCAGGAGTATAGGCGGAAGAGTGCAGCAGGCCGCGCCGGTGCAGCTCGCGCCCGGCGCTGTCCAGCCGGGCCGGATACCGCTGCGGGTCCAGGTGCAGGGCAATGTCCATTAAATCAGTATCGGTCTGCGCCCGCAGATAGGCCCCGTAGATCCCCATGTCCGTTTCTTCATCCGTATGCAGCAATGACGATGACATGGGGCAATTATACCCCTTCCAACTCTGCTTTAGGGAAGCTGCTCGGCCTCCTGAAGGAACTCCAATAAGTGGCGGTTAATCAGGTCCGGCTGTTCTAAAAAGAGCATGTGGGAGGCGTCCGGCAGCACGAACATCCGGGAGCCGGCAATCCGCTCGGCGATAGCGGTGGAAAAGGCCGGGGGCGTACTGGGATCGCGGTCCCCGACAAGAACGAGCGTTGGGCATTTGATCTCGTCCAGGCGCTCCAGCACGTCGAGGCGGGCAACCATCGTCCACATCGCCGCCTGAACGCCGGGGTCGCCTGCGAGCAGCGTCTTAGTGATCCGGTCAGTGATGTCGGGCCGCTGCGCGAGTGTTTCCGGCGTGAACCACCGCTCTAAAAACGGCGCGACAACCGCCGCCATTCCCCCGGTTTGGATCGTTTCGGCCCGCCGACCAATGACTGTGCGCCCTTCTTCCGAGAAGGTGGCGGCGGTCGCAATCAGGGTCAGCGAACGGACCAGCGCCGGGTGCGACAGCGCCAGCGTCTGCGCGATCATGCCGCCGACGGAGATGCCGACCACATGCACGGGAGCCGCCGTCTGCTGCTCGATTAACGCCGCAGTGGCGGAGGCGAAGCGAGCAAACGTAACATCCTCCGGCCTGCCGGGAGAGCGTCCATGGCCCGGCAGGTCGAAGGCGATCACGTCATAACGGGACCGAAGCGCTTCGATCTGATCCCCCCAGTAAGTGAGGTCCAGCCCGACCGGGTGAATAAGAACGACTGTACCCGAGTCGCGCGGTCCGGTTCGCACCCAGTTTAGTTCCGAAGAGATACTTGCGTCCGAAGAAATACTGCTGTCCATAGTGGCTCTTTCTGGCAGAGTGAAGCTTCTCAAAGAAATCAACCGCCGCAAGCAGGCGCTCTTGCGTCACGGTGGGGATAGCAGGTAAAGTAGAAAAGACAGCCTGAGAAGAGGCTGTCTTTCCTAAACGGACAGAAAGGAGGTGTATCTCCCATGTCCAAGAATCTGCGACGGGCTTTTGTTAAAGTCCGACCAATCGCGCAGACCATCGCGGCGGTTGTTTCAGCAATTGCAGCGATTCTCCGAATCCTTAAAAGCCTTGGCTTCTGAGGTTCGGTAAGGAAGAAGGGGATCGCTTGGCGGCGGTTCCCTTCTTTTTGCTGTGCTTTCACACTGCATCAATACAAGTTTGGCATTTTGTTGACATTTTGTCAACACTTGGACGAAAGTTTACTTGCCCCAGTCCCAGGCATCGGGGACGGTGCGGTAGGGAAGCTGAACCGTCTGGCCTGTCGCCGGGGTCACCAAGAAGAGTTCATCGTCAGCACCAGACACTTTGCTGACGGTGCAGGCGAGCGCCGAGCCGTCAGGAGACCAGCGCAGGGACGTGATCCGCCGGTGACCGAACAGGGACCAGCGCCAGTGTACCGGAATGCCCGCGAGAGTAGACTGGCGGGCCAGGTCATAGCGCCGGATGACGCTGGGGCTGCCCGGAGGCACGAACGCGATTTGATCTCCTGCCGGAGACAGGGCAAAGACAGCAGCGGCGGGGCCGGGCGTCGTGCGCTCCTGGCTTTGGGTCAAAACTTGCGGGCCGGATGGCGTCTGCGCCGCGTAAGCAAATGTCCCGGACTCGGTCAGGACGGGAGAGCCTGTTGCCGAAACGTCGCCCATATTCGCCAGCGTCAGCCCGTGCAGGGCGAGCGGCGTCACCAGCGGCGCGTCGTCGGTCTCGGTCGCGACGCTGTACGACGCGCCGTCTTCCAGAAACAGCAGCGATGAGTCCGAATCCCAGGCCAGCCCGGCAATCTGCTTTAGCTTCTGCCGGGTCAGGTCCAAAACGAGGTGCGGCGGGCTATCCGTGTCCGGCGTCATCGGCATCACCCATATCTGGTTGTCTGTGCTTGGCGTGCCGTTCTGAAGCGTCGTCAACTGCTTTTCGAATGCAAGCTGCGTGCCGTCGGGCGACAGCGCCGGCTGGGTGATGCGCTCGCGCCCGGTGCCGCTGCCGGCCTGCGGCTCGTCACGCGCCAGCAGGCGGGATGCCCCGCCCGGCCCGGCCACGAACAGCCTGTGTGCGGCCGAAGACGGGTCGGCTTGCAGCGTAATCAGGTGCCCGGTCGGGACACCCGACACGCGCGGCGGCGCGGTCAAAATGCCGGCCAGCGTGATTGCCAGCGGAACGGCGGCCACGCAAACTAGGAGGGAGAGCAAGGCGCGGCGGCGCTTGGTGTTGAAGCTGGTGCCGGGTGCAGCGGGATGTCTGTCAAGCGCATCCTCCGTGCTCTTGCCTCGAACCCGCTCTTCGTTGTCAACAGGAGCCGCCTGACTGAACGTCATCGGTGCCGACGCCGCTTTATCCGGCGCGGCTTGACCTGTCGCCGCCTTCGCTGCTGCGGCGATTGCGGCTCTCGCGGCTGCCAGCTTGGTCGAGGCAAAGCTGGTCGGCGGAGCCGGTGCATGGGCGGCGGCAAGCTCAGACGCCGACATTTGTATCGTCTTGTTGAAGTCGAGATTTTCTTCAGCGTCTTCTTGCTGGCTACTCGCTTGCTGGTTATTCAGTTGCTGGTTATTCACGGGTGAGGACATAGGTTTTTAGATTGGGCCGCAGGTAGCGGGCGATCAGCGGGTACGAGGCCGCCACGGCATGATACACATCCTGCGCGATCTTCCGGTACGACGGGTGCCCCTGCCGGGCGGAGCGCAGCTCCACAAAATGGGTGACTTCGCGCAGGTTCCAGGTAAACAGTACGCGAATGCGTGTCGCCAGCGGCAGGACATACGCAGACTCGTGGATAAATCCGGCCTCGCACAGCTGCCGGTGAGCGTCCGCCGACTTAGCCATCAGCGCTTGATACTGGTCCACGTAGCCGAACGTCTCAAACTCGCGCGGCATCTCAAACCCAAGCGCGGGCGTCAAAGCCTGCGTGGTTTGAGTCGCCATCCGGTGCCGCTGCACGTCCCGGTACGCCCCGTAGTCCATCGTCATTTCCACGGTGCAGAAGATCCGCTCTAAAGCGCGTCCCGGCGCATCATGCGGGCCGCGGCGCTTCAAGTATTCGTCTACCACACGCTCTTTGGCCTCTCGGCTCAGCAATGCGACCTGCGCCAGCAGCGTTTCCATTGGCCTCTGAGTCGCGCCGTATAAGATCGCGGCGACTAATCTGTTATCGGCATCCGGGTCGGAAAAGACAAGGGAGACCGGAGAAACCTCACCCGCTCGCTCAGGCTCCCACCCTCTCCTTGTTAAGGAGAGGGTCGCCGAGGAACGAGGCGGGGTGAGGTCTCCCAGCATCTCCTGTGCCAGCTCTTCCAGTGCCGTGCTTGTCTCAGCGCGATAACTATTATGCTCCGCATATTTGAGCAGCGTCGGGACCACATGCTGTGCTTCGGCTTTCATTTGTGCGCCCAGCTCGCGCCCTTCTTCCAGCGGCTGCGACAGCAGCTTTGTAATCAAATGCTCCAAAGTCCGGGCGTTCAGCGTCAAGCCGACATTGGTATGCGTCGCCGCCGGCAGCAGGTAGCGCAGCAGGTCAAACGCCGTCGCGCGAGAGGCAGCGTCATACGCCCGATCGCTTTGCTTTTCGCCGCGCGGCGTCCGCGCCTTGATTTGGGCCACAAAATCGTCCGTCCAGCCCGTGTACGCGGTCAGCAGCCCGCGCACCGCTTGCGCATAGATTTCGCCCAATTCACTATCGGCCATAACGCGCGGCGGGTAGTACGCTTTGTCCGGATCAAAGGCCACATAGCGGGTGCTTTTCTCGGTGTACGACGCCAGCCGCGCATCTTCAATGAGCTTGGACGCGATAATGCTCACGTCTTCCAGCGCCAGATGCACCATGCCATGCTCGGCCACAGAACTATGTCCGTAGCCCAGCACATACTTCTCGGCAAACGCTCTAGCCCGCTCCTGCAGCGCCGAGACCGCGTCAATTTGATCGTCTACCCCGCCCGGCCCAATCAGCGCTCCTAAATCTTCCGCCTCAATCATGCCCCGCAGATCGTCCCGCAGCGACAGCCGGGAGCGTGAGTAGCGGGCAAATAAATACGCGACCACTTCTTCCGGCAGGTTCTTCAGCGCATACACGCTCCGGTCACTATTTGTAAAGAACCGCGTCAGGTCAGTCTCAGGCATAATAGCGACAAGTTCGGCAGGAGAATTCGAAAATCCTGCTTTGTAGAATTGGCTCTACTGAACCGGTCCCGGCCATGCCTGGCCGGCCTGCGCGGCAAAATACCGCCCGCTGTTGGAAATCATCTGCCGATTGAATTCGGCAACGCTTCGCTCCTGACGCAGTGTTCCCAGCAGTACGCCGCCGTAGGCGATCACCAGGAGACAAGCAAGAGGCACAGCCAGCCGCTGAAAGCCCGTCGCCACTGCCCTGGACCAAGACACGCGCCGCACCAGCGCGGCCAGGCTCAAACCTGCTGTCAACAGCAGAGGCACGGCCAGAGAGGCCAGAGCGCAGAGCTGAAGTGTTTGCGCCTGCCGCGCCTGCTCCGTGTCGGAATCGCCGCTGCTGCCGGACAGCTCGAACAGCAGGTGCAGGTTTGCCGGGATTTCCGCGAGGGGACCCGCCAGCCACAGCGCAAGACAGTAGAGACCATAAAGACCTCCTGCCAGCACGGGCAGCAGCAGCGCAGTCTTAAGAACAGACACGCGGCGCGGTCGCGGCAGGCGGCGCAGGCCGGAGCCGACCAGCCAGGTGACGAGGCCGAACACCCCGGCGACACCGGATGTCATCTGCCAGTCAATTGGGGCATGATACACAAGCGTCACCCAAGCGCCGCTGACGCAGACAAACAGCAGCGCCAGCACGAGCCATGCGCCGACAGCCAGCAGGCAGTGTACCAGCACGGCTTTCCCGCCAATCGGCGGCTTGGGCGCAAGTGTCAGCCGCGCCCGTCCGGCAGCCAGCAGGCCGAATGCCAGCAGCCAGGCGACGTTCAGCAGCAGGGTCACGCCCGCCATCCACCAAAAAGCCAAATACCAAAGCGGCGCAACATATTTGAGCATCTGCGGGTCGTCCTTTGTCAGCCCCTGCACCTTGCGCCGGGCTGCTTCTTCCTCCCGCGCCTTCTGCGCGGCTTCTGGGTGTCCAATCTGCACTACATACGCGCAGTAAGCATCCAAACGCTTTTGCGCCATCTGCTCCGCTGTCTTCTGCCCCCGCCCGTCAGTATCGTCTTGGAGATAGGGGCCGCCGGGGCGGGCCTCGGAGATCGCGGAAATCGCGATACCGACCAGCGACCCGATTAGTGTCGTGGACTGGACACGCATGATGTCCCCGCAGCGGCGCAGGGCCTCCCGGAGCTGGTAGCCTTCTTCCCGATGGCCTGCCTGCTCTTTCAGCACAGCTTGATAGACCGCAATGCGGGCAGTTTCGCGCAGGCGCTGGTATTCCGGCAGCATCTCACCGGACCAGAGCACAGCCTGCGGCAGCGCACCCGGATCGCCGAACGCTTCGGTGTGCAAATCCCACTTCGCTTCCACGTTTTCGGTAAGATACTCGTTCCAGCGCGGCTTGACACTTGCCCTCTTGACTGCCGCCAATGCTTCGGCATCCCGGTGGGCAGCAAATAGGCCGAATGCCCGCATGAATGGGAAGTAGGCATTCGCCGGGTCAACACGCTCCCCCGCCGCCGCTTCTTTGTCATAAGCCGTAAGCTCTTCGGGAGTTGGGGGCGGCAAGTGAAGAATATAGCTCGGCACGAGCTGACCCTGCAGTGAATAACCATCGGGGCGTGCCGTGTGCAGCCGCCGGCACTCCTCGCGCAGACGGTTTGCGTAGAGGACAGGGTTATTTGGAAAGCGCTGGGTCAAGGCCCGCAGGCTCATCAGCGGCGCAGCATTCCCGTTGAACGCAGCCTGCGCGTATTGAAGGGCAAAGTCATCGGGGTGACGTGTGGCGGCAGCATAGTACAGGCGGGTGTCGTTCGCTTCGGAAGTTGTATAATAAGCGGGTGGCCCTCCGGTCCAAGGAGTAGGCAGCGGATGGTACTCGTGCAGGAGCGTCAGCGTTTGCAGCCGCACCAGCCAGCGGGTTTGCGGCGCGATGAGGAGCGCAAGCAGGGTGCCAAGAGCGAGGCCGAGCAGGGTCAGAAAATGGCGGGTGTTCATGGGTTGGTTTTCTTTGAAGAACAAGCAGAGCCGCAGGTTAAAACCCGTGGCGATTATGCAACAAGCGCCGGGCGAGAGTACACCTCAGCGCGGCGGCGCGGCTCGGATTTCCGGGGCGCTTTCTCCAGCCCAGCCGCTTCGGCGTCACTCATCGGGGCGCTGTTCCAGGCGGCGAGTGACCCGGCGCGAAGATTGGGTTGGTCCAGCAGGGCATCGAGCGGCGGCAGCGGCACCCCCGGCGCGGCGGCAAGATTCGCGGGCGCGGACGGAGACGGTGTGGGGACAGCCAGCGGGGCGCTCAGCGTGAAATGCAGCAGCAGCAGCGTCAGTCCCAG
>JAABUQ010001660.1_pt1 | contig 46723 bp, 52 predicted proteins | sample 5560001 | NCBI WGS metagenome assembly JAABUQ01 (sample SAMN10711888, study PRJNA513371) | rock metagenome | isolation source: Antarctica rocks | place: Antarctica: Victoria Land, Finger Mt nord | collected 2015-12-18
AAGGGAAGGGGGGTTGCGGTGAGGTTTTTGGGAGGAGGGGTGGGTGTTTGAGGATTGGTGGTTGGAAGGGAGGATTGGGGAAGTCGATAAGAAATTGAGTTTGCTCGTGAGTGCAAGGGGATCGGGATTTGAGAATGCGGAGGTAGATATGAGGGGGGTTTGCTCTGAGGGGATGAGTTGGTGGGTGGATGGATGGTTGTCATCGATTGTAGGATATTCCGTAGCACTAAAGAGCCCTTTCGGGGGTGAAGTGGGTCGGAGGTGTGAAGGCGATTTATGCTGCCGACTTAGGATTGCTTATGGGAGTATTAATGGCTGCAGTGGCAGTGTCTGCGTTATGGAAAACACTCACCTAAATTGAATGTCAGTGGATTAAACTTCTCCCTTTTCGGAGCTAGATGACGCACCATGAGTGAATGTTTCGCCGTTCATCCACTCCTGCCATGATCTCAATTGTTCGTTGGCATGTTTGTTCCCTCTGTAGAACCATGTCCTTCGATTGGGTCTACTGCACAAATCTCTTGAAGCACAAGCTCGCATTCGTGCCACCGAATCCGAAGCTATTGGTCAAAACCACGTCGACATCATCCCTCCTCTGGGCTTTCAGGGGAACGTAGTTGCAGCGGAGCTCGTCTTCCTTTCTCGATTGGTGGAGATTCAGAGTCGGTGGCAATATACCCTGATGGGCACATTAGCAAGCACGTAACTCCGTTGCATGTTGCTGCAGAAACAGAGCACTCACGTCTTTCATAGCCATAACACTCCAAACGGCCTCTACGCTCCCTGCCGCTCCTAGTAGATGCCCGACAGCGCCTTTCGTACTACTGACACTGATCTCTGCGGCATGCTTCTTGCCTTCCCCCATTAATGCTGAGTTTCCCATATCTCCATCACCCAGCATCAGACTTTCGATTGCTCGGTTTTCTGCAACATCTCCGAGGTTGGTGGATGTCGCGTGCGCATTGATGTATGAGACAGCACGAGGAGCACGACCTGCATTACGAAGAGCAAGACGCATGGCTCGAAAAGCACCATGGCCATTTGATGGAGGAGCGGTAAGATGATGGGCATCAGCGGAGGAGCCATAGCCGGCAAGTTCGGCATAGATATATGCTTTCCGAGAAATTGCGTGGTCGAGTGACTACACACATCAATAAAGGCGATAATGGTGGTCCGATGAGGGATTGGAACTACCTCAAGCACCATGACCCCTGCCCCTTCACCAATCACGAACCCGCTGCGTCTGGCGTCAAAAGGGCGAGAGGCTTCCTCGGGATAATCATTGAAGTCCGTAGTCAAAGATCGCGATCGCTCAAACCCTGTAAAGGCAAGAGGATGGATACATGACTCGGCCGAGCCAGCAACCATGACGTCCGCGTCCCCAAATGCAATAAACCGAGACGCATCGCCGATTGAGTGCGCGCCCGTAGTGCAGGCCGTGGTGACGGCATGCGAAGGGCCTTTGAAGCCATGTTTCATCGAAATATGCCCAGCGGCAAGGTTTATGAGAAGTCTTGGGACAAAGTACGGAGACACTTTCTTTGGACCTGATATACAGGTCAAGCGTTGCCTGGAGTGGTGAGAAGCAATGGACTCACACCTTCACGAGAGAACGCGAGCGACGTCTCGTACACTTCTTCGAAGCTACCTATGCCGGAGCCTAGACAGACACCCTAATTGTATAAGCTTTCGACTTGAGAGAGCGTTCTCGAATATCTCGATCCTACCGTCATTTCCTTGTCGTGCTCTTCCTCTGGATGCCAGCCCGCATCATCAAGTGCCTCCTGTGTAGCTGATACCGCAAACTGCATGAACCTCGACATCTTCCGCTCTTCCTGCCGATCGTCAAGCTCAGCTCTATCCCCAGACAACACCAACCTACGTCCTTCGTCAACCAGTCCCTAGCCTGCCAGCCGCCATCTGCTTTCTTTCCGCGAGGGACGAGTCCTGCAACTTGACAATGTTGCCCCCTAAACGCTGGCCCTATCGTATTTGTAGATACAAGACCGCTGTGACCTTCGACAAGTCGGGTCCAGGAACGCTGAACACCTACGATCGATTAGCTTTGCAATATGAGAATGACTGGCGCGAGGATACAGACCGACGCCTAATGGTGTCACGGCGCCCAGTCCGGTGACCACAACCCTTCGCATTGCATTTTCTACAGCTAGATACTGTCGAGTTAAGAGCCCAAGTATCAGCAAAAGATTTAATTTCGACTGCAATATAGGTAGCTTACCTTACCGAGATCCGGACTCCAAAAGGGGTTTAGGTCCAATTTTCAGAAAGTTGAAGAACGGTCTCTGGGCATCTCCACCACCTTATCATCCCATGCGATGTCGCGGAGCAATAATGTAGCCAGACAGCTGGTATCTCGGACGAGTCCGTTGCAAAGGATCCCTCTTCCACATCTACCACTAATCCGCCACAGGACCAACCTCATCCCATCCCATCTGCCTCCCCTGCCTCCTCACCCTCCGCCATGCCTCCACCGCAACCGCCCCCCTACCCACCCCCGACCCTACCCCAATCTCACCCACACCCACCTCACATGCCCCAACGCCACCAGTCACCGTCCCGCGCACGCACCGCATCCGCGCCTCCGTCCTCCTCTCCCGCCCCCCCATCCTAACCCGCGACCTGACCCCCTTCGAAAAAGCCTACTTCCTCTACCAACGCCGCCTCAACGAGCGGCTCGCCCTCCCCTTCTCGCGCTACTTCTACTACACCAAAGGCACGCCCGGCGACGTAGCCTGGAAGCGCGCAATGCGGGAGCGGAAAACCCCGGCCAGGGATATTGGGAAGTATCACGCTTACGGGAAGGAGGGATGGAATGACGAGGTGCTGGTCGGGGCGAAGGAGAGCGAGCCGGAGCAGCAGGTGGCGGCGCTGATTCAAGATGCGGAGGGGTTTCTGAGGAAGGAGGAGGGGGATGGGGAGGTGGGCGCTGAGGAGGGGTTGGGGGGCTTGCAGGTGAAGAAGGAGGAGGAGATACAGAGGCCGTTGCCGCGGGTGGGGGAGGCGGATAGGGTGGGGGATGAGAGGAGCTTGAGTCGGAAGATGGAGAGGACGCTGTATTTGCTTGTGAAGAGGGAGGGGGAGAAGGAGGGTTGGGGGTTTCCGACTGGTTGGTTGGGGGGGAAGGAGAGCTTGCATACGGTGGGTGGTTTCGCGGTTGTTGGTGGCTAGGGTGAAGATACTGATGCTTGACAGGCCGCCGAGCGGATCATTGTTCAAGCAGGTGGGATGGACATGAATACCTGGGTGGTAGGCAACTGGCCCGTAGGTCATCAGATCCTGAATTATGCGCAGCCCAAACAGGACGCGGAGAAAGGCATTGAGACACTCGGCGAAAAGGCTTTCTTCATGAAGGCTAGGATCATGGCCGGGCAAGCGAACCTGAAGGACAACCAGCTGGGTCTCGCGGAATTCAAGTGGTTGGCCAAGGACGAGATACAGCGGGTTCTTGCTCCTAGGGACTGGAATGCGGTCAGAAACACGCTGGCTGAGCGATGAGAAATAAGATTGTCGGAGACATAGTACTTGTTTTGGGCATTTGAGTCCAATGTAGCATAGCAAGCGTAAGGCCGGCGCCAGAACCTACGATTCGTGTGTGGTGGGCTTGTATACTATTTGAGTCCAAGGTTTCGTGCTTCAAGTCGTCTGAAGGTCAGAGTTAAAGTTCTCTTGTTGTCTATCATTACTTATCATTGGTCTCGTTCCATCTACCGCTCATCTAACCAACAACTTGACGAATTGGCAAACCACCAGTGCGTCCACGAAGAAATAAACCATCGATCCGTCTACGAAATGGAACAAGACCGTTAGCCAGCTTTGCCTAGACTTGCGCAGAGCGATTATTGACGCCAGTATCCCCGAGTCGCCGAAGCTTTTGGGAGATCTGCCTTGGGGTTTTCTTGCGGCTGTGCGCCTTTGTGCACGTCTGCAGCGTTCACTAGGTCAGCCTCGAGGCCCTGAGCCGGCTCTGAGCTCTTTTCCGGTTGGACGGTCGCTCTGTCTTCAAAGCGTGGTTGATTTACAAGGACGCCTGCCTCTCCTTCATATTCCTGTCATTGCTGCGGCTGCCGGCGACTGTGTCTGTTCCTATCAATCCGTCGACGCCAAGGCTTGTACAGCAAGACACTGAAAGCCCCGAAAACGATGAAGGAGCAACAGATGGCTCCACCTGACACTACATCAGCAGAGGAAGACGGGATCATCGCATTGTCACCTACCTATAACATCAAAATTGGCGCCAGCAACCTCTACCCCGTGCCAGAATCGTCCAGATGGCTCGGCGACGTTCAGGACCAGAGTCAACAGCTGGATGATTCCTATTACCATAGCGACGAGCACCGTTATGACGGTCAGGACGATAGAGTAGTAGAGTATTGCGATCTGGTCTTTAGCGAAGGCTGTCGAGGTGTAAAGGGCCATCATCAGCGCTCCGTCGATAGTGTCTAGAAGACACATCCCAACTGCTTCTATGTTAGCAAACTATTTTACCGCGTCTAGCACAGGTCGACGAACCGGTGAAGAGAATGGGGAAAACAAGAATCAGCCATATGCTTGTGCCTCTTGCTCCTTGGATAGAGGCAATGCCTAGAAGAGCGACCTCCGAGGATGTGTCGAAGCCAAGACCAAACATGATGCCTAGAGGGTACATCTTCCATGGCCTTATCCGTCTATAAGCTGAGCCTGATATGGCGAAATGGACAGGCAACCAATTGTTGGGACTCACTTGTCGATAAGCTTGAACATCTTCTTGAACAGGTAGAAAAGACAGCCCGCTCCCTGGATGTTCAAGGTTTGCTCCCCATCGGGTGAAGACCTGATTAGCTTCCTCAATTGTTCTACCAATTTGTAGCAGATGTAGATGTTCAGCAGCCCTAAGATGATCAAGAAACCAGCAGATACCGAAGTACCAATGATCCCTCCTACCCGACTGAAAGCGCCAAACTTAGAACTGATGGCTGAAGCGGTTGCGGCCACAACGATGGATGTTACAACGACGATGCTAAACAGGCTGGAAGTCAACTTGGAGCCGAGGGAACCGGTAATGAGCTTCCAAGTACGCGGCACATCTGAGTGGAAGGAGAACAACTACCTACGTTGAATGGCCAAGGGAGAAGAAGGTTCCCACAGTGACTGGACGTTGCCCAGAAGCCACAAGACGGCGAGTCATAAGATCGATCGCCTAGCTTTGGTCTCAACTATAAAATGTAGACTCCCGGAGAAGAAAATGACGATACTGAAATATGGTCAGCATCCAAAGCATGCCTACGATGTCATCATTAGGCATGCAGGACCTTGACTCCTTGAGTCGGATGGTCATACCTAAGGCCCAGTGTGTAAGCCAGTACGGCAGTCGATACAAGCGCTCTAAATAGAACAATATTCACTGAGAGTTCTGTTTACAGTGTTCTATAGAGAACTCCGTACCCATGATAGTGCTACGCAGTAAAGTCAACTATGATCTTGGAATTGATGAGGTGCGAATAACCAAAACAACGCCGACGCCCCCCCATGTAACTGCGTTTGCCAACACCAGTCCGGCGATGATAGCCAAAGCTGGTAATGGCAGCTTACGCAGAATGGGCGCTTGGGCATGATAGTCGATCGCGCGACTCTGGATGCTTCGCTTCAAGGTCACCATGGTGAAACCGCCCTGTTGTAAAGGTACTTGCGGGGTTGTAACGTCCCATGAATGGGAAACCAAACCGGGGAACCTGCCTCAAGCCTTCTTCGAACATTTACTGTTTTGTATGGAGGGACATGCTCGATACACCACAGGAAGCCCAGGACATACGCCATTGGACGAACAATTAGCGGTATGGTTAGAAATTCGAATGTCACTCTGACTAGTTCAATAGGACATGGACAAGTAACAAGGTGAAACAATGCTATGCATAGCGCTAGCACGGTCATCAAATGTAGCAGCATGTCGTCGTAGCATCTAGTCTATTATCCCAACGTTCAAAGCGCCCAGTATGGAAAGCCCCAGCCACACCAGCGGACTCCCATTACTTTGAGGGCCCGTCCGCCCCGAGACTATGCTCGTTGGAAGAGCGTCAGACTAGTCGTTGTTCTATTGCTCGTCCAGCGAGTCTGCAAGGTCGAGCCCATGCCGTGAGGCATATAATCCTTCTAGATGTAGCCATATCTGCGACAAGCGGGAAAAAGGACTTTTGAATGCTAAGTTGGTAAAAGTATCTCATGGAAGCAGTTGCTTACCTCACCTGAGAGACGAGCTACGAGGACACGGCATTGGCGTTCTCTATTTCGATTGCCTTAGTCTCTATGCCCGCCCGGTTCGGTGTTCCACTCCTTCGAACTTCGTCAGGTCTAACGTCGGAGGACATACTCCTTGCTCCTTCCTCTGCATCTCCCAATGGTTCTGTGCGACCGATGCTTGTCGTCGTCGTTGTGCTGTTGCTCACGGCAGAGGTAGGCCTGATATCAGACATAGAAGCTGATCTCATCGATATGTTTTCATCCTCAACCGCCGACGGAACAGAGAGCTTCGCATCATCCCCGTACGCGGCTTTACGCAGCTTTAGACGTTCTTCAGGCGTCATATCTTGCCACTCCGCTCCGAAAGTGATGACAGAAGCCTTCTTGCCATGGACTGTGAAGCTGCCCGTTCCACGAGCCAAGCCCTCGCTGTCGGCTAACGATGATGCGTCTTCAGTTGCAGCGGCGCTGGAAGCCGAATCTTTGCCCTTCTTGCTTCGATGATGATGGCCTGATTGATGAGAGTCTCGCAGGGTCCGTTGTAGACTACGACGGACTCTGGGTCGACCTTCGCTGTGTTGGAGTTCTGTCAATTTCAGACTCTCACGATCTTGCTCTTTTTCGCCATCGGCGGTTCCTGGACGCTTTGCTTTGGGAGAAGGGTTCTCGGGGAGGACGACCCCAGCTTCCTTTAGTACCGCCTGCTCATCGTCTTCCACGCCCGGAGTAGGAGTGGCCAGCCGCGCAGCCATCTCAGCCAAGCTAGATGCCCTATCGGAGCCTCGCACACTAGCCTGAGAGACACGGTGTGTCAATGCCTGGTGTGCCGTCGTCGCGGTTCCATTGCTGGACCCGGACTTCTTGGACGACCTGGTCGGATCGAAGGATAGAGGCGGTAGTTCCCACGAGCCTTTCGCTTTATGGACTCCTGAAGAGGATGTCGTCAGATTCGACGAGCGGAAAACATCATCCATGCCAAATACTGCTCCAGGTGCTGATTGAGCCGGAGGACGGACTCTGTCATTTTGAGAACTGGTTTGAGGACCAATGAACTGACCGCTATGTGAGTCACGTCTTGTCGAGGTCACCTTACCTGAAGCGGGTGAGCTTTGTCTCCAGACATCTACTTTGCCGGTAGACTTCAGCTCTTCATCGAGATCCAGTGTTAAGATGTCCTTGTGACAGCGCGTACGCCACATCTCCATCCGTAGCCATTTTACCTTGGCTGCGATCCCTCCAGCAGCAAGGATTATTTGCTCCCGGGTCTTACTCTGAATAGGCGCTAAGACTTGTAAATGCCTCGCATTTCTGAGCTGGGCATCAAGTTGCTTGTTAGCGACATCCAGTTGTTCTTCAGCTTCTGAAACACGCTGGGCTATGATCTGTCGTCTGGCCGTCTGGATTTGCAGGGCAAGTTCGTCATCGAGTACACCGTTTCGAATAGTGACCTCACCAGTCGCAGTTTTGACAGACCGGGTAGATGTGCTGGAACCTATCCGGCGAACGCCACGAGGTCTTTGGCCGTCGTGATTACCTCCAACCATGCCCCTCATACGAACCCCTGCAGTCTTGAAGGCAGACGCGTAGTTAAGCTTAGCAAGCCAGTCGTTCATGTCACTCTCGTTGTCGGCCAAGAAAATCTCTTCGAAGCCTCCGTGACGAACGAAGAGCAACGCGTGCTTGTGCTTCTTGTACGAAGTATCCACCAAAGCTACGGCGTCCTCCGTCGACATCATTACGTCAGGCTTGAAGTGCTCAAGCGGCGGTTTGAATGTGACTGGTGCAGCCCCGAGCCCTGACTTGCGATGTACTTCTTGTTGATGCACCAAGCTTTTTACCCATGCAGTGTTGCGGAAAAAGTACAGCTGCGCGCCCGTCAAAATGGCACCCCATTCCTGCCATGGGGATCGACCTTTCTTCTTTTTCAATTCTTTACGCCACAGAACACCGACTTTTGTTACCTTGATATCAACAACTCCGGGATGGGCTTCTGCTGGGTTTGCCATAGTTTCCGGCGACATGAAAGCTTCGGGCCGAGACCGAGAAGATACAATCTGCAGGATTCCAGACTTGAAGAATGAGTTATGCAACTCTGCAAGATTGAGGGAGGTGGCTGTGCCAAGGTAAGAATACGGGTCCTCCAGGTTCATGACGTCCTTCAAGAACGGCCGAAGACTTTCAAGTCTGTTGTCGAGGATGAGAGTATACGGGTCAACAGGCTCCCACGAGCTTCTTCCTAGCGAGTTGGTGCTGGGCATGCTGAACATGCCCCGTTTGGGTTTAGTAATAATTCGTTCGCCATTGATGTTAACGTCATCTTCAACATGTATGAAAGGTGTATAGGAGATGTTATCGTAGAAGCATTCGAGTATATCACCCGTTACTCCTTGACCCTTGGCGTTCTTGGTGTAATCGTGCTTTTGCATCTTATGTTTGTTGTTCTTGTTGAAGACGTCGGTGTGAAGTATCAGGATTGAGAAGGCGATGAAATACGCCTCATCTAGCAGCATGTCAATCATTTCCAAACGACAGGCAGTAGCCAATGGCACTTACCTGGCGAAGGAAATAAGCCGGGATTACACTCATGATAGCGATTGGCGAACGACTGAAGAACACGATCTATCTGCTGAGTCTCCTTGGGTAGTTCAACCTCCATTAGAAGCTTCCTGATGGACATATCTATGGGATCACCGAAGAAGCTAAAGCCGCGCATGTAGCTTCGTAGTACGTTTCTCAAAAACTCGTCGTCGGACTTCGAGAGAATTATAGCCACCACTCCCCTACTAACAGCCTCCTGAAGGCGTGTAAGATATTTTGAGGGTGTGTCACCTTCTTGTCTTTCAGGGACTATGAGAGGCTCTCTCACCAAGCTGAAAGATTGAGATTTAGATCCTGTCGAGATAGGTGTACCAGGGAGAGGTGGATGATTTGTGCCAGGTCTTGAATTCTGAGGTTCAGAATTTTGTCGTCGACGTGAGAGATTCAGAAGGCCGCCGAGACTTGATCTCCCAGTTGTCGATGATGAGTTCCGTCCAGACAGAGGCAGCTGTGGGCTGGGGATCGTTTCATCATCCAGTATGCCTCTCAAGGAGCCTTTCGTCGAACTTCGGCTCTTTTTTGTAAGGCGAGCTGGATGCGCTGGAACTGGTGATGACCTGCCAGATGGTGAGATATGAATAGAATGTTGAGGCGAAGTGGGTCGGCTGGGTGGGTTAAAGTTCAGTGCTGAGCCATCGAGTTGTGTGAGCGACGGCGTAGTAGGGCTTGGAAGTCCAGAACTATGACTAACATCATTGTGTAGTCGACGGACTGTAGCAAGTGGAGGCGTCCTGGTGGGGGATTGGCGCCTCGGAGAGTCATACGCAAATTGCCGGTCAGGGCTAGAAGTATGTAGAGACGGAGGGAATGAGGATCCCGGAGGAGGGATCTTGAGAGGCAGAGGAAAGAGAGGTCCTTTGTTTTTCTTTCGTCTGGGCAATCGGAAAAAGGTTGTAGTCGTGGAGACGGTATGTGTCGTAGTGGTTGTGGCGTAGACACCATGATCTGCACTTCCGTCCGAGCGAGAAGATTCCGATAGCCTGGCGACTGGGAGAGCCAAAGTAGTATCTATATCGTCACCGTACGCAGGAGGTGCATGTAACCCTCGATGCCTTTCTGGTTCATCAACCCGTTGTTTTACTCGCTCATCGAAGGTCAAGCGGGAAGCACGCGCGCTTTGATTGGCAGATACAGTAACGCCCTGCTGCGGCTGCAGTGGCTTTTTTGCCAAAGATAGCCTGGAAGACCTTGATGTCAGGGATCTGGTGAGATCAGGGACTTTCTGACGGCGCGATAGTGTGAAGCCAGACCGTTTCTTCTGGAGGGGATTTACGTCACCAGTAGGCGCTGTGGTGATGATCGAAGGTGCTGAACAATATCAGTCAGCTAGACCGCCAAGCAATGGTATCTTCTGTCGCCGAAAGCGATCAGGCAGGCATGGAGCGGTCGAACCATGGGCATCATAACATTATGGACGTGCTTACCGTTCGGTATTGGTGGGGTCGACATAGCCGCTTGCTCCTTTGCTGTCTTCGCCAATTGTGAGTCCGATGCATGTCTGAACTTCAAGACACTGAACCGCTGTTGCCGTGGGTTGGGTGAGGGAGGTCTGAGTGTCTTCTCGCCGAAGGAGGCATCATTTGCAGCGCCGGTGGGGTCGATGGAATTACGCAATGGCGAAGAAGACCGGACAAGGTTCAGAGGATCGATAGCAGCGTCTTGACTGCTACGAGCATCTCCGGCGATATTGGCGGGATCGAGGGTACTGTGACGGCGCAGCAGGGCGTCGCTGGGTCGATCGACACGAAGTCGACTCCAAGGCATGATGGCGGAGGAGAGGTGAGGGTTTCATTGAGGGATCGAGGATGGAATTTGATGTGAGCACTACACCATTGTCTTCTTCGACCGATGTAGTCTGAGTATGGGGACAAATTTGTCGCACTGCTGGACACCTCTCAAGGACTGATTCAAACGAGTGACGTCGGCTTGTACGACTTGGGATGACCACTTCTACCAGAGAAGTGGATACAACTGCTGAGTTAGGAAACCAGAGTCACTGGAAGTGGAGCGACATGCAGGCGATGGATGGAGGTTGGCGACTTCCTTCTTCAACGTAATTTGTATTCTGTGCTTAGTCCTTTGATGCTTCGAAGTAATGATTGCAGGTATGTGTACTCCCTAAGGTACTCCTTCTCCATCGAGCGGGTCTTTGCCAAGCTTTCCTCGGCATCGTCCCAATCAGGGCAAGTCAGCCCCGCTTGTTCGTCCGGCTGTATCTGTACCCTACTTGACCTTCTCATAACAGGCAGAGCATTTTTCTATCTTCTTGATCAATTGGAGGCCTCACCTCGCCCCTTTGCATCCCATCTTGCTTGCCAATCAGTATTGCTTTCGTTGATCAGCATGCATCATCTTAACAGTCTCCTCGCAATCGCCCCCTCATTGCTACTATGCCTCTTAACCCCGTCCTACGCCCATATACCGGCTGACACTCTTCGCTCGGATCATCTCCGTCTACCACCTTTCCGACTACCACAACCCCTGAGTCAGCCGCAAGACCCCAGGACTCTGCTCATAAGATGGCGGGATCGCATTATAAGGTCGCTCTGGAGCGTGCCAGAGTCTCAATGCCGCATTAAGGCTACAAGGCAAGGACCCGCCTCAAAGGCCAGTCCCCCTCAAAGCCTACTATCCAGGTATGGGGGCGATATGGTTCTGCGCTTCAACGTTTCATCCGCGGATGAGGCCAAGGCTCTAGCCGAGGCGATTGATGTGCTTATACTCGATGTCTGGGAGTTTACGACGGACTGGGTGGATATCAGATTATCAAGAGACATTGTGAGTTTCTACGAACCAATCTTTCAGAAAAGTAAGGTCTTATGCAGATAATCTAGGTGCCATCTCTCCTGGGCCTGCTGCCCCCCTCTCTCCAACATGCTCATACCCCCCTGATGCATGATCTCGCGCAAACAATCTACGAATCATATCCCTCTCTCGCCTTTCAGCAACCCTCCCCTCCACCGCACGACACCCACCGCACTTTCAGTCCCAGCCTGCGTCCTTCCCCGCCGTCCGAGACCAACATCTTTTTCCGCGAATACCAGCCTCTCTCGGTTATCATCCCATGGATGCGCCTCCTCCAGAGCCTCTTCCCCTCTCATGTCCGCATGATCAACATCGGCATCACATACGAAGGCCGAGACATTCCCGCTCTACGCGTTGGCGTACATCCCAACAACAGCGAAAAGCCGTCCCGTCCCCGCAAAACAATCATTGTAGCCGGTGGTTCCCACGCCCGAGAATGGATCAGCACCAGCACGGTCAATTATATCGCTTATAGCTTCATCACCGGCTATGGCAAATCCAAGTCCATGACCGAACTCCTTGAGAAATTCGACTTCATCTTCCTTCCCGTCCTCAACGTCGACGGCTACATCTACACCTGGGAGAACGACCGCCTCTGGCGTAAGACCAGGCAACAAACCTCCCTCCGCTTCTGCAAGGGTCTTGACCTCGACCACTCTTGGGGCTTCGAATGGGACCACTCGTCTTCATCAAAGAGCAACCCCTGCAGCGAAGGTTTCTCCGGCGAAGAGCCCTTCGAAGCCGTCGAATCACGCCGATTGGCAAACTGGGTCCGCAATGAGACCGAGCACAACAACGTCACCTTCGTCGGCTTCCTCGACTTCCACAGCTACTCCCAGCAGGTGCTCTACCCCTATTCCTACTCCTGCACCGACACGCCCCCATCGCTCGAGAACCTGCAGGAATTGGCCATCGGTCTCGCCAAAGCGATCCGCCTCACCAACAGTCAGATCTACGGCGTGACATCTGCGTGCGAAGGGAGCGTTACAGCCGGGAAGCGGAGCAATGACAAGAAGAGCCCCATCTGGCCACGCGTCGAAACAGGCGGCGGCTCCGCCCTTGACTGGTTCTACCACGAAGCGCGTGTGCCATACGCGTACCAGATCAAGCTCCGTGACACAGGCAGCTATGGATTCCTGCTCCCCGCCGACAACATCGTCCCAACCGGCGAAGAAGCCCTGGCTGCAGTCAAGTATCTCGGCAGCTGGTTGCTCGGCAACAAGGGGATTGAGAGCGAAGACGAGGAGAAGGGGGACTTTGCAAGATGGAGGGAAAGCACGAAGCCGGTGGTACGGAGGCCGATGGAGGTTGGGCACGAGGCGCAGGAAGTCGAACGCGGAGGTGACGAGACGGAGAAGGGGGGAGGGTTCGAGGGAGAGATGCAGTGGGAGTTGAAGAGGCGGAGAAGATGAGCAGTCCCCTCGGTCCGGTTCATATGGATGTTTAAATTCTCGGCATCACGGAGTTCTTGGGTCCGTTGGTCTGGGCTTGTTTTGAAGGGGGTCTTACTGTATAGTCCATTAAGCTGCCGCGCTGAACGCGCACGGAATATGACCCAATGATTCTCTTTCGGAGCGAAACCTCGTATGTCGCACAGAGAGACGAAGAACAGCGATCTCTTATAGTGGTGGCGAGATCATTTCCTTGGTAACTCCGTTGGACGAACCGTGATCTGAAAGCTCTGGATGGCTTGAAGAGAAAGTGTCTGGGCTGGGTGGACCATCAGACAGGAGGGGTCCGAGAAAAGAAGAAGGGCATTTGAGATGTGCATTCAAGTAGATGGATTGAACCCCCTTGGAACAGTGGCCCATACATGGGATATGTGAGAGCTTCGTTCCCCATGTGTACTCGTACACTGATACCCTATTATGTATCAGGCATGCATTCATCATCGTCACATATCCATCTCGACTTTCCCATGTATATCCCAAGATCCCCCAAGAAACCGTGTATATCCCAATCCCCCCCCCCCCCCCAAAAAACCATGCATCCTGTCTTTTCGTGCAAGTTTTTGCCCCTATCCCCGTTGGCTTTTGCTCCCTTTCCCAATAAGCCCCCAAGTTCCATAAGATAACGTCACATCAAGATCCCAACTCCAACCTTCTCATATCCTCCTCCACACTCAGTATGCCCAGCGCCCAATACACCCTCGTCCCCGGGTTCACATGTATGAACCTGCGATCATTATTATCCTTCGCCGGGCCCTGCTCCCAGTCCCGGCGCCTGCCCGCCACCCGATCATCCTTCGCCGCGCGGTTCATCGTCCACTCCCACGGCGGGCCCTTGCCCAGCTCATGCATCCTGATCCACGCGCGCTCGCACCCGCTCGCGATCAGCGCGGAAGTCTGCCAGCCCGTCATCCGCGCGACGTCGCGCAGCTTGGTGATGGTCCACCCCCGCTGGCCGGCGTCGCGGTACTGCACGCCGGCGTGGAAGAGGCCCATGGTGGCGTCCATGAGGGCGGCGCCGTGGAGGGGGTTGAGCGGGACGGAGGTGCTGAGGGGCTGGATGCCGGCGTTGATGCGGCCGATGGTGTTGGCCCAGGGGGCGGTGGTGGGGGCGGCGAGGCCGGCGGCGACCATGGCGGCGGGGGGCATGGAGGGGTGGACCCGCGTGGAGATGATGCGCCCCGTGTAGTAGAGGGACCAGATGCAGGCGATGTGGTAGGTGCGGTAGTAGAGGGCTGGGCCGAAGGGGGTGGACAGTGGGGGCATGTGTTCGGGGGAGAGGGCGGCGAAGGAGGGGCCCAGGGCTTCTTCGAAGGTGTCGAGGGCGCGGGTGATTTCCAGCCATTCGGCTTCGGCGGCGAGGGTGGCGGTTTGGAGGTCGGTCTCTAGGACGGGGGACTGGTTGGTGGGGATGGCGGTGTATTGGGCTTCTGGGGGTATGGGATAGTTGCTCGGCGGTACGCCATGTGGAGTCTGAGAATTGATTGAGGGTTCGAGGGAGTAACCCATCCTAGCAGGCTGTTGGGTCCGTGTTGCGAACAGTTTCTGCTTTCGTGGTCGATCTTTTCCAGCGAAGTCTGCGATGCGGGCTATCAGCAGTAAGAGATGATCCATAGTCCCGTGGACAGCATCGAGCCTGCCAACAGGTGATCTAGGTGGGACATGGCTCCAGCGCTCATAAGGCAGTCTTTGAGTTGGTCAGTAGAGTTAAGACGGGCCGTTGAATTTGCTTACAAGAGACGATTGCCGCTGACGATGCTTTGGATCATGTCTTGCTTGGCGTACCACCAGAACAAATCTACCTTGGCGTTGAAGTCGTCGATCTCGTTTTGAGTCACTGGCTTATTGGATGAGGTTGTGGGATGCTCGTTGCCGTCCATGATTTGCCCGTACTCATTGTAACTTATTCGCCAGCCCATGAACACACTGATGAGATTCTCGTCCAGCTCCTCGCTATTTGCCGAATCGTCGTAATTCTGATACTGCTGAGAGTAAGGCTGTGCAAAGTCATTAGAATAAGGATTAAACGGGAGCTTTTGTTTGTACGCTTTCGCTTGCGCTTTGTGGGCTCTAATTCTGTTAGCCATGCCCACGAAATCTATGCCCATAATGAGCTGTTTGGCCCCGGCCAAATGGCTGTTCCATTTGTTGTGCTCTGCAGTCGTAACTTCGTAGAAGCCGAGCAATAGTGTAGCGCCAAGAGTTGCAACAAGATTTCGCTTGGTTGGATTGCCCAAGGATTTGGCGACTTTACGAAGGGCGAAATGGTAGTGTTTCAAGGATGGAGTGGGCGAGCCTCTCTGGAGCTTGGCTATGTGCAAGCTCGCAAGCGCCAGCATGGCGTGCAGGAGACCTTGATGGTGGAGAGCAAGCATCGGCATCGTATATGTCCAAAGCGCCTGCTGAGATTTAGGTGTTGGGAGACCAGAAAACATGGCAGCAGAATTGACAGTACGTCTTTCCGAGGCCGAGATTGTGGGGGCAGTTGCTGTAATGAAATGACAGAAAACGAGAGCCGTCAGGGGATCTCTCAGGGGAGAGGCGGCGTATGTGGGACGATATGATGAAAGAACGTTCGCCTCGTTCAAGAAATTAGTCAGAGATCTGAAGCTCTTTCCGTGCTGATTCGCTGACATAGCTATCATCAGTCCAAGATCAGCGGGAATAGCCTCCGAAATCCGGTCATTCGGAACCGCCATTTCTTCGTCGGAGTTGACATCCCAGTAGTCGTCTTCTGGCTCTTTGTGGAAGGAGCCTCGGTGAACGTATGATGGTTGTGGGTACCATGCAAGATCGCTGTTGACAGTTGGACCTGGGGGATAGAGACCAGTAGAAGAATTATCTGCGTGGTTGCTCGTTAGCCTATCTGAGTCTCTGAGATGTTGCCAAACACTCCCACATACTGTCACTTTCTTGTGCCACTCCCTGGAAGCCATGGTATGCAGTGGGATTGATACTATTTATATGTTCTCTACGTGCCTCGGAACTAAATTGCAGCTGATTCTCATGCAGCCCAAGGGAAGCCCATTGCGGATTCTGGTAGCTATCTGGTGTCGCATTGGGCCAACACTCGGGGAATTGTTGGTCTGACTGTGGTGACAGAAGAGCTTGAGGGAGTGAACCCATAGGCCTGTGTGGCGCTTGGTCATCGGCAGTAGGATAAATTCCAGTTATGGGTAGATTGGGAAACGCCGCCGCCAACGGTGGACCAGCGGACGATGTCGAGCTGTACGACCACGCAGAGGAATTTCCTGGATAGCTTATATCGATACCGCTATCGCTATCTCCCAGACTCCCATGCTGTTGCTTTGTGATTTGATACAAATCAAACCCAGGCTGCGGGATGATTCCAGTATCTGGCATTGATCGACGTTTCTCATATACGTTTCCTGGCTGCACTGGGTCTTGACGCATTCTTGGAGGGAGATCGCTGTCCGCAAAAGTCTGCCCGTCGAATGAATAACCGAAGAGTCCGTACTGATCCAAGGGGACTCCTTGGGCATCCAAAGGCTGCGTGATGCCTACCCCACTCTGTAGAAGAGGAGGCGAGGGACGGGGGGCAATGGGAGCGAGTATAGCCTGACTTGCTGAGCCAACGGAAGCACGTGCATACGGTCCTCCATGTGCCCCTTGAGAGGACATATTCTGGTAATGTTTGCCATTGGCATTTGGAGCACCAACAGTGGGTCGATACACATGCAAAGGATCCTTGAAGATCACACGAGGAGTATAGCCTTCGCAATTCCTTTTCGATTTCACACAATTGCCGCAGGTTGGCCGTTCTTCACCACACTTGATACGGCGCTTGCGGCATGCTAGCAAGTATCAGTCAGGCTCACCAACGAGCTTCCGCCGAAGGGGCTTACTGAGGCATCCAGTCTTGGTCCTTTTCCTTGTCTTTGCGGAGATCGACTCCTTCGCCAGCTCAGCGATCTCATGGTTGTCGTTTGTGGTTACGTCCCTTTTGGCCTTGATACTGCCCGCTTTCTTGTCCAGTGCTTGAGCTTTCCTTTGTTCTTCTGCTTCACACACTGCGGGCTTCTCGCTCTCCATACAAACAGTACGTACTTGCTCGATAACAGTGGGGCCGTCCATCATCCTGAACGATACTGGACCGTCTCGTAGCACTCTCCGACCTTGATGGTGATTTCCAATTCAAAGCTGCCACAGAATGACCGAAGCTCCTCGAAGCACATGAATGGCCATCTATTGTGGAGCGTATATGACTCAAGTAGGCACCAGCCTCGCACGATAGCCAGTGGAAGCTGCAACCACAGAATGTGGGGGCGAGCCTTGATCTTGGCTTTGATTATGAATAGATTCTTCTCTAGGTTCCACCGCTGATATATTGCGAGGCTATGAGGTTTTTAAAGTTGAGTACTGCCTTGCTCATGAGGCTGGACAGCTTCAAATGGTATAGGTTGCAGGCTACAATGAATGGTGCAGGAGCCAATAGCGATGCCGGACGAATGAAGAAGGAAACCTCGTATTGTAGACCAAAGGGAAGTTGGGGTCAAGAAGAAGGGCATCCGTAGCCTTTGTCACACAAGCATTGATGCATTTGCAGCGACAGTCTGGTTGCGTTCCTTTTGGCAATCTCTCAGCCCTTCAACAGGGACTATTCGAAGCGCGACGGTGACAGTACCTGCGCGGATCAGCAAGGCACGACCTTCCCTCCGGCGCATATAACCAGAATTAGTGGTAAGGAAGAGAAGACTTCAGTTTGTCGGGATGTGGGGGCATGTATTTCATTGGGTCATACAAGTGCTTTCGTGCTCGCTGGGATGCATGAGGGCCGGATTAGGGGAATCATCAAATCGTGATCTGTGGCATGGAATTTGCAGCCCAGGCCTCGAGGTGATAGAAAGACCCCTCTCCACTCTCCAGACCACCAGGCACCAAGGCCCAAGGGAGATCCCCCAGCCGCTAGTCCAAGAGCTTAATCATAAACCCAAAAGTCGTTCCATGCCATGATGCTCATGCGACCCATGGACCATGGCGCAAAGCCCGACGGAGCATTTTGCGCTCAAATTGCATGCCCAGCATTTTAGCCGCCCTTCGGTCCTTCGGTTGGCCTTGATGCTGGGCCTGTCGGATTGAGCCAACAGGATATGATCGGAATTCCAAAGCCCTACTGTCGTTAGTATACGGAGGATCGTATGACCATGAAAGAAGCCTATCGTCGAGTCATTCTTCAGCTTGGGTGAGGAGCAGAAAACAGCAGCCTTCAATAATGTACGGCCGTAGACGTAGCAGTACGGTAGGACCTGTCTGGTCCTGTAATCTGATCCATTGTATCCAGCGCTATTTTCGGATCGTCTTCCCCCCTTTAAGAATGTGCCGCAGCCACAAACGTAACGGTTCCGGGGTTTGCAGTCGATCAAAGCCATCAGCGGATATCACCGCTTACTCTATGCTGACTCCCACTACTGTTACTTCTACCCAATATACTCATCGTACGACCCCAGGGAGGAACTGCCTACCAATGGTAAAGTGATGAATGCTTTGACCACCATTAGCGTTCCCACCAGAGCGAGAATTGCGATCGTCTTTCGCGCGGTTGCACGGGCTGCGTCTGGGGATCTCCCGCTACGATCTGATAATATGGCAGGCAGAGCCGGGGACTTCCCAGCGAGGATGCGTAGCGTGCAGGCCGCACACTAGAACGGCATCCAGTATCAATGATTTTGGTGAACATTACATGCATGCAAGCTGTAGGCAGCAGCCCGCGAAGAACTCTCTGGACTGATCGAGTCATTGCAAGACCGAGGCTGGGACGGCCAATGCCTCCTTCTACTCACATCTCTCGGCAATCAATGCCCCACTAATTTCGAATGCGGTTGATTTCATAACTCGCCGAATGAGCAGCCTTGCACTCTTGTTGCGCACCACTCACAATGGTCGAAGCACAGCTCAGCTGAGTCTTCAACCTAAAGGCATGTGTCCCTCGCGCTGGTAGTAAGAAGTTTTATACCGCTTTCTAGCACCCCTTTGAAAGATTTGTCGACCACGTGACGGTAGACTGGCCGACCAGGGATGACCAGTAGCCAGTAAGGGAGACCGTTACTGAGTCCCAGTGCTGACCGAAACTTCAATGAAGACAATTCATTGGAGGCGAGGAGCTAGCCATATCCATCAGCCCTTGGAAGTGCACCATGCCAACGTGTAGAATAGCGTCTGAGTATCCAGAGAGGATTGGATGTCGCTCGATGTCAGCCTTCAAGCTTCGAGAGTCGCTCTCATTCGCGGCTAACCAGAGCTCGTCGTTATCAACGTCAGAACTCGATTGTTCAGGATTCGGGACGATTGCCGCGGGCTTCTGCAAGCAAAGCATCCAAGTGTTCGATGCCAGGGCCTGCCAGGACATATAGAATGTGGTCCTATATGCGCCTACCAAAATGTCCAGCGCCTGTTTCAGGAATCCGCAAGCTGCATACCAGGACCGTTGCTGGAGAACTCGCATGTCTGAATCGCCAAGTCAGCATGTCGATCGAACCACTACGACAGAGCGCAAGCGGTCAAGCGTAGGTAGACTCGCCATGTCGTTCCAACCGCCACCCCCGAATTTTGCTTCGCTTCTTCCTCTGTCCTGATAATTAGACTTCCGATAGAAGTTCACCAAATGATCGTGCGCCAACAGAGCAATTCGATCACCAATGCCTGCTGTTTCCATTCGTTGTGTGTAAGCTTTGCAAATTACAATACCCAGTCCTCGGCCCTGGTATTCCGGTAGGATTGCAACCGAATGCACTGCTATTGTACGGCCGCCATCTTGATGCCCACGAATTTCACTTTTTGAGACTCCTGATTGCCAGTTAGGAGGGAAATCCATTGACTGATCAGTTACACGAGGCGCCGCGCATTGGGTAGCGATGACGTGCCCTATCAGGACTGCCTTCTTGTTTTGATTTGCTGAGTCTGACGGGCGTGCGGCAGAGAGTGTAGGCGCCGTGGAAGGTGACCGCTCTGAGTCGAATATTGAGAAGAGACCCAGACAGAGTTCGGGACACTTTGTAAGGCGGTAATGGAACTGCTGATGTTTAGCAAACAAACATTACTGCATCCCTTCCAGGACCATGAAAGTTTAGCGTCCAATGCATCCAATCATTAAGGCGAGAGGCACTTGACGCTTTGACGGACACAAGGCTAAAGGGCGTGCCAAGCTACAGAGAGAGGCTCTGAGCCCCAAGAAGGTTTACATAGATGGACTCAATAACATCGTTGGAATATCATTGTAATTCACTCCTAGCAAGGTCTCCGTATCAGGGATCTGTAACGTAGCGGTTGATTGCACGTAACAAAAAGGTGTCCCTGCGGTCCATTGAATCGAACCGTGGCGCAGGCATTGGATAAAGAAGGAAAAAGGGAAAGTTTCGAGAGGGGACTCATAGCCATGGTAGACATTATGAAGAATCACGTTGCAATACCTTTTCCCTTGAACACTAAAGCGTAAGAATGTCAGCACATATGGTCAGCGACAACCACAACAGCCACAATATTACGGAGGGGTCCGAGTAGTGCGCTCGAAGACGCAGACTCCAGCTTCAGCAGGAGAAACAGAAAGGGGACGCATACTCTCTCATTCTCTGGGAAGGCTGCATTCTCCAAAGCAACACAACTTTCCAGATCGGCTAGTCCCAGGGTTGAGACATACGGATGTAGACTGTCATTCTGAGTGGCATCGCCTTTCGAGGACTGTAGTTGACTTGAGAAGCCAGCAAATTCGGGGGTTCTGGCATCAGGGCTTGCAGTCCATGGGCCGTCGTCTGCACTTCGCCGGGCAAAAAGACGTCGCGGCATGTTTGATGATGGTGTTACGTACTGTATTTCAAGCTCGAGTGCCGGACGAGGCTACGACTAGAGTCGTCGGACGATATCTAAAGTAATCTGCCGTTTCGCGCCAGGAACCGGCACGTTCTGGAGTAGTGCTGAATTGTGCTCGCAGGATAAGGGGCTGCAGGTCCCCACGCTGTGAACGTGCTGCTGGGCCCGAGTTCGTCATCGTAAGGCGAGCCGCGAGTGCCGGTTGAAGCCTCGGGGCGAGCCAGCAGCGGTACGAGTACATTTGTCACACTTGCGGAGGTTGAACCGGTTCCCTGTGGTAGCACTGTAAGCACGGGAAGTACATGTGTGTTGCCGCACCTTGCTGTAGCACTCGATCTTGATCGGGCAGTATTCCCTAGGGAGCCTAGCAGGTAGGGCTCGTAGGGGCAATCATCACCTCGGCTGGTGGTCATTCTCATGCAGAGTGACCTTGCACCTAGCCACATTGGAACATTGATCCTGATCTGATGAGTTCTGACCGTGACACTGTCGCTCCTTGCATCTCTCAGCTCCTCGAAAAGGACCTCGGATCCCCTTGCGACGAGAGAGTACCACTACCATCCTCTCGGCCAGGTCTGCCTCAAGCATGGCGGTGAGGAGCAGAAGTCCCGCTCTAGATGGGCCGCTTGCGTGCTTCGACTCGTTTCCAGCCTGCTTACGACTCCCTTCTGCCTGCTCGGTCTTAACCCATTCCCCACAACACTGCTCCTCATCACTTCCGCCGAACACTTGTGACCAACATTGCTGCGGATCAGTCATGAACCCTGGGTGAGGTACGTTCAGACCTGGACGTCACTCCTGGTCGCAACAGTCTGTCGGGCCTACACTGCACATCCCTCCACCATTTAAGCAGTTGCTATCCGAACCTCCAACTGCTCTGTGCGAAACACCGCAAAATTCGACATGTACGTCCCTAATCACCCTCCCATTCACCTGTGCGTCGTTGATCAAGGTTGTAGGCAGATCACGATATCCATCAGCGCCCCTCAAGGCACCCTTGAGCAAGATATCCTCACGATTGATGTCGGACCAGACATGACCATCGCGGATCTGAAAGCCTACATACAGAGCGATACCAATGTAGACCCAGCCGCTCAGGGTCTGTTCCACAATGGGCAAGAGCTACGTGATGATACGAGGACTTTACAGCAATGCCAGATCAAGGAGAAGGACATGCTAGGAATGTTGGTCCGAAGCCCTCGAGCACAAGCTGCTGGAGCTCGGGCAGCCGGCCAACCGCAGTCAAGCGCGTCGCCTCAGGCTGGCCGTCGCCAGGGCGGACAGAGAGCCACTGGAAGAGATGACCCAGAGATGCACCGCTTACACGCCCTAGCGGACCCTTCGTACCTTAACACGTTAAGATCACATGCCCCCGAACTCGCAGATGCAGTGCACGACAAGGGTCGCTTTCAGCAAGCCTGGGAGGCTATGGTGCAACAAGCCGATCAAGGCGAAGCCGAGAAACAACGAGAGATCGCCCGTCTGAATGAAGATCCGTTCAACATCGAGGCTCAAGCCAAGATTGAAGAGATCATACGGCAGCAGGCGGTGCAGGAGAACTTGCAGCATGCGTTTGACCATACCCCTGAAGGTTAGTTTACTAGGAGACTTGGGGTCTGAGAGAAGGTGTAGACTAATTCGCATCCTGCGACCAGCCTTTGGCAGAGTACATATGCTGTACATCGACGTCGAAGTAAATAACAACAGGGTCAAAGCGTTCGTGGATTCAGGCGCTCAAGCAACAATTATGTCTCCAGATTGCGCCGAGAAATGCGGCATCATGCGCCTGATAGACAGACGATATTCTGGCATCGCAAAGGGCGTAGGGACAGCCAAAATCCTTGGGCGCGTCCATTCCGCACAGATCAAAATCGGTTCCTTGTTCCTGGCGTGCGGCTTCACGGTCATGGAAGGCAAAGACGTGGAGCTATTACTCGGTCTCGACATGCTCAAACGACATCAAGCTTGCATCGATTTGCAGAAGAATAAATTAGTGATTAGGGAGATTGAGGTGCCATTCCTAGGCGAAGCCGATATACCGAAGCACGAAGAAGTCTTAGCCGACGAACCCACTGTTGAAGGACCAGGAGGCATGCAGACTGGTGCCATCTCAGGGGCCGTATCCAAGGCGAACGAGGGCAACTTCAAAGGTCAGGGGCAAGCCGTTGGAGCAGTAGCAGCAGCAGGATCCTCAAGCCAAGTTCAGGGTCCACCAGCGCCGGCGAGACCAACCTTTCCTCCGGGCGACGTTGCGAAGCTCATGGAGATGGGGTTCTCGTGGGAGGAAGCTATCAACGCTCTGGAGATCGCGGGCGGTAATGTTGAAGGAGCTGCTGGGCTGTTGTTCGGGTGAAGGGAGCATGCGCAGCGTTGCATTGACTGGTGTTACTGTGGTCTAGCAGCATCTTTTGTCCGCAAGCAGACATGGTGGTGATGAATGGAGGATCGCCCAAGTCTACAAATGTGGCCGCCGGCATAGGGCTTCGTGGTTCAACTGGGATTAGATGTATGATAGAGTATTACAGATTATTCGCTCAAGCGCCAGTTTCTGCCTCACAGTGATTCTTGGTCTTCTGCTACCCTATGTTTATTTTATGTATAATGATCTGGCTTGCCTCTCTCCATCATTCAATCCCCGTTCAAGGCTGCTACGGCCCTCATCGTACCCTAAGCAGCTGCTAACCTCCCATCCCACATTACGGTGGAATAATTCTTTCACAACAACCATAACTACCTTCATAGTGATCCTCAGCACACTTTGAGCCTAGCATGTTCGCCGTGCCAGGATGGTCCGTTCCAGCCGAAGCTCTCAAAACCCAAGGCGACCCCAGCGCTCGATCTGTCGCCAACCTTTCGAAGTCTGCGAAGCCTTCTGAGAAGCGAAAGCGAGGTCATAGTCAGCCCATTGGAATTGAGGTCACAAGTGAGAACCTGGCGGAATTATGGGAGAAGCATGTTGAGGGCAAGAGGAAGGATAATTCTCATGGCAAGATCGAAGGGAATGAGGAGCAGAAAAGGAAGAAAAGACGAAAGAATAAGGGTCCAGATAGTGCAGACGCTCCGAAGGCCAATGGTGATGATATCGACGGCATCGTAGAGGCAGAAGAAGGAACAGCCAAGGAAGCTCGACCGGTCGAAGACGCAGGCAGATCCGAGCAACAGAGCTCTGCACCAGACAATAGCTACAATGATACAACGATAGATACTCCCAATGCTACGGAACAACCGCGGAAGCCTGAGCTATCAGGCAAGGCAAAGTACGAAGAACGCATACGGAAGAAGCAAGAGAAAGCAACGTCGAAAGCCTTCGGTGCTCCACCACCTTCCCCACCTTCTCCAGCAGACACCGGTGATACTGCCCTAGAAGCTACCACAGCGGAGTCCTCGGCTCAAGCAGACGACTACCAGGCTCCACGAGCACAGCAATCAGCTACGAAGAAACCCAACCCAAATCCACAACCACCTTCTCAAAAGCCATCTCCCCCCAATCTACCCACCACCCACAGCACCTCCAAACCCCCAGCCAAAACCCATCCCACCGCGCCTTCATCCTCCACCTCCGAAACAAAACCTTCGCCCACCGAAGCTCCAAGAACCACAACCCCAACCTCGAAAAATGGCTCCACCACCCTCCCACCACCTCCCCCACCTCCCCACCTAACCCCCCTCCAGAAATCCATGGCCGCCAAACTCCTCTCCTCCCGCTTCCGCCACCTCAACCAAACCCTCTACACCACGCCCTCCACCCACGCCTCCCACCTCTTCACCACCACCCCCTCCGCCTACACCGCCTACCACGCCGGCTTCCGCTCCCAAGTCGCCATCTGGCCCCAAAACCCCATCGAGGGCTTCATCGCCGACCTCCAAGCCCGCGGCAAAATCAGGCTCGGGGCGCAAAAAGCCGCATTCCGGGCCGAAAAGCGCGGGACGAAGAAAAAGAACAAGAAGGGCGCCGAGGAGCCAGGGGAAGCACTACCCCGAACCAGCGGGACCTGCCACATTGCAGATCTCGGCTGCGGCGACGCCCAGCTCGTAGCCGCACTCCAGCCCAGCTCCTCACCCAAGCACCTAAACCTCCGGATCCGCTCCTTCGATCTCGCGAAAGGCGATGGGCCCCACAGGGAGCTGGTCACGGTGGCGGATAGCTGCAAGCTCCCGCTCCGGGACGGAGAGGTCGATGTTGCGATCTGCTGCCTGAGTCTTATGGGCACGAACTGGGTGGATGTTGTGGATGAGGTGGGGCGTGTGGTTAGAGGGGGGGGGGAGGTGTGGGTTGCGGAGATACGGAGTCGGTTTGTGAGGGTGGATCGGGCGGGGAGGAAAGGGGTGGAGGAGGAGAAGAAGAAGAAGCGGAGGAAGGGCGATGAGGATGAAGAGGAGGAGGATGTGGGAACTGTGGTGGAGGTGGATTCAGATCCGGATATGCTTGCGCCTGGCGGGAAGAAGAAAGGAGGGGAGGGGACGGATGTGGGTGCTTTTGTGGAGGTGTGGCGGCGAAGGGGGTTTGAGTTGAAGGGGGAGGTGGATCTGACGAATAAGATGTTTGTGAAGCTAGTTTTTGGGAAGATGCGGGTGGGGAGGGGGAGGGAAGCAGTGGGTGGAGGGACCGGAAAGATAAAATTCATTGATGGGGCTGAGGGCGAGGTGAGTAGGGAGGAAGAGACCAAGGTACTAAAACCTTGTGTCTATAAGCTTCGATGAAAGGGGATTCCTCAATCTTCAGCCATGGATTCAAGAAGTGCACAATTGATGGATTCACGTGTTGAATTTTCTAAATCTCGCTCAACCATCGTCTACAGCGCAGTGCGTAGCCATCGTTGAAGACATGCCACGCCACGCCACGCTCTGTATCGTCGTCACTGCATCGAGATCGTTGAATCATCTCATGCTTTCATGCTGTAGAAAGGGAACTTTCATGCTGTAGAAAGGGAACTTTCATGCCGCCCCCGGGTATGTTGAATTTCTGATAGGACTTTTTGAGTCGAGCGCCGTCGCTATGCATAGGAAAAGGGGGGGAAATGCTGGGGTTGGAGAGGCGGTTGGGGATGATGGTGTGTTTGTTGATGGAGTTTTGGTTTTTGTAAGGTTTGTCGGGTGGTTGGTGGAGGTTGGAAGAGGGTGTGGGGCTGCTGTTGAAGAGCGGAGTGGTGTGGAAGGGGGTTGTTCATGGGTCGAGACTGGTAGAAGTAGATCGGTATTTGTGAGAGATCCGACTGGTGAAGTAATGGGTTGTCCGTAGATCAGTTGTTGATCTGATCAAAACCCGCCGGATCGGCGGGTTTGTGAACGCCGTTTAGCTGTGCAGTAGCCTTGTGTAGCTCGTTCTTCGCCTGGCTGGTGGTTTTTGGCGGACTGTCTATACCGGGGACCTCCAGACCTTTGAAGAGGTCAAACACACCATGGGTGGAGTGGAAGTCGTTGTGGACGATGTTCACCAGATACCAATTCTCCATCATGCCGTCGATGAGTTGGCGGCTGGGGCTTCCAGAGCTGTGGCACTTGGCCCAGTCGGATCCGAGGCGGTATGCTTCGTCTTTCCAGGCCAGGAAGCTGATCGTCTCGACGATGGTGGGCTGCACGATCTCTTTGCCTGGGAACACGCCCCACGTTACGGCATTGGGACTGTCGCTGGGCGCGTTGGTTCTGAGGTCTCCTTCCTTGTTGACGGCGTAGAATGTCATGTTGGGTTCTTGATCTATGCGGTGGATGAGCTCAGTGATCAGCTCTGGGGCGATGAGGAGCTCGAGGTAGGCTTTCTGGTAGACATAACCCCCTGAAGGTCCCCAGCCGTGAATGGGATGGATTGACTTAGCCCCGTTGACCGAGGGCTGCGAGGTGATGGTCAGCAGTCCTCGCTTGTTGAGATCAAGAAGCTGTGGCTTGATTGAGTCCGCTTCGCTGCTGATCGGTGATTCACTCCAGGGCAGGCTTTTGATGTCGTCTTCCAGGTATCGAATGAAAATATTGGCAACGTCTCTCACAGTCTCGGGACTACCCCAAAGCTTGATGTTCTGCTCGTTCGTCCCTTTCAGCCCGATGCCATAGGCGTCAAGCTCACCAAAGGCAGGAGACCTGGAATCGCCCCAGCGGCCGTTGGGGAACTCATCCCAATCCTGTGTTCGAGCAATGTAGGATTTGTTGCGATTCTTCCAGAAAATTGGTCGCACATCCTCCTCTCTCCGATTTAGGCCAAGCGACTGCCGCCATGGCAAGGGTTTGGTGGGTGTGCCATTCTCGGATATGAGACCTAGTTCTTCCAGGACCATGCGGGTAGATTGAGCGAGATTCATGGTGTAGCTGATATAGATTGTAAGCTAAGCATCGGCAAAAGTGAAGTAGCTCAACTTACAAATGTAGCGCCATGATGCCTCCTTCAATAATTTTTTGACATAGTTCGGCAACGAGCTCCTTCCCTACTTCCCTAACTTTGGCATCATCGTTCTTGACTGGCTCCAAAGCATCTAGCCACTTCTGAGGGACATGACAATTGGACCAATTTGCTCGCCTTAAAAATGCAGCATGAGTCTGGATGGGCATGATTCCTGGAACGATAGGCACATGGATACCCTTGGCACGCACTTTACCGACCCAGGAAAGAAAGATGTCAACATCGTAGAACATCTGAGTCACAATGAACGTGCCACCAGCGTCGACCTTCTCTTTTAGGTGTTCCATCAGTATCTCTGGATCCTGCTCATCATCGCATCCCTCAGGATATCCAGCAACACCAATATCAAAGTGATTCCCGTAGCGCTCCTTGATGTACTCGACCAGGTCCTTTGCATATCTGAAGCCACCTTCTACGGCCTGCCACTTCTCCTTCTCTCGAGGAGGATCGCCCCGAAGAGCCAGTATATTCGAACATCCGGCCCTATATGCTTCGCTCAGGGCGTTGTCAACCTTTTCGATTTCCATGTCTGTACATGTAAGATGCATGCATGTCTCTAGTCCGTATGTGCCTTGCGCTACATTGACCATTTCGCAAGTCAGATGGGATAAGCTGCCACCAGCGCCCCATGTGACATCGACAAACGCTGGACCTAGGTCGTGCATCCGGTCCATACCTGCGCGTGTGAGCATTGCAAACCGGTTTAGGGATGTAAGCCAAGTAGAAGACGAGGGCTTGAGCGATTAGAGACGTACGGTCATAGAGGTTTTGGACACCCTGCAATGTTCCGTCAGCATGCTCAAGCGGATGGCCTGCCTCGAGTGCTACAATACCTGTGCTGTCTTCGGTGGAAAGAATTCGAAGGAGAAGACAGGCTTCTTCGTCCGCTGCGCCTCCGCAAGCTTGTCCTTGATATGCATGTTTACGGACCTGTTCTTTTGGTCTCTGTTCTCTATGATTAACTTGTTGCAACTCTAGAAGCAGACGTTGGGCCAATATGCACCTTTGCAGTGTAAGAAGGATGTAGGTCGAGCTGTCTTGACAGTTCGCTCCCAGTCTCTAAGCAAACCGCCGCGGAGAACAAGCCGTCAAGACTGGCGTCACCCTTCACAATTCAGCACCGTTGAGCCCAATCTTACTGAGTGGCGGGCAGCAAACAATAATCTATTATAATTTTCACCTGCTCTGCAAGAGAGATCAAGGCCTTAGCCAAGGTATCTCTTACGGGCCCAGCGGTCTACCAATTTCCGCGACATGCACCACGGTATTCTATAAATCTGTAGACTCTGTTCTGATGGACATAGGAGATCCTTGTGGTAAGTTCCTTAGAGATCCTGTCTCGTGAGCAGAAGTCAAGCAGAGAGATTCTTGAACGTTCAAAGTAACAAACTGCTCGAAATACCTAAGAGAAAATGACACAACAAATGGAGAGAAGTGAGGAAGCTGAACTTGAGTGATGAAGTCAGCCGCTAACACAGACAGAAAGCGTTGGGGACCCCCACATCCCCGGAGGCTACAAGGCCAGAGCCTAAAAGACCCCTTGTTAGTGAACTCTCATAAAAGACCCGAGTTGATCCTCCTCTGTTCTGCATCTTTAGCCCAGCAGAGTCGCAAGCGCTGATGTAGGTTCAGTCTGATTGGCTCATACGATGACTCTTTGGCAGTAGGTACCTTGGGGGTTTCAGACCTTCGTTGTTGAGTATTTCGCTGACCGATGGCTTAGATCCTTCCGGAATCTTCAACCCCGGACTCGGATGTGGATTGGCCTGGGGATCATCGGCTACTCAGGTGTTGGCATCTTGCTGTCGAATGGAGCTGAGAGGCACTTCGGCATGGTACCTACGGAGGAAGACAGAGAGCGGTTGAGGAAAGCTATACCAAAGATTACGACGGTCGATCGCAATCAATAAGGGCGAACACCAGGAAACAAGGCATAGAGCGATGAGTCGCACAAACATATTTCAAGTCAGATCGAGAACATGATATAGCATCCGGTATCAACGCCTAGCGATGCAGCTAGCAGCATCGACATCTCAAAAAATCCATCACAGGTATCGACTAGATCCTACCAAACGCCCCGAGCAACGCGCATCCAACATCTTATATGATCAATTGACCCATCGCAAGCGCTCAAAGGCAGAAGTAGCTAGCGCCGCCAACCGCCGTCATGCCAACCGCCGTCCACCAAATCAAGTATGCATTCCGGAATGCCCACGGCTCTTGCGTTCTCCGCACGTTCCAGTTCAAAGGCTCTGATGTCCCTCCTAGATCTCGCTTCGCCTTACTTGTCGGCTTTGCGGCGCCGGTCGCCTGAGTGGGGTTAAGGGTGGATGTCGGCAGCATTTGGGGAGTGGGAGAATAGGCAAGCCACATCGGATTCATGGGTGCGCCGTCGTATTGAAATAGGTTGAGGCGTTGCATGTTGTTGTAGAGATCCTTCTTGACTTCGTAATGCTGTAGGTGGGTGCATCAGCAGACATTCATCGTTACGGCGCAACCGGCGGGGTTGCCTAGATATAGCCCACCTTTATATACTCGGATTGATGATATCTTGTGAATACTGAGTTTTGATATTCGCAAGGACTGGACAATAATTGACGACCATCAACCGAGATGGGTTCGAGTGAAAGGGAACCGTTGGCATCCTTCGTGTAGGAGCCATGTTGCCATTGCATTATACCCTGGGGGCAATTGGGATTTCCAGCTTCCGAGGAGTGAGCACGGTTTCTCAGATCGGGAAATTACACTTCAACGTACGATTTGAGATAGCTCGATAATAGGCGACTTCGTAGAACCCATCAGCGCTGAAGGAGTATGAGATACCGGTAAGTGAAGGTTCAATGAGTTTATCGTTGACTGGGTCATAAAATCCCTAATCGACGTCCGAATCAGTTTCCACTTGTGAGAACCGTTATTCGTTTCTCTGCACCGCACAGAGATTTCAAGATGTTGATCTGTCGTACATACCGGTCCAGTCAGCACCTGTCGCGATTTGGAAGTCCATGTCCCAACAAGCTCAGGAGCGGCTTGCTGGGCGGATGTAATCGGCGCCAGAAGGGCCGCGCTCACCATAAGCGAAGAAGTCAGCGATGGCTTCATCTGGAATTGCTGAAGATGAGGAAACGGACGTAATTGTTGGTGCTGAGTGGGGAGTTGAAGCTTGAAGCAGAAGGACTTCGCAAATTCTAGGGGTCATCATGGGGCGGGAAGGCTAGCGAATGGCTTAAAATAGACCTTGAATCCATCTCAACGACCCAGCCGACCCAGGCCCAACAAAGGCTTCTCCCAGGCACCACTCCGTACAACCAAAGTCGGGCAGTATAAAGCAAAACTACTACCGACAACCGAAACACAGAGCTCCTCATACGCTACTTCGGCGGTGGAACGACGTTGCGCAACGCTAGGAGAATTTGTGATGCATCTAAACCATCAGTCGAATATGAAACGACGAGTTCCGGTGCGCCTATACCGGGCATCAAGCGCAATGGAATCCAAGCGAGCAAGTCGTGATACTTGCAAGCGTTATCCGCCCTCCTTCGCATCTCTTGCTGTAGACATCATTTGTACTACCTTACGAAAACAGCTGGTTTTCATCATTCTATTCCTACCCCACCTTGTGCGAACTCGAAGCGCATTGGTGCGTCTGTTGGTACGTCTGTAGGATACTACTTAGTCTACCAGACCGACATCAACTCCACCGGCTTGTTTATTTTATCCCACTCATCCCTTCCTCCTCATGCTGTCTACTTCGATCCTTGCAGCTTGCTCAGTACCTCTACCTGGTTTGCCATCTCTTATCTGAGCTTCTCTGTCTACCAGTTTCCTCAATAGTCATGGAGCTTCTCGAAAGTGCCTCAAGGTCTTTGATGTCGATGCTCCAGTATGGTCATTCGAACAAGCCTGTTCAATACGCCGCGAAATACGTGAAGACGGATGCCCAGAATACATCCTTCAGCGCTTCCAGCAGTAGTGGTATGAGCATAGGAGATTTTCCTGCCTGGGCATCCAGCACCACAGGTCTCCCAGTTCCCGCTCTCATGGTTCTGACCATGGTAAGTAACTCCCCTCTTCCTTCCGAATACTCGGTTTACAAGCCCCCAGATCATACTATACCCCTTCATGAAAGCCATCTACAACATCTGGTTCCATCCCCTGTCCAAATTCCCCGGCCCCAGCTTTGCAGCCGCAACCAAGATCCCCATCGCCATGGTTTCTTGGGACGGCAGCCTTTCCCAATGGCTCAAGGATCTCCACGATTACTACCGCAGCGATGTCGTCCGCATCTCCCCTGACGAGCTCTCCTTCATCAGCGCCTCCGCCTGGAAAGACATCTATGGCAACCGCCCGGGCCACGAGCACTTTCAGAAAGACCTCCTTTTATTCTCCGGTGTCGATAGCATTGTCACCGCGCCCGACGCCGATCACAGCCGTATGCGCCGTCTTCTCAGCCATGCTTTCTCCGACAAGGCACTTCAGGAGCAGGAACCCCTTATTCAAAGCTACACCAACAGCCTTATTTTTGGGCTGCAGAAACAGATCGACGGCCCCGCTAAAGGCAGAATAAACTTCGCCGACTGGTTCAATTGGACGATTTTCGATACAATAGGCGACCTATCGTTCGGCGAGTCCTTCAACTGTCTGAAAGAGACACATTACCACCCTTGGGTCGCGAACGTTCTCGACAGCATCAAGCAAGTCGTATTCAGTAGCGTGACTCTACGGTTCCCGCCGCTGCAGCGCTTGCTCAACTTGTATGTCCCCAAGAGCGCGGTCCAGGCACGGGAAGCCGTCCAAAGTCTAGCTAGAGAGAAAGTAGATCGAAGAATCAAATCCCAGACCACCCGCCCGGATTTCCTGTCCTACATTTTAAAACACAACGAAGGCAAAGAGCACGGCGGGATGACTCAGGACGAAATCCACAAGAATTCAGCGACGCTGATCACAGCAGGAAGCGAAATGACAGCGACGCATCTGACGGGGGCTATCTGGTTCCTGCTGAAAAACCCGCATTGCATGGAGAATACACTTGAGGAGGTGAGGGCATTCAAAAAAGCCGCAGACATCAACCTCCAGAGCGTGGCGTCGCTGCAGTACTACCAAGCCGTCATCGACGAAACCTTCCGCATGTACCCACCGGCACTGATAGGCCAGCCGAGAATCGTACCCAAAGGAGGGGACACAGTCAGTGGGCATTTCGTGCCCGGCGGTGTAAGTCTAGCCCTTCAATTCCATTCCTGAACTTACGAAAAGAATACTAAATACCCCGTTCCGCCTCTCCAGCACGGCGTTCAACTCAACCAATACGCTGCCAACCACTCCCGCCTCAACTTCAACTCCCCCGACATCTTCGCCCCTTCCCGCTGGCTCGGCAACGAGCATTTCGCAAAGGACCAGCGCGAGGTCGTGCAGCCGTTTTCGATTGGCGCGAGGAACTGCATTGGCAAGAAGTGAGCTACAACCCCCCCCCCCCCCTCTCCTTCTCTCTACCCCACCTTGTCATCCCCGAGATACTCTCAAAACCTAGAGATTTAGAGCTGATGTATACGCCACGCAAAAAGTCTCGCGCTCGCAGAGATCCGCCTTACGCTAGCACACGTCCTGTGGCATTTCGACATCGAGCTCGATGCCGCGACGGACGAGGACTGGGCGTTTCAGAAGGCGTGGTTCACGTGGGCGAGGAAACCGTTGATTGTGCGGCTGAAGAGGGCTAGGAGGTAGCAGACAGGGATGGCGTTTGCAGGATGGGGAAGAGGTTCCCCAGGTTGGCTTATATAATTATCCCATGCGTCCGCAAGGACTGCTGCAGGATTACGTGGTAGGTAGGGCCAATTTAGGTACAGATTGTACACCATGCTGGCGGATAGGATGGATTCTGGATGGTGGTAGATCATGATTCTAGAATCATCGAACCAAGCAGTTTCACGGACCAAGAGTGCGTGCCTGTGGTGTAACTTGAAGCACCACACTGCTTCCGGGGGCGGTGTATTTCAGAGCACCACTCCCTCCCAATCAGTCCTTGACCACTCCCATCATGTGCGAATCGAGGTAGCATACAGCACCAATCCTTAACGCCGGTCAACGGAAGAGCATCCAACCTCTCGCCAGCACCCCTCTCCCAGACCGCTCCAAAAGGTATTCCAGTGCGAGACCCGCAAAATTTCATACACCCTCGAATACAGTCCGACTTTCAAATACAGTCCGTAAGAACATCCTCCCCGCGCCAGCTCCCCGACTCCCTATTCGTATTGACTATAAGCCAAGCGCTTTGGTATTGTAAGTCGTTGTCACAGTGTCCACCTCTTACTATTCTTTACCCCCTTTCTTATTCTCTTCTATGGTTATATCCTTTGCATTTATGATCAACTGTCGGACTCTTGATCAAGTTACTTGCAAGTAAAGTAAGCTACAGAAAGGATTCAGGTTAGGGAAAGTAAGGTTTTGTCTTCTAGACCGCAGTGCTGTGGGAGAGTCGGAGATGAGAGCGAACAGTGAGTCGAGATGTAGACTACAAGATGTCGCGGACTAGGAGATCTGAGTAGTTGTGGATCGTTGTGTGCGACTCTTGGATGTCAGTTTTTTGAGAATTGGAGGAGGTCTCTTGGGGGCTGGTAGAAGAGAGGGATGGGAGGATAGGAAAGGGAGGTGTTTATGCAGTATTGATCTTATAGTAAAGTACAGTGTGGTGGTAAGATGGTGATACCACATGCCTGCGGACAGTGAGATCGAGATATAATCCAGCGAACAAGAGTTCCGAGGAGTTGTGGATTGTTATTTGCGAGTTTTGGATGTTCTGATACAGACGCTTCACACTCCGGACTCCAATCGTGAGAGCCGTAGGCGCGTGCCCTGAAGCATTACCAGGTGTAATGCGTCGGTCAGCGGCTACCTCATGGCCGCTCTTCTGACGCTTTAGCCCCCTGTCGCGATGCTTCTTTCTCTTCTCTCTTACGAAGCTGGCCCTTCTCGAACTGCTGCTGGGCTTGCAGGGATCTTTTCTCCTTGCGGACCTTTTGCTGATGCCCGTGCATTTGCTGGGCAGACCATTTCTTTATTTCTTCGAAAGGTATATGTGAACTTGGACACGGAATCAGTCCACTGCTTCCCTGGTTTTGGCTATATTGAAGCTGTAATCTTACCGGCTGTAAAAGGGTGCGTTCTTCTCTGGCGGGATGTTGTCCTTCCCGAGCTCTTGAAGCGTGGCGTACTGCTTGCGGAAGCATGCGTCTCGGTTTTCCTTCTGCTTCTTGCCTTCCTCCGAAATGAAGACCAAGCTGTCGGACTTTTTCACGTAGTTCCGATGGTAACGTATACTTTCGTGTAGGGGTTTCGGAATTAACGGCAACAGCTTCTCCAGTGGAGTCTGCAGCCTAGCCTTGGAATGATTACTGCTTGCTGGATGAGCCTTGGTTCGATCGCACTTGGCGGCAGAAGCCTGTACTGACTTGGTTTTATTTCCTTGACCAGAACCTTTGTCAAAAGTCATCTGAGAGATGCTTTTCGGGATGGTCTCGGGGTCGAGGTCACTGAGCCATCGCCTTGCCTCTGCCATGTCTTCATCGGCAGTCTTGGCCTTTCCTTTCGAATCCGACGACGCAAATCGCGTCAGTGAAGCCAGTGTCTGAGCTTGACTTGAGAGGGATAGGCTGCTCAGACTCCTCGCGATCGGGTAGGACATCTTGCAGAGACGCTGTCACTCTGTAGCGTGACTGGCGTAGAAGCGATAATGTATTGACGGATGGGGGGATATGCCTTTGTAGGCATGGGGCGGTGGTTAGATGGTTATTGCTATATGATAACATGTGGGGCATCATGCGCCCTTGCTAGGCACCAGCACGCAGAACGGTCAGAAAACTGATATCACAAAATGCATTGACCAACGAGAGTGTAGGGGTAAGGAATGACACCGCATAGGATGTGGGGTTAAGGCTGAATGACATGCAGCGCCCGTCGCCCCGATCCGCCTGCCTTGGAGGTGTGACTGGCTCAGTGGCTCTGCATAGCTGCGGAACATGACTGTTCTAGGTATGACTTCCGAGACGCGAGAGAGAACGCCTTGTGAGAATCTCTCAAGTATGGAACAAGTACAACGGAATGATAAGTCAAACTCAAGGCAGAACATCCAATGACTGATCGGCAAGAAAAGCAAGGAAAACCGTTAAGCAATCCTCAAAAAGCGATGCCATCAAATGTCGAGAACCAGAACCATAGACTCATACAAATCGTCGTCCACCTCTTCTCCGGTCGTCGTTATAGACTTGTCTCTGGCCTACGGCAACTGTGTCCCGTCTTCGAACGCCCCCAACATCTCTCCGTCGTGACCACCCACGATCAGGCGATGGAGCCCTCTGCCACGACCGCCTTTGATTTTCAGCTTGAATAGCATCATTGATGACTCGATCCCCTCTCTCCTCGAAAGTGACGTGGGGTCGCTGGTTCACAATGTTCGGGTGACGGGGACCGCGTGGAATATTCAAACGCCGTAACCGTTCTAGGCGTTCTTTTTCCTCTCTGGCTCTGCGCCTGTCATCTAGGATTGCTGCCGCTTGTAGACGTTCCCGGTCCTCCTGTTCTTGACGTAGTCGTGCTTGCTCTCTTTCCCAGTCTTCCTGCTCTTGCCGCCTCCTTGTCCTTTCCACGGACTCAATGCGCCTTCGCTCTTCATGTCGAATACGTAATCGGTCTTCTGCTGCCCCACGCCGGACGAGCTCTGCGTCTATTTCTGCACGCACTCTTGCATTTTCAGCCTCCCGAGCAGCCCTTTCTGCATGTTCCCTTCTCTCTCGCTCACGGATGAGCCTCTTCAAATTCTCGTATTCACGAAGCTCGGTTTCCATCCGCCTGTTCTGACGCATATGCTCTCGCACCGGCGTTTCGGGAGAAGGCGATGAAGAGCTAGTGTATTGATGAACCTCCACGTTCAAAGGACGACCCTGCCTTGGGCGTATTGTCTGTGTTCGTGGCCTTGTACGATATGGCTCCATCTCTGGCGGCTGTTGAAGCGGCACCTGCACAATTCCAGGCTGTCCTTGCAGAGGCCTGTAAGGTGGAGAAAACCGCGTAGGAGACCAAGGGTGAACAGGCTGCGGAGGAACCTGATGTACTGTGCTCCTCCGTCGTTCGATACCGGCACTCTCTGCTCTTTTCGTCCTCTCCTTGTTATCTGTTCTCCTTGAAGTGAACGGTATGTGGAAGTCGAAGACCAACTTTAGGCCATCTTTGAATTTCCTTGGTTTTCGGGTCTCTTCTCGTCGTGGTTTAGTCTCTCGGAAATGGGGTTCGGGAGCGAAAGGCGCTTCAGGAAAAGGAAGGAAACGATCCTCCGTTACCTCTTCTACTGCGTTGTTGCAAGGATTTACCGGTGTTCCGTGTCGACAGGAGTGTAGAACTTCTCTTGGTTCCCGGAAACCGCTGGGGTGGATGATGTCGAATCGTTCAATGACGCACATCGAATGGGTACGAGGACCAACTGCGCTGTTGAGGGCCTCGGATGTGAAGCTTTTGGTTGTAGGTGCTAGACTTTAGTGATTAGGAAACCAATCTTGTAGCTTGCTAGCCCCCGGGGTCTATCGTATTCAGCAGGCGAGACAACTGGAGGTAGATTTGACCGGAAGACATGAGGTTCCTAGAACATCGTCTGTGCTGTCGGTATCAGAGGGAAATTTTGAAACTTCTTCCAGCGAGCAGCTTCTCTGACAGGTAAATGTGGAATCAAAGGAAATACAAGTTAAGAGTCTCGGTGGATAAGAAAGCTGACACGTGAAGAGGAAGGAGGGCTTCGATACTTCGACAGACTAAATTGATCATCAGTGCATTGGGAATGACCTTTAATATATACATGGTCTGCTGCGATGGGGGCCGCATGAACCGTGAGGCAGCAACAGCGCCCTAAAGCGAGGCTGAGCTGCTCCATGCCCAACATCCCTACAGGTATGCCTCGACTTCGGCTAATGCCGCTAAGCCCTGGACATCGAAAAATGCTGTTTTTACCAGTTCTAGAGATGACTAGGCGCAGAGAAGGGTTGCGATACTGACAGTGAGAATTGTGGAGGTTATGGTTGGTAGTTTGGGAGTGAAGTCGTCTATGCGACGCCTTTAGGATTGCGCGGCTTTCGGAAGATCCAACAATGAGCCACTTCACCAGCCACAAGTCATGCCTGCATCCCAATCCATGTCCAACTACGGAGTACAGTAGGTACGAGTACTTTACCCTTCTTGACGAGAGAAAGACTACCCAAGCAGAAGGCTGCGCTCAATGAGCTTGAACTTGTATCAGGCACAAGCATTGCAACGTCGCTATCGGCGCTATCCATCACACCTTACGGAGTTACACGATCACAATATCCGGCCTGGTGATGGCTTGGTCAGCTATTTTCGGCATCGCGTGTTGATGGAGAATCATGAAGCATGACAGACCCAGAGAAGAACTACCACCTCATCGTGACCAACGATGCCCTGATTGAGAGCGTCCGATGACCAAAGGCATCCGCGCTCGCCGCCACGAAATCACTCGGAATCAGTAGGTCGAAACTTCCGGCTTGGGTAGTCTCGACCCTACGGTGGCGAAAGTGTCAAGGGCTCCACGCAAGCGTGAAACATAGCTACTTGCTGCGACTCGGGGGCTTGATGCAGTAGGCTTCTAGAAGAACTATTACGGTTGGCGTTGGGGACGAGGGCAGCTGAAAGGAAGCTCAGCTGCAGGGTTTGCCACAGAGGCTCTGCGGGAAATTCAGCCGGGGTGGGTGTGATGAATTAAACCCACATTACCCTGGAATGTACACACACTCTCGTAAGCGCCCTGCACTTTGGTTGGCTAAGCAGAACGCCGGAAGGCTCTCTTTGGTGTCGAGATACTCTGCCGAACGCGCCACGCATTGGCCTTTGCTATACTAAAGGACTGATCTTCGCGTATGGTAATATCCTCTAACCCTATTAATCTTACTGCAGAACACCTAGATTATGCGCCGACTTTGAAGCTAGAGTGATCAGAATGGAAAATAGAGATGAGCAGAATTGCCTGACGGCAGCCCGTGTTACCATGGCTTCCGTGATGGATCCAGCTCTCGTGACTTCGTGATACAGGCACCGCCAGGCCGCCCCATGTCAATGCCCACATTGGCTTCCAGAACCTCAGCCTAACGCCGCCATGCCAAAAACTCCTAGCAGAAGGAACCCCCACGCACGAGAAGCCGATCTTCTACCCACGCCATGCTTGCCATAACCAAGGAAAGAAGACAGCGAACTACCCTGGCCCTTCTCGATCATGTTCATGGCTGTGTTGACGGGTCCGTGCCCGTTCTTTATAGACGAGGCTGAAGAAGCGGAGGTGGCCGTAGCTCCATAGCTCGATGACGATGCAGTCGCTGCGGGATTTGCTGGAATATCATCGAATGTCAGCATTGCTAGCTGGACCTGGTAGATGCCATTGTTCAGGCCGCCCCGCAACTGCCCCGTCCAGCTCAAAAGGATGTTTCTGCCGTCACCACCAGCATCTTTCTCGCTGATGATGCTAGAGCCAAACCAATCGTTGACCCGGCGCTTCTGAGAGGTGCCATCTGGGTAGAGGGAAGGTGCAAAATATTGCCGGTTGAAGAACTCCGGATGCGCCATGCCTGCATAGTTGAATCCCCCTTTGGAGGTTGGAGATGCCCACAGCTTCTGCTCTGACGACCAGGCATATTTCACCAGAGCCTCGGCATCCTCTGGCAAGATGCCCTTCCCGTTCTTGCCGCCGACAACCCATGTCGTGTCAGCTCCTAGGGGATTATCGAGGTTGAGGTAGCGCATATAGAATGTCGAGTCAACCAGTCTGTTGAAGTAGATCATGACAAACGTGCTGAAGTACGGGCTATAGAAGATGCTTCCCGAGGAAAATGTTCCTGGCAAATAGATTTTCTTTGGATCCTTGAGGTTAGGGTCGGGTGAGGTTGTCGTAAACGTTCTTGTTTCCGGATCATAAAAGGTGTATTGGCTGTAAACTTTCAAGTCATTCGTCCCTACACGCGCCATTTGAAGACCGCTGTTAGTCATGCCTAGTAGATACACGTCGCGGTCGCCCGTGTAAGATTCTTGACTGAGGTTAGTGCTCTTAAAGCCGAGTAGGGTCGAGAAGCCTCCATAAGCCACCTCCGTCCCCGGTATGATGAGGTCCCCTTGACGAGTGGCCACAGGGCCCGACTTTGGTGCTGTTATCGCGATGAGTGTCATTCCTCGAGCTTGGTACTCTTTCGACGGATCTTGAGGTTTGCTATCAACGTAGATGAGTGGCGCGTAGAGGAATGCTTGTGTGGTACTGATGCTTGTTGGTGAAGTGCCAGGCCCTGTCAAGGAGCACTTGATGTTAGCTGGTGAGTATTAACCTGCGAAAAGACGTACCCACATATTGCCACCCTTTCCTGCCCGTTCTTCTGTTTGTTGAATTCCAGCTCATCTGGTTGGAAAGGTATCCAGCCTCCAGTACCGACGGTGGTGTCCGCCAGGATTGCCAGCTTGCTTTCCCCATTCTTGTCTTTGCCGGCATTCACAACCCCGAAGTCGGTCACGGTAGACAGGTTCTTGTTGGGTTGGCTAGAATATGCCGCTGTATTCGAAATGAAGGATATTTGAGCACCCTCTCGATCGGAACACTCTGTATCATCGTAGAGCCAGACAACATTGCCGTTAATCAGCGCGGTGTAGCCCCCGTCCCGAGAGACATCAGTAACGTCGGGTGAGAGCTGAGGTCCGAGCTCTATCACGTTCTTCACGACGATAGGAGTCCATGAGGTAGCCGCGGTAGAGGTTACTGTGCAAATTGCGAAGACAGCTAATGTCCACCACATCAAGCGGCATTCATGGCAAGATAGCATTCTAATACAAACGGCAACAGGAACGGGCTATGAAATGCTGCAAGTAAGTGTGTTCAGTCGATCGGCGTATCGGACAAGCGCTGTTCACATCGTTAGGTGTGACAGCTTGGTTCATTCACAATCAAGACGCTAAGGGATCATACAGGCGAAGCGCAATCACGTCCCAGCACCAACTAAAGAAATCATGGAAAGACTATCCAACTCCCAGGGAAGTTGCGCTTGATCCAGGGGAAAAGCAGATCAGTCTATACTCCATCTATCTACAAATGCGCTCCGCTCCATGCTAGTATGGCGGACAGCGTCCATGTTCATGTTCGCGAGACACGAACCGATTCTTCCTACTGTCGATTCCAGTGAGGTCCTCTGGGAGTTCAATTCTCTATCAGCCATCTGGATGGTCTGGTAAGCCGTGTCAGCAAACAGTGCGTCTATAAGTAGTTGCTGTACGCTAGACGTATCGCTGATGTGTGACGAGAGTGTCGTATTGATTGATGACTGGACGCTGTGTGCAATCTCCGATGTCTTGTTCTTGGCTTCGTCAACTACTAAGTCAAGTGATGCATCAAGTTTGTTTACGCCTGCAATTTGTGAAGAGACCCCTAGCTTATTGAGTAGACGCTCACGCTCAGAATCCGTTGGAGCTCTGGGGACTTGCAGGGACTGCTCTATTCCCGAAGAACTTTCCGCCAGCCTTGTCGGACTTCCTGTTGGTTCGTGAAGGGGTAAAGGGAACAGAACACCTTCTTGGACCGAGGTTGGAAGTTGACGTCGTTTGACGAGGTTCACATACAGTCGGCATACAGCATTTATTGCCGTATTGTGAGCATCGAAATTGCGATACCGTGTAGCAAGACTTTCTGCTTTCCCGACAATGTGCGCAAGGCCTCCCTCGACCTGTGATATTCAGCTTTGGCAGCAACATGATGATATTGGGCCATACGTTATCAAGAATGCTATGGGCACGTTTTTGTCTTTGAGCGCTGTACTTCGTCGTATGTTCTATCAATGGCGTAAGGTGTTCCTGATTTACATAAACCTGGGTCACGTCTGCAATCTCTGTATACAGGCTGTCGAGCTCCGACAACAACGAAGCTTCCAAATCTTTCTGTGCCGCTGAAGGAACCTGCACCATGTCTTCGAAAGTGTGCATCGACTCCAGAAACAACCGGTTGAGACGATAGCGAATCTCATCCGTCTGGCAGGCTGTTAACTGAGCACATAGCTCTTGAATTCTCCCTAGGTTGTGTACGCTGTGGCTTGCCGTGTCGAGTGGGGCAATCTGGAGCCCCATCTTCAGGAGCCTTCGGTCGTCATCTACGACTGCCCTCTGTAGAATGTTGGGCAGACGGCTGTTCGCGTCGTTCAAACAACGCCGGACAGCATTCAAATCCTCCGACAGGCTCTGCCAAAGCTCTCCGTTCTAATCCCTCTCTCAGCTCAATCTTATACTCGAAAACATCGTTTGAGATACCGCAATTTCTATGTTCTGTGTAGCCCGAAGACGCTTTTTCTGGCCTTGCATGGCAAATCGGTCGTCCAGGTCCTGAGCTCGACCACTGGTCGCATGAAAAGCCGATAGAGCCTCGTATTGCGCCTGTAGACCGGTAGACTGCTTTTCGATGGCTGAGGTCAAAGAGTCCAGCGCGCCAAGGGAATCGAGAAGGTCCTGCTCAAGCAGGGGTCTGAGGTAAGACAAGTCACGATCCTCAAGAAGCAGGCGTGCTATACCGTTATCCTTCAGCTCTGCGTATCTGCTTCCGAGTCAATACAGAACCAGCAATGGAATAAAAGACAGTGTCTCACAGCGTCGCTTCGTCGGTAGATAATAACGATTCGGGTTCCAGATGTTCGCGTATCCACTCTGTGACAGTCTTCCCAGAATCCGAGGCATCGATAGTCTCCGTAGCATCCATTTGCGGAAGCGTGAGCTCATGACTTACAAGCACACCCACCAGATGTTCCATTACGAGATTCAATGCCACCATGATGGTGGTTATACTACATAGTCAGGCGCATGCAACGAAGTACCTATCCGCTAGCGCCAATTTGATCTACGGCACCTAGATACAAGAGGTAGAACCCGTCTTTGTCCAATTACCATCCATTCCATCTCGAGACACACAACCTATGTAGAATCTTTCCATTCTTTGCTTCGTATATGTCAGGGCTTCAGTTATGTGTAAGATATAGGCAGATATATACTATTAATATTGTATTCGCATGATTAGTTATGATCGAAAACCTACGCAACAGCTATCTACTTTCATCTACTGTCTTCTTAGTCACTGATGACGATGTACTTTCTGTCTCCCATCTCGAAAGCATCAATCACTCTAAATCTTGTAAGCTTCGATACACGGTCCCTACGTTCCTGAGTATGCTTTGAAGCTCGTTGGATCATAAAGCATGCGCCACTAAAGACGCGAGGTTAAAGTATCTGGACAATCCTTCCAGCCCATTGCTTCTTCAATCCCCTCATCGCACTACCTCGTGCTATCAGTACTCTAAAGATGCCGGCGCTCAATGATCTTGCTCCAGAGCTGTTACTCTTGATCTGTCAAGAGGTTGGTATTGCTGCGACATGTCCAGAAGATAAAAGGCTTACCTCTATAGCTCTACACCCTAGGACGTCCGTTGCTACCACTGCGAAACCTCAGTCTCGTTTGCCAGAGATTTTATCGAAGCGCATCAAGTCTGCTATTCCAGCATGTCGTCATAGATCTGAACGAAGGGACATGCGCTGCGTTTCTGGACTTTCTACAGTCTCACGCTCATGTCAGGTCATGCATAGAAAGCATTCTCGTCCCGGTCCGAAGGTACGGATTGCGTGGATATCACAGAGGTCTTGAAAATGCTTTCATTAGCCTGTTGCCTTTATTATCACGATTGCGGCGGATCAGGTCTGTCGAAAGCCTACCAGAATAGCTCGATGATAGCGATGGCTGAATGTCACCTAGGTTCGGAGGGGATCATTGCGTGAACTATGACGCGGTGGACATGAGGTCTATCCCTCGCACGATCTTAGACGCAATCAACGGGCTCGATCAACCTATCAGTCTCGCCATAGATTGTTACGTTCACACACTGGACTCACAGCTCGATATCAATACGATCTCCTGCTTGGAGTCCTTAAGGGTGTGTCTAGTCAATATTCCTCACTTCTCGAATCATCGGGGGCTGTCCCACGAGTCCTTCGAGGACAATATTTCCACGGGCGTTGCCGAGATCATCCATCAGAACCCGCGTATGAAGGCACTTCATTTGTGCCTACAGAACGGTAGAAGTGCTCCTTTCATCCATGAATCATACCAGGAGGTGCGTGAGCACGCTCTCGAGGAAATTGGACGGACGGTTCCTCAACTTGACTCTTTGGCCCTCGAAGGTGATCTCCTTTTCAACGAGGTTGCCTGGAAGACGTGGAACACAACCTGTGGATGGAGCCACTTACGGTCTCTTTCTATCACCAACATGTCACTTATCGAGACCGTCATAGGCCGACTTAAGGGTCATTTGCCAGCACTCCGGAGGCTAAAGCTTTCAGCCTACGGAAAATCTGACTGCTTTCCACACAATGATTTTTACGAAGGCGCTGATTCGATGAAAGCGTTTCTCTCTGGTCTCAATTTGACCCATCTCTCCATGCTTGGATTCCATCCGGATGTCCTTCTATCCAAAATGGAGCCCGTGGGATCCACGTTGCAGAACATCCGGTTCCATATCCGCGAAAATCCAACCGACTTGATAATTGTCCGTGGACCCACTTTTTCGACATTACTGTTGTCTGCGGAGCGCATCGCATTGTTGAAAAACAGGTGTACGAACATCCGTTGGACTGGCTTCGATGTACCTCGATCAAGTCTAAAAGGAGCGGACGATGAGCCCGCCTCGTCTATGCCGCAGCGCCCAGTCGGTTCTGGCCATGTTGGTTTTCGAGCTAACCTCTCTCTTGCTGCTTGCCCTCGGAAATTCCCCGATCCCACGGAATGGCTTACACAAGCATCGCGGTCCAGCCTCGTTTCATCTGTACAGCCCCCCTATGGAGACGCTGCCTTCGTCTCCTCACGAGCAAATCCAATGCTTCAGTCGTCCTTCTGGCGCCAACCTTTTATCTCTCAGCATGAGGTGCCAGCTACGGCTGTCTCAGTTCTTGACACTCTCGCAAGTATACCCTCACTGCGCCACATCCGGCTTTTTGTTCATCACGATCATAATGACCCTTGGAATCTATCAAACGCTGACGCGATCGCGACCTTCAAGTATCTACGGAGCCGCAAGCGCGGATGTGCACTAGAGAGTCTGATTATCTGCGGGGCCGAAAGATGCGACGCGAGGCTCTGGACTATGTGGAAGTTGGGACCCCAGATGGCGACACTAGAGTATCATCGAGATTGGGAATTTTTACGCGAGTTGTGGAATACAGAGGATGGGATTGTACAAGAACGAGAGAAGATAGACTGGGATGAATGGAGGGCGCAGCCAGAATGGGGTCTCGCTGAGGGGTGGTGACCCAAAATGGAATTGTGCACCTCCCACTGGCCGGAGAAGTGAAACCGGACTATTCAGCTCAGCAGAGAGGGATTGTTGGGGTTTCCCGTTCTGCAAGACGTTCGTACTGCTGGTTGAGGCTAGGTCATCCTTGTGCCATGATTTTGTCTGACCGTCGAGTGGCAGCATCATTGGGTCTATCGAGGATTGTTGTCGAGACTAGTGATATTAGTGCTGACAACAATCTTCCCACTCGAGTCTCGGTATTGGGATTGGTGGAATGCATCGCATACACGTGGTGAGAACATGAAGTAAGCTCCCAGTCCTGGGTCGGTGGCCTGATTTTCGAGTTGAAGGATGTTTGAGAAGAAGCAACCCAATCATGACCTGTAAGTCGGATCTCTGGCTGCGTCATTCGGCTGGATTCCAGCCACGCTTCCGGTTATTCGTGTCCCACGTTTGCTGTAAAGACTTTGAGTGGGGCCATATATGGGGGCTCAAGCGTCAATTGGGATAACAAAGCGCGGCTATAGAACAGAAATTCTGTAATCCTTCCGATCTGACATGGATTCTACACGTTGGTATGAAATTTCACAAAGCCCCTCATCCTTGTGTCACAAAGGATTCTCAGTAATCATGTATGGCAACACTCTATAGAAGCGATTGATCTTCGTTGGTCTGTGCTAATCTTAAAAAACGACAGTGCTTCTCCGACAAGCGAAGGGAAATTTCACAAAGCAGTCAATTTATCTCCTGGCGGATCCTTATTGGAGAGATGTGCCAGCGTTCTTCTGAAACACGAGGCGCGAAGGTGGACAGTTGGTTATAAAGGTAAGCGTCATGTCAATAGCCGGCATCATAGGCGCTGCTTACTCGCGCATGAGCGGTTGTATGCAGGTCCGCCTCAGGTTTTCCAAAGTATCCAAAGTGCTGGGTCGATTGCTGCATGAGGCTTGTGAGAAATTAATAAATAGGTCGAGATGAACCTAGATTGCGCACGTGGTCAGCAGATGCAAGATGTGTGGCTTCGGACTCCCATTGTTTGCGGTCTTGCTCCTCACCAGTCTCTCCATTTTAGTAGCCCCTAATCCTATTACCCGAAATACTCGATTCAAATACTCACTAAGCAGGTACGACGAGCACGAGCGCCGTTCCTGGCCTTCCGAAATCACGACGCTCTCTCTGAACAATTTCAACCCTGTCCAAAAACGCAACAACGATATTCTCGGCGACGGTTGGTCTATGCAGATGATCCATGCTGCCGCTTTTCTTCCGGTTGAGGACGCTGCTCTCAGTCTAGCAGACTTCTATCGCTACATCATGGACGAAGCATTGAAACACATGATGAACAGCCATCAGGGATACAACGCGCTCTCTCTAACAAGAGGCCAGCTAGCGTTGAGCTGGTGGTACCCTCAGACCATTATACCGTGGAGCCTTATACATACCTTTGCATCGGAGATGTTACAGGGTACATATCGAGGATACGCGGGCGAGTACGCAATCAGGTTTACACACCTCCGTGGTATGGCCATTGACGTTGTCTTACAAGTGGCTCCCTTTGCGATGCAGGCGCTCCGCTTGGCCCACGGAGACACGAGCGGCACCAGTAGGGTTGGAACGTCAGGAGGCAATTGATTCAGGTGAAGAGTTCTCATTTATCGTTACGGCCATATGTCACCTAGCGGCTGCGGGATGATGAGTCCGGGATGTTCAAAAAATGCCGCTTCGACTCTTGTCCAAACCGTGACAATCGGATAGCTCGACTGGCACGATGTATCTGAGAAACCGGACTCTGTTAACTATGGCGATAGAAAGAAGCTTTCTAGCAGCATCCACAGCTTGACTTGCACAGTATGATCGTTGGTCTCTTAGTCGACACCACTCCATCGCAAGTACCAGCAGCGCACTATCAGACACCATCACGCAACACTCCCACATGAACCACATATCCCGAGCCCTCCTTAAGCCCATCAACCAGCATCTCATCCGGCACTCTCCACACCCTAAACCCCCCCTGGAAAGCCGCCAACCAAGCCTCAAACACCGCATGCGAGCGCAGCTGCTGAGCAACCACACACAGCGTTTTCCTCCCC
>JAABUQ010001661.1_pt1 | contig 46709 bp, 37 predicted proteins | sample 5560001 | NCBI WGS metagenome assembly JAABUQ01 (sample SAMN10711888, study PRJNA513371) | rock metagenome | isolation source: Antarctica rocks | place: Antarctica: Victoria Land, Finger Mt nord | collected 2015-12-18
AAAGTTAATCATACCCACCCCCCCCCCCCCCCCCCCCCGCAACTATACCTTCAAACCAACTCCTCAACCCACCCAATCCCAAAACCAGCCACTCCCACCCACAATTCCTCAGCCCCAAACCATCTCAACAACCCACCAACCCACCACCCCAACATCCCTGAAATAGCGACTGGGGGACTGGCCTAACGCTCCCCTCACTGTGTACGAGGCTCAGCATTAGTGGGCTCAGTTATATGCTACCCTTACTTGCCTGTCCTCTGTCTGTCTCAGGTAGGATAAAGGGTGACATCCGAAGATCCACGTTCGATCAATGATGGATACTGGATGCTCTACCATTTGTCAGCATGTGAGCTGCGTGAGCGCCCAGATGTCCTTCAGAAGTCAGCGTGAGGGCTCGGAGGAGGGAGTTGAGGTGGATTTTGAAGAAGGTGGTACTTGGCTTTGGATGTGTGAGGGCTGGATGAGAGTAGAGATTGTACAAAGGGTTTCCTCGACTGCGGTTTATCTACCCCGATGCCGTGTTGAACGATATGTACAGGCTCCGTGTCTAGAGAGGTGAGATTCGAGGTGAGATTAGGGAAAGGTGGTGTGATGACAGCATGTCTCGGAGCTGGAAGACACTCGGACGGAACTCAAGACTACTCGTCTGCACGGTATTTCGGATTGTCTTGATGTGGAGGGTTTCGTACTTCCCTAGGAACTCCGATGAAATCTCTCATGCCTCCCTAGTAAGAGACCGCTCCCTCAATTGTACCTGGAGTAGCGACTGGTCTACTATATCGACGTGTGAGCTGACTGACCTGTGAAGGTACGTAGCTGAGCATAAATCCCGTTATCTTACCGTGGTTCGATCTACTCAGCCAGACATCCTAGTACTGGATATCGAAGGAGACGAGCTATTCCTCCGAAGCTGACGCGTTTACATCACCAATAATCTCGAGGAAAGGCGCACCTAGACAGCGTACAGGATATTCAAACACTGATGGCACAGACCAGAGCAGATATCAAAGCAGGTAGATGGAGAACGCACTCACCCTCAACAGCACCCCGCGCACCCTACAGCGGATGTGAAAACCACAGCCTGTCACCCTCATCACATTCGTCTTGTTGTCACTACCTCCGGACTGGGCTCATAGCAGATAGACCGTATCGCCGCCGCCTTTGTCCGGAGCTCGAAGCGATATCCAGCAAAAGGACTATGGGTTGCAGGAAGGATTGGAGGACGCCATATAGAGGCATGCCGCTTGCAAGACAGATGCGTTTGGAATGCGCCCTCAGCAAATAATTCTATATTCACGAGGCAACCCCCTGCTAAAGAAAGAAATATGCCAGTGAATACTGCTGCGGACCGATGGAGCACATGGATGGGAGGATTCTTTGAAGAAGAAGAAGATATGGTTCTACTCTCAGGTATTGAAGGAGTACGGTTGGCTTACTTGCTCGACCGAGCGACAGATCTGATGTTGCTGTACGAAACGATTCTCGTTCTCGTTGTTGCCTCTCTAGAACACCGATAATCCGATCGACTGTTAAAGCAAAAGCTGTGACTCGAGGCTTGTCCTATGTTCGTACATATGGACAGTGCTTCATCAGAAACGAAGGTGAATCGAACATTTACGTACTGTCAACCTACAAGTCGACTAGCACTGAGAATCAATTTAAAGAACCTTCGATTCAATAGGCTAGTAAAGAGAAAGGGTAAAGTCATGAATGTACTTTATGCTGGCAGAAATATTTTCTCGGAATAGATCTTTAACGATTTCAATGCCAGGGTCTGTGTCGGAGGTCTCTATTTTATGTGAAACTCAACCATTGGGTTCACCGGACGACAATACTGGCAACCAGTGGAGATGAGTGGTCAAGCAGCGCATCCGTCAATCGCAAGGTAGCACTGTCGTTCAATAATGCCTGAACAGCATCACAATCCCCAAGCCACGAGCTACAGGGTTGCATCAGGGTTGACGAATGCCCAAAGCAATTCCATCAGTCGCCCCGCTCAGTGGATGTCCAGGAGATCCATAACTCCTTCTCAATTACAGTATTCGTTAGACTTCGGACTCGACTGCTGAAAGTATCTTCCATCAAAGTGGAAAAGCATGGCCGTTTCTCACACACTCCAGACCACGAGGTGGCTGAAAGAAGCCACACCTAACACACAAGGTTTGCACTTTCGTCTCATCTCCACCCGCCACGACTCCTGGCCGGCTTAAGTTTCCCTGGGTCCCGCAAAGCAAATTCCTGGGGAGTGAATTTCTCTTTCCATCCGCCAATTGCACGTGGATCCACGAATGTCTGTTTGCTTTTTTCCCCGATCATCTCGAAGCCGGAACAAAGACAGAAAAACCCATTCTATAGACAGGGCTGAAGTGGTGTATGCACTCTCAGCAGCGGGACACTCTAGCCAGAAGGAACATAGATTGGGCCCAGTCGACTGGCAAAGCATGATGCATTGACCGTATTGATTGGATGGTATATGATTGACGTCCCAAGCAGCATGAGCTCGATGCCTTTTCAGGCTTACCGCAATGCAAGGAAGCCTGCATCGATGAGCTCCAGCCACGGCCAGTCCCCCCCTTATTGGCCATTCTGAACTGAAACCTTGTCACTGACGCAATGCTTCATCTGCCCACTTGCGCCTGGTTGGAGACAGCCCAGCCCCCCGCCCGTTTCTTGATTCCCAAAGCCACACCTCGAAGCTTTCGCGCGTCCAAGTAGTTGCTGCAGTGACGTAGATCCCCTGTCTTTCACTATAACATGGCAACACGTCCCAGCCCCTGAATTTTTCGTCGCTAAACCCTTCAGTCTGATTATAACCCCCCAAACCTACCTTGTGTTCAGACCCAAACCACTGTTTATGAGTAGCGACCACCGTCCCTCTGCTTCCTACGCATATTACTCCTTTCCGCCCACCCCTAACCGATCGTCTCCGCCAGGAAGCGCAGAAGGCAGTCCACAAACCCCATCTCCTCAGACCGCACGCACATCCAAAAGTATGGCGCCTTCGCCAGCGGCTGGTAAAACGCCCAATGCTCCCAAGACTCCGACGAAAACCGGTAGAAACCCATCATCTAGCGCTAGTTCGAAATTAGGTCAGTCTCAGAGCGCGGCCGACTCTCCCAAGAACACCGCCAGATCCGCAACGAGTACCCCGCAAGGTGCTGCCAAGGGTGCCACCGACAAAGCCAAATCAGCTGCATCATCAAAGCCTTCAGGCTCACCAAAGCTTCCGCCCAGGCCTCAGGGCGCAGGTAAAGCGGGGCAGACCGCCAAAGATGCCGCTCCTCAGGTCGCGGAGAAGGCGGAGGACGCCAAAGGTACCGCTGAAGATACTGGGGACGACGCAAAGGATACCGCCGAGGACACCCAGGAAGATGCTGGTGACAAGATCGGCATGAAAGATAACGATCCTTCGGATGACACCGAAGATACTGAGACACCCGCCGGAAAAGTTAGTCAGCCGGGCAATGAAACCGGTGCCGAGGATTCGTCCGCTGTGTCCACCCAAGATCAAGACGAAGGCGCGGACGCTACCGGTGGGGCGCAGGACGCCGCCGAAGGCGCCACTGGTGCTCTAGGTGGTGCCGCTGATAAAGCCAAAGACACGACCAAAGAAGGTGCTGGAAAGGCAGAGGAAACAGCGGAAGAAGGCACACAGAAGGCTCAAGATACTGCGGAGGAAGGCACACAGAAAGCCGAAGACACAACGGAAGAAGGTACACAGAAGGCTCAAGACACAGCTGATGACGCACCATCTACCGCCGAAGAGGGTGCTGAGCAAGCTCAAGATACTGCGGAAGATAAAGTCGAAGGTGCCGAAGAAGGCGCAGAAGGCGTAGAGGACACCGCGGAAGACGGAACTGAAGGTGTCACCGATGAAGCTGACGGAGCCGCCGACAAGGTTAATGACGTCGCTGACGAAGCTGATGATATCGCTGATGAAGTCGATGACGCCGGCGGAACGGTCGACGGTGTTGACGATGAAGCTGACGATGCCGTTGATGGCGTTGAAGATGACGTTGACGAAGCCGCCGGGGATGCGGCTGATCAAGTACCTGTCGATCTCTCAGTATTGAAAGGGCTCGAGGTTGGTGAGGGAGGAGAAATTCTTGGCGCGGATGGTGAGCCATTAGGCCAGCTAGAAGAGGGCGACCCGGAAGATCTTATCGGCAAGACAATTGGCGACAATGGCGAGATCCTTGACGAAGATGGAGATGTAATCGGCCGCGCAAGTGTCCTGCCTGAGAAGGCAGAAGAGCTTGCACAGAAAGCCCGAGACGCCTTACCTGATGTCGGTGTTTTGGAGGGTCTCGAAGTCGGTGATGATGGCCAGATCATGGGTGAAGACGGTACTCCCCTAGGAAAGGTTGTTGAGGGCGAGGCTGAAGATCTTGTCGGCCAGAAAGTGAACGACAAAGGAGAAATTCTTGATGAGGAGGGAGACGTCATTGGCAAAGTTGAAGTCGTCGCTGGCGAAGCTGCTGACAAAATTACCGAGACCAAGGAAGCAGCCGAAGCTGGAGGACTCAAACCTGATCTCTCCATTCTGGCCGGTAAGAAAATCAACAAGAAGGGCAAGATCCTCGATGAGGAAGGGGAGCCCATTGGTCAAGTTACCGAGGACTCTGACGTTTCGCAATGTGCCGGCAAAATTCCTAATGAGAACGGCGAGGTTGTTAATAGCAAAGGCGAGGTCGTTGGTCGTGTCGAGGTCGTCCCAGGTGAAGCTGCTGACGCTGCAATGAGAGAACTCCACCCCGATTTGGCTGAGGCTGCCGACAAAGCCGAAGCCGAAGCCGCCCAAGCCGAGGATGAAGCCCAAGCCCCTGCCCTCCCAGGGCTCGATATCCTCGAAGGTCTCAAGGTCAACAAAAAGGGTGAGGTTCTAAACGAGGACGGCGAACCCATTGCTCGTTTGAGCGAGGGAGAGATTGCCGACTGTGCGGGGAAGAAACTCAATGCCAACGGCGAAGTTCTTGATAAAGATGGTAATGTCATCGGCAAAGTTGAACTCATCCCTGAAGCGTTCCCTGCCGCCGAGGAGGGTGAAGAAGCCGACGAAGAGGCCGGTGAAGAAGCCGGCGAGGAAGCCGCAGCTGGTGAAGAAGCCGCGCCCGGTGCAAATCTATCCATTCTCGATGGCCTCAAGGTCAACAAGAAAGGCGTCGTGTTCAACGAGGACGGAGATCCTATTGCCAAATTAGCAGAAGGTGAACTCGAGGCCTGCGCGGGCAAGTCATTGAACGAGAAGGGCGAGGTCCTCGACGCGGAAGGCAATGTTATTGGCAGAGTCGAACTCATCCCATCCGCCGAAGAAGAAGCGGCCGAGGAACCCGAAGCCCCCGCTGGTGAAGATCTATCTATGCTCGATGGCCTCAAGGTGAACAAGAAAGGCGAAGTCGTGAACGAGGACGGAGATGCCATTGCCAGGTTAGCAGAAGGTGAAATCGAAGCCTGCGCGGGAAAGAAGTTAAATGAGAAAGGAGAGGTCCTTGACGCTGAAGGCAATGTCATTGGCAGAGTCGAACTCATCCCATCCGAAGAAGAAGCGGCTGAGGAGCCCGCAGCCGAAACTGGGCCAGATCTTTCAATGCTCGACGGCCTCAAGGTTAACAAGAAGGGCGAAGTCATCAATGAAGATGGGGATCTTCTCGCTCGACTCATTGACGGCGAACTCGAGGCTTGCGCCGGCAAGAAGCTGAACGAGAAAGGAGAGGTCCTCGATGCCGAAGGAAATGTTATTGGCAAAGTTGAGTTGGTTTCCGACGGGCCAGAAGAGGAGACTGGCCCTGAACTTCCACCCTTGTCGATCTTGGAAGGCTGTAAATGCAACAAGTCAGGCAAGGTCGTCAACGATGATGGTAGGCCCCTCGGTGAGCTGGTCGAAGGTGATGCGAAGAGACTCGCTAAGCTCGGAGCTGAGTGCGATGCTGAAGGTCAATTTTGGGACGGTAAGGGCCATGTTATTGGCCGCGCTCAAACGCTTCCGCAAGAGGACGATGAAGAGGAAGCTCCTTTCGCCGGCCTTTACGGCCTGATTGTTGTTCAAGATGGTTTCGTCGAGGATGAGAACGAGAACAAAGTTGGCGTTCTTGTGGAAGGTGATGCTGCCAAATTGGTTGGCCGTGCCGTTGATGAGGATGGAGATGTGCTCGACAAGCGTGGTAACGTGGTTGGCCACGCCGAGCGATATGAGGAGCCTGCACCAGAGGAAGAACCGGAGGAGGAGAAGCCAGATCTCTCGATTCTGAACGGCCTGACACTCAACAAGCAAGGTAATGTAATCGGCCCCGAGGGTGTGCCAATTGCGCGTCTTGTTGAAGGCAACGCCAAGGAGCTCGCCGGTAGGAAGTGCGACGGTGAAGGCCAGATCTGGAATGATGCTGGCAAAGTCGTCGGACGCTGCGAGCTCATCCCATATAACGAGCGTGAAGCTAAACCTGAAGGCCCCTTTGCTGGTCTTGAAGGCCTGGTCGTTGTCAAGGGCGGCATGGTCGAAGATGAGGATGGGAACACCGTTGGACAGGTTGTTGAGGGTGACCCTAAGCGTCTGGTAGGCCGCGCTGTCGACGAAGACGGTGACATTGTCGACAAATATGGCAATGTCAAAGGACACGCTGAGCCATATGAGGAAGAACCTGAGGAGGAGGTTGATCTCTCCATCCTGGAAGGCAAGGTCGTCAACAAAGCTGGCAACGTCGTTGACGAGCATGGCACCATTTTCGGACGCATTGTTGAAGGTGATCCAATTGCCATGGCAGGTCGCAAGTGTGACGGCCAAGGACAGATCTGGGGTGACACTGGCAAAGTCATTGGTCACGCCGAACTTATTCCAGGTGGCGAGCAGCTCAAGCCCGAAGGACCCTTCTCTGGTTTCGAAAATCTTGTCGTCTCAAAAGATGGCATGGTAGTGGATCAGAACGAGCAGATTGTCGGCCGAGTCATCGAGGGTGATCCAGAGCAACTGCTTGGCCGCAAAGTCGATGACGACGGAGATATTCTGGACAAGGCCGGCAACAGCATCGGCAAAGCAGAACGATACCACCCAGAGGAGAAAGAACGCGAGATCAACCCTATGGCCGGCCACAGAGTCAACAACGACGGTGAAGTCCGTGACGACAGTGGCAACCTCATTGGCCGACTCACCGAAGGAAATCTAGGAACCTGTATTGGCAAAGAGATCGACGACAACGGCTACGTGGTTGACAACGATGGCAATAGAATCGGCGAGTGTACGCTGATTCAAAATATTCAAGAAGAGGAAGTGGAGGAGGAGCCGGAGCTTACCGAAGAGGAACTTGAGGCTTTAAGAAAGAAGGAGCAAGACGCAGAGATTGCAAAGAAGATGACCTACATCTTGAAAGAGACTTTGGACAAGATGCAGCCCATCTGCAACAACATCACCGAGGTAGGTTCACTCCCCCTTCCAGATCACATTGCAACACCTACTAACGATCTGACAGCGCATTGAGAGAGCCGATCGCACACCCAAGGAGGAACTCGACGAAGAGCAGCTCGTCCAAGACGTCAAGCCCATGCTGGAAGAGGGCAACCGCATCCTGCAAGAGTGCAACGGCGCCATCCGCGGCCTCGACCCGGACGGATCCATCGCCGCCAATGCCAAGGCACGAGCTGCCAGCGGCGAAGCCACCAAGGAAGAGCATGCCCTTGCCGAAGGCCTCAAGGAGCTCACCACCACCATCGTCAAGACCATCGACAACGCCAAGAAGAAGATTGCCGATATGCCTCACGCCAAGAAGGGCCTCAACCCTCTATGGGGCCTGCTCACCGAGCCTCTCTTCCAGATTATCGCCGCCGTCGGTCTACTCCTCAGCGGTGTTCTTGGTCTCGTCGGCAAGCTGCTCAACGGTCTTGGTCTGGGCGGTATTGTCAACGGCCTGCTTGGTGGCTTGGGTATCGACAAGCTGCTTGGTGGTCTCGGCCTTGGCAGTATAGGATCGGCATTGGGTCTTGGTGGTGGGAAGAAGAAGAAGTAGATTGTTGCAAGCATGAGGTTGAGATTGGGAGATAGGATATGTCCATAGTATTTCGATATCCGGTTGGTCATTTACGAGCGTTTTTGGGATTCTTGTCAGCGTAATTATTTCCGTGTACAAGTAAGAGAACATCTTAATTAAAAGCATTTTCTGGCTTTCAATGGCTTACACAGTGCGTGACGATCTTTGATACAAAAGATAGTATTCGAGCCGTAACTACTTTGATGGCGTAGTGCAGCGAAAGGTCTTCGAGGAGACACGTTTGTGGGTGGCAGCTCTAGATCCGATCACGATCACGAAGAAGAGAGAGACAACACTGGTTAATGTATCAAGACGCTAAGATGTCGGATCGATGAAAGGAAAGAGTTCAGGCCAAGCGAAGGCTTGGAAGGGTAGGCCCGATGACGAGTGTGAATGGCACAGAACGGTCAGCATATCTACGTGCCGACTTTATGCAAGCATTGAATCTTTCAGTCAGAGCATGCGCTTTTTCTGCTTTTTAGCAGTGATCACTTTACATGGAGAGATCAATGCGAGTTCGTTTTCATCAACTTTTCGTGCTATGTACGTGCTTCTGCGTGCAATATCAACATTCTTGTTTTGATCGACTATACCGCGAGGCTTGACTGCGAGGCCTTCGCAAAGTTGAGTGCAATGTGCCTCGGACTATGTAGTCGCCCTATGGGATGATTGAAACAGCGTTGAGGCTGTTCTGCCATCGATTTTAAGGCGGGAATATTCCGTGCCTTCTTTACTCTCCTTTTTTGGAGCGCCGCCCGTTCGCGACGGGCCTACCGGACAGCGAGCCTTCTGCTGCACTTTTCGTACTTTTTATGCTCTCGTTAGGAACGGACTTTGGCGTGATGGTAAGGCAGTTGATGCCGAGGTAATCGCAGATGCTGTTGATGACAAGAAAGGCCCATCGAAAGTACACCATGACGGCGAAGACGAAGTAGGATCGCAAGTACCATAGCTCAACTTGTGTGCCTACAGCAGGCAAGCCAACGCGTGGCAGGTTGCCCAAGATAGCCCCGCCGACCAGAGGGACAAGCATGACGGTCCAGTAAGGGAATGGTTGCCTCGTCAGGTGTGCCAGTATTATCTTGGTTGTCATACGCCCAAAGACGAAGGACATGGTGAGGCAGAAGAGTACCAGCCTGTTCTCGCGCATTAGAGTGGAGTAAGGCGAGTAGAGCCAAGTTCCTATTGCGCCCACGTAGACAAGCATAGGCGTCCACTCGAGGAATACTGGGGCCACCGGGAGGTTGCGTGCCTGTCGAGCTCTGACAACGTTGTAGACACATGCTGGTAGATGGGCGACGAAAAAGGTGAACAGTAACATGGGTATCCAGATGTCGATCACCGAAGCGCTTCCAAAAACATCTGGTCGATCGATGAAGTCGGTGATAGGTTGAGTCCATATCTGTGGACCGTAATAGCCCGAGGTGATCATGCAAATGCATGCCAGGATAAGACCTTCTGTTCGACTGTTAGCGATCTTGAGCAGCGAATCTGATCAGGTCTCTAACCTGTTGGGCCATTGAAGTAGCCAAGATAGAGAGTATGCGTATGGTAAGTCTCCCAAGTTGACAAGAACATTGGTAGACAGGGGATGATAGCTGTAAAAACCCCTTTGTGGGAGGATCCTAGGCCCATGACCGCCGTCTCGCACAAACTTGCCAACGTGCAATTCAAGGAGTCAATGCCGTGGCTGTACGACCGTTAGCCCTGGTGCTCGATGCACACGATCTTGAAACGCACTCGAATAGCTCCCCTAGACCACTGGATTGCCCTGTCCTCCGAGCTTGCTTCCCATCGATGTTATCCATAGTCGAGTACCTATGACAGATTTTGCGATCAGTCCGAGACTTCCACAATAATGCCAGTCGCCCGCTCGCGCCTCACATCCATAATCCCAAGGCAAAGCTATAGTAGAGCCATGGCGGACCCTAGGGCTTGATTCAGCTTCCTAGGCCACATCCGCTAAGGGCATGTCGCTCAAAATGGATAGGGTCGTCCTACTGGTCCCACCAAGTCCGGCATAAATATCTCCAGGCAGGCGACGTTGGCTAGTATGCATGCAAACCCGAGCAGGGTGACCATGTTCGGTGCGAGCCATAGTGGCAGCAACTCGACGGCGGCGTTCCACTATCCCGTTATTGTTGGCGGGCTCCTGCCTCTTCCGCGACCCCGGATTTGGGAACGTACGTAGTGTTTCAGGATGTATTTGGAGATCAAGGACTTGTCAACGCTGGAGTACTTGTAGGATTGAAGGTGCACAAGTGCATCCTCGGACACACACTCGTGGGCTGCTGTACCTGAGATTGTTGTCAGCTTGCGCCATGAATCAAGCGGCACTGTAATGTACGTTAGATGTGGGAAAAGCCAAACGCACATACTCTTGCCCTTCATCTTTCGTGTCCAATTGGGCTCTGATCTTCCTCAATCGACAGAACAATATGAGTCCAGAAGGATCGATTCTCTATAATCACGGGTTGGAGATGCCGGCTTTTGCCATTGGCGCAAATACCGTAGTCACCATCTTATATGTTCAGATATAAGGGCGCCAATTAGATGCGACGACATATTTTGAATATTTCATTGGTCGAAGGAGCGAATCAAGCTTGATTCGATCAGGGTTTGACAAAACCCTAGGCTGGGGTGTGCAATTACCAAAACTGAGTGTGCCTAGAATAATTCCCCATGTATAAGAAGGATCAGCTATGCTCACATCTGATCCTTGCGAGATTTGCTGGAGCGAACAGCAGATCCGGTCTGCTTCGATGCGTTGGCGTTGAACGCATTCTAGAATGAAGACAACTTAAAGTTAAGCGTATACGCTGCCGGCCAGCGGATAATTTACAACATCACGCCAGTACTTTATGCAGGAGATTACATATCAGGTGGGAACATTTCAAGAAACAAGCAGAGGATGAGGAGCAAAGCAGCTGCTAAGGGAAGATGAACTTGTACAAATGTCAAGTAGGCACTACGAGCAGCAACCGCAAAGTAGTTCTTATGATGCAATGCTTGGACATTATCCAAAGCTCGCAAACATCATTGTCTTAGTCGTACAACCATCTCATTAGAGATATTCTCCCGACTCCTTTCTTCTTACTGCTGTCTCGTCGGGCGCATCCAGCATTCAAGACTAAATTGCCGCTACCAGCGCAATGACATACTCCGAACTGACGACTGGCATTGATCTGATCCATCTCGTTGCGCGCATGACATGTAGAAAGACGGTATGCTGCGCAAGCGGATGTCGTTTAAAAGCTCTTCGGCTCGCGAATCCAAGAGCATCCTCGACTCCTTCCCACACGAACGATGAGTTCGCACAAGGCTAAAAGTTGCAATCTTCGGGTCCACTTCTAAGCTGAACTTTATTGATGGGCTTGCCAATCGACGATTGTTGTAGAGCTCTGTGATTGAGATCCTGCCATCGTCGATCCGCCGACCGGTCAAAACCCATGGAGAAGTTCGACGGAGGAATAGATGAATCTTGAATGGTTAGAGAGGGTCCTCAATCAACTGCTGTAGGGTAGAGAGGGGCTCCCGAGTCACCCCTCGGATAAATGTCGCGTGTTTCGTGGATCTTTGCCGTGAGTGCCGAAGCAATACTATTTTGCCTTCTATAGCTTTATGACTGATCTCTCCAACGATGGCGCTGAATACGAAACGTTTGTTCCGATGCTTCCTGTTCGAAGGTCTGATCAGGGTGGATAGCTGGCGTAAAGCGCAGGTCTTCTCAAGGCTCCTCCAGATCGTCGTTTGACAAGTCAACAGCCTTTCGTGTCCAGTGCCCCTGAACTTCCTTAGCAATAACCTCAAGAGCAGCCTTCTCGTCAGAAGAGATGGTCATCGGAACCAACAGCGCACAAGCTTTCGTCACACTGTTGAGCAAAAGCGTTCGATCGCTCGATCGCTCTGTCAGCAGAGATACCTTGATCAGTTCTGTCAGACACTGATCGATCGAGAGTCCAAAACCATGTGTTAGCATAGTCGTGACTAGCTCGCTGAATTGTAGTAACGGGTGTGGGATGTTCAGAAGGTCAGACAAAGCTATGGGTAACGCGCCTTTGAGATCGAGTAGATCTCTTCGTGAGATTTCATTGACGTCCATGGCGCTCAAAAGTCGCAGAAGTCTTAGGCAATTCTCTTCGAGAGTATCATGAGAGGCGATGTTTTCTATATTCCTTCGCAAGCGTTGTAAAGAGACTTCAAACGAAGCCAGGACGCTGTGGCGATACTTCAGCGTAGCGCGATGAGATTGCAGAATGCTGCGCTTGCCATCGTCATGATTCCACGACCAGACAAATTTGCCATAACTATCAGGATCCCATCTGGAACCGAGACTGTCTTTCATGTAGTGAGAGCCCATTGCAATTGCTGCGGGTAGCGCACCTAGGCACTTCGCAACGTTTTCCATCTGCCACTTCATCACGTTATCGAGTTCGACTTTCGGAGGACGCATTATGATGGAGCTTGCCGAGAGTGGTTTTCGAGTCGGACGGTTGCTTTGTGCAAGAAGCTCCAACAGCTTAACGGCCTCGTCCACCTGCAATGATGGCACATCGAAATTGATGGCCTGCCAAAGCATGCTTAAATCGGCCATGGAAGGATCTCTTGCTGTGTAGATGACGTCTACTGCGTCTCCAGCAAACATGAGCCGGTACTTTTCGTGGTGGACGGGGTTGAGGCCGTCTAGGTCGTCCAGAATCACCAGTGTCCTCTGGTTGCCGTCGGGTATTGCTTTCAACCATCGTCTCAGAATTGTTACCAGATCCGTTACGCTTACTGGGGAAAAGTAGAATGCGCTTGCACGACGATCCTCTCTTGTCGAAATATCGTTGCTAGCGTCAAAGCGCAATAACTCATGCCTTAGTTCTTCTGCCGCTTTGATGATATCTTGTTCCAGCACCCCGTCATCACTGGCACGGAGCCACAGTACGTAACCTCTTGAACTGAGCTTCTCGACGACCGAGATACTAAGTTCTGTTTTCCCAACCCCACCGAGCCCAGATAACAGAATGGGTTGGGGCATAGAGCCTTGCAACTCCTCATGGATGTCTTGTGCGAGGCTATCCCTACCTACACGTATTGTTGTCAGCGTTGTGTCGAAGGATTACCCTAGAATACCGAGCATTGTAGAGTTCAAGACAATCCGATTCACGGAAAGGATTCGATGACGAGAACGTTGAAGCTGGATCAGACCTTATTCTGGATGGAACCGGGATCTTCACTCACCTATAAACGGATTGCAAAGCTTGGGAAGATTTACACGAAGCTTTCGGTGCTGAAAAGCAAGATGAGACGGAATAGACCCTGGTACACGGCTTGCGTATGGAAATGGCACGGCCATTCTTGGCTCGGCTAGCAGCAAGCAATCAGTATTTGTGTCACTGACAAAGAATATGTTGTTGGGGAACCACAAAATCTGAATCAGGGGCCCGTAGCACTGTGTGCCCCGTACTGGCCTTCTGTCGTCTCAAGACTTCGTCCCAATTCTATGTTCTATGGCTTTGAGCGTCACGTTGGTGGAGAAGAACCTCAGGCGGGCAACGTACAGTTTGGTCCTTGCGTATGTTCACATTGTATTTGACGTTGTCTTGCGCGATCAGCCATAGCTTTCAAGTTTGGTCCTACTCCCTCGTACGCATGGTCATGAAGGCCTGAGAATTTGCATATATCGGAATGGTTGCGATCTACGTCTTGAAAGTTCTCTCTAGCTGAGCCAAGCTTGGCTGAAGTCGCGTCTACTATAAACTTCTTATAGTGAGCACTAAGCCTATTGAAAGCGTTATAACACTTACCATGTTCGTCCTGGGTATGAACCTGTGGATCTTCACGGGCATCTTCCTTCTTTCTATCAATGACAAAACCTCGAAGTCGTCCAATTGATGCCTGAACTGATCGGAGGATAATTCAGTAATCAAAGATTTGCTTTTGAGTGATTCCAGAAGCTTGTTCCTAGGTTGTCCAGTAAAGGCGCTGCAGATATCAGCGGCAGCCTTAGCCACCCCGGCTCCTTCGCCTCCCCGGTGAGGCGTTGCGAAGAACACCAGTCCGCAAGTTGAAGCTTTCAAGCACTTGTATAGCGGATCGATTCTGGCTTCTACCAAGGCTTGTTTGACGAGCAAACCTCCCAAGGAATGAGCAACAAAGAGCAGTGGTCTATGGATTTCTTGAGCTTCTCGACGACGATTCATGAGCCTATCACATAGCGTCCTAGCATGACTGGCAACATGGGCACTGGACGCATTGCTCAGAATGCTTGAATTGTACGCAAAGAGGAGAACCCTCGCAGACGGTAAATCCTGGCGAAGGAGAATGTCTGGCCAGAAAACCCCTCCATCGTCCGTCCAAGTCTGTCGGGCGTGCGTTTCGATACCCTTAGGATTGAGACCATGGACAAAGACAATGTCAATGTCGGGGTGGTCAGGCGTGACTATTGGATCTAAATACTGCATGACTATCAGGCCCTGAGATGTAGAATCTGCTTCCGTCCGGTAGGAACGTATATGAGGGGGCAAGCACTTGGGAAAGAGGATATCATAACAGATTCCACAGTGGAGCTAGCAAGATTGGCCTTCCACGAATTGAAGTATCAGAGAGGAGAGGGGTGGGCTCTTGGCTCACTGTGCTCTTATGAGTATCGGGTGGCTTATGTTGGACGAGCCTCGCTAAACATTGTGATGTGAAATAGATGGCGCTCTAGCCTTTCTTATCCCTCTTGTGGAAATTAAACTGCATGCGTGTGACACAGCTCTCCCAACCATCCATCCGCAGAGCCAATCAACACGAATTTCGCACCTCCTTCCCAGGCGTGGAACAGCCAGTGGCCTGCTTGCCAGCCGTGCGCAACCATGGGATCGCGCCGACAGGGGAACAAGATTAACGGCCAAATGGGCGTTGTCAAAGTCGATACAGCCTTCTCATATGCCCTTCACGAAGCTCGGAGGCACCAAGGCGGGTTGCAAAGCGCGGCAGACCACGATCCTCACATGAACCATGGAACAGAAGAGATCAATTGGCCTTTCCGTCTTGGCAGATTTGGCACACCTTCTCGCAAGAGTCATTCCACCGCTCGTCATCGGAAGGTCTCCATGAACAGGAAGACTGTTCTGGAGGATGGGGATATCTTCTTTGATCATTTTGTTTGTACGAAGTACGGAGTATGTGCATGGTGTCCCAGCTGAAGTGGCTTGCAGTAGCCTGAATCACAGCCTATGGTCACGAATTATCTTTTGGCAGCAGTGGCTCCATCAGGCTCGAGCTGAAAACCCCGCTGATCTCCCTTCAGCAAAGGACGGGCTCACAGTATATGAAGGACACCTCCGATATTCTTACAGCAAGAAGGTCATCCCGTGTCGCGATGCAGCCTTTCTTCTTCATCAGTTGATTGTCAGATATCAGATGTATCCCCGAATGATTTTGTCATGCACAATGCGTCATGATGGTCAGGCGTGCTATGCAATCTTCCGGCCGAACGAGCTGTTGTGGCCGCCTTGGGCAACCCCGAAATATACTCATGTCAATTGTGCTCGCATGCTGTTGCAAGACTACCGCGAGCTTGCCCTGGCATGGGCCTCAAGTGACTGTTCTAGTGAAGAATCGAGTCTCTACACCGGAGCCGAGTCCAAGACCAACGCCTAAGCCAGAGATGCTGTTCAAAAGACAAACCCCCGGACTTGACACATGTGGCTTTATAAAAGGTGATATTGGTAATATTCCTTGACCCTCGGTGTCTCGATCACTAAGAATTAGCAGGCAACCCTTTGACCTGTTCTACTCATTCTATGACATGTGTGACTAATAAAGGACTGGCTGCATTCGCATGCTGCAGTACCGCGACGAGGGGATCGAGTTCTGGTAGCTTCACTGATTGTAGCTTCCACACTGCTTGCGTCGAGGATGCTTTGTATCCGCTAAATAGTACCTTAGCTATCAATCCTCTTGTCCGAACATGGTGAGGCTATGTCAGACACCCCCATCATTCCTTGCTGTCAACGAGAGTAGTGTTCCTAGCTCTCCTTTTTGCCAGGAGTTTGATTTGATTGGTCTGGGGCCCAATAGTTGCAACAGCGACGGAGCCGGCGTCCTGAAGTATTTCGAGTGCGGATCGACTCCTTTAACACAATTTGCGGAAGCTTCCTTCGTCATACCTAGTAGCTCATCCACATCTCCAACGGTCGTTTCTGCTTCTACGCCGTTGGCTTCTGCGACCATTGCGGCCGCTCCAGTCCGTTCCGCTGCACAAAACCGTCTTCGTCTCGGTTTAGGTATTGCTGTCCCAATTACTTTTGTCATAATTTTAATACTGTTTTATTTTTTCTTTACACAACATGGAAGACATCTTCGAAATCGAATTATAGGAAAACGCTCAAGAGATCGAGATGAGCCAGAGGAAGGTAGGACCGCTGTGTCAAAGTCCAAGGAAGCGAACACGAAGGCTCTTGAACCCGGATGTGGTTTGTATAAGAGTAGACTAAGATCATTATCCAGCCCCCGAGATTGACAAGTGGAAAGGCTTCCTGTCTTTGTATGGACGGAATGGTGTATGGCTGCGAGATTTACTAATGCTGGTATACGCAATCTATTCTCCAGTTGCAAGTTTTTGTCAATACCGGCACTGGGATGACTCTGGCTTGCGTCAGCTTGTTAATTCATCCGAGTCTGATGAAAACTTCCTTATCCTCTTGAAGGACGCGTCAAGTATCGGAGAGCTAACTGCATTGGAGCAAACCTTCGTTTCTCTTGGCGTGATAGACGTCAGGTCAAGTCTCAGCGGTACAGCGCAAGGTTCTTGGGACCCGAATAATCGATTATGGTTTGCCAGATCCAACGGACCCTACGGCGAGATTAGTAGCATCATGCTCTGCCGAGACCTACTGGCACTATACTCGCGGATTCCGGACCGAGACGTACACTTACTAGCGGAGCGTCAGAGAGAATTGTTCTACTACCATGCCCATGCCGCCATAGTGTACATGTTCCGAATGGTACAGAACAATGTTTTAGTGGGATCCTTTCAAGGCGCCTTCTTCGATGTGACAGTACAAGTACTCAGCCAGCGATACCTAGGGGAGGATGACAGGATCATGGAATACATCAGAGGATTGCTTCTTACCACCCTCGGCGTGTCGCAAGAGCGTGAAGTGTTCCGCACTTCTTTCCACGTGTCGCAATTCCATTATCGACAGGTCATGTTACTTTTAGCAGATCTTAGGATACTTGCGTCGCGAAATGATGTCCGAGAAGCGAGCTCTAGTCAGTACTTGCTGCAAGAAAAAATAGAGTATCTGCAGAACACCATTTCCAGACGAGATGACATCGGTCACAAGGCTTGGGGCATGATTGGATATGCTCTGGCCGAATTGATGGACGTTGTTGAGACTGCGCATAACCAAGAAACAGCTGACAAGGTCGTCCAATGTATGAGAGAATGGTGCGATACAGCTTTAAAGTCCAGAACTCCAATAGAGATGGCGGCTCTATGCTCCGTACTAGTCAGACTTAGAGCGTTTGACGAGCTAGATACAATGCCGCAAGAGCATCATTTGATGTGTGGGTATTATCTTGCGCGTACCGGTTTCCAACTACTTGCACCACAATTCATTCTATCCGGCATCCACTACTGCGCGCAAGAGATGCCCGGGGCGCCGACCTGGAGATACTACTTGGAATTCTGGACCATCGCAATAAATCAAGGCAACTGGGACGAAGCAGAATCCTGGCTCTTGAGTGCGTGTGAGGATTCCTGGCAGAGGAACAATACTCTACCTGGTGGTGGCCTTGATATGTGGAAATACTCAGGGGAACTTGGAGAATTTATGTTGAATGTGACATCCCTTATCTCTGATTGCTACGCAGCTCGAGGCCAATTCTTGGAAGCAGAGAGTATGTTGACTATGGCTATCGGAAACACTTTTCCGTCGCAGGATAGATTTGTCAAAATCACGCGCGTAGCCCTGTGGTCACGTCTACTTAACGTTCAAATGGAGCTTCGCAATCTGAACAGAGCAAGCATTGTAGCGTTCACGCTATGTTGCGAGCTTCAAGAGCCAACAGCTTCCGTCTTAGGATCGCAGATAGCTTGTTGGGCTATACAAGAAATCTTAATCTGCACTAACGAGCTTGTTCGTGAGGATATGCACCTAGGGGCCTACCACATCTTATACTTGTTGAGACGACCTATGCCCTTATCTGACGGCAATCATTGCGCCTTCGTAGATGGTCTGCCTGAGGATCTCATTGCCCTCATCCATCAGAGATGGGAGGATGTAAAGTCGGCCTTCGATCCTGATGACACGATAAATGAAAGGCACCATCGTGTGTTAGACATGCTAGCACCGATAGGATGCCTTACAGGGTCACTGAAGGTTCTTCATGCGGTTGTGGACCTTCTAGCCGAGCATCGAGACAACCCCGTGTCTACGCCGGATCTTTACAGTACCATAGACCCTCTACCACATAATCTCAGAAGTCACCTCCAGCTCCGGAAAGATGTGATATTCACAAAGGTAATTGAGGGAACGATGATTATGGAGACTTCAATGTCAGAAAAGTCGGTCTTCGTTCACCGAGCAGCACCTGCCGTCGATAATGCTCCCGTCAAGGCTACTGACTCCCCCTCTATGCTTGAAATTGCTCGACACATTGTACGAGATCATCCATACACGTTTCCTGCCCCCGCAATTCGGGCCGAAGGCATTTCACCATATATATCAGAAACGCCAGCAGCAAAGGTTCCTTCACTCTCAAGTCTCACTCGTGTAAAGAGAGAACAGCAAACGCTGAAAGTTAGAAGAATTAGAAGAGCCTTGAACTTAGGGCGACGCTACAAAAATCTTAGCACGCTGTTGAAGCTTCCGGAACCACCAAAGAGCATCCGTCATAGCATAAATCAGCTGGAGAGGGGCCAGAAGAGCGAATACACACCAAGACAAGATCATTATTCGATGAGTACACCTTATACGTCCTTACCAAGACAAGATCATTATTCGATGTGGACACCTTATAGGTCCTCACCAAGAGAAGATCATTATTCGATGAGGACACCTTATAGGTCCTCACCGAGACAAGATCATTATTCGATGGGTACACCTTATACGTCCTATAAACCAGTGGAGATGACTCCAATACCAGCACGGTAATGGCCAGATACGTATTACGCGCTAACGATATCGGAAATAATTTGTCCATAATAAGGATCTTTCCCTCCAAAGTCGAGGTGTCGGAGATGTTTCCATATCCTTCGAAGAAATCATCATGAAACATCTTGAGACAGGGATTTGAGAGGATTCGGAGCAGCCAGACTTGTTTCAACATTCCCATGAATCTTCGCACACCCACGGTGTTCATGTCAAGATCATCGAACGCGATGCATCAAGCATTGGCCATAGATCAAAGGGCTTGAACTTTTGGCTTACGCAATGATGCACAAGTCATTGCAAAGTCTTGCTGGAAGGGGATGACGGTCGATGTCAGTGCGAATAAATCGGTAGGTCTGTGAGCTCTTGGATTTGGCTGTTGTATCTAAGACAGAAACAGCAATGGACTTGAGAATCGCCTTCACTTATTCGATCCCTTCGCTATCTCACAAACGTTGTCTCCCAATCCTGTCGCAAAGTCAATACTACGGAATGACAATATACCAGAAGATCCCTATCCTGCGATCATGGAATTGCCAATCTTGGATTACCTAAAGAGCTATCAGGCACAATGACCTAATCTACCTCATGCAAGAAATCAAGCAATCATCAGGGTCAAAAGCGCCAATGAGTATCTCCCGTGTCCTCGCAATATGAGTCCTAAGCTCCGGCACTGTGTCCCAAGTTCAAGAAAGCTGGAGAATCTTTACGATCATGAGAGCTCGGTATGGTTTAAGAGCATCGCTTCCCATGTCAACCACCTAGATCAGGAGGCTAAATATGACGTTGAGCGATATAAACTCGACCTCGAGAAGAACGGGATGCTTTATCCAGCTTAACGCTGGCTGTCTTGTATTTGTGGTAGAAGACCTGTTTGAGGAAATGTTCTCTTCTGCCTGGTGCGTGTTAACCGGCCTACTCGGCTATGAAACACTACATACTCGTGATGATGTAGAGATAGAAACTCGTCCTAAGCAGCTTCTGTTGCAGTTATCTCATCTCCCACTCGCGCTTGGCCCATGTCCTCCGTTCTTGATGGTCTGCATGCTTGTTTCCAGCCGACACGAGTTCGTACCGTGCCCTGCCTCGCAAATTGTTTGGACACCGTTAACAACAAATAGCAAACAGCCAGATGACTTAGTTCATAGCGGATCTGAGAGTATGGCTTCGCTATAAGAGAGGCTCAATGTCTCAAGTGATGGAATCTGCCAAGCGCTAGATCTGGTAGCACGAGTGGTCCAGCAGAACTCTGGACATGGCAATAGGTAAACCTCTTCTTCACTGGAATTCCTGATCCCTACTGTTCTTCGGCGCTCTTGTGTCGAGCACACGCAAGATGCGTACGCAGCGCCTAACATGCTCTTGGTGTTGCTGCAACGTACCAGTCCGGGAAGAGTCTTCTTTCCATCCGATCCTTGAGTGCACCAGTCAGATATATGTCGAATCACCGTTTCAACACACCTAGGACGCGTCCTTGATCGAGGAAAACAACTCTTACATACTCCGGTCGGATGTTTGAAGATACTCTAGATTCAGCACACCTAGGATGCGTGCGTTACTCGGCCACTCAACAATGAAGAGGAACACTCCCAGAAACTCGAACACAGTTCCCAAAGATCAACACGAATATAAGACGGACTACTATATATACTTCTCAAATATTCTTGCACGTTTCGCTCCCTCTTCTACATCGAGTCCATTCCCATCAATATTCTACTCCTGCTCATACGATACTTCAACCATCAGTTATCAAGCCTTACATCCCTCAACTGTTCCCTTTTTGCATCGTTCTTGTGTCAACCCTTCATTAAAACAACAAGGTTCATTCCAACATGCCCGCCGTAATTCAACGCGGTCGCATCGAGTATCTCAAGGACGTTGACATCAACGACCTCAAGCGCCTACCGAAGGAAAACAAGCAGCTCCGCGAGAAAATCCAGATTCAGGAACTCCAGCTTGCCGAAAAGAGCAAGGAAGCCCACGCATTGCAAGTCAAGCTCGCTTCCGAGCGTGGCTTAAGGCAGGGCGTGGAACTTGGGGTAAAACTAGCGCTGCAAGCACAAGCACAAGCACAATTGATCACCAGTGGCACCGGAGCCGAGTATCAACAAATTCAACCTTTGGAGAGGAAGTATCTTGAGCCTGTGGATCAAGGGCGTGTCGAGAGTGAGAGCCTGTCATCCTCCAGTCGGTAAGTCTTGATGATCGTCAACTTCTATTCAGGGCAAGCTGATAGTTCGGAAGCAGGTCGGTGAGACCCTCGAGCTCTGTCTCGGTACGAGGAACGCAGCCTAGAGCAGCCCGATCATCGACGTCCCACGCGCCAGTCGGAAACTCGTCCGTGGGACCCTCGAGTTCAGTCTCCGAGCGAGGAGCGCAGCCTGGAACAAGCCTCTCATCAGTGTCCCGCAGGCCAAGGTAAGAGAGCTCACGCTTTACATTGTACGCTGGCTAAGACCATTCTTGCCTGTTCAGCGTCTCCTCAGCTTCGAAAAGCCTACATTCGAGCCGTTTCCCCAAGCCACCCCGTGACACCCATGCAGCAACTAGTATTAGTGGTTCTCGTCGGTAAGTCAGCGTACCAAACTCGGCGTTACTGAGGGTCGACTAGCTAACGCAGACACTAGGAGCATCTCCGATAACACTCGGACGCCAACCCCTCGATCTGCATCGGTCTTTTCCGCAGATCGAAGAGTGAGCTCGCTGCCGGAGAGTTTGTCGACGCTTCAGAACAGTGATCGGAATTATAGCGACGATCCCATAGAGATCCAACACCAAGTACCTAAAAGAAGACAGAAACTCGTGGGCGAAGTGGAAGAAGGTGGAGGACATTGAAGGGGTAGAACAAGGCGTAGGAGTGCATCCTGGGCATGAGAGTAGGTCCGTATAAGAATATTCAGCATAGAGGGGAAGCGGCGAAGTATCGTTGTGTCTACGACTGGCTTGTCATCATTCCTGGTCTGGGACTGGGGGACAACTCTATCCTATGCACTGGCAGAATCCTTTCTTCAAGGGCTTTTTAAATCAACGAGTTGGGGCATCTTTCAAACCGATCAAGTGAATAATGATTGGTGAATTGATCAGTCATTGGTCAATGCTAAGATCGTAAATTAAGGGGATGTATCATTAAGAGAGAAAAGGTTTACCAGGCTTCTTAAGCAAATGCGTACCTAATGTTGGCTGGTGCATGGGAGATCAAGTATACGTCGGCCACAAGTCAATCCTAAAGACGCTATCCCTATACTCAAGTTCCTCGTCGTCAGTACAGGTCACGCCGCCATCACCATTGCCAGACTCTCCACTATCAAGGCCACTTCTGTCTTCGGTTTACAGACCTTTATAGAATCAAAGATTGGTATCATGATTCAAGGATTGCACTAGATGTGTCTAAGCTGGATGACAGAGGTAATACTGTTACCGCATTACCGATCTTCAGTTTAACCGCATCGATGCTCAGAGCTCCGCCGATGTTCTGCTCTTTGAATATATCTTCCAGCTTTGGTTCCTCTCCCGGCCCTTCCAGCGACCACCCAATGCTGATATGAAAACAGCTCGAGATATCTGGTGTAGGTATCGCACTTTTTTCAGCCCGCTCGTTACCTCTTGCCTGTCGAATGCCATTGAGACTGGCCCCGTTGTTGTCCCTACGCCCCCTCTTCAGGGGAAAGCTTGTGGTCGAATATGGGTAAACATCGGTATAGAGAGGAGGCTGGCCGAATGCCTCTGCAACTGCATTTGATGTACCTAGAAGCTTGTTCAGACCGTCATTTGTAGGTTTCTCGAGCTGCATCACCAAAAACCAACGATTGCCCTCGTAGTTGGCAAACCAGTGTAGACCATTGACTGATAGCTCAAACCTGCGAGGTCCTCAGCATCATGGTAACACCAAACCGACACCGACTTTACGTATACTGACGGTTGAACGGCCGAAATATTCAAGGCTTGCGTCAAGGCGTCGATGAAGGGCTGGCGGTCCTGGATCTCCAATGCCATCGATCTCGACAGACTGATATGTAGAGGAAGCTCGACGCCGACATCGTTCTCCAAGAGGCTATGGATGTGACGCCTTTCCGATGAGTTGGCCTCGTTGACACGCTTCAGAATGCTTGCGATGTGGCTGGATTCCTGCCTCCTAGGATACCCTCCTCTCCGTCAGTCTTTCCAACCTCTCATGCCACTTGACGCGTCTACCAGGAGGACTCACACTCTAAGTAGATATGCGTTGGCCACTTGCCTGGTACATGCGGCGTTTGCCTCTGACGACCGTTATGCAGACATGGATCATCCTGGTTGCTTGTTCTCGCTGTGGAGGCGTAGAGATCGTGAAAGGAGTCTGGCAAGGGCGGAAGAGTAGAAAAGTGTACTTCACGCTGTCTCTTGCGCGCTGAGTTGGTGGTGTTTGCATCGAACCGACTATCCAACTCTGATTGGGCCTCCGAGTCGCTGGAACTCGAGTAGCCAACCAACGCCATCGTGATCCTCGACCATGTCTGAAGACGCGTAGCCGTGCGAACCGTTGAAACGGATAAGCCGTCCCCAACGCGATGACGTAGGCTGGACCGCGTGGCCGATAGTGGATGAGGTAAGCTTCCTTGTCAGCGACACCAGCTCCAGCAATACCTCCAAAAAAACCTCTCCTGTGCTCCTACACATCTATCACATAGACCTCTAAAACCTCCAACAATCATCGTATTATTTTTGGGCCTGTCGTTCCTCTTCTGCATTTAGGCGTGCCACGATCTTCCCCAATGGCTACGGATGATAAGGACTGGGTGCGTGCTGAAGACTGCCTAGAATGTGAATACATCCAATTGACCTTCACCAGGCATCTAAGTACCTCCTTGACCCTCTGAATGCCCCGGAACCTCATCAAGAAAGTGGTCCTGGAACGCACTACAGTTCTACTTTCGCCCCAACCAACCTTTATGCCTCATCATCTACGTCCACAGAAACGCCCCAACACTCGCAAGATAGAAAGAAAGACGCTTCAGTGAATGTCGCTGAAGCGGGTACCACCAACCGCAACCCCTACCCCAGCCCTCCTAAATCTGTCAGTCCTCAGCAAAGCCGGTTCAAAGAGGAATTCGCCTCTGCCCGAAATTCAATAAGCCAAGCATCTACACAAATCCCCACGTCCACTGGCGGAGGCGCAACATCGAATGGAACTGGCCGCAACAGGAAAAACTCCCTCCCCTCTCGACACCCAGGCGATACCTCCAATCGGCCCCTCGACATTCTTCGCCACGAGACCAAAGTAGCACACCGCTCGCCTCATCTGCGTAAGAAACATTTTCCTGGCACTGACAGTATCGATACTTTGGATACCATAGGCGCGAAGTATCATCATGAAGGTCCTTACGATGCCATGCTGCTGGCACGAAACACAGACTGCAAGCATAGCCCCGTGGAAGCGGTCCGAAGTACGAACGAAGAGGCTCTAAAAGCAACACCACCGGAGAAGATCCAAGACAGTCTGAGGAGACACATACCTTTGGATGGAACCGCGATTGTGCCGCCTGGGGAAAGAGACCAGCTGGGAAGGGGGTACGACTACGAAGAAGGCACGGATATGATGAGAGAGAACGGTGGAAACTACAGGCGCTGGCCTGGAATGGTATAGCCTTCTGCCGCAAGTTTTGGGTTTGCGATTCTGACTGGAAATAGACGTACCTCCCCGATGACCTCAAAGGTAAAGGTGAGCCGTCGTATTCTGTCGAGAAAGCCCTCAAAGACCATAAGCACTCGAGTCACGCACGTAATACTTCCGAAGGCATTGAGATGACCTCGTCACGCACACCGCAAACTCCACACTACAGAGACAACGTTGGCGAGGGCAGCCCAAGGCCACGAAGCATGGGGTCGAGTTCTCAACCGGCTAGTGACGGACAGCGATACAGTGAATGGGAAAGTGGTCTGAGAAGGAGCGGCAGCGGGACAGGTGTAGGTGGAAGCATCAGGAAGAGGTTTGGGAGCTTGAGGAAGAAGGATGGCCAATAGGCCGGCATCCGTTCATGCCGAGAATCTTGAGAGGAGGCCTGCTAGTGATTGCTTACTCTCCCATAAACAAACAAACCTAGAGGGACTCGCGGGCCGGGAAACCCTCTGGCAGTAAAGGCACATATATGATGAGACCCATGTCGTACACTGGCCTAGCTTTGTATCGTCTTCCCTGGTTCTGCTTAGTATACTTATGCTCATAGAACAAAATCCATATTGCGAAACCATGATTGGCTTCCCATACATCTTCTTGCTTCCATCAACCACTCTCAACACTCTCAACGCCCAAAAGCACCTCAACAATACCCCTAGAGCAACCCATCGCCCACCATCACCATCAACATCTAGCCAAAAACTCAACGACAAAACTCGAAGAAACACCGCCCAGCAACTCTACCCAAGCAATTCCCCACACCACCCAATCCTACAACCCGTGAACGACCCGACTCTTCAACGCTTTCACGGTCCGTTTCTTGGCGCTAATCCGACACTCTTGTGCGGCAAACCCCGACTTGGCTAGCTCCGAGCGGAGAGCGGCCCTGGGACTGCGTTTCTCGGGTTTGACAGTACGGCGGGGTGACTCGTGGGGGAAGAGGGGATTGGGTTGGCAGGGTTTGGGAGTTGAGGTTGAGGTGTAAGGTTATTTAGGGGAAAGGGGTATATGAGGGCCATTGGGTTGCGGAGTTTGCTTTGAGAGAGGATGTCAATTGTTTCCGGCTCTTGAGTTTCACGTTGCATGAGCACTAGGCTGTGAACATCGGATAGAATTTAATCATATAAGTCATAAGTCATGCTAAAGTACGGCCGTTCTCACGATGGAGCCTGGGTTCACACCACAACCGATGGAGCCTGCTGCTATCCTGTCATCCCGTGAGGATGCCCACTTTCTCCCCTACCTTCACGAGTGTCTCACACGGCTGCTCTCCGGTCGAGGCTTTGACAATATCCTCGGCGAGCACGGCACTTCCTTTAGGGCACAGGACCACAACAGTGCTCCCGCCATAATAGAACGCTCCAAGACACTGTCCTCTGCTAATCTTCGATCCAGGAGCCTCGACCCCGTTCACGTACTTGATCGAACCGACAAGCATAGCTCCGATGGCCACGATCGCGATCTTTGTAGACCGACTCTTGACGATCATGACGCTCCTTCTGTTCTCGCAGTAAACGTCCAAGGTGCCTGGCTCGTTAATGGCTTGCGGATTGACGGTATAGTATGTTCCGTCCACCTCCTTGACGCTCTGGACAATGCCGCCTGTGGGAGCATGCCAGCGGTGGTAGTCCTGCGGCGCCAAGCGAGCAATTACTATAGACCCACCATCGAAAGTCTGTGCTAGGCCGTCGTCATCGCCCAGAAGCTTGGAGACAGTGAACCCGAACCCCTTGATCCAGTACTTTTGCGCGAGGTCTATTGTAGGAAAAGCCGTGAGACGACAATCCGCAGGACTCGAGATGACGAGGTCATTGTTCGCGTCTGCAATCGGTCGAGCGTCGGGACGGATCTCGCGGGCAAAGAAGGCGTTGAAGTTGGGGTATTTGGCTGGGTCCGGCTCGACGAATTCATGAAGCGTGGAGCGAATGTCGAAGCTCTCGATGAAAGGCTCGATGTGCGCTTTACTCTCTGGAGCATCGTATTCATGACCCATCTTGACGCTTTGGGCCTTCAATAGCCTTTCGGTTTCCTGCCATTGCAACAGCTTCTCTTGCTCAGAGCCATAATAGAGCAGGTGCATCCCAACGCGCACGTAGAGGCTCATGGGCTCAAAGTGCTTCTCGCCGGTGGTACGGTCGATGATCACGTAGTTGCCCATGTGCCAGTTCGTCTCTAGTTTCTCCAACGTCGACGCTGGGATGACCTTGGAGAGCCATCGGTGGGAGGACTCATGGGAGGAGGGGCGATGTAGTGAGTCCTTCGGATCCTGGCCATGGTGCTTAGCGGATGTTGTCAGCGCAGAAAGAGCGCCAACAGTAGCCTCGAAGCCAGCCTGAGTAGGCGTGAAGTCAGGCGGAGGTTGGGTAGCCATTGTTTGTGTGAGAATGGTTCCGGGGGGAAGACTGTCTTGGCAAGCCAAGAAGTCATTCAAGGTCATGTGATCTCGTGAAATATTTCTGAAAGAGGTAGCGAAGCAAGCAACAACGCGTCTTGAAGAATTCCCGGTCGAAGATACTTACACCATTACCTTGGAGCATGCGAAACACCAGATGTACGACCTTCTCCCTCAATAGTAACAAGACATAGAGCCTTCGCTTCCACTAGGGCTCTAGCAGGAATCCATCATGTCTCTCTCTCCTGACCCGCATTGCTCGTTCTGCAATAAAAGCAGTACTACCACCAAGCTCTCCCGCTGTCAGGGTTGTAACGTCGTCTTCTACTGTGGCCGCGAACACTAATTCGCTGACCGAGACGACCACAAACGAGCCTGCAATGCCGTCAAGAAAACCCAGTCAACTATGGCCACCGAGGAACGTATATTGCGTGACAATCCTGGTGACTTAATGACGCCCCCCAATCTGTTTGAAGAACACGCAGGCCATTTTTGGGGCATACTCGATACACGAACGTATATGCGAGCTCGCTACGCGCTGGTGGAGGCCTTGTTAGAGATCGAGACCTACACTGCCGTAAATGCAGCCCATGACCATATTATGGATCTATTGCGGTTGAGTCGCAGCGATAACATGGGCGTTCGAGACTTGGTTCCCGCGTTGAAAATACGGTTAGGCAAAGACCAGGAGTGCTACGATTTCTGCGTCTGGTATGCCACAACTGGCGAAGAAGACGATTATGATTGGGCAGATCTGGACCTTCCATTTCTTGATGTCAAGAACGCCGATGTCTTCGAGCCTGTGCCCAAAAACATCCTTCAAAGATATGGAGGAGCGCTAAGCCATACTGTAGGCCTGACTTTGCTAAAGATAAAGCTTCTTTTAAGTGTGCAAGCTTTACGGAATGCGTCGATGCTAGCAGAGAAAGTGTCACAAGAGATCCTCGATGCTATCTGCTTACAGCTTGTCAGGAGCACACTCATCGCTGACCACGAGAATATTATCAACTCGAGCGATAAAACGGCACTGATCCAAAAGCTGCAAGGGCAAATCAAGATCTTGTATCGAGCGGTCGATGCTCAAAATAAGCACTTCTGGCCCGCCCTACTTAAGCCTGGTAAGCATCTGACGGCGCAGCCAGACGCGTACAGTCCTGGATCTGTGCAACATATGCAGATTGTTCTGATGTACAATTACGCTGCCTGGGCGGAGACACAAGGAGCTATTGATGTGATTCGGGTGCTCGTACAGAGGAAGATCTGAATCCGCTGGCTTGCACTGGGACTATCAGGGCATTCTCATCGAGAATTTCGCAACCTTCCACCTGGAAGTATCACAGAGGGTAGCCAGCCTACGTTCTGGAGGCAGCAGCTTTCGAAGAGAAGAAGGACTCGATGCACATTTGCTCTCGGAGTGATTGAGGAAGAGAATGGTTCTTTCCTCAGTCTAAGCTTACGGCGCTAGCTTGTTGATAGAAGAGATAGCATGGCGGCTTGGAGCACTACCTGAAAGGGAAAAGACACGAAGATACTATGACGACCTGAAGCAAACCTTCAGGCTTGCGTTCCTGTAGGCGTACTGGAATGTGAATGCCTCTTAGTGCTTCCTCGTATATGCTTGACCATTTGTTTCTCCTGATGTTTATTCATTACAGAATACACTATGAAACTATCCTTGAGCTGTTCGTACAGGTCATTTGGCTATAATTCATCCGATAGTGCACTATTGGAGGGAGAGAGCCGAGTCCGTGTCACTGTATTTTGAAGTCGAGACTGCGACGCTGATCAACGCTGCAAGGAGTCTCACCACCCTGTTGCATGTCATAGCAGACGACCAGCCGATCTTCGTCTAGCTCTTCAAGATCTTTGAAAGCAGCCCTTGTTTCGTCACGATTGCAGTACCATAGGTCCAGGGAGCCTCGAGTCAGGCAGAGTGCCTTGTGTTCGAATCATGCGGTCCCACATTTGACATAGCTGACAGCTAGGCGGAGAACTTGACGCCCCTTTCAATCACATGTTGTATGAACTCCTCCATATCTTTCTTCATGTCTGCCGGTCGTTCCAGCGCTGCAAAATGGCCTCCAGCCTCGTGCTGCCTGAAAAAGCTCAGGGTTCCTGTGGTTTCAACCCAGGGTTTCGGGCTCGGAGAAATCTCCTTTGGGAACAGTGAATATCCAAATGGTTTCTTGACATAGAGACCTGGAGTGTTGGCGCGATATTGAACACCTTCAAAGTTCTGACGATAAGGGTACAGGCATCGTGGAATGGTTTCTGTGAACCAGTATAACGAAATCGCCTCCAGGATAGTATCCAGGGATGGGTCTTCGTCACTCCATTCAAGATACTTCTCACCAATCCATGCCAGCAGAGCTAGAAATTGCTGCTCAAGACATGACCAATCGTCGATGTGCGCGTTCCATGCTCCATTGCATACGCAGCCCCGGTCGCCATGAAAGTCTTGCCTCGCTGGATGAGTTGGCGATCATGTTCGCTGAGAGACTCTTCGGCAACGGACGCTGGAGGCTCCCTCATCGCACAAACGTTGGTCTGCATCGCTTTGCAAGAGTCGTACTGGGCGGCCAGGATGCGGGCGACGCTGCTGCCAATGTCGCCACCTGTTGCGACGTAACCGTCACCGAAGCCAAGATTAGCCATGAGTTTGTCGAGGATACGGCTGGCATGCGATACGTCAAAGTTCGTATCCTTGGGGGGGCCTGAGGAGAATGCATAACCAGGTATGGAAGGTACTATGAGATGATAGGGAAGTGTATCTGGGGTATACTCCTCGGATGCGAGAGACATGAGAGGAATAAATTCAAGAAAGCTCCCTGGCCTTGATGTGAGATTCGTTCTTGTATGATATCTTTAGAACCTTACCAGGCCACCCATGCAAGCTTATCACCGGGATTGCGTCTGACTTCTTGGAGAACAGAGCAACAAAATGGACGTCGTACATCTCGCCCTTATCCTCGATCCGGCTCACGAAGTTCGGAAAGGAGTTGATGTATTTCCCAGATGCACGCCTAAATAAATGAAATCAGTCCCTGCAATCTGGAGATATAAGCGTGCATCACTTAGGTTGATAGACATTCAACACTTGGGAATGACGGTCTTGAATACGGTCTGCGAATATTGTGGTCTTCGAGATATACTTACCAGTCAAAGTTGTTCAGCCAATGGTCTTTCGCATTGACCATCCACGCAGACGTTACGCCATACCTACGATCTTCTTGCGAGCTTTCATACGTTGGAGTCGCCACTTTACTAAGCTTGAGAATGGTCTTGAAAGCATCCAATTCTTCCCCCGGCACTGAAACAGTAAACGGCTCGATGGCCTGCGCGGTCGCAGGCAAGGTTCCGAAGGATTTTGCCATCATGAGAGAGCTTCAGATTATGCTCTAAATGCTGGTAGGGTGTTCAGGGTTTGTCTTTGACCAAGTGGTGATCAACAAGCCTACCCTGGACAGGAAGGACTTCTCTCCGCAGCTGAGAACTTTGAAATCTCAAGTGATCTCTACAACAATTGCGGCCTAAAGTACTCATTGAGCGCTTACTCAGCCCTAGAGCTCTTAGCGTATGCACGATGGCGACAGTAATTGCTAGATTTTGTTGGCTATTGATCAGAATTGTCGACACATTCGAACCATAGCAGAAGTATTGATCGCAAGGTGCGACTATCACCAGGAAACAAGGAATCGCGTTCTCTCATGCTGTTGGCGTAGTGCTCCACGCATGGGTCAGAAGCTTTGAGCAGTGCAGCTCAACTAAAGGGCGAAAGGGTATACTGTTCCCATCGATAAGACTGACTACACAGAGGGCTTTGTGCCTTGTGAGGGACTTGTGGATACGAAGGACTCGTCGCAGAGCCGCCATTATGGGTATCCCAGGCACTGAGAGCATGCTGGTCCAAAGAGCCGGCCGACGAAGGATCAATTGCTTTGCACCTTGGAAGAAGACTTCAATGTAATGCAGATGGGCTTAACAACGGAATTGGTACCCACTGATACCAGCGCGCAGACTTTAGATCTATGGCTCATGCCAATTATCCGTGTCAGAAGAGCAAAGAACTATTGAAGTCAGGGTTACAGTATCTGTCGACAAGAACTCTCTCATGGACTCTATGCAATGAGAGATCTCATCAAACCCTGTTCTACATTGGCTCGAACCCACTCAGTAGACTTTTAGTCTCGCTCTTTCAGGAAGCATTCCATGTCAAGTGGATCCTTGGGCGTTTTCGTACGGATTCTACCGAGCCGTTTATTGTTCTTCTTGCCTTTACTTGCGATAAGCTTGCTACGTCTGGCACCGACTTGGTCGTTGCCCTCCCAGCACGTATTCGGCAAAGAAGAGCGTTGTCTGCACTAGATTTGGAAAGTTCATCTTTAAATGGCTCTTTTCCAGCAGACTCTTTTCCAAGCTCTTCCTTCACAAGCAGTCGAGTGGCAACGTCTCCAACTTCTAGTACCTCAACAAGCTCTTCTTCGCCAAGCAGCCGGATGACAATTTCAACGTGCTCCTCAACGTCCCCATCAGCAATGAATGCGCCCTCTTCGACCTGCATTAAGAACTACATGTTCGGCAGCGACCGCTAAAACCTGGACGCAAGCCGCAATCGCTCACCATAAGGACTTCTTCCGCTAGACACTGATCGCAACAGTAACCATGAACGGCGTCCGCGTGAACCCGGTATCGAATTCCCAGACATCAAGGTTCGCAAGCGTTTGCAAACCGTTTCACACTATTGGTGCACTATCAGTTTAAACGGTTTAGTGCAGTTTAGTTTGAGGCATCCGGCAAACCGTGCAGTTTGGTTTAAGAGGTCTACACCACGGTTTGCATCGATAGTTTATAGATATCTTGATCTATTGGTTAATTATTAGATGTTTCGATTAATTCTAGATAGAACCCTAACATAAATTACAATACTTCATCGAAGTGTCGATTTTTTTTTCTAGCGTAACTCGAAGAAAGATTTTTGATAAAGAGTTGCAAGAGTTGAAGGTAAAATACGCTTAAAAACCTTATTGACGAATAAAATTTACTATTTAATATATTATCACTAGATCGATCGACGAGCGACTCGACAATCTAGCAAATTCAATAATCGACTTAGAATCGCCTCAATTGCATCACTAAAAGGCCCTTACTATTAGTGCACTATCAGTTTAAATCGTGCAGTTTGATTTAAGACCTAAAACGCATGGTTTAAGGCGAGGGCCGGCAGCTCAGTTTGGTTTAAGGCCTAAAACGCACGGTTTGCACGGTTGCGAACCTTGCCAGACATGAAGATGTAATCTCTTCATCCATCTCTTGAATCTCCTGATACCGCTTTGGGCAGCTCGAGTTGTTCCGAGGAGCAGCACCTCCTATAACGAAGCTGCCGTCTCCCAGACCATCATTGTTCTTAGTCCCTATGCAACATACACCCTCTCCTATTCCAACCAAGCACGGGCAGATTAAACTTTTGATTGTGACGTATCATTCCTACTCGAGCGATGCCTTGCCATACGTATGTACTGGCTCCTCTTTGAGGCTTTGATACGGTGCCTCCGGTCCACAGAATGGGGGCATCCTGAAATTGCTGTGAATGCGCGTTCATTCCAACTAGACTATATCCCAATCCCTCACTTCGATTTACTCTGCCCCCGGTCAACCTCAGAAACAACTGATCAAGATCTCCGCCGTGCAACAAGTCGGTATCGGGAGCCAAACGCCTTATCGTTCCCTTCGCGAGTCCGTTTCGTGCAATAGATATCCAATCGAACCGGCCCCTTCGAGATGTTAATCTAGAGAGTGCCTGTTGAACTTCAAGACTGTTGACTTCAGTAATAAGACAAAGTCTAACTACATATCACTCTTGCGAGCTATCTGCTTGGTGTTTGCGACTTTCGCAGATCAAGGGCCTCCATTCAATCAAACCGAGTCTCTCTCTGTACGCGGGCATCGCCCAATAGTCCGTCTGTTACGACACTACAACCAGCCAGAAGAAGAAGCCTAATCACGAAGCCCGAGTAAAGCCGAAAAGCGCTACGATATAATCTACATTGCCCCTTCCACTTCCTCAATCTCTCTACATGTGGAAGGATTTCCCAGGCGCCGTCAAGAAAGGGTGCACCTCTCGTTTATCACCAATAGGAACATACTTAACAAAGGACTGAGAAAACAGTACTGACCCACAATCAAAAGCGGCAAAGTATTGCTCAACCAAATATCCCAAGAGCATAACACTAGAGAACATAATACAGGAGACTTAATGATCTAGCGATATTCTCCAGTGTCCGAGAAGTACACCGTGCCAGTTACCATATCATCAAGGTTTGCAGGCTTCGACCACCTTCATCCCAATCCTCGATGTTTCTCAATTCAAGGTGCGATACCTCAAATCGCCCACGCCCCATTCAAACAGATCATCGTCCCAGCAAGATCCTTAGCAATAAATATGCGATGACCGAATTACAGATCCACATCCTGACCCATTCCAACCCATTCCAACCCCACAGCCAAACCCCCACTTTCCCTAATCTCCTCACCCCAACACACCACTCTTCCTCCCCTTGCTCTCCTACCACACACACACTCTATATCTCTCGAATTCCCCGCCTCCCCACATCGAGACATCCAGCAGCATTCTGGCAGAAGGCTCGGGGGCCTACATCATAACCAACGCCTCACACACCATGAACACCACACAGACCCCCCTTCGAAATCTCTCCCTTTCACTACACACCACAAACCTAAAGCTGTAATCCGCGGGCTAGGCAACAGACCAAGATACAAACGCTTTCAAGAGCGGCGTAGAGCGGCTCCCAGCGATGAGCGGTATTTGGTAAAGGCGAGATCGGTTGCTTTGGCGCTAGGTTGGGGGCGTGGATAGTGGATGATAGGGCGGTGGGGGGAGAATGACGAAAGGATGGGAGGTGCGTCGGAGATTGTGATGAGAAGGGGGACTGGAGGTGCGAATGGCTAGACGGTGAGGCTGCTGGGTTTATGTGAGGTTGGGATGGATTAGGGGTTGGAAGGTTGAGAGGGGAGAAGTGATTTTGAAGGCTGAGAGGGGAGAAGTGGTGGTGGGTGTGTTGGTGGGCGGGTGGATGATATCCTAGAAAGGATTCGGAGCAAATGGCAGGTCATTGAGATGTGCCTGCATATAGGAGCAAGTGGGAGATAAAGGATTGCGAAACAAGGATGAAGAGATGGAGGGACGGTCATTGATTTTCAAATTTCGATACTGACGTGGAAGATGTAAAAGCAGGTTTCATTACCAGTGATTGATTCACACCCAAGTACCTGTGTGTATGTCCATGTATGTAATCCTTCGAATGCATGCCCAACATCCCCAGTTGTTTTCCCACACGCCGACGCAAGCATCGACTAACAGCAAGCAGGCGCAATCCCCCAACCCGTCTTCCAAATGGATCATTTCGTCACTCATCTACACCTTCTCGGATTGCATCTCCATATTCGCCTGTTCCGCCCTCTTGTGAGCATAGCTCGGCTGCCTCGAGCCCATCCCAGGCGCCTGGCTGCTCCGCCTCCTGACCATGCTCTGTCGCCTGGGACCGCTCATGTACGCCTCGCTCGGCACAAACGACGCACGTCTGCTACCTCCGTCGTTGCCAGCGTCTGCCAGCTGCTGCGCAAAGGGCGAACGTTTTCTCAAGGTTGGTCCGTACCAGTAAATGGCGTAGACTGCAATGACGAGGACGAAAGAGATGCAGAAAAGAATGGTCGAGGCATCTTGGAGATGGCGTTTGCCGCCGATATTGGTGAAGAAGGGCGTTGCCGGGATAGTTAGGACACCGGCGAGGAAGTCGCGCGACCAGCCGTTGCCGCCGGTGGCGGAGGCGGAGTAGGGACCGTAGGCGCAGATCATGTAGTCTATGGTCGCCATGTAGATGCTGTAATTGGCAATGCCGATAATGGCGGCGAATATCATCGAACCGATCCACTACAGAATAGTTTAGTAATCCGCTTGGAATCTTTTTGTCTTAAATGACTTACGTGAATTGGGGGTCCTCCACTAGTCCAGGCGAATCCAATGAGACCGATGGGTAGACAAGGGGCTGTCCACAAGAGCCACCAGAGGCGGGATTCGTACTGAGCCTTCTCGTCTCCGGGATGTTGAGCCCGGTCCTTCCTGTTTCGTTGAATGGCTGGAATGAACAATATCCAGGCAATTATATAGCCAACGCCGATGGAACAGAAGGCAAGACCTTGCTCCACGAGATTGAAATTGTATTGCGTGTAGACAAGGGAGAATGACTGGATGAACATGAACACTAGAGCATCGGAGAATCCAGACAGGAGCGACAGGACCAAAACGATGGGCTCAGTGACGAACATCCTGAAGGGTCGGACCCAGGTCACGAGGATCTCCTTCGCATTGAGGCGTTCCTTGATCGGGGACACCTCATTAGGACCCCAGATGTTCATGCCCGGGTTCGCCTTGCGTCTCTTTTTCGCGATCTTGTCCATCATGATCGTGGTTCGAGTTTCAGGGACAAGGATGAGATGGGCCAGCTGTACAACGCCTCCGAAGATCAATTGGATCCAGATGCTCCAACGCCAGGCTAGGTATTTCTCCGAGAAGCCGCCAACAATGGGTCCGAGAACGGATCCACCGACTGAAGAGAAAACGACGTAGGCGACCGCGTATTGCTGGTTCTCCGCATCCCACATGTCTGCAATCATCCCGAGTGTCACGGAGCCTCCGGCGGAAGAGAGACCTCCTAAAGCACGGCCAACCAGGATGGACGCAAAATTGGGAGCCAAGGCGACGGGCAGCTGCCAGATGTTGACCAGGAGCAAACTGGCTTGTAGAATAGGCTTGCGACCGAACTCTTCTGACCTGAGGATGCCGTCAGTATATAGCTCCAGGACTCGGTGACCTCTGCTTACCATGGTGCCCATAGTTCACAACCAAAAGCGTACGTGACGAGAAAGATGGCGGCACCAATGCGAGCCGCTTGCATGCTGACGCCGAATTCTTGGGATATGCCCTTGGTAGCATTGGAGTACAGACTGGTGTTGAAGTTCATGGAGACCTGGACCCAGAAGATGAGAGTGAGGATGGTCCATTTCTTCCATGTGGGGAAGCAGAAACCGAGCTCCTCGTAACAGTCGGCCTCGGTGAGCTCGATCATCTCATCAGTGTCGGGGTTGTAGGGAGCATCTTTCTCGTTGTTTGGAGAAGCGATGTTCTCGAACTCTGCCGGTCCATTTTTGATGCCCGAAGAATTATCAGAGGCATCTCCGGGACTGTCTGTGGTGTGAGCCAGCTGGCTGTCGTTGGTGGGGAAGTGGGCTCCCAGGTTCGCCATGGTGACTGACTATTGCGACCAAAGGACGCAATGTTGTAGTGAAGGGGCTGGCTTCGCACGGAATGTCAACACGGACGGCGCACTCACGAAGGATGCTTTGGAAGAATGTGGCGAAGATAGGCAGGGTATTTAAGATGGATGATGATGGTGGAGTAGGCCGAAAGGCTGACAGCCATGTGCGACGTGATTAAGAAGGATTGCGGAGATGTCGATCAACTCCAACAGCTGCAACCGATTTCCCTAGCGTGCTGTTGGCGAGCATCCCCTAATCCCCTCAACTTGGACCCAATCGGCGGCTCGCGGCACTTTCCGGGGAAGCAGTAGATGATTGGAGTGATGTCATTAGGCGAACCCACGCCCTACAGACGCGGGCAACTATACCGTTTAAGCTGCTCGCATTGACACAAGCTTCTTGCTCGCTCGGTAGGCCTTCTGACGTAAAGATGACAGAGTGCCAAGACTGGGGTGTCGTCAGATTTTTCCAACATGTTGTACTCTAGCTTGATATTTGTCGCCAGTGAAGGCAGATTGGAAACTTAGCTCGAGATTCACACCATCATCAACTCCGAGCCATGGGAACTGCTTTAACGCCATTCGCAACACTCAGCGTGACTGCTGCATGAGGGCAAGCATCCCGGAGTTCAGGCTCTTTTGGTAGGTCTGACTACGACTCAACTCTGTGGCAGTTTTGCTCGAAGACTCTCCCACAATTCCCGGTCAAGCCTTTGCTTCAATCCATCTTGATTTCTAAAACAAGCCGCTATGTAGAACGCCCGCCAAGGCAGCCTCAACCAGTGTCATCGCTCACGTTCCAAGCGTGCCAAGATCCCCACAGTTTCGTTGGCCATCGCTTTAAAAGTCCCTAATTCAACATGTCCTTTGTTTGCCAAACGCGCCGTTCCTCTGCCACACAACAGGGCAACCCAGGGCAGATAGCAAGCGCAATATGTACCAACACAATCCTTTTGGTCTCGATTGAGGAGATTTTCTAGGGATGTTTCTAGGGAAAAGGCACCTACCTAATTCCGCTATATAGAATTGTTTGTCGCGTGCTCAGTGTGTTGCATTTCATTGTGGCGAAATCTCCATTTATGCACTGCTAGCCCATCGAACCTTGAGCGGACCTCGACGGCACGCTTTAGGTATTGTTCTGGCCTCACGGGTGGTCAAGGACCTCTCTATACGATTCAAGGATGCTATGCGAGTTTTGTTCCTCTACGTTCGTGCAAGTTCATCCAGCTTTGTTGATACATTGAATCAACTGAGTGAGTAGCTCTCCTGCAACCCTATATCGAAATTTGAGCCTCTCGTACATCACGCTATCGGCTACCGCATATCATGGCACATTCAATCTGTTTGTCTCAGAAGATTTCCATTATTCCCCCAAATTCTCTTCCTATTCCTCAAATCCTCGTCTGCGCTGGTACCCCTCGATGCCATATATGACAATCTCATGGTGTTCAATCCAGTACATGTATGGGATAAGTTTAAGCATCGTTGTGCTGCTCCTGATGTCGGACAGTAGAAGCCTGCACTTTGTTGCTAGCTGTTGTGGTGGCTTGACAAACGGCTTGGATCCGCTGCCGGATATCCCGAAAACTTTCCAGGTGAGGCTAATTACTTCCTGCCTCAGCCGAGCTTCAGCGTCTGGTTCAAAGTCGAGCGGAATGCGACAACAACTGGGCTATCGCATCAGAATGGAACAAAGGGCCTCAAGCACGCCCTAAAGCCTTTACGATGCAGCTGTATACCATTCTCTATCTATCTACACCATTACCTAGTGTGCCTCAAACACCGTAGCCGCAACGATCGTAACTGAATTGAGGGCACCAGTAGGTGTACTCAGGGCGAGAACCAATGTTAGACTTATCCTTGTTGCGCGCATTCGTCTTGAGCCCCGTTGACTCTAATGTTGAGGCCAAAGCGCGAGTGCGCGACTTCTCTATACTTCAATCAGCCAATAAGCGACAGACCAAGATGTCGGAGTTGAAGGATATGCTGAATAGTGTCAAAATAGCTCGGACGATCAATGGTTGTCAAAAAGCTTTGCTCCCGCAAAAACGCTACAGTCGCCTTTGAGGTTCATTAACTAGACGCATACCAAGCGCCAGGGACTTGGACCAGTGTGAAGAAACGTCTAGTGTGCGCAAGGGGTGTGTCTACACTCCACTTCCATCTGGACTCCTGGACAGGCGCGACATTGTCAACGAAGGCATTAGGCGCGGTTGCCGTAGCCAATCCAGTTAGCGGCGACGAACTTAGAACAAACCATCTCTGTGCAAGTACATCGTTCGATGAAGGGTGGTAGAGGCTGACGTGGCAGCAATCTTTGTCCGGCGAAGCTTTTTGATCAGAAAGCGCTTGCAAGAAAAGTACAAGAGAAAGAAGGACGGATGTCGACTACAGGGAAGCGCACTCTGCTTGTGGCCAAACATTTTACGAACGTAGGAAAGAATTGAAGAACCGCGGATCATGTCAAAGTCTTGGAAGGCTTCAGACCTCATCATTGAGCTTGATCAAGCATTGTGAGCTTCGCCTGTACCTCTTGTGGTCTTCTGACCACAGGGCGAAGCGCCGGGGTAATAGGGAGCCGTTAATGTCGATGGCATCGCCGATGTCGCTCACCGCACGGTCCGAGGCGAAGAGCATGACTAGACCACTTAGAGCACTTCTGCTATCATCCTCCCACAACAATCCCTGGACTACTCAGAGCCGGTGGAACATCCATAGCAGAGACTCGAATTAGAGCTATTTTCCCAGATTAGAAGTAGGACTTCTATGATGCGATATACGTGGTGACATGTTCATGAGGGAACCATTTGTGTTGTCAAAAAGAAGAGAGTCAAGGCAGCCAAAACTTTTTCGTCAGGCAACCGTACCAGGATTGGCTTATGCATGTGTCCCACTTGTTTCGGCGCCGCTTCAAATGCCGATGGGGTCGCAAGTCCAGGCCAAGCTGCCCAAGCTCTGATCCCATTCTTGCGGAGAGCCAAAGCTCGTAAGTCAGACTTCCTCACAATGGCCACCCTCTTTAGCAAGCACTTGTCATCCATTGTTTCCGTGATTTGCGTCATGGAAATACTTCACACTACAATTCTCGTGATCTCTGTCTACTGCATCGTGATCGCTCTCAATAGGCTTTATTTTCACCCTTTGTCCAAGATCCCTGGTCCTAAGCTTGCAGCATTGACCTCGTGGTATGAATTTTACTTCGATGTTCTTCAGCCCGGCCAATACGTTTTCAAGATCAAGGAGCTCCATAAGCATTATGGTAAGGCATTCTATCTACCAAGTCGTCCACGCCAATATGTGCATAATTCTGATATATCCTGCTCTCTAGGTTCCATCATCCGCATAGCCCCTAACGAAATCCACATTGATGATCTTGACTTCCTGGACAGCATCTATCCAGCTTCCAATGCCCACAAACGGGACAAAGACTGGTCACAAATCCGGAAGCTGGATGTTGGCATGTCGACGAGCGGCACGGTTGATCATGACCTCCACCGACTCCGCCGCGAAGCTCTCCACCCGTTCTTCAGTAAAAACACCATCTCTAGGTTTGAGCCTGTCATTCAAGAGAAAATTTCCCACTTAGTCTCCTACTTTGACAAAGCGCAGGCGTCCGCGAAGCCTCTCAACCTGTCCGATCTGTACTACGGACTCGCACGTGATGTCGTATTTGAGTGTTCCTTCGGCATGAAGAGCACTATTCTGGAGGATGAGCATGCAGCTGCTAGTTTGCGGGCGAACATGACAGAATTGTTACTCGGGGTGAAGATCACTAAGCAGTTTCATGTGCTTTTCGAAGCCATCAAGTTACTACCAGCTTCCGTGGGAAAATACTTCAGCCCGCCCGCCATCAAAAATATGCGTGATTTGGCCCTTACAGTCCAAGAGGCAATCCGCGAAGTAAGGAACAAGGATAAGCAAGCGATGCTGGCAGGAACAGACCAGCGGTCTGTTTTCAAAGACCTGCTCTCCTCCCCAACTTTGCCGACTTCGGAAAAATCACTCGCCCGCCTCCGCTCTGAAGGCATCATGCTCATGTTAGCAGGCACTGATGCCACCGCTAAAGTCCTCGTCACCACACACTACCACCTGCTCGCCAATCCTCCGATGCTCGACCGTGTCCGCGTAGAGCTCTCATCGCTAACCCCTTCGACCCGGTCTGCTGCGCATCTCCAGAGGCTACCCTACTTCTCCGCGTGCATTAATGAAGCCAACCGCCTAGCCTTTGGCCTTACAGGTCGCAACGCGCACATAGCATCAGAGGAGGAATTGTCGTATCACGGGTACACCATCCGCCCTGGCACGTCCATGAGCATGTCAACGCTATGTATTCATACCAACGAGCGCGTTTTCCCCGATCCCTGGAGATTTCAGCCAGACCGGTGGCTTGGCGCGCAAGGGAAAGCCTTGCAGAAATATCAGTTCGGCTTTGGTAGGGGGTCTCGAAGGTGCCTGGGAATGGACCTGGCGTATGCGGAGTTGTTTCTGACGCTGGCGGCTGTCGTGACGGGGCACGAGATGGAGCTGGTAGAAACGAGCGAGGAGGATGTACGATTCCTGCATGATTTCCAAGTGGCGCAGCCAAAGCTCGATTCGAAAGGCGTAAGAGTTTCAATCAAAGGGTGAAAGCTGGGGCGCGGAGGTGACTTAGATCAGAACGTATATCGTGTTTGCGAGAGCACTGGATATTTCGAGTTCCTAGGTCGTCGATAGGTCAAGCGCCTATTCAGGCAGTTACTTACACGCTAGGTTAGAAGGTACCATTTTCAGGACTGGATGGTATCTAACCTGCTCCTTTCCAAAGTCCCCTACAAATAATGCGGGATATACCCACTTATATGACCGTGACATTACCAAGCTTCAATCATAAGCTCTTTGCGCCAGAAGGAACGCCCTGATTATATAAAGATAGCACATTCTTCGAGAATCCCAGTTAAGCTTGGTCGTTTCGAGCAACGCCATGACCATTGCTTGTGCCTCGAGCATGTATTTCTGCAGGCTGCGAGAGCGTTTGCAGCTCGATGGCATCTAGCTCTTCGTCGAAAGGGTTGCGGGTCCCGGCAGGTTCGTCTCCCCTTTTCAGTGGTTGTTGGTCATGTTGTCCTTGGGCTTCAAGATTTGTCCAGCTCGCAGAGTGTGGGTGTTTCCGGCCGGTTGACATGATGCTGAGAGAAAGGATGTGTTCGAAGGCGACACGACAGAGAGGTAAGCAGGCGATAATGATGGCGACGCTAACTTCGACGACGGTCCATATCTGCGCCTGGTAATCTCCATAGGTCACATCTTCAAAGTTGACGTTGACGACATAGGTGATGCGAATAATGCTTACAATAATGTCACTGTATAATATGGGCAAGGTTAGCCCCCTCGGCTCTTATCGGTTGAAAGCCATCCACCGAGCATTCAAGGATGGCCTCAGATAAGGTGGCTTGCTCGGAGTAATATAGAACCGTGAGTACTTACAGTATGCCGAGAGCGAAGAACATGCTGATGGCAACCTTCGCGGCCAACCGCATGTGCAATCTCCACACAATGAATTGTGGCAACGACCAGAGAAATGAATCGTATACGATCGTCCAGACAGCGTTGGCGATGTATGTGTTCAGCTTGACGCCGTTGTTGCAATGCCCGCCGCGGATCTTTAGGTCCCAATTATAGGCAATTGGGTGGCATACGGCGAGCGCAGCGATTATAACGAAAAGCGCCCAGGCGATGTTGATACCGATAGCTAGCCACACTGGAAATATGTGCTCAGCCAAATGGTAGCACCTAGCAAGAACAATAAAAGCTGTTGAATGAATGGATGAGGAGTAGTATGGCTAAGCTCACCGGTCCTCTGAAGCCAAGGTTGGACGAAGATCCTCTTCAACAACATACAGATGCTGAGGCGTATCATGAAGAACTGTATGGCATAGATGAATTGGCTCGCGGTGAGCTGCAGGAGCATATTCCGCACCCCTGACTCGCCGGCTTGAGCTGTATGGTATCCCAAGGCGCCGTGGTAGACGACCCAAATATTGAAACTCGCTTGGCCATAGAAGATCAGAAGCGCAACGAGTATGCACCAATCGTCCCAACCGAAGAAAGTCCTCTTCAAGCGCCGCGCCCAGAATCGAAGGCCGACCAAAGAGGTCACAAGAATGATGAAGAGTGCATTGATTCCCAGGTAGACACGTCCAGGCGCAGACGGATGCGAAAGTACTTGATCCATGGACTTGGGCCGTCCTAAGATTGGTACAATACCCCGCGACGGAGAGGTGTTCAGAGCAATTGCAAAGGAGTGTAGGAAGACATCTAAATGGTGTCCTTACTGTACACTCCATGTTCGCGTTTTCAGACCTGGAACCTGGGGCCCTGGGAATGTCTACCTGAGTATGAACGGAGGAATATCATCCCTGTCCGGGGTCGGCATTGCTGATTTTCTTTCATGGTGTGAGACCTTGCAAACATGAGCCAATCAAGGATGGTGTGGGATAGGAAACGGAGGAAGGCTTCCAGAACCGTGCTGATCCGCATCCGAGGTGCGTATGCTTACTATGGCTAGAGAAGGCACGGTTATGTGGGCCTTGAGCGCGGACGACTCAGATAGCGTTGCTCGTATGGAAGCGCTAAGTGAAAGAAGGCAACCTTCAAGGGTGCGTGATGACTGCAGTCACGGAGGGGTCCCAGTCAGCACATTTCGCGCTCCAATGCTTTTCCCTGTCCCAGGTCCGCCAGGAAGGCTGCGGCAGCCTCGTAGAAGCAGGCGCAGCACACTCGCTTTTGACTTCGTTATGGGCGTTAGGTGCCGATGTGATAACGCGCATCATGCATCGCTGTGAAACGGGATGCATGTTAAGCCTTCCGTCCGAATGTTTGCCAGTGGCGACCGTTGAGCGTAGCAAGGGTCAGTGCTAATGGGTCCGATGCAGGAAGATCAGATCGACAAACACAGGATCGATTGTAGATCATTGCCATTACGAACGCCAGGTGTGCACACTGGTTTCGGATAAGCTTGGCAGGAGTTTGACATATCATCCTGATCCTCGAGCGCCCACAGTAGTGGGCTTACCTAGTAACGTATACAGGGTATGCAATAGTGGAATATCCTTCCATGTAGGCCACGCATTATGCGCAATTCAGTCTCCGTGTGGTAGTCCTTCGATTTACACTCGGTGGTAGTACAACATCTCAACCAGAAATGTTTAATAGACGCCTGTGAATGTTTTCATGCAATGTCGGCTTATCAATACATTTAGTGGGCCAAGTATATTGAAGTTTCGCCGGCCCAGACCCACAATCACTCTTAGGAAGCTCAGTAGCTGCTCTCCTGCTCTCCGCGTCTAGTAGCACGGGGTGGATTCCATCACAAAAGCCGATTCTTACGAATACCGTCGACTATCTTCTCTGCAAGCATATCTGAATTGAAGAGGCGTCAGCGCTAGTGATTGAGGCACGGCAACGATACTCACAGATAGTTCCCTGTGGCAGCCCGGGCGGCAGGACAGGTAGAATGCTAGCGTCGACGACTCTGAGATTCTGGGCACCGTATACACGGCCCTGTGAATCCACAACCGCATCCGGATCATTTTCTTTACCCATTTTGCAAGTTGACGATGCATGGCCTAGGGTATTGAAGCTCTTTTTGATAAGGTCGAGAATCTGACCATCAGTACTGATGTTGGTTCCAGGAAAATACTCGGGTCCAATAACAACATTCTGTTGCATTACCTGAGACTGAAATATTTCACGAATACGTCGGTAGCCGGCTATCGCAACTTGTTGGTCAGTAGGGCTCGTTAGCCAGTTCGGGTTGATGAGTGGCTGGTCTGCTGTATCGGAGGAAGATATGGAAACATTTCCACGAGAGATAGGCGCGGAAAGAGCAGCGGCTAGGGAAGCGTATTGGTAACCGTCCGTTGGGGCTCCGGCCAAATAATTCTCTTGGAAGCCGAAGTAAGCGCCTACCGAGAAATACGAAATTTCCTACATAGGCCTCTTAGAATGTCTGTCAAGCCCAGACATCAAGAATGTGAAGCAACTGACTTGAAAGCAGACCTTAACTTACCGGCCAGTCCAATGGAAAAGTCTCCAGATCACGTACAGCCTGCTCGCTGAAATTGCGTCGTAGCGATTGAGGGATCTTTTCGTACGCTAGGAAGTCGCCTCCAGGACTGGCCAGGGGGCCGTCTTGCTTGTCAATGAACTCTTTGTTTGCAAGAGCCAGATTATCTCCCATGGCCAATGCTGACGCAGTCTGAACATTCACGCGATAACTGGGCCCGAATAAAATCTGATCCCACATGTTTTGGCCCACTCCGGACCGATTTGCGACGATAGGAATGTCGAACTTCCCAAGTGTTGCAGCTGGCCCAATTCCCGAGACCATAAGGAGTTGTGGACTCTGGAATGTGCCGCATGAAATGACGACCTCTTGTTTAGCCATGATGGAGGATAGCTGGCCACTCTGATTGAAATAGATGCCCTTTGCGACCTTCCCATCAAACAGAATTCTCTTAGCCAGGGACTCATTAAAGATGTGTAGATTAGGTCTGCTCAATGCCGGGCGCAGGAACGCTGTTTCAGAGCTTTCACGGATACCTAACGTGTGATTGATCGTCGCGATGACCCAGGAAGAGCCGTTAAGGGTTCCACTTGTGAATCCATTCTGGGGTAAAATACCAACGGCTTGCATGCCTTTCTGGACCCATGTATTGATGGCCTGCGCGTAGTTTGAAAAGGTGATATCCAACGGGCCGCCTTGGGCTAATGTTGAGGCATCGTATGATGGCGTGGCGTTGACTCCTCTTTTGCTAATATCGGGTGGAGTGAAGTTGAGGCTTTTCTTGAAATATGGTAGAATATTGTCGAAAGTATAGCTTTGGTCGCCTACTTCGTCTGCCCACTTCTGGTATGTACCAATGGTCCCCCAATTGTAGGCCATGTAGTTGCGCGCAGTGGAACCCCCCAATGCTTTGCCACGGGCATAATGAATGACTTGGTTGAAGGCTCCAGGTTGAGGCGTCGTCTTGAAACCCCAGTCCAGTAAAGGATTGACGTCACTAATGTTCTTACTGGTCCAGCTGATATCCTCTGCCGGGATCTCGCTGACATTGCCATCGAGCTGTTCATAGAAGCCCCCAGCTTCTATGACAGCGACGCTAATCTTACTGTCTTCGGAAAGTCGAGACGCCAGAGTTAGGCCAGCCAATCCTCCACCAACAATAACGTAGTCGAACGCCGTCTGACTGCGTTCCACGTCCAATGGAGCGTTCGACGGTTTGAAGGCAGCAAGGCTACCGTAGCCTGCTGTGACTAAGAATAGAGTCGAGATCAGTGAGATATGCATCTTGGGCGTGGTATGGATAGACTGCATGAATCGGACAAATTTGCGGGGTTTGCTGTTTATAAGAGCTAGGCTGCGGGATTATGCAGCATGGGCAGTCTCTCCAACAGAAAGGCAGGCATGGCAATGCACTTCCGCGGGACGACGCCCGCAATCCAAGTAAGCGAACGCCTCGGGATAAGACAGAGGGGCAAGCGCGGCCCCCACAGAGCCCATGACACCATCCCCGCGTTCAAGGATCGGCAGGACTGACATTCGGCGTGTGATTGCTGTCCTAAGGAACGGAGCGTATTGTCGCTTTGGAGACTCTTGTTGGAATCAGGCATGAGCAGACTAAAGGACGGATACGTGAGCACCATATCAGCCTTATCGTGCGGAGCAGGTTTCTGTGCCGCAGCCGGGAAAGTGAAAAACGATTTGGCCTGCGAAACACATCTAAAATTTCACTTTGCAGGTCTATCACCAACGCAATTGATGGTATCACGATGTCAAAATTCTACTGCTAATACAACTTGATATGCTCTACAATCTTTGCATAATTTTGAGACATAAACTTCAAGCGTGCGTTGTAGAATCAAGAGTATAAAAATTCTTAAAATCTCGCTTAAACTGTCTTGCGACACAGAAACCTGTTTGACACGATAACAACTCTAAAATTCGAAAAAGTCTCGAACGAAACAAAAGCATTTTTACAACTTGCGTCAACACACATCTATATATCTCAAAATTATGCACAAGTTGTAGAGCATATCAAGTTGTATTAGCAGTAGAATTTTGACATCGTGATACCATCAATTGCGTTGGTGATAGACCTGCAAAGTGAAATTTTAGATGTGTTTCGCAGGCCAAATCGTTTTTCTCTT
>JAABUQ010001662.1_pt1 | contig 46698 bp, 38 predicted proteins | sample 5560001 | NCBI WGS metagenome assembly JAABUQ01 (sample SAMN10711888, study PRJNA513371) | rock metagenome | isolation source: Antarctica rocks | place: Antarctica: Victoria Land, Finger Mt nord | collected 2015-12-18
CGCCGGGCTTGGGGGCCGGGATGAAGCGAGTGACCTGGGCCCACTGGGCGTCGGTCAGGTCGGTCTGGTAGGCTCGTCGGGTGTCCATACCCCAAGCCTAGGACACCCTTTTTCGACACGCTCTTAGAACCACTCGCACCGAGGTTCCCCGCCATGTGGCCGATCGCAACGCCCCGCCGTTACGTTTCCGTCGCCCTGCTGCTCGCCGCCTTCATCCCGACGGGAGCCGTGGCGCAGGACGACGCGAAGCCGGAAAGCAATTACGTCAAGCTCCTGAAGAAAGCCCCCGAGGCCCGGCTGGGCTCGATCGTCGCCATCATCGGCAAGCGGGGCGACGCCGCCGACCTGGCCTTCGTCTTCGCCCGGGCGACGAGCCCCGACGGGTTCCCTGCGACCGTCCGGGTCAAGGCCCTGGAAACCCTGGCCGACGCCGCGATGACCCGGGACCTCCGCCCCGAGGGCGACCTATCCGGCCTCGGCTTGCTGATCCGACCCGGCGGTGGTGGCGGCGGGGTCGACCCGGCGTCTCGGTTGGCGGCGGTCCGGCTGGCGGGCGTCTGGAAGGCGGAAGGGGCCGTCGACGCCCTGGCGACCATCGCCGGGGCGCGGGGGGCGGACGGCCCGACCCGATCCGCCGCGCTCGACGCCCTCGCGGCGATCGGCGGCCCGCCGGCCCGCGTCGCCATCGCCCGGCTCGCCGCGGCCGGGCAGGCCCCGGCGGTCCGCGCCCCGGCCGTCGCGGCCCTGGCGCGGGTCGACGTCGACGCCGCGGCGGACCTCGCCGCCGGGCTCGTCGCCGACGCCGCCCCCGGCTCCGACCTCGCCCCGCTGGTGGCCGCCTTCCTCGACCGCCGGGGGGGGGCCGAGAAGCTCGCCGCCGCGCTGGGCCGTCGCCGGCCGACGCCCGACGCCGCCAAGCTCGCCCTTCGCGCCATCTACGCCCTCGGTCGGTCCGACGAGTTGCTCGTCGGGACCCTGAGCAAGGCCGCCGGGCTCGACGCCGAGACCCGCCCGCCCACCAAGGACGAGATGGACCGCCTCATCGCCGAGGTCGCCGCCAGCGGCGACCCGGCGCGGGGCGAGCGGGTCTTCCGCCGGGCCGATCTGAATTGCATGAAGTGCCACGCCCTCGCCGGCGCCGCCGGCGGGGTCGGCCCCGAGCTGTCCAGCCTCGGGCTCAGCTCGCCGGTCGACTATGTCATCTACTCGATCCTGATCCCCGACCAGTCGATCAAGGAGGAGTACCAGACCCGCGTCGTCCTCACCGACGACGGCCGGGTCCTCCAGGGGATCATGGTCGAGGAGGACGACAAGCGGCTCGTCCTCCGCGACGCCTCGGCCGAACTCCGGACGATCGCGGCCGGCTCGATCGAGGACACCAAGAAGGGGGGCTCGCTGATGCCCAAGGGGCTGGCCAACCTCCTGACCCGGGCCGAGTTCGTCGACCTCGTCCGCTTCCTCGCCGATCTGGGCAAGCCGGGCGGGCCGTATGCCCTCCGATCCGTCCCCACGATCCAGCGCTGGCGGGTCCTCAAGGCCACGCCCGAAGGGCTGGCCCGGTTCGTGCCCGACCCCGACGCCTTCCGCTCGCAGGTCCTCGAAGCCGAGCCCGACCGCTGGGTCGCGGCCTATTCCCTGGTCAACGGCGACCTGCCCACCGCCGCCCTCGTCGCCGCGACCGAGGGCAAGGTCGCCTACGCCCAGGGAGAAATCACCGTCTCGGCCCCCGGCCCGATCGCGTTCCGGTTCCCGGCCTCGGCCGGCCTGTCCGCCTGGCTCGATGACAAGCCCTTGCCCCCGGGCGAAGCCCCGACCGTCGAGGTCGGCGAGGGGAAGCACAAGCTGACCCTCCGGGTCGACACCGCCGCCCGGGGCGAGGTGCCCGTCCGGGTCGAGGTCGCCCGGCCGGACGGGTCGTCGGCCGCGTACTCGGTCGTCGGCGGGCGGTGAAGGCAAGCCAGGTGGCGGATGGGCGATGGCTCATGGGTCAATGAGTCGGGACGGTCCCATCTGGCCCCTCATCCACCTCGATTCGCGAGTTGGTCTTGTGTTTCGCTCACGACGGTGATAAATTCCGACCGATTGGTCTTTTTCAGTGTCTGCTTCATCGGGTCCCACGAGTGCCGATCATGGAGACGAAGGGGGAGCGGACCAAGGCGGCCATCGTCGAGCGGGCGGCGGGGCTGTTCAACCGGGTCGGGTACGCCGCCGCGTCCATGTCGGACGTGATGGCCGAGACGGGGCTCGAGAAGGGTGGGATCTACAACCACTTCGGCAGCAAGCAGGAGCTCGCGGCGGCGGCATTCCGGCATAGCGCCGGGGTGGTCGCCGGCCGTTGGGGCGATGCCCTGGCCGGGATGGCTGGCTTGCCCGCGGTCTTGGCCATGATCCGGACCGCCCGTGAGTTCGCCCAACGCCCGCCGGTCCCCGGCGGCTGCCCGTACCTGAACGCGGCGGTCGAGAGCGATTACGGTGACCCGACGCTGCTCCAGGCCGTGCGCGAGGCGCTCGATGGCTGGGAAGGACGTCTCCGCCAGCTCCTCGAGGCCGCCGTCCTGGCCGGCGACTTGGCGGTGCCCGACCCGGCGGCGGTTGCCGCCACCTTGGTGGCGGCGATGGAGGGGATGTTCCTCCTGGAGGGAGTCTTCCGCACGGGCGAGCACGCCGCCCGGATCGGGTCGCAATTGGAGGCGTTGGTGATCGCCATGAAGAGCCGATAAGTTTTTATTTTCGATGGGAACCGACCGATCGGTCGGTTCCAACCTCAAATCTTACTCAGGAGCAAGGTCCATGCAAGCCAACGCGATGCGTTCCACTTGGGAGCTTTACGCGAAAGCCTGGTCGAGCGTCGACCCCGAGGAGAGGCGGCGGTTGCTGCAAGGGAGCATCGCTCCCTCGTGCGTCTACACCGACCCGGTCGCTCAAAGTCACGGTCGCGCCGAACTTGCCGGCGTGATGGAGCAGTTCCAGCGGAACATGCCGGGAGCGACGATCGAGGTGGACGCATTCACCAGTCACCACGATCATGCCCTCGTCCACTGGCGAGCGGTGGACGCGAGCGGAGTCCCGCGACTTTCCGGGGCCGACGCCGTGCTTTTCGATGGGGATGGCCTCCTCGCGCGGATCACCGGGTTCTTAGAGATCCCCCCGCCACAGCCTTGATCCCGGCCTTCATGCCGCCCGAGGCCTCATCGTCCGGGACTTCCGGTCCGTCAACGACCGCCAAGCCCTCCCTCGGACCTGGGTCAGACTTTGGTTTTGGTTTCTATCCCGTCCTCTGGAACCGAAAACAAAGCCTGACCTCGGAAGCGCCTACCCCGTTCGCACCAGTCCCGATGATGTCCCGGCGCGATTGGAGCGAATGGAGTCCGACCCGGGGGAATCCGTCCGCCTTGAGCGGCCATCTCCAGACGGATACGATGCCACCCTGAGATCACGTCCGGTTTGTCTTGGCCTTCAGGAAGTCGTCCATGAAAACGCAACTTTCCCTCGTCGCCTTTTTGTCGGTCTCGCTGGCGAGCGCAGTCCATGCCGATGACTGGCAGCCCGAGCCCGGTTTCAAGAGCCTGTTCAACGGCCGAGACCTGACCGGCTGGTGCTTCCGTGCCAAGGTGGACCGCAACTCCCCGAAGGTCGGCGACGTCACCGAGAAGTTCGACGGCAAGTCCGAGTCCAGCGATGCGGGACGCTACTCGGCCCGTGATGGCATCCTCACCGTCAACTTCCCCAAAGGCCAGGATCGGCTCATCTCCGCGCTTTACACGGTGGAGGAGTTTCCCAAGGACTTCACCCTCAAGCTGGAGTTCCGCGCCAGCGTCAAAGCCGACAGCGGCATCTTCGTCCGCAAGCCGCAGCTCCAGTGCCGCGACTACCTCGTCGCCGGCCCCTACAAGGATCTGAAGAAATACAAGCCGCAGGATTGGAATCAGATCGAGGTCGTGGTCAAGGGGGGCGTGGCGCGCTGCACCTGCAACGGCGAGGTGTTGGAAGCCGAGTTCAAGCTGCCCGAGACCGGCCCCATCGGACTCGAGGGCGACAGCGGCCAGATGGAGTACCGTCGCGTCCAGATCAAGTAGAACCCGTTGGGAAACGGCGTTGACTGGCCAAGGTGACCCAGGTGTCAAGGTGGCTCAGGTGTCAGACTTGGTTCTTGGTTTCTCCCACGTGGCCCAGGTGTCACAGGCCAGCGGTGTCAGACTTGGTCTCTCCCAGGCAGAAACTAAAACCCAAGTCTGACCCCTATGGCCCACCTGGAATATAGTTGAGCGGATTTCGATTTATACTCCTCGCGGCCTGAACCTGAGGTGATTAATCCGAGATCCGCTTGGCATTCCGATAGGCCCAGGTCACATGCAAAAACTCATATATGGCCCGTGAATAGTGGAATTAAACAAATCAAAATTTTGACAAATTAAATTTATCCATCAATTTCTCCATCTGTTCAAGGTCGACTTTAGTAACAGTCGATTGAAAGCCAATTTTCCGAATCATAACTTTGGGTTCGGGATCCGAATCAAAAGATTTGCAATAGTACAACTGTGAATTTTCGTCGATTTTATCTAAATCTAAAGAGCCACCATAAGATACAATAACAAGAACAATTGATTGACCAATAATACTCGACCCACCTCGAAATTTGACATCTTTTGCTTCCAATAATACCCTGGATTTTCCACCAATGTGAACATCTTTGCCCCCGATAAAGCGAATAAGACCACCGGGTGCTCTTATGCTGGCACGTGATTGCTCATCGATTCCACCATGCTCACAGAAGACGAATTTTCCGCCGGGAGACATTCTTAATACAGTGGCTCCCCCGGCGATCCGGATATTAATGATCTCGTCGGCTTTCAAGTCAACGCAAATGCAAATACTCGTTGAAGCAATGACCGTAGAAATGAAAAGACGATGGTTGGACGACGAAAATGGCATGGAGGCCTCCACTCGTTGTATAGTAGCGAGCGCCGATCTAACCAATCTGCACAAATGCGCGCCAATTGTCCGTGTAGTCAGACCATTGCGGATAATTGGACTCGGGAACGATAGGAGTCGTGGTAGGGGCAGCGGCGATTGAAGGTGTCAAGATCTTATTGATCATGTCTTCTCGAATGTTTTCCGACCAAGTCCAACTCTCATAAGGGACCCAAATGCCATTATTGGGACAGAACATGATGTAATCTTTAAATGCGATATTGTATGATCCAGACGACAAACCAGCATCACCCGGCATTCTGGGCGTGTCGAATCCAGCGGCTGTCGCCGCTGGCGGCGAGTAAAATATAGTGTTGCCATCGGCAAGAGGAAAGCTAGGCTTGATAATACTTCCATCCGCTGCCTTCTGCACGAAAGCAGTGAAAGTCTTCGCTGGAATGTCGTTGGTAGTGTAAGTACAAGATACGCTAGTGACCAATTGAGCAACCGCGAACAAACCAACTCCAGTCGTTTGAGATTCAAAATCCCACTCCATGGAAGGTGTAAGATCACCTGGCGCCGAAAGCATCAATTCGCCGAACCTAATATCAGCCTTAGCGGCTGCGCCCTTCGTTGCCTCGCCGTCCAACGTCTCATCGAGTCCAGGTGGGGGGTTGACCGTGATGCTGAGCGTAGCATCGCCAACGGTTCCATCTGCATAAGTGGCGGAAACGTAGAAAGTGGCTGTACCGGGCGTTGGCCCCCAATTAAAGCCGTCACGACTGAATGCATCCTCTCCCGTAGCACTCAGAGGCTATCCGGAAATATATCTGTTGACTGGCTTCAATTTACGCCATATTGGTGATCGCCGATCCGAGCGGCCATCCCCGGAAAAACAAGGGGAATCTAATCGCATAAGCGATAGCGAATAAAACGTAACTCGTTACAAGGCAATAGTTGCATCCCGGATAGCCTCTCAATGGCTGATTGATAAACGTGTAGTTTCCAGTTGACTTGTCGATGGATTGGCTCCAATACATACCCACGTCACCATCCATGGTATAGGAATAGCTAACGATGGAGTGCGCTGGACTTCCGTCCGGAACCCCGATGCCGAGAGTCTCCCCGCCTCCCACGTACGCAACACCGTACTGACCATTGCCTCCCGAATTGCTATAAAGTTTAGGAGCAGGCCCCGGTCTCATAAAGGCTGGATGAACGACAACCTTGGTCGTTGGTGCGGGATCACGAGTAGCGGCTTGTGCCGGAGCGACAACTGGGTTTGCCATCGTGTTGACAGGGGGATTGATGAGAAATTGCTGAATGGATGACGTAATCGTTTGGCCCGCCCCTGGTGTCGATCCACCATAAGTTTTAACTGGTGACGCACCTGCCCCCTGAATTTGTTTGGAGGAATAATCCGACCTCGTGACTCAGGAATGTTGCACGGCGGGTCGTGACAGCCATTCCGCCATCGACCACACATGATCGGTCAGCCCCGCCGCCATCGCCGGGCTACGCCTCTGCCGATCCCCCTCGGAATCTCGGATCGTCAGCGTCCGTACCGGCCAGCAGAAATTGTAGCTATACAGGCTCAAGTAGGTGACCGCCTCGTGATACCGCCAGTCCTTCGAGAATCGGTACGTCTTGCGCGCCTTCCGGGCATTGCGGTGCCGGTCCGTCCCGTTCTCTCGCTCGATGAACGCCGTGTTGATCGACCGGCTCACCTTCGACCGGCTCAGCGCCATCATCACCGAGGCCACCGTCCCGAAGACCACCCTGGTACCGATCTCCACGACCCGGCCCTTCTCCCGCCGCTTCGTGACCACGGCGTAGTTCAGCCCCTCCGGCGGAACCTGGTAGGGGGTCTTGGGGCGACCCGGTTTGCCGGTGGGGGGCGGGGTGACCGTCTCGCCGTAGGCGTGCAGGATCGCCGTCTCGTAGGCTGGGTAGTCGTCGCTGGTCATCAGATTCATCAGCCGGCCTCCGGTCCGGCGGCGGGTGTCTTCCACCAATGCCTCGGTGTTCTCGATGGTCCGGGCCCCGGGCACGGCCGAGATGACCAGACGATGCTCGGCGTCGAGTGCGACGTGGTCCCAGTAGTCTCCCTTGTGGTCGTCGGCGGGGTCGGAGCGGTCGCAGTTCGCCTCCTTCTTGGCGACGAAGGCCCACTTCTCATCGAACTGGAGTTCGGTCGTGAGGGGGGGAAATCGCCACGAGTTCGTCGTGGGCGGCCTTGGCATGAGTCCCGGCGAGGCGACTGTAGCGAGCCACGGTATTGGGAGCCACCCGGCAGAGCCGCCCGGTCTGGAGGACGCCGCAGCCCTCGGCGACGTGCTCCAGGACGGACTCGACCTTCTCCGGGGGGAGCCGGGCGTCGAAGAGGGGCGTCCCCTTACGTTCGGAGAAACGGACCTTGCAGGTGCGGCAGCGGAGCATCCGTTTGGACTTGCCGGGCCCGTAGCGATGCGGCACGGTGAGGTTTCCGGCGTCCCGCTTGGCGTAGTCGGGGCAGTCGGAATTCAGGCAGCAGAAGCGAGACAGGTCGTCCATGTTGAGGGCTCGATGGTGCGATCAGCGGGCGGCGGAACCAGTTGCGTCACCTCCAAGAGGTAACAAAGCGGATGGCTGTCGTGCAACGGTCTTGAGTCACGAGGTAATCCGATTTGAGTTCGCTATTTGAAATGGTGATCGTATTGTTGAAAGTAATAGGAATTGTCTTCGTAGAGTTGACGGCCGGCAGAGGTAAGTTGACCGCTGAGCCGTCTTTGTTGATTTTCTTCGAACTGACTGGCAAGCTCTTCTCGAAAAATCGTTCCAAGATCACGGATGAATGCAAATCTACCGACGACGGATTTCTTTGATGTGAAGAATTGAGTACTGTTTGATTCATCATATCTGAGTGGTAGGCTGTTCTCGGGAATAACCGTGTCTCTACATTTGATGCGGCAAACGCTCCGAAAGCCATGTTGTTGGTGAGGCTTCTTGCTTCCAACGCATCGACCAAAGGAATCAATGAGAGGTGGAGGCGGCGGATATTCTGAGCCGACGACGTGGTTCCCATGATTCGATGATCCCAGTAGGTCAGTCAGGGACTTGAAGCAATCCGACGACTAACTCGGCAGAAGGTACCACGTACAAAAGTGGAAAAAGAGAAAAAATTAAGAAAAAATGAGGAAATTAATTTTATTTGGGTCGTGCCCTAACTCCTCACAGGTCATCCGAGGGTCGGTTCTTTGTTATTAGTTTCTTCCACCTTCGGGACCATTTTCTGCAGTACATCACCCCTCACCACGCCGTCGCTGCCTTCAATGAGCTAGCAGCCGTGCCGGTTCGCTTCCGAAGAACAACGAGCCGGCCCGGACGGTCCCGGTCGCTCATGGCGAGCGATCGGGGCCGGCCGGGCCGTGCTTCGTCGACTCGATCCCGACTCAGGCCGAGGGCCGCATGTCCGAGAAGGCGCGGACGACCTCGTACAGGTCGCCGCTGACCATCATCTCCTCGTCCTCGAAGTCGCGGAGCCAGACGAAGTTGTCGCGGTACGCCTGGGCCAGCAACGGGTAAAGGTCCGAGAGCCGGATCGGCACGGTCGGGGCGTGGAATTCCTCGACGGGCTCGTTGTCGGGGTGGGGGAACACGCGAAGACGGGCTGCGGTGGCCATCGGATCTCTTCCTCCGTGCGGATCGGGGGACCCTTCACTTCGATCGACGAGGCGAAGGGCCGGGTCGCGGGCTTGCTACGGACGCGGGCTCATGGCCCGACGGTCCGGCGTCAACGGCCTTGGGCTCGGCCCGGGGCCCTCGGCCCGACGCCTCGGGGCGTGGTCGATGGCGATCCGGTCCGGCTTCCGTACCTGAGAGGGATCGGACGTCGGACGAGCGGATCATCAGCCAAAACCGGCGCGACCGCCCGAATTGTCCGCCCGACCGGCCGGGTCGACGAAACCCCTCGGGGCCCCCGCGCCGCCCATCGACGGGCGACGCACTCGGGTTGCGTCGCGCGCCGGGTCGCGGGATACTGGGAAGCCTTTCCCCCGATCCGTCCGAATCCGCCTTGAGGCCGCGACCCCCGATGGAACTCCCCCGCCTCCACGGCATCGTCCCCCCCCTGGCGACCCCGCTCATGGTCGACGGGTCGCTCGACGAGGCGGCGTTGGCCCGCCTGGTCGAACTCCAGGTCGGCGCCGGCGTCCACGGCCTCTGGGTCCTGGGGACGACCGCCCGGTTCGACCTGTTGACCGACGCGGTCCGGCGGCGGATCGCCGAGGTCGTGGCCGAGGCCGCCGCCGGCCGGGTCCCGCTGGTCCTCAACGTGTCCGACATGGGGACCGACCGGACCCTCGCCCACGCCTCCGGCTTCGACGACCTCCCCTACGACTACTACGCGGCGCTCCCGCCCTGGTATCAGCCGATGACCTTCGCCGAGGTGGGCGGCTACTTCCGGGCCCTGGCCGACCGGGCCCGGCGTCCGGTCGTGATCTACAACGCCCCGTGGATCTGCAACCAGTTGAGCTTCGCCCATCTCCGCGAGCTGGCCGAGCACCCCCGGATCGTCGGCTGCAAGGACGTGAGCCCGAGCCTGAGCCGGACCCTCGACTGGCCGACGGCCGAGCGTCGGGGGATGGACTTCAGCTACCTCCACGGCAACGACCAGATGGCGATCTCGACCGACCTGGGGGCCGACGGGTTCGTGTCGGCGCTGACCAACCCCCTGCCCGAGCTGACCGTGGCGATCTGGGACGCCGCCCGCGCCGACGACGCCGACCGGGCGTTCCGCCTCCAGTCGCAGCTCACCCGACTGGCCCAGGTGCTCGGCTTCGGGACCATGCACGCCTGCCTGGAAGAACTCTGCCGCCATCGAGGCTTCCTGGAGCGGATGCTCCCGCCCCCCCTCCGCTCGCTCGACCCGGCGACGGCCCGCCGGGTGGTCGACGTGGCCGAACTCGTCGGGGTCCTCCCCAACTTCGAGTCCGCCCGCGCCTGATCGACCCATGCTGGGGCGTGGGGCGGAGATCCGAGCCCGAGGAAGGCCGGCGGTTGGGGTGGGCCCCGACAAGCGAGCGGCCCATCGCGATGATGGGGAAGATCCGCCCGTCGCGCGGGTCATCCGCCAAGCCGCCCCGGCGGCGCCCTGGTCGAGAGTTGGCCGTGGACGGGCCGTCGGCGCGGCGGATTCGCGGAGCATCAACCCCGTTGCCGGACGATGACGGACGACCACGCGAGGGATATTCGTTTCGCGAAAACCACACCGGCGTGGATGGAAATGAACAATTGATGCAAATGGCTCTTATATTCATGGGATTCTTGACAACCAAAAATAAGCAATCTACATTCGACCACTCGCGAGATTATCCCGCCGCGGGCGACCCTCGGCAGGTGCAATCTTCTGTAACGGGGAGAGTTTCCGACAATGACGCGGCTATTTTCGGGCTTCGCGGTCCTGGCATTGATGCTCGGCGGTCACGGGCAGGCACGGGCCGGCATGGTCTTCGGGCGGGTGTACGAGAATGTCCGATTCAATCAAGCTCTGTTGGCGAATCTGCCCGCCGGTCCCGCGAGCGCGGAGTTCATCTCTTCGGACATCAATTACCGGAGCGAGCTCCAGGGACCTACCGGTTACACGGTGGGCGGATTTCTCAAGAATCCGAACTTCTTCAATACCCAGCCCGGATTCAGGCCGAGCGATTCGCTCGGCGCGGGGACTGGCAACACGTACTTTTACTTCACCTCGCAAACTTTCCTCAACGCGGGGGCGAACAGCTTCGTCGTCGGGCACGACGATGGGGCGCAACTCGAGTTCTTCGGCCTCGACGGCAACCCGGCCGACCGCACGCTCGTCTTCGATCAGCCGAATCCGACGGCCTTCAACACCACGCCGTTCACGGTGATGGCCCCGAGGGCGGGGTTCTATGCTTTCAACCTCGCTTTCGTCGAGAGCAACGGCCCGCCGGCCGATCTCGTCTTTCAGGTCAACGGTAACGCGGTCGGCACCGTCCCCGAACCGGCCTCCCTTACCTTGATGGGGATGGGACTGATCGCCTTCAGCGGCTACGGCTTGCGGCATCGGCGACGAGCCGTGGCTTGAATCCCGAGCCATGAACGTCTCGAGTGATCGCCTTTGACCCCCTGCCCTTCAACCCGGCCCCCACGCCATGATGGTGTGGGGGCCTGTTTCATTCCCGGCGCGGACGACCTTGGGGTCGGGCCCGGGATGCCCCGGGAACTCCGCGACGCCATCGGCCGCGACGTGATCTTCTATTTTGTCGAAGGGTGAAATCGTGGCCGAGTCGCCAACCCGGGTCGTCCAGGCCGTTTGTCCGCTCGATTGCCCCGACACCTGCTCGATGCGGGTGACGGTAACGGGGGGCGTCGCCGTCGAACTCCGGGGCGACCCCGACCACCCGTTCACCCGCGGCTTTTTGTGCGGCAAGATGGCCCACTACCTCGACCGCGTCTACAGCCCCGACCGCCTGACGCACCCGCTCCGCCGGTCCGGCCCCAAGGGGTCGGGCCGATTCGAGCGGATCGAGTGGGACGAGGCCCTGGACGAGGTCGCCGCCCGGTTCGCCGCCATCACCGAGTCGCCCGACGGGCCGCAAGCGATCCTCCCGTACAGCTATTACGGGACGATGGGCAAGCTCCAGGCCAGCAGCCTCGACCGCCGGTTCTTCCACCGGCTCGGGGCCTCGATGCTCGACCGGACCATCTGCGCCTCGGCCGGGTCGGCCGGCTACGAATACACCCTGGGGCGAGGCCGGCTCGGGGCCGACCCGATGGCCGTGCCCGACTGCCGGTTCATCATCAACTGGGGCTCGAACACCGCGCACACCAACAGCCACCTCTGGAGCCTGATGATCCGGGCCCGGAAGCGCGGGGCGACCCTGGTGGCGATCGACCCCTACAAGAGCCCGACGGCCCGCCGGTCCGACTGGCATGTCCAGCCCCGGCCCGGGACCGACGCCGCCTTGGCCCTGGGGATGATGCACGTCCTCTGGCGCGACGGCCTGACCGACGACGACTACCTCGCCCGCGCCACCGAGGGGGCCGAGCCGCTCCGCCGCCGGGCCCTCGACGAGTACCCGGTCGACCGGGTCGCCGCGATCACCGGCGTCGACGCGTCGACGATCGAGGAGCTGGCCCGCCGCTACGCCGCCGGGCGGCCGTCGTTGATCCGGGTCAACTACGGGCTCCAGCGCCATTTCGGCGGCGGGATGGCCGTGCGGACGATCACCTGCCTGCCCGCCCTGGTCGGGGCCTGGCGCGACCACGGCGGCGGGGCCTTGCTCACCACCAGCGGCGCCTTCCCGTTCGCGATGGACCGCCTGACCCGGCCCGACCTCGCCCCGCCGGGGACCCGGACCGTCAACATGAACGAGCTGGCCGGGGCCCTCGCCGGCGAGCTGCCCGGGCCGCCCGTCCGCGCCCTCTACGTCTACAACTGCAACCCCGCCGCCGTCGCCCCCGACGGGCGGAAGGTCCACGACGGGTTGCGTCGCGACGACCTGTTCACCGTCGTCCACGAGCAGTTCCCGACCGACACCGTCGATTACGCCGACATCGTCCTGCCCGCGACGACCCAGCTCGAGCACGTCGACGTCCACGGGGCCTACGGCCACTACTTCGTGATGCTCAACACCCCGGCCATCGCCCCGATCGGCGAGGCCCGGTCCAACAACGACGTCTTCCGGGCCCTCGCCGCCCGCCTCGGCTTCGAGGCCGACCTGTTCCCCGACGATCCCACCCTGATCCGCGAATGCCTCGACGGCGGCGAGGCCCTCGACGGGATCACCCTCGAACGCCTCGAAGCCGAGCCCTCGATCCGCCTGGGAATCCCCGATCGGTACGCCCCGTTCGCCGACGGCGTCTTCCCCACCCCCTCCGGCAAGTGCGAGCTGTATTCGGAGCGGATGCTCGCCGACGGCCTCGACCCGCTCCCCGCCCATGTCCCCCCGCGCGAGGACCCGCAAGCCCGGCCCGACCTGGCCGCGTCGTACCCGCTCCAGCTCCTGAGCCCGCCCCGGCCGCAATTCCTGAACTCGACCTTCGCCAACTCCCCGGGCCACCGCGAGGCCGCCGGCGACCCCACCGTCGAGCTGTCCGCCGCCGACGCCGCCGCGCGGGGCCTGGTCGAGGGCCAGTGGGCCGAAGTCTTCAACGCCCGCGGGGCCTTCCGGGCCCGGGTCGCCCTCACCGAGGCCGTCCGGCCCGGCGTGGCCGTCGCCACCGGCCTGTACTGGAACAAGCTCGTCCCCGGCCTCGGCAACGCCAACAGCACGACCTCCGCCGCCCTCACCGACATGGGCGGCGGCGCCACCTTCTTCGACAACCTCGTCGACGTCCGGGCGTGCCAGGAGGCGAGGGCCGATGGCTGAATTGGAAGAGATTGGCGCGAGATTCCGGGCCCACCTCGATCGCGTCCGGAGTCTGGTCGGCCTTTACGAGGAAACGACCACGTCCGATCGCGGCCGGAAGCCAGTTCCCGTCGCCGACCTTCTCCGAGCTGCTGTCGTTTTGCTCCATGCCTCGCTGGAAGACTTGCTCCGGAGTCTGGCGGCGTGGAAGTTGCCATCGGCTCCGACGACATCGCTCGAGAAGATCCTGATCGTCGTTTCCGAAGACAAGATCAAGGAGAAAATCACCCTCGATGAGCTGGCCGCGCATCGCGGCCAGACCGTCGCGGCGGTGGTCGATCGGTCGATCGCGAAACATCTGGAAAACTCGACTTACAACAACGTGAAGGATGTCGTCGGCCTCCTGGGGAGGATCGAGGTCGATTGCAAGATGGACGATGGGTTGAAATCCAAACTCGCCGCCATGATGAATCGCCGCCACTGGATCGCCCATCGGGTCGACCGGAATCCACGCTCCGGGGCCGGCCACCAGGCAGCCCGGGCGATCTCGCGGTCGATCGTAGTGACCTGGATCGGGTCGGTCGAAGTCCTTGGCACGGCCATCCTGGACGAGATACAATCGACCAGGCCGACGACCCCGGAGGACGACTCATGAACTACGAAAAAAAGATCAGGCGCATTTTTGAGGAGTTGGAAGTCGACCATCCTGAGGTCATCATCCACCAGGGCGATGGTTACCGGGTCGAGGTCGTGGTCATATCCCCTTCGTTTGCCGCGATGGATGAGGGCGACCGCCAGAGCCTCGTCTGGTCGAAGATCCTCAACGAGTTGACCGACGAGGAGCAAGGCTCGATCGACACCGTTTTCACCTTCTCCCCGGCCGAGCACGAGGCGATCATTTCCGGCTCGATCCTCCCCGAGACGGCGGCCGAATAGATCCGACGGAAGGAGCCACCATGTCCCTGCTCGCCCCCGCCCGCCCCGTCGCCACCGGTACCCCGGCCCTCGACCGGATGACGGTCACGCTCTATACCCGGGCGGCGTGCTGCTGCTGCCATTCGGCCCGCGCGGTCCTGGAGGAGTATCAAGCGGCCCACGGCTTCGCCTTCGAGGAGGTGGACGCTTCCGACCCGGCCCTGGCCGACGTGATCGGGCCGACGGTGCCGGTCGTGGCCGTCGACGGGCGGGTCCGGTTCCGGGGCGAGGTCAACCGGGTTTTGTTCGAACGCCTTTTGGCGGCGTCGGGCCGTCGGTGAGTCCGGAGGCCGACCGGAAGGCCGGGCTCATCGCCTTCAACGCCCGGCTCCGAGCCTGCCGGGCGTGCCACGCGGCGGGGTTCCTGGACGATCGGGAGTCGGTGCCCGTCGCCTTCGACGGCGAGCCTGGGGCCCCGGTCCCCCGGATCTTGCTGATCGGCCAGGCCCCGGGGCTCAAGGGGAGCCGGGTGCCTCGGCCGTTCGAGGGCCCGTCGGGCGACCGGCTCCGCGACTGGTTCGAGGCCGGCGGCATCCCCCGGGGCGACTTCTGGCGGGTCATCCACTTCGCCGCCGTCACCCGCTGCTATCCCGGCCGGCTCCCGGGGGCCAAGGGGGACCGCCTCCCCTCGCCCGCCGAGCGCCGGCTCTGCCGCCCCTGGCTCGACGGGGTGATCGCCCTGGTCGAGCCCCGGGTCGTGATCCTGCTCGGCCTCCTGGCGATCCGGACGGCGATGGGGCCGGTCGCGTCGCTGTCGGCCGTCGTCGGGACCGCCCGCGAGGTCGACGGGGTCCGCTACCTGTTCCTGCCCCACCCCTCGGGCGTCAGCCGATGGCTCAACGACGGGCCCAACCGCGAGGCCGTCGCCCGGGCCATGATCCTGCTCCGGGGATGGGTGGACGACCTGGGAATTTGAGGCCAGGCCGGTCGTCCCTCGTCCCGCTTTCGCCGATGCCCGCCGTTCGGCGGCTTTCCGACGCTTTCATGGCCAGGCTTCGGGTCCAATTCCCAGGGTCGATCGGTTCGTCACTTCGCGGGATGGCAGATGGCACGGATCTCAGATTTCAGACGGCCTCGGGACGAGGGGAAATGGCGCCCTGAAATCTGAGATCCGTGCCATCTGCCATCCGTCTCCCGACCCAGTCTAAAGGACCGATCGACCCTGGTCCAATCCCGGACGATCTCGGGAAATGGTCCGATAATTGGCCGCCGATTTTTCGAAAGTAAACTTGGGGCGGGTTCGTCCGCCAGGTTCACGGACCGCCGAGACGCGCCGGGGGAACGATGGCTTCGTTTCGATCGCCGGCCGACCGGCATCCCTTCGAGCCCGAGTCGGGCCCCGTCCGCCCGGATCAATCCGGCCGGGGGGATCGATCCGGTTGGCGGCGCGTCCCCGACGAAACGAACCCATTATTGCCGCGACCCTCGCGATGGCTTCGTTCCTCCCGGGCCGGCCGCGCGGCGAGGTTGGGTTCGTTCTTCCGGGCGGAGGGGGCCGGGAAGTCCGGGGCGGTCCGTTGCCTCCCCTGGCGGCCGGCGGCGGGGTCCGATAGGGTGGGAGGGGTCCGGTCGCGGTCGACCGGCCCGGTCTTTCGCGCGCCGGGCGCGGGGCGGGGCGGTCGGGGACCGGCGGGGAGGTTCGGCGCCATGCGCGACCGGCTCGGGCGGCGGACGTGGGTTCTGGCGGCCTGGGTGGCGGCCGTTGTCGGGGTCGGAGTCGGGGCCTGGCCCGGGCGGGCGGTCGCGGCGGCCCCGCCGGCGGGGGTCTCGCGCGAGCAGGTCGAGGGGGCGCTCAAGGGCGGGATCAACTACCTGCTCAAGCAGCAGCGGCAAGATGGCCTCTGGGAGGGGGAAGCCGGCGTGTCGGCCCTGGCGACGCTCGCCCTGCTGACGGCCGGCGAGTCGCCGAATTCCGAGCCGATGCGGCTGGCCCTGGCCGGGCTCCGCGACGCCCGGTTCGGCGACACGCACCGGACGTACACCACCGCCCTGATCACGATGGCCTTCGCCGCGGCCGACCCCGTGAAATACCGGGACGAGATCCGGCTCAACGCCGATTGGCTGATGCAGGCCCAGACCCGTTCGGGCGCCTGGTCCTACAACATGGGGTTCGGCCGGGGCGGCTCCGGCGGCGACAACTCGAACTCCCAGTACGCCCTGCTCGGCCTCCACGCCGCCAGCGAGGCCGGCTATCCCGTCGATCCCGGGGTCTGGCTCCGGGCCCGCCGGTACTGGCAGAGTTGCCAGTCGGCCGACGGCGGTTGGGGCTACCAGGCCGGCGGCGGCGGTGCCTCCGGCAGCATGACCTGCGCCGGGATCTCCAGCCTCCTGATCACCGGCTTGAAGCACCGGCGCGGGCAGGAGCAGCTCGTCGGCGACCGGATCGATCGGTGCGGCGAGGAGGGGATCGACCCCAGCCTCCAGCGCGGGATGGATTGGCTGGCCACCCACTTCGACGTCCGGACCAACCCCGGCGGCGGCGGCTGGCACTATTACTACCTGTACGGCCTGGAGCGCGTCGGCCGGCTCTCGGGCCGGCGGTTCTTCGGCCCCAACGACTGGTACCGCGACGGGGCGGCGGTCCTGGTCCGGAATCAGGATCGCTTCCAGGGGTACTGGCAGGGCAACAACGGCGAGGTGGTCACCACCAGCTTCGGCCTCCTGTTCCTGGCCAAGGGGCGGGCCCCGGTCCTGGTCAACAAGCTCCGCCACGGCCCCGGGCCCGACTGGAACAACGACCACGACGACATCACCAACCTCGTCGGCGTCGTCTCGCGCGACTGGAAGCACCTGCTCACCTGGCAGGTCGTCGACCCCAACACGGCGACCGTCGAGGACATGCTCCAGGCCCCCGTCTGCTACTTCAACGGCCACGAGGCGCCCGTCTTCTCGTCCGAGGGGGAGGCCCGGCTCCGCGAGTACGTCGAGCAGGGCGGCATGATCGTCGCGGAGGCCTGCTGCGGCCGCCGGTCCTTCGACGTCGGCTTCCAGGCGCTGATGAAGCGGGTCTTCCCCGAGCCCGAGCTGAAGCTCCACCCGCTGGACGAGGACCACGCCGTCTGGCGGTCGAAGTACCGGCTCGACGCGACCGCCCATCCCCTCTGGGGGATCGAGCACGGGTGCCGGACCGTGGTCATCTACTCGCCCGACGACCTGTCCTGCTACTGGAACCAGCTCGAAGTCGCCTCGGCCAACCCCCGGGTCCGCCAGGCCACGGCCCTGGGGCAGAACATCATCGACTACGCGACCGGCCGCGAGCTGCCCGCCGACAAGCTCGCCGCCCGCGACGTGGCCGATTTCAAGGAAGACCGGCCCCGCCGGGGGGCCCTCCGGATCGCCAAGATCCGCCACGCCAGCGACTGGAACATCGCCCCCCTGGCGATCCCCAACCTCACCACGGCGCTCCGCGACAAGCTCCACTTCGACGTGGTCATCAACCACAAGGAGCTCTTCCCCCGCGACCCCGCCCTGGTCCACTACCCGCTGATCTACCTCCACGGCCGGGCCGCCGTCGACTTCTCCGAGGAAGACCGCGCCTCGCTCCACCGCCACCTGTCGCCCGGGGGCGGGACGCTGTTCGCCGACGCCGCGTGCGGGAGCCCCGCCTTCGACGCCGCGTTCCGCCGCTTCGTCGCCGAGCTGATGCCCGGCCAGCCCCTGGTCCCGATCCCCCGCCACGACGACTTCTACACCCGCAAGCTCGGCTACGACCTGTCCGACGCCAAGCTCACCCCCGCCGCCGGCGGCAAGGCCGACTATCCCGAGCTCGAAGGCGTCATGGTCGACGGCCGCTGGGCCATCATCTATTCCAAGTATGACCTCGGCTGCGCCCTCCAGAAGCAGGCCGGGATCGAGTGCAAGGGCTACACCCACGAGAGCGCCCTGAGGATCGCCACCAACATCGTCCTTTACGCCACCTTGCCCTGAGCGCCTGCCCGACCCATCCCGCGCCCCGGAGCCGACCGCATGGCCACCGCCACCGCCCCCGATCCCACGACCGCCGCCGCGCCCCCGATGCCCCCCGGCGAGCCGGCCGACCGGCTCTTTCGGATCACGCTCGACCTTTACAACCGGATGGGCGAACTGGGATTGCTCGGCCCGCGCGACCGGATCGAGCTGCTCGACGGCTTCCTGGTGAAGAAAATGCCCAAAGGACCACGTCACGTCACATCGGTTCATCGGATTTTCAAGATCATGTTGGTCCGGCTCCCAGCCGGATGGCACCCTCGGTTCGAGGCCCCGATCGAACTCCCCCGAGGGCCCGACGGCGACAGTTCGCCCGAGCCCGACATCGTGATCGTCAAGGGCACGGATGCGGATTTCAACCATCGACACCCGCGCCCGGAGGATGTCCGCCTGGTGATCCAGGTCGCCGACAGCTCGCTGGCCGTCGACCGCAAGGCGTTGCGGCGGTTCGCCTGGGCGGGCATCCCGGCGGCTTGGATCGTGAACCTCCGCAACGGCACGGTCGAGATCTACACCGGCCCGTCGGGGCCCGTCGACGACCCCGGCTACGCCCAGAAGTCCACCAAGGGGGCCGAGGACGCCCTCGACTTCGGCCTCGACGACGCCCCGGTCGCCGGGCTCCGCGTCGCGGATTTCCTCGCCTGACCCGACGACGCGGGCTGTCCCCCGGAGCCGACCGCCAATGCCGACGATTCGCCTTGCCGTCGAGGGCGACGCCGAGCAGGTCCGGGCGATCTACGCCCCGTACTGCGAGGCCGACTCGCCCGTCTCGTTCGAGGTCGAGCCGCCCCCGGTCGAGGAGATCGGCCGCCGGATCGCGCGGACCCTGGCCCGATTCCCGTGGCTGGTCTGCGACGACGGGGGCGAAGTCCTCGGCTACGCCTATGCCGGCCCGCACGCCGAGCGGGCCGGGTACGCCTGGTCGGTCAACGCGTCGGCCTACACCAAGGGCGGTCGGCGGCGGTCGGGGGTGGGGCGGGCCCTCTACACCTCGCTGTTCGCCGCCCTCCGGGTCCAGGGATTCGTCAACGTCTATGCCGGGATCACGCTCCCCAACCCGGCCAGCGTCGGCCTCCACCGGGCGATGGGCTTCACCATGATCGGCGTCTATCAGGGCGTCGGCCACAAATGCGGCGCCTGGCAAGATACGTCCTGGTGGGAGCGGGCCCTCCGCGACCGCCCGGGCCGGCCCGTGGCCCCGCTCGCCCTCCCCGAAGCCCGGGCGTTGCCAGACTGGGGCCCGGCGCTCGCGGCCGGGCTGGCCTTCCTCAAGACTTGAACACTCCAGGAGATCTCCACGATGAAAGTCTCGCGACGATCCCGCGCGGTGGCGGCGGTCGGCCTGGCCTTCGGCCTCTTGGCCGTGGGCGTCCGCGTGGTCATGGCCCAGGCCGGGGGGGCGGTGGGCGTCCGGGCCCAGAAAGACCGTCCCCACCGGGGGGCCCTCCGGATCGCCAGGCTCCGCCATGCCGGCGACGCGAACATCGACCCGATGGCGATCCCCAACCTGACCACGGCGCTCCGCGCCAAGCTCAATTTCAACGTGGTCATCGACGACAAGGAAGTTTCCCCCCGCGACCCCGCCTTGGTCCACTACCCGCTCGTCTACTTTCAAGGCCGCGACGCCATCGATCTGGACGCGAAAGACCTGACCGCGCTGCGTCGCCACCTGTCGCCCGGGGGCGGGACGCTGTTCGCCGACGCCGCGTGCGGGAGCCCCGCCTTCGACGCCGCGTTCCGCCGCTTCGTCGCCGAGCTGGTGCCCGGCCAGCCCCTGGTCCCGATCCCCCACGACGATGCTTTCTATACCCGGAAGCCTGGCAACGACCTGTCCGACGTCAAGCGCACCCCCGCCGCCGGCGGCAACGTCGGCTATCCCGAGCTTGAAGGCGTCATGGGCGACGGTCACTGGGCCATCATCTATTCCAAATATGACATCAGTTCCGCCCTCGGGAAGCAGGCCGACGCCAACTGCAAGGGCTACACTCAGGAAAGCGCCTTGAAGATCGTTATTAATGTTGTTCTCTCCGCCACATCACCCTGAGTCGCGGACTTGGAGGCTCGCCCGTTGGCGACGACACCCGGACCGACCTGCCCGACCTGCGGCTCGACCCCCGAAGGCGGCCCCCGGGCCTGGGCCTGCCCGGGGTGCGGGGCGGCCTATCGAGGCCTCCGCGGGATCATCGACCTCCGGACCGCCGAGGACGGCTACCTCGCCAACGCCGACGACTGGGAGGTCGCGAGCCGGCTCGACGCCGACTTCGACCGGCTCGACTTCCGGGGCCTGCTCGGGCGTTACTTCGACCTGGCCCCCGAGGTTCCGGGGCCCCTCCGCGACCGCCAGGTCGCCCACATCCTCACGGCGCCCGGGCGGGTCCGGGGTTGGCTCGACGCCCTCGGCCCGGCGGCGACCGGGGCGGGCCCGCTCCTCGACCTGGGGTGCGGGAGCGGGTCGTTCCTGGCGGCGGTCGGCCCCTCGGGCCGGCCCCTGGTCGGGGTCGACATCGCCCTCCGATGGCTGATCGTGGCCCGGAAGCGGCTCGACGAGGAGGGGCTCGCTTCGATCCCCCTGGTCTGCGGATGCGCCGAGCGGCTCCCGTTCGCCGACCGGACCTTCGCGGGGCTCGTCGCCGGGGACGTGATCGAGCACGTCGCCGACCAGGCGGCGACGCTGGCCGAGGCCCACCGCGTCCTCGGGCCCGGCGGCCGGGCGTTCTTCGCGGCGCCCAACCGATTCAGCCTGGCCCGCGAACCCCACGTCCAGGTCTGGGGCGTCGGCTTCTTGCCCCGGGAGTGGATGCCCATTTACGTCCGATGGAAGTCCGGCGGCGACTTCCGGTCGATACGGACGCTATCGTTCCGCGAATGGAAGCGTCTGCTCGCCTCCAGCCCGTTCGGTCGGGGACGGGTCGAGGTCCCGCCGCTCCCCGGGACGGACCTGGACCATTTCGGCCCGGTCAAGCGAGCGGCGGCCCGGGCGTACAACCGGCTGGTGGCGAGCCCGCCCGGCCGGCTCGCGGCGCGGGCGTTCGGCCCGCTGTTCCACGTCGTTTGCGACCGGGGAGCCGACCCCGGCCCGGGCCCCCCAGGGCCCAGCCCAGGCTTTCGCCGACGCTCCAGGCGGCCAGCATCGCCAGGATGATCGGCAGGGCCCGGGCGAACCGGCCGAGGTGGCGGCGGCCCCGGAGGACCGTCCCCGCGATCCGGCCCGCCTGGGCCGCGAAGATCGCCGGCCCGGCGATCAGGGCCGCGCGGCGGGCGATCGTCGAGGAGCCCGCCGCCCGGAGCCGGCCGAATTCGAGGCCGAACCGGAGCCGGTCGCCGATCGCCCGCCGGAAGCCGAACCGCCGGACGTGGCGGACGACCGCCCCGGGGACCGTCCGGGTCGTCCCCCCGGCCCGGCGGATCGAGGCGAGCAAGGAAACCTCGTGGACCTCGTCCCCTGGCTCGCCGAGGGCGACCGCGCGGGCCACGGCGAAGTTGTTGCCCGCCAGTCGGGCGGGCGGGCCGGCCGGGCCGGGCGTGAGGAACGGGGCATACTCGCAGAAGACGACCGCCCACTCGACGACCGGGGCGTCGTCGGGGTGCTCGACCAGGCCCGTCGCCGCCGCGAGGTCCGGGTCGGCGAAGGCCCCGAGCCAGGCGGCGACCCACCCCGGGCCGGCGACGCACGAATCCTCGGTGAAGACCACCACCCGTCCGGTCGCGGCCTCCAGGCCGATCCGCCGGAGCCGGGGGACGCCCGAGCCCGCCGGGGCGAGGAGATAACGAGGTGGGGCGGATCTGGCCCCCTCTCCCGGAGGACGAGGGGAGGCAGGCGGAGCGAGCGGGATCAGGGCTGAGGCGGACGGGGCCGAGACGACGATGACCTCGACCCGCCCGGTCGCCTGGCCGGCCAGGGCCCGGACGGCCCTGGCGGCGGCGAGGGGGGAATCGGTGGCGGCGACGACGACGCTCAGCCGGGGCGGGCCGGGCTCGGCGATGGTCACTGGCGGAACGGCCGGGGGCGGGGCCGGTCGGCGGTCCTGGGGGCCGGGGCCGGCGCGGCCGCGGCGGTCACGGGGCGTCGACGGGGGCGGACGGTCACTCGGGGCTGGTCAGGGTCGACCTGCTCGACGATCGGCTCGACCTTAAGGTCGTCGAACTCGCAGAACCCGTAGCCGGCCAGCCCGAGGGTGATGCTCAGGTCGCCGTCGGCGGGGACCCGGCGGTAGTACACGATCTCGAACCAGTTGCCCATCAGGGCCGCCGCGGTCCGGTACTGGAGCCGCTCGCCGCCGATCGAGTCGCGGACGATCAAGCCCCCGGCGCCCGGGGTGCACGGCTTGGGCATGAAGGCCATGACCGAGACCCGGTACAGCTCGCCGGCCCGGACCGGCACGCTCGGCGACCGGACGGCGACCACCGGCCGGTCGATGAACGGCGGGAGCGAGTCCAGCGAGACCCCCTTGCGGGGCTTGACGTTCAGGGACAGGTTGGAGCCCCCTTCCTCGACCTGCTTGCCGTTGTCCGGCCCGCCCTTCTTGATGATGGAGGTGGCGTCGAGGTCGTCGCCCCGGTCCGGCTCCCGGGCCCAGCCGGTGGCCTCGAACTCCGCGACCCCCTTGAAGTTGAAGTGGCCGCTGGGCACGACGTTGGCGCCGAGCCGGCCGGTCTTGATCCAGTCGATCCAGGTCCAGGCCCGGGGCAGCGTGCTGAACGACGCCAAGGGGGCGATGGCGTTGGGGGCCACGACCCGCGGCTGGGGCTTCTCCCGGCCTTCATAAGGGATCGGGCCGCAGGGCAGGTCCTCGTCGTTGAGCGCCTTGATGAGCGCGTCGTAGGCGGCCATGAAGTGGTAACGCATGAGAATCCGGAGCGGCCGGCCGGCGCGGCGGGCTTCTTCCCAGGCGGTCTGGTAGTCCCCGCGATCCTGGGCGTCGCGGGCCGACTTGATGTATTCGTCGGCCTGGACGATCAGGGCGACGGAGTCCTTCTCGGAGTGGCGGGCGTCCTGGATCTTGGAATCGATCTCGGCGACCCAGGCGCGTTGGAGCTCGGCCTGCTCGATGGCCAGGGCGACGGCTTTCGGCCGGACGCTGTTGACGGCCCGCTCGATCTGGTCGACCAGGTCGGTGTTGGTGGTGACCAGGACGATGGCGGACACGCCGAAGTCGGCCAGGGTGATCTTGTGCCCGCCGGGCTCGCCCGGGGCGTCGTCCAGGGCCCGGACCCCGCCGGGGCTGATGAGGTAGGCGTGGGCGTCCCGGGCGGCGGGGATGAGGAGCTTGAGGTTGTTGGTGGCCGACTGCGGGGGCTGGAACTGGGCGTATTTCTGGTAGTCGGCGATCATCAGGAGCGTCCCGCGGCGATCCTTGGTCGTGAACGAGGCGGCCTTGACGGTCGGGTTCGGCGCGAACTCCCTGGGGATCGGGACCCGGCTGATCAGCGGGTTGGTCATCATGAACAGGGTGATCGGCGGCGGCGGCGGCGGGTCGGGCAGGTACGTGTCGATCATCCGGACCGCCTTGTCGGGGTCGGCCAGGAGCGGCTCCAGCAGGTCGAACTCCTCGTTGAGCAGGGCCATCTCGATGGTGACGATCCGCCCGGGGCCTTGCGACAGGTCGCCGTCGGCCCGGAAGCAGATCCCCCGGCAGCCGGCGGCCAGGGCGGCGTAGGTCGCCAGGCGGACCTGCTCGGGCTGGATTCGGGGGACGCCCCAGGCGGGCGCCCGGCCGGACCCCCAGATCGACTCCCCGTAGATCGGCGGCGGCGTGACGTCGACCTCGGCCCAGATCAGGGCGTCGGCGTTGCTCCGGGCCGTCAGGAGCTTGCGCTGGTCGAGGTATTGGTAGGTCTCGAACGGCTCCTGGGTGGTGGCCCAGCCGGAGGCCGGGATGCCGATGAGGGCGAGGTTTTCGGGGACCCGGGCGTACTCGGGGAGCAGCCCGAGGACGGTCCCGGTGCTGAACGGCGACCCGCCGGGCTTGGCCTTGCGGATGGCCAGGGCGGCGTCGCGGACCCGGCGGAGGGCGGACCGGCGGGCCTCGGGGTCGGCGGACCGGCCGAGGTTCTCGCCGAGCGACCAGGCGAAGACGTCCTCTTTCCAGGGGAAGGCCACGGCCTCGGCGACCATCCGGTCGGGGTCGGGCAGGCGGCTTTCGTCGAGGCCGGCGTTGAGCTCGGGGATCAGGAACAGGCCGCTGGCCCTGGCCTCGCGGATGACGGCCTCGTCGATGTCCGGCGGGACGACCATGACGTCGCAGCCGATCTCGCGGATCAGGGCGGGGTCGGCCGCCGGGGCCCTGATGGCGGAGACGAACCAGGGCAAGCCGTCGCGGGTCAGGCGGTTCCGGTCGAGCCGGATTCGCGAGTTGCCGCCGGGGCGGGTCGCTTCCAGGGGCTCCCCGCCCCCCCTGGGCCGGTCGGCCACGACCCGGGCGGGCGACCCCGGGGCCGGCCGAGCCCCGGCCTCGCCCCGGATCATCCGGGCATGCTCGGCGACGGCGTCGGGGGCGACCGGCCCGACGGACAGCTCGTCGAGGTAGACCTCGGTCTCCCCCTCGCCCCCATAGATGTTGACGACCAGCCGCTCCAGGTAGGCCCCCTGGAGGCCGACCTTGCGCCGGGTCGAGGCCCGGAGGACCTTGGCCTGACGCTCGACCGAGGGGAGCAGGTCTTCCAGGCCGATCTTCTGCCAGCGGTCGGCCGACTCGTAGGTCGAGCCCGGGACCAGGACGAACGACGGCCGGCCGCTGTCGGGGTCGACGTCGGCCGGCAGGACCACCCGGCCCAAAACCTGGACGCCGGCCCGGTTCGACCGGACGTAGAGGCCGACCTGGAGGTCCCCGGTCAGCGGGATCTTGGGCAGGGCGTAGCTGTAGTACAGGCCGCCGCCGATCCCGGCGTCGAACTGGAACCCCTCGGAAAGCTGCCCCTCGCGCGCCGCGCGGCGGGTCCGCTCGTGGGCGAAGATCTTGATCGGGGCGTCGGTCTGCTCCTGACGCCAGGCGGTCTTGGGGCCTTCGAAGCCGTCGAGGATCGTCGAGGTCGGATCGGCCCCGGCGCCCCGGGAGGTCCAGGCGGCCAAGGGCGCCGCCGCCATCATCAACAAGCCCAATCGGGCGGCCTTGGTCTGCATGAGGACGCGGAACCTCCCCGTCTCAAAGGTCCGGCACTCCTTCGTCGGCCCGCCGACCCGGCCGATCCGCCCGGGAATCTACCGATCGCGGCCCGATCCCGATAGGCCAAAGCCGCCCGTCAACCCGCCGGACATCTCGCCGGGACCGTCACCATTTGCCCGGCCCTCAGAAATCGGACAACCGGGAGTGTTTCGCCAATCCGCGTGCTAAACTGGGCATACACCCCCGAAGAGGACCGCGCCGATGAGCCAGGCTTCGCCCGTTCCCGCCCCCGCTCCCACCCCGGCCACGCCCTCGGTCCCGGCCGAGCTCCTGGCGCTCCGGGCCCGAATCCGGTCGCTCCCGGCCGAGGTCCGGGCCGAGCTCGAACCCTTGGCCGAGGACGCCTGCGAGCAGGCCCGGTTCCGGGGGCGGGCCCTGTCCCTGGCCCGCGAGGCCCTGGAACAATTCCGCCTCGAACTCACCGCCGCCCGCTTCGACCTCGACGCCACCCGCCGCGAGCGCGAGGACTGGAAGCGATTGCTCGACCGCCAGGCCTGAAGGGCCATCCGGCGGCCTTCCCCCGACCCCGGGATGGGTGATGGCTCATCGTTGATGGGTGAGGCCGCCCTTCGGTTCGCGGTCGCCCATCACCCATGAACCATTTCCCATCGCCAACCGGTCCCAAAGCGACTTCCCCCCCGGCTCAACGCCCCTGGGCCTTCGGCTTGTTGAGCCAGGCGGTGACGACCTTGCCCACCTGGGCGAGGCTGGCCCCGGAGCATTGCTCGGGGAGGTCCTTCGCGGTGTGCCAGTGGCGATAGTCGAAGTCGATGATGTCGATGGCGGGGATGCCGCCGTTGTTGAGGGGGAGGTGGTCGTCGTAGACGGCCCGGCCGAGCTTGTCGCGGAACTGGGGGACCTTGAGCGCCTTGGCGACGGCCCAAACGTCGCGGACCAGGCCCGGGGCGAACTCGACGCTGTAGGGCTCGCGGTCGATCGCCAGGTCGCGGTCGCCCACCATGTCGAGGACCAGGGCGGCGGCGTACCGGGCCTTGTCCTTCTTCCCCTCGGCGTAGGCGCGGGCGAAGGCCTTGGAGCCGAGGAAGTAGTCGCCGACCTGGTCGTTCCCGCCGCCGTAGACCAGCTCCTCGCCGTCGAAGAGGACGAGGTCGACGCCCCAGGGGGTGGGCGAGTCGGCCAGGTGGTGGGCGATCTCCATGAGCAGGGCCACGCCCGAGGCGCCGTCGTTGGCCCCGAGGAACGGCTTCTTGCGGTTGGCCGGGATGGGGTCCTCGTCGGGGAAGGGGCGGGTGTCGTAGTGGACGCCGAGCAGGACCCGCTCGGCCCGGTCGGGGAACCAGGAGCCGATCAGGTTGACCATCGCGACCGGGGCGTTGGAGACCGGGTCGGTCGCCGGGAACGGCTGCTCGCGGACGGCCCCGCCGTGCTTCCGGAAGTGGTCGGCGACCATCGCCCGCTGCCGGGCGTTGGCGGCCGAGCCGGCGGGCCGGGGGCCGATGGCGCAGAGGGCCTTGAGGTAGCCATAGGCCCGGTCGCCGTCGACCGGCGCGGGAACGGGCGCGGACCGCGAGTCGGCCATCGTCATCCTCGAAGCCGGGATCAGGGCCGAGGCGGCGAGGCCGAGCCCGACCAGGGCGACCAGCAGGGCAAACCCGCCGAGGAGCCGGCGGGGCGGCCGGCTCGGGCGGTCCGTTGGCGTGGGAATGGACATCGGGGCGGTTCCTGGGTGGTTCAAGCGTCGGGGCCCATCGTAGCCGCCCGGTCGCCGGTTGTCAGGCTCGGAAATTCCGCGAGGAGCCCCGCGAGCCGTTCCAGGGGGAGCCCGACCACGTTCGACCAGCTCCCCCGGACGACCGTGACGAACGGGTCGTCGTCCTGGACGCCGTAGGCCCCGGCCTTGCCCGCCCAACGGCCCGAGTCGAGGTGTTCGAGCCGCTCGGCGTCGGTCAAGGGGCGGCACCGGCAGACCGTCACCTCCGCCGCGCCGACCCAGTCGCCCCGCCCGCCCCGGTATAGGCAAAGCCCGGTCACGACCTCGACCTCGCGCCCTTCCTGGAGCCGGATCATCCGCTCCGCGTCGGCCCGGTCGACCGGCTTGTTGAGAATCACGCCATCCACGGCGCACGCCGTGTCCGCCCCCAGGATCAACCCCGACCCCCGCCGCCGGCCCACCGCCGCTGCCTTCCGCCAGGCCAGATCCGCCACGTAATCGGCCACGGCCACCGGACCGATCGGCCCGGGCTCGTCCACGTCCGACGGGTCGACCTCGAAAGCATACCCCGCACCGGCCAGCAATTGGCGGCGACGGGGCGAGGCACTGGCGAGGATCAGGCCGGGACCGATCCTGTCACCCTGATGTTCCGATGGTTGCATGTATGCCGCCCTCGATGTGTCGTCGCGAGGAGAGGAAATTCTATCAAAATTCCGTTAATTGTGACCTTGACTTGCCGGCCGGGCGGATATTATGAAATTTGTCCGGGTATCGATGGTCCCTCGATGACCCGTCCGGCGTCTCTCCCGCGCCGGCCGGGCCTGGGCCCGCTCCGCCCCGGACGCCACCCTCCAGCACGGGAGATCCCTCAATTGCGCCATTCCCCCCTCGCGAGATGGACCTCCCGGTCCCTCCTCGCCGCGACCCTTTGCGTCCCGGCCCTGGGCTGCGGCGTTCGATCGAACCCGGCCGCCGAGAAGATGCAGCCCAAGGGGATCGAATCCGAGATCGCTCCCGCCGCCAAGCCCGCCACCCCCAAGGCCCCCTGACGGGGTGATCCGGGCCGGCCGCCGCCCGATCGTCCGCCGGTCGCGGCCCGTCGCGCGACCCCCCGGTAGCCTTCCTCCACCCCGCGTCCGCGCCGGGGCGGTGTCGTCCGTCTTGCTTATCCACCCCGTTCCACACCCCGAATGATCGAGGGAATCCTCCCATGCTCCGCCGGACATCGTCCGCCCGCGCCTCGTCGCGCGGCTTCACGCTGATCGAATTGCTGGTCGTCATCGCCATCATCGCGGTCCTGATCGCCCTGCTCTTGCCCGCGGTGCAGGCGGCCCGCGAGGCCGCCCGCCGGTCGCAATGCGTCAACAACCTCAAGCAACTGGGGCTGGCCTGCGCCAACTACGTGGGGGCCACGAACGTCTACCCGATGGCCGCTTTCTGGGGGAACGGCAACGGGCGGGGGGGCTCGACCAGCTTCGGGGCCCTGATCCACCTGCTCCCTTATTTCGAGCAGACGCAGGCGTACAATGCGTTCAATTGCAGCCTATCCTTCGGCGACCTCGAGAACTCGACGGTGCACGGGATCGGGATCGCGACCCTCTGGTGCCCGAGCGACGGGACCATCTCGACCCCGGCCCAGACGGCGGCCCCGCTGTTCACCAGCAAGACCCCCATCGCGGTCCAATTCTCCAGCTACGGGGTCAACACCGGGACCTGGTTCTTCAGCCCGCCGTTCCCTTGGAAGGACAAGTGGAACGGGACGCCGAACCCCGACTACGCGCCCGCCGTCGGGTCGTACAACGGCGTGATCTTCCACGAGAGCGCCGTGCCGATCGCCGGGATCACCGACGGGACGAGCAACACCATCGCCCTGGGCGAGCGCGCCCACGGCCTCCTGAGCCTGGCCGTCCAGCCGACCTGGGACTGGTTCGTCAGCGGGGCCCGGACGCAGATGGTCACGACGTATCCGATCAACGCCATCAAGAAGGAGGCGAACTTCGCGGCCGGCGGGACCGGCTCGAACACCGTGGGCGGCTCGAACACCTCGTACGAGGTGTGCGCGTCGAGCTTCCACCCCGGCGGGGCGAATTTCACCTTCTGCGACGGGTCGGTCCGGTTCCTCAAGGACTCGATCGACACCTGGCAGAACGACCTCGTCACGGGCCTCCCCCTGGGGGCGGTCAAGAACTCGCTGGGCGAGTACAACGCGCTGACCCCGGGCTCCAAGGTCGGCGTCTACCAGGCGCTCTCGACCCGCGCCAGCGGCGAGGTCATCAGCTCCGACTCGTTCTGATCGTCGCGGTGGGCCGGTCGACCGACCGGGGGGCCCTCGCCGGGCCCCCCGGTCCGTCCGATCGGCCGGACCGGGCCGCCGCTTCAATCCAGGGCGATGGTGACGGTCTTCAGCTCGGTGTAGTTGTCGAGGGCCTTTTCGCCGAGTTCGCGGCCGATCCCGGACTTCTTGAAGCCGCCGAACGGGGCGGCGGCGTCGAAGACGTCGTAGCAGTTAACCCAGACGGTCCCGGCCCGGACGCGCTCGGCGATGGCGTGGGCCTTGCCGATGTCGCGGGTCCAGACGGCGGCGGCGAGGCCGAAGTCGGTCGAGTTGGCGCGGGCGATGGCCTCCTCGGCGTCCTTGAACTTGATGACGGACAGGACCGGGCCAAAGATCTCGTCGCTGGCGATGGCCATGTCGTCCCGGACGTCGGCGAAGATGGTCGGCTTGATGAAGAAGCCCTTCTCGCCGTGCCGCTCGCCGCCGGTGACGACGCGGGCCCCCTGCTCCTTGCCCTTGGCGATGTACGACAAAATCTTGTCGAACTGGGCCTGGTCGACCTGCGGGCCTTGCTGGGTCGCCGGGTCGGTCGGGTCGCCCACCCGTCGGGCCTGGACCTTGGCGGCCAGGCGGTTGACGAACTGGTCGTGGACCTCTTCCTGGATGAACAGGCGGCTCCCGGCGCAGCAGCATTGCCCCTGGTTCAGGAAGATGGCGAGCAGGGCGCCGTCGACGGCGGCGTCGAGGTCGGCGTCGGCGAAGACGATGTTGGGGCTCTTGCCGCCGAGTTCGAAGGTGATCCGCTTCATGGTGTCGGCGGCCGACCGCATGATGATCTGGGCGGTCCGGCCCTCGCCGGTGAAGGCGATCTTGTCGACGCCCGGGTGCGCCACGAGCGAGGCGCCGGCGGTCTCGCCGAAGCCGTTGACGATGTTGATGACGCCGTTGGGGAAGCCGGCTTCCATCGCCAGTTCGCCCAGCCGGAGCGCCGTCAACGGGGTCTGCTCGGCGGGCTTGAGGACGATGGTGCAGCCGGCGGCCAGGGCCGGGGCCCACTTCCAGGCCACCATCATCAGGGGGAAGTTCCACGGGATGATCTGGCCGGCGACGCCCAGCGGCTCGCGCCGGGTGTAGCTGAAGTAGCGGCCGCGGACCGGGATGGTCTGGCCGTGGATCTTGTCGGCCCAGCCGGCGTAGTAGCGGAAGGTGTCGATGACCTGGGGGATGTCGCCGGTCCGGCTCTCGGTGATCGGCTTGCCGTTGTCGAGGGTCTCGAGCTGGGCAATCTCCTCGAGGTCGTCCTCGATCAAGTCGGCGAGCTTATTCAGGAGCCGGCCGCGGTCGCGGGCGTCCATCCTCCGCCAGGGGCCGGAGTCGAACGCCTTGCGGGCGGCCTTGACGGCCAGGTCGATGTCGGCGGCGTCCCCTTCGGCGACCTCGGCGATCAGCCCTTCGGTGGCCGGGTTGTAGGTCGCGAAGGTCTTGCCGCTGACGCTGTCGCGCCACTTGCCGTCGATGAGCAGCCGCGTCTGGAGCGTCGAGGACGTCGCGCGCCGGGGCTCGATGATGGTCGCCATGAGTCGGTCTCCTGGGGTGCCGCGAGGGAGAGGAGCCCCCGCGAGGGCGAGGGCGTTCGCCCCATCATAGGATGGGAGGGCCGTCCGACTCAAGCCGCCGGTCGTCCCTCGATCCTCGACCCGCCCGGGAAAGCGAACCCGCGCCGACCCGGATCGGCTCAGGCCTTGGGGAGGCGGGGGGGCTTCTCGCGGGTCCCTCGCCAGTCGCTGAGCAGGCCTTTGAGTTCCTCGACGGTCACGCCGCCGTGGTCCTCGCCCGAATCCCAGCGGGTCATCAACGCCTTGTGGCGCTCGCGGAGGATGCCCTTGGGCAAGAACTTGCCGTGAAACTTCTTGAGGACCTTGAGCCGGGGGTCGGCCGGGGCCGCCTTGGGCGCGGCGGCGGCGGGCTCGGGGGCGGCGGCGTCGGTGGCCATCGGATCGACCTTGCTTCTAAGCGGACCGGGTGCCTCTTCGGTGCGTCCCACGCACCGGATCGAAGAGTCTAACCGAAGCACCGCCCGGTTGTCGAGCCGGACACGGCCGCCATCGGCAAAAATCATGACATAATGTCAGCACATTTACAATCACCAAATATTCAAGTCGGTTGAGGATGCGAGATCGATAAATGGGGGGTCGAGGCGTAGATAGGCGGAAGCTGATCGATGTTGGGAGAGGCCGACCGATCCGGCGTTCCGCCGTTCGACTTCATTCGTCCAAAATAAACTGGGGAACAGGTCCTTCCAACGGGGGTATCACCGGAAAAGGGGACGGTGCCTCAGGATCAGGTGGCAAAGAAGACCAGGGCCGTGCGCTCGCCCGAGTATATTTTTTATACAAAAGTTCGTGGTATTTGATATAATCTCTATTACAAGAAGCAAAGAGGGAACTCGTGGCCTGCACGTCTCGGTCTTCGCTACCGGCCAATCTTTCCAAAAAATCTATTCGGCCCATGCCGCTTCTCATATCGGCGAGGTGATCGCTCGCCCTCGACAGGTACAACGACCGCAATTGTGCCAGTCTTGCGATCCCGATTCCCCCCCCGAAGAGGGCCGCGATCGCGGCGACGAGTAACAAGAGATGCCCGATAGTCAACCTCGGGGCCTTCATGCGACCTTCCCCATGATCGAAAGGAGTTACCCGGTGCCAACGAACACCGGGAGCTAGCCCATTTCCTACGGTATTGATCGAGAACCGTCAAGGTGTGATCTGGGGGGAAGAACGAGGCGGCTTGCCATCCGCCGTTCAACCCTTGGCCGTCGGGACGTCCGAACGCAACCCGCGATATCGCCAGGATTTGGGGGCGGGGAGCCCGACGATGGGCTCGGCCAGGGGTTCGGGCAGGTGGTGGGGGCCGGCGGGGCCGTCGGGGCGACCTTCCCAGGCGTGGGCCCGGAGGGACCGGAGGATCTGGTCGGCCAGGCGGATCGATCGGAGGGCGTCGGCGCCGGTGACGCGGGGGCGGGAGCCGGAGCGGACGGCGTGGACGAAGTCTTCGAGTTCGAGGGCGAGGGGCTCGCGGCCTTCGGCCTGGACCTGGTCGACCCGGAGGATCTTGCCGAAGATCCGCTCTTTCACGGCGGCGGGTTGGGTGAGGTCGAGCCCTTCGAGGTCGACCTCGCCCCGGCGGAGGCGGTCGGAGGGGCGGACGATCGTGCCCTGCTTGGTCGCGAAGTCGAGGGTGACGTACCCTTCCGGCCCGTAGAGCCGCATCTTCCGGACGGCCTGGAAGCTCGCCCGGCTGGCCGTGAGGTTGGCCACGCATCCATCCTCGAACTCGACCCGGGCGTTGGCCACGTCTTCATGGCCGCCGAAGACCCCGACCCCCACCGCCGCCACCGACCGGACCGGCGCGGACACCATCGACAAGACCAGGTCGATGTCGTGGATCATCAGGTCGAGCACGACGCCGATGTCGGTCGACCGGAAGGTATACGTCCCCAGCCGCTCGGCCGCGATGTACTTGGGCCGGAAGGCCAGGCCGTCGAGGGCCGTCAAGGCGGGGTTGTACCGCTCGATGTGGCCGACCTGGAGGAGCGTGCCCCGGGCCTCGGCCAGGGCGACCAGTTCTTCGGCCTCGACCAGGGTCGTGGCGAGGGGTTTCTCGACCAGGGTGGGAATCCCCCGTTCGAGGAAGGCGCCGGCGACCGATCGGTGGGCGACGGTGGGCACGGCCACGGAGACGGCGTCGACCCGGTCGATGAGGTCGCGGTAGTCGGCGAAGGCGCGGGTCCGGCAGGCCTCGGCCACGGCCCGGCCCTGCGTTTCGCGGGCGTCGACGACCCCGACGAGCTCGACGTCGGGCAAATTACCGAGAATCCGGGCATGATGGCGGCCCAGGTGGCCGACGCCGACGACTCCGACCCTGAGGCGGTTCATGAGGACTTCCTCCATCGTTCGCGGGCGCGGCCGTGCTTGCCTTCGTGCTGCTCGCGGACGAAGTCGAGCAGGCGGCGGACTTCGGGCAGGTGGTGGCCGTGGGATTCGAGGATCTCGGCGGCCTGCTGGACGTTCGTCTTGGCCCGGTAGATCAGGCGGTGGGCCTCGTGGAGGGCGTCGATCGCCTCGGCCGAGACGCCGTTGCGCTTCAGGCCGACGACGTTGATGCAGCGGACCTTGGACGGGTTGCCGTCGACGAGCATGAAGCGGGGGACGTCGTGGATGATCCGCGACTGGCCGCCGACGAAGCTGAAGCCGCCGATGGTCGCGTAGTGGTGGACCGCCACGCCGCCGCTGATGCTGGCGTGGGACTCGACGTGGACGTGGCCGCCGAGCATGGTGCCGTTGGCGATGGTGATCCGGTCGCCGAGCTTGCAGTCGTGGGCGACGTGGGCGCCGGCCATCAGGAAGTTGTGGCTGCCGACGCGGGTGATCCCGTCTTCCTTCTCGGTCGCCCGGTTGATCGTCACGCTCTCGCGGATGACGTTGTGGTGGCCGACCTCGACGCGGGTCGGCGCGCCGTGATAGGAGACGTCCTGGGGGTCGCCGCCGATGACGGTGAACGGGCTGACGACGTTGTCCTCGCCCATCTCGACGACGCCGAGCAGGCAGACATGGGCGATCAATCGGGTCCCCCGGCCGATCTTGACGTCGGGCCCGACCACGCAGAAGGGGCCGATCTCGACGTCTTCGGCGATCTCGGCGCGGGGGTCGATGGAGGCGGTGTCCGCGATCGTGAGGGCCATTGACTGTCCTCGAATCCCTGAGGGTTGCACCCGGCGGCCATCCTTGGCCCCGTGGGTCGGCCGGCCTTGGCGACGGCGGGACCGATCGCCCCGACGCGCCCGATCCGCCTGGAAGCCCCCGACCCCGACGGCTCGTCGCCATTCGGTCTTATCGGCGGCCGGTCGGGGCCGCCGTTGAGGTTTCTCCGATCAACTCAACCGGCCCCGGAGGCGGCGACCACCACGAAGCGGATCTTCCCCTCGGCGGCCACCCGGTCGCCCACCCGGGCCACGGCCCGGACCTGGGTGGCCCGGCCGTTGGAGCGGACGCCGTCGACCTCGATCCGGAGCTGGTCGCCGGGGACCACCGGCCTCCGGAGCTTGACCCCGTCGATCGAGGCGAGCAACGCCTCGCGGCCGGCCCCCGCCCCGTGGGCGATCAGGACCCCCGCCGCCTGCGCCATCGCCTCGACGATCAGGACCCCCGGCATGATCGGCCGCCCCGGCCAGTGCCCCTGGAAGAACGGCTCGTTGTACGAGACGTTCTTCAGGGCCACCACCCGGCGGCCGGGCTCCAGCGCCAGGACCCGGTCGACCAGCAGGAACGGATAGCGGTGCGGGAGGGCCTTGAGGATCTCGCCGATTTCCAGGACGCCCACCTCGACGCTCGTCGAGGACGGCCCGGGCCGTTGGAGGCCGGCGTCGCGGCCCCCGAGGGCCTTGAGCAGCTCGCGGGCCAGCTCGGCGTTGAGCTGGTGGCCCGATCGGTGGGCGACGACGTGGCCGGCGAGGTCCACGCCCATCAGGGCGAGGTCGCCGAGCAGGTCGAGGATCTTGTGGCGGACGCACTCGTCGCGGAACCGGAGTTCGTTGCCGATGACGCCGGCCTCGCCGAAGATCAGGAGGTCCCGCTCGGTCGTCCGCGAGCCGATGCCCGCCTCGCGGAGCGCCTCGGCTTCCGCCTCGAGCAGGAACGTCCGGCTCGAGGCCAGCTCGTCCCGGAAGCTCTCCGGCGTGACGTCCACGAACAACGACTGGCGTCCGATCGGCGTCCGTGGGCCGTAATCGAGGTTGTACGACAGGACCAGGCGGCGCGGGTCGCCGGGGTGGGCGGTGAGGATCGCCCCCCCTTCGCTGACCGTCACCGGCCGGTCGATGACCAGGACCTCGCGGGCGGCCTCCTGCTCGACGATCCCGGCGCCCGCCAGGGCGTCGGCGAACGCCCGGCTCGACCCGTCGCAGCCGGGGGTCTCGGGGCCGTCGATCTCGACCAGGCAGTTGTCGACCCGGAGTCCGGCCAGGGCGGCCATGACGTGCTCGACCATCTCGACGATGGCCGGGCCCCGCTCCAAGGTCGTCCGCCGCTGCCGCGGGATCGTGTACTGGACGTGGGCCGGGACCGAGGGCCGATCGGGGAGGTCGGCCCTGAGGAAGACGACCCCGGTGCCGGCCGCCGCGGGCCGGAACCGGATCTCGACGTCGCGCCCGCCGAGAAAGCTGATCCCCCGGAGCCCGGCTTCCCGGACGATCGTGCGTTGCGGACGACTCGCGGTCATCATGCCCTTGGCCGGCTCCAGCCTTGCGGGGTGGGGTGGTCGATGCTTGCTCGGGACCGGACGGAGGGGGGCCAGGCCGGGGGGATCGTCCCGGCCTGCTCACCCCTCGGGGTCAATTCCCGTCCGGCGGGGCGGCGGCGGGGCGGCTCGACGGGCGGCCGGAGGGGGACGGGGCCATGCCGGCGGCCGGCGAGGCGGCCGCCTTGGGCGCCTGGCCGCCGCTGGCCTTGTACTTGTAGTTGAGGAACCGGATCATGTCGGCGGTGATGTCGACCCGGGCGTCGGCATAGAGGATGGTCCGCGACATGGCGGCCATGACCGAGTTGGGCTCGCTCCCGGACGGCCGCTGGTCGGAATACTTGACGATGAAGGCCATCCCGCGCTGGACGGCCACGCCCCGGGCCATGTCGGCGATCTCGTTGTAGATGGTGGCCATGGTCTCGGCCTCCTTCTGGGTGAACTCGCGCTCGGCGTTCTCGCGGCCGGCCTCGAACTGGGCCTTGAGCTGGGTGATCCGGTCCTCGGACTTCTTGGCGTCGGGGCCGCCCGGGGCGAGTCGGGCCAGCTTCTCCTGCTCCTGCTTGGCCTCGGTGGCCAGCTTCATCAGGTCGTTGTGCCGGGCCAGGGCCTCGGACCGGAGGGTCTCGGTGGCGACCTTGAACTTGTCGTAGTTCTTCAGGACGTTGTCCATGTCGATCGAGCCGATCGACACGGAACCCGGGGCCGCCGGGGCCGGGGCCGTGTTGGCCGTTTTGGCGACCCGAGCGTCCCCCTGGCCGAACGAGCGTCCCACCAGGGCCGCCACGCCGACCAGGCCCAGTCCCACCGCCAAGGCCGCGCGAGTCGATCGGATCATCGATTCCCCCTCCATGAAAGGACCGCCGACGCACCGGCGATCCCGAACCGAATTGGAGCCCGACGCCCCTGGAATGGGCGCGGGCCGTCGCCCGCCGATCCATCGGCGGGGCTTGTTGATCCCGCGGGACGCGACCGGCCCACCCCCGGGATCGGGACGAAGGGGCCCCGCTCGAAGGGTCCGGCGCGGTCGATCGGCGTTAGGCCGGCATCATGCTCGGAACGCCGATCGGGGTCAAGTCGAACCGCCCGGCCGGCCGAAAGAAGGGGGAATACCCCGGGGCCGCGCGAGCGAAGGCGGCGATGGGTCCGCCCCGGAGGGCCGGCCCATCGCCGCCGCGATGCTCGACGGAGGTTTCACGCAGGTCGTCGCTCAACGAGAGGCGCGATCAATTCCCATCGTGGGTGAGCGTGAAGTCATGGAAGCGGATCTTCTTGGGCATCTCGCCGGTCGAGGAGAACAGGCTGACCAGAAGCTCGCCGAAGTGGTCGGCCCGGACGCTGTAGAAGTTGTGCTTGCCTTCGCGGCGCGATTCGATGAGGCCGGAAACCCGGAGGAGCGCCAGGTGGTGGCTGACGGCGGGCTGGCTCTGGCCGAGCCGGGTGCAAAGGTCGGTGACGTGGAGTTCGCTATTCTGGGCGAGATAAAGCAAGATCCTGAGCCGGGTCTCGTCGCTGAGGAGCTTGAAAACCTGGGCCAGCTCGCGGACCGCTTGCTCGGAGACCGGCGGCATCACGGCCAGGCCGCCGCCATTCGCTTCGCCCGCCTTCTTGGAAGCCTTTTTGGCCATTTGTCCTGCTCCGTTTCTGGGGAAGTGTCGAGGGGCCGACGGGGCCGCCCGACTTCGGCAATCGTTCGCCACACGAACGAGGAGATCCCGGTTCGCCGAGGGGTCGGGACGCCGAGGGCCGGCCCGATTTGCGACGGGTCGAAGGAGGCCGCGGGGACCCAGGGGGGGACGGTTTGCGCGGCGGAGGGCGATCGATGATGATCCCGTCGGGTCCATGCAAGCCAGAAGGATGACGGCTCTGAACCCCACGCAGATCAGCCATCGGCAGATACGTCACGCATTCGACGTGCCATAAAAGCAAGGCCAACCGGAATTCGCCGGACGATCAGCGCGGGTCGGCCAGGAGGCCGTAGCGGATCAGGCTCCGGCGGAGCCCTTCGCGGCCGTTTTCGTCGGGGGGACAGAGCGGGAGGCGGAGTTCGCCGTTGCCCCGACCGAGCAGGGCCAGGGCTAATTTAAGCGGGATGGGATTTGTCGCCAGGGAAAGCAAGTCGCGACAGAGGGGGAAGAGGCGGCGGTGGCGTTCGCGGGCCCCCGCGAGGTCGCCGGATCGGAAGGCTTCGACCAGCGCGATCACGTCGCCGGGGACGAGGTTGGCCACCACGGAGACCACCCCTTCGGCCCCGACGGCCATCATCGGCAGGGTGAGGCTGTCGTCGCCGGAGAGGATCGTCAGGTCGGTCCGACAGGCCAGGTCGCTCACCTGGTCGAGCGAGCCGCTCGCCTCCTTGACGGCCACGATCGGCCCGAGGTGGGCCAGCCGCTCGATCGTCTCCGGCTCGACGTTCCGCCCGGTCCGGGACGGGATGTTGTAGAGGACCTGCGGGAGGTCGCAGGCGTCGGCGATCTTGGCGAAGTGGGCGAAAAGCCCGTCCTGGGTCGGCCGGTTGTAGTACGGGGCCACGAGCAGGGCCCCGTCGGCGCCGGCCTTGGCGGCGAACTTCGTCAGGCGGATCGCCTCGGTCGTGGCGTTGGAGCCGGTCCCGGGGAGGACCTTGGCCCGGCCGGCGGCCTGATCGACCACGGCGGCGATGACCCGCTCGTGTTCGTCGTGGGACAGGGTGGGCGACTCGCCGGTCGTGCCGACCGGGCTGAGCACCGGGGTCCCGCGGGCGATCTGCCAATCGACCGACTCGCGGAGCGTCGCGTAGTCGACCTCGCCATCTTTGAAAGGAGTCACCAGCGCGACCGTACACCCCGCGAACATCCGTCCCTTCGATCCCATTCCGTCCCCCGACGATTCGCGGCGCGCACGTGATGATTCGGTCGATCAACCACTATAAGAGCGCCCATGCCCATAGGGAAGGCCATGTCTAGGCGATCTTCACCCGAGGCCGGCCCGCCCGCCGGCCTCGATGGCGCGGACCATCTCGCGGGTCGCCTCGCGGAGGCCGGAGAACAAGGCGCGGGCGACCAAGCTGTGGCCGATGTTCAGCTCGGCCATGCCGGCGATCCGGGCCACCGGGCCGACGTTCTGATAGTTCAATCCATGCCCGGCGTGCAGGGCCAGGCCGGCCCCCTTGGCGACCGCGCCGGCGACGACGAGGGCGTCCAGCTCGCGGCGGGCCCCGGCGGCGTCCGCCGCGTCGGCATAGCGCCCGGTATGCAATTCGACGGCCTGGGCCCCGAGCCCGGCGGAGGCCTCGACCTGCTCGGAGCTAGGGTCGATGAACAGGCTGACCTCGAGGCCGGCGTCGAGGCAGCGTTTCACGGCCTCGGCGACCCGGGCCCGCTGCCCGACCACGTCGAGCCCCCCTTCGGTGGTCAGCTCGGCCCGGCGTTCGGGGACGAAGGTGACCTGGTCGGGCCGGACTTCGAGGGCGATGGCGACGATCGACGGCTCGGCGGCCAACTCCAGGTTCAGGCGAGTCCGGACGGTCTCGCGGAGGAGCCGGAGGTCGCGATCCTGGATGTGGCGGCGATCCTCGCGGAGGTGGACGGTGATCCCGTCGGCCCCGCCCAACTCGGCCTCGACCGCCGCCCAGACCGGGTCGGGCTCGCGACCCCCCCGGGCCTGGCGGAGGGTGGCGACGTGGTCGATGTTCACTCCGAGTCGAGGCATTCCCCCGGCCTTTCTTTCGACGTCGATTCGAGGATGTTCGGCTGGTCTTTGATGCGAAGGATAACACACGAGCCCACCCGCGATCACCGACCCTTCATCGCCTTGAGCGGCGCCTTGGCCAGGATGAAGGTCCGCTCGCCGCCGAGGGTGAAGGCGACGCGGCCCTTGCGGTTGGGCCCGGCGCCGTCGACGGCGATGATCCGGCCGATCCCGTACTGGGGGTGCATGACCGACACGCCGGGCTGGAACGCCCCGAGTTCGTCGGGCGTGGCCGAGGGCGTCGCGGCGAGCTTGGGGCCGGCGAGGTCGGCGGCGGTCATCAGGCGGAACTCACCGAGTCGGTTGGCCGGCGGGCGCGGGCGGGGCGACTCGGACGTTCGCCAGGGGGCCGGGCCCGCCTGGGGCATGTCGACGCCGGTGAGGTCGCGGACGGTCACCGCCTCGTCGGGCAGCTCGGCCAGGAAGCAGGACGGGATGGTCGCCTGGCGCTGGCCCCGGAACTCGCGGATCCGGCATTGGCTCAGGTACAGCTCGCGCTCGGCCCGGGTGATCCCGACGAAGAACAGCCGGCGCTCCTCTTCCAGCTCGTCGTCGGACTCGTTGGACCGGGAGTGCGGGAGCAGCCCTTGCTCCAGGCCGACGATGAAGGCGACGGGGAATTCCAGCCCTTTGGCGGCGTGCAGGGTCATCAGGGTCACGGCGCCGGCGTCGTCCTTCCAGCGGTCGACGGCCGAGGCCAGGCTGATCTCCTCGAGGAAGTCGACGACGGTCCCGCCGGCGTGCTCGCGGTCGAATTCGCGGGCGGCGGAGATCAGCTCGTCGATGTTGGCCAGCCGGTCCTCGCCGGTCGGCCCCTCGGCGGCCAGCGACGCCCGGTAGCCGGTCAGGGTCAAGAGCTTGCGGATGACCTCCTCGGCCGCGTGGTCGCGGAGGGCGACCAGCTCGTCCATCAACAGCCCGAAGTCGCGGAGCGACCGCGCGGCCCGGTCCTTGAGGCCGGGGACGTTCGCCGCCTGGCGGGCCATCGCCAGCCGGGGGATTTCCAGGACTTCGGCCCGCTCGGCCAGCTTCTCCAGGGTGGTCTTGCCGATCCCCCGGGGCGGGACGTTGACCACCCGGCCGAACGCCACGTCGTTCTTGGGGTTGGCCATCAGGTTGAGGTACGACAGGACGTCCTTGATCTCCTGCCGCTCGTAGAACGACACCCCGCCGACGACCTGATAGGGGACCTTGGCCATCCGGAACGCCTGCTCCAGCCCCCGGGTCAGGGCGGTGACCCGGCAGAAGACCGCGACGTCGCGCGGGGCGTACTCTCCGTCGCGGGTCAGGGCCACGATCCGCGAGGCGACCCCCTGGGCCTCCTCGGTCTCGGTCCCGAAGACGGTCAGCTCGACCGGCTGGCCGTCGGGATTCTCGGTCGTCAGGGCCTTGGCCTTGCGCTTCCGATTGTGGCGGATCAGCGTATCCGCGACCCGGAGGATGTTCTTGGTGCTCCGGTAGTTGCGTTCGAGCCGGACGACCTCGCAGCCGGGGAAGTCGTGCTCGAATTCGAGGATGTTGTTCAGGTTCGCCCCGCGCCATCCGTAGATCGACTGGTCGGGGTCGCCGGTGACGCACAGGTTGGGCCGGTCGACGCTCAGGGCCCGGACGATGGCGTACTGGGCGAGGTTGGTGTCCTGGTATTCGTCGACCAGGACGTAGCGGAACCGGGCGTCGAGCTGGGCCCGGACGTCGGGATGGGACTTCAAGATCGCGACGAGGTGGACCAACAGATCGTCGAAGTCGACCGCCGAGGCGGCCTTGAGCCGCTCCTGGTAGCGGGCGTAGACCTTGGCCGTGACCGCCTGGACGTGGTCGCCGGAGCGCTTCGCCATCATTTCGGGGGTGACGAGGTCGTTCTTGGCCCGGCTGATGGCCGCGTCGACCCGCTCGGGGGTGACCGAGGCGTCTTCGAGGTCGAGCCGCTCCATCGCGTCCTTGACGGCGCGGAGGCGGTCGGACTGGTCGAAGATCGTGAAACTCCGGTCGATCCCCACCAATGGGGCATAGGACCGCAAGAGCCGGGCGCAGAGGCCATGGAACGTGCCGACCCAGACCCCCGCGCCGGGGGCGAGGGCCTCGATCCGGGCCTTCATCTCGCCGGCGGCCTTGTTGGTGAAGGTCAGGGCGAGGATGTTCCCGCCGCCGATCCCCCGGGTGAGCATGTGGGCCACCCGGCGGGTGATGACTCGCGTCTTGCCCGACCCGGCGCCGGCCAGGACCAGGAGCGGGCCGTCGACGTGGCCGACGGCCTCGCGCTGCGCGGGGGTGAGGTCGGAGAACAGGTCCATGCAAGCGCTCCCTCCCTGGGACTGGCCGAGGGGGCGGTCGCGACGTCCCCCGGACCGAGTATAGCCGACCCCGGCCCGCCTCGCGAATCCGGGATCGCGACGGTTGGCCCGGCGGCTCCGGCGGGATTAAACTGGTCCGGGGCGGACGGGCCGAAGGACCGACGAGACGACGCATGGACATCCTGGGGATCGGGACCGAGATCATCGAGTGCCCGAAGATCGGCAAGATGGTCGAGAACCACGGCGAGCTGTTCCTCCGCCGGGTCTACACCGAGCGAGAAATCCGCTTCTGCCAGTCGCGCAAGCATGCCATCGAGCACTTCGCCGGGCGGTGGGCGGCCAAGGAGGCGATCCTCAAGGCCCTGGAAACGACCTGGAGCCGCGGCGTCTCCTGGACCGACATCGAGGTCCGGGTCGCCCCCGGGGGACGCCATCGCGTCCTCGTCTGCGGCCTCGCCAAGGAAACCGCGATCCGCCGCGGGATCGGCGACATCCTCGTCTCCATCTCCCACTGCCGGACCTACGCCACGGCCTACGCTCTCGCCCTGAGCACGACCTCGAGGGCCGAGGAGTGACGCATGTGGGTCGTGGGTCGTGGGTCGTGGGTCGTGGGTCGTGGGTCGTGGGTCGTGGGTCGTGGGGCGTGGGGGGTGGGTCGTGGGTCGTGGGTCGTGGTCAGTTGGAATGCGAAGCAATCAGCTTCCGGCCGTCTCCAACATAATCGCGGGAAATGAGGCCGGCTAACACACTTTCCTGACGATCTTCCACGACCCACGACCCACGACCCACGACCCACGACCCACGACCCACGCGCCCCCTCACTGGAGGATTTCGGCCCGGAAGGTCTTGAACCAGTCGAGGAGCGGCTTGGGGGCTTGCGGGTTCTTGAACAGGCCGGAGTGGGGATAGAGGTGGGGCTTGGAGTCGTCGAGCTGCCGCCAGGTGACCGAGCGGACGAACGGCTTGGCGACCGCCAGGGCGATCCATCGGGCGGCGTTGACGACCTGGTTGGCCTCGGTCGGGGTCGCCGGCCACTGGTCGGCCTCGACCTGGACGTGGGGGTCGGCCTGGGGGTCGGGCCCGGCGGAGCTGGGGATCGCGATCGACAGGTGGAGCGGGAAATTCAGGAGGGCGTACAGGTCGAGCATCCTCGAGAAGTCGAGGAGGTCGCGGAGGTGGCTCCCCGGCCCCGAGAACCCCGGCGCGATCTCCAGGGCGATCCCGGCCATCCCCAGCTCGGCCCTGGCCAGGTAGTCGGCCAGGTGGAGCGGGCCGAGCTGGAAGGTGCTCGACGCCATCCACTCGGCCCAGGGGCGGTCGAGCCCGACCAGGAAGTGCGCCGCCGGGTCGGCCTGGCGGGCCACCTGGAGGAGGCGGGCGGTCAGGCGGATCTGGTCCTCCTCGGACATCCCCAGGACGTCGGTGGAGCCGGGGCGGTGGATCAGGTGCCAGACCGGGATTTTGCCCCGGAACCGCGAGACCGCCTGGCGGACCACGTCGACGGCCATGCCCAGGATCGCGTCGAAGTCGCCCGACCAGAGCCAGATCCAGTCCGGGAGCGCCCCGGGGCGGAGGTCGACCAGCGGCCCGGCCTGGACGGCGAGCTTCTGGCGGGCGGCCCAGGCGAGCTGGGCGTCGGCCTCCTCCCACCGCATCTTCCCCTCGGTCGGCTCCAACGCCTTCCACGAGCATTGCAACTGGACGGCGTTGAACGACGGGAGGATCTTCGAGGCCCAAGGCGCGGTCGCCGGGTCCCCTTCCAGGCCGACGGCGAGGTGGGTCGGCAGCTTGCCCGTGGCCAGCCGATTCTGGAGGACCTGCGCGACGTAGGCGTCGATCAGCCCTTGGCTGGCCTCGGAGGCCAGGCGGAGGCTCCTCTGCGCCGAGGCGAACATCACGGCCGGCGCGTCGCGCGACGTCGTGGCCTTGAAGAAGGCGCGGAGGGCCTTGGCCAACACCTGGTCGAGTTCGGGGGGGACGCGGAGCCCCATCTGCTTCCAGTCGGCGAGCTGGTTGCGGACGTCGTTGAGCTTGCCCCGGGCCAACTCGACGGGCAAGGGGTAGGGCTCGGGCTGCTCGCCGAGGGTGGCGGTGCCGACGAACGGGGCGCCGAACCCCTCGATCGGCCAGGGGGCGAACAGCCGGCCGCTCTCGGTCGTCCCCCGTTGGCAGAGCAGGAGATCGCGGCGGATCTCGACGCTCAGGCGGCTGGGGGTCCGGTCCAGGCCGGTGACGTACGACTTGCGGAGGTCGGCGAGCCGGGGCTCGGGCAGGGGCGTCGGGATGCGGAACTTGAGCAGACCCATGAGACCTCGCCCCGTGGAACGTCGGGAAGGGAGCGGCAAGCGCGGGCGGACGCCGCCGGCCTAGGGGACCGTCGAAGGCCCCTCGGACTCGCGCCAGGCTTCGGGATTGACCAGGTTCGGCGGCCGTCGGCCCCGGAGGACCGCGACGACGTTCTCGGCGGCCATCGTCGCCATCCGGTCGCGTGTCTCGACCGTCGCGCTGCCCAGGTGGGGCAACAAGACCGCGTTCTCGGACGCCCCGAGCCCTGGGGCCATCGCCGGCTCGCCTTCGTAGACGTCCAGCCCCGCCCCGGCGATCCGGCGTCCTTGCAGGGCCTCGACCAGCGCCACCTCGTCCACCACCGGCCCGCGCGACGTGTTGATCAGGTACGCCGTCGGCTTCATCAGGGCCAGCCGCCGGGCGTCGATCAGGTGCGTCGTCTCGGGCGAGAGCGGGACGTGCAGGCTCACGAAGTCGGCCTCGGCCAGCAAGGCATCAAGCTCGACCCGGCGTGCCCCCAAAGCGTCGAGGTCCGGGCTATCCCGCCGTCCATGATAAACCAAGGGCATCCGGAAACCCACCGCCCGAGCCGCCACCGCGGCGGCGATCCGCCCCGGCCCGATCAGCCCGAGGGTCCGGCCGGTCACGTCGCCGCCGAGCAGGTAGTTCGGCCCCCACCCCGGGAACCGGCCAGCCCGCATGATCCGGTCCCCCTCGGCCACCCGCCGGGTCACGGCCAGGATCAGGGCCCAGGTCAGGTCGGCGGTCGCCTCGGTGAGGACGCCCGGGGTGTTGGTCACCAGGATGCCGAGCTTGGTCGCCCCGGCCACGTCGATGTTGTTGTACCCGACCGCCATGTTGGCGAAGACCCGGCACCCCTCCGCCGCCCGGAGGACGGTGGCGTCGACCGGGTCGTGGAGCATGCATAGGACCGCGTCGAACCCCCGGACCCGCTCGCGGAGTTCGTCGAGCGGCATCGGGACGTCCGCCTCGACCGCGACGACCTCGTCGGCGACCCTGGCGATCAAGGCCGGCCCGGCGCCGGGAATCGGTCGGGTGATCAGGACGCGACCCGGCACGGTGACGGCCTCGTGGACTCGGAAGTTGGTCGCGACCCCGAGGGCCCCGATTAAGAGTTCGTGGAGATCAGCATAGCCGCGCCGCAAACCCCCTGCCAGCCCCGAACTCGGATTGATGGGAGCGTGGGCCCCTGGACGCGACCCGGCGAGAGCTTCGCCTCGCCAAGGTCCGAGGGCCGCCACCCGGCGCCGGTCGACGGGCGCCGGTCACCCGGCCGTCTTCAGAAGTTCTTCGATGATCCGACTCGCCGAATTCACGCGGTCGGCGTTGACCTGGTAGACCATGCCGATCTCCCGCAATGCCTGCATGTGCTTCCGGGCGTCCAGCAGGTCCTCTTTCGGCGATCGCTTCGCCTTGATGGCCTCCCTGGCCCTGTTGAGCGCCGCCGAAGCCCCGTCTTTATGAGGCTTCCTTTCTTTATTGCCTTTAAAATCCAAATGGTCCACATACGTTAGCGCCGCCACGATCTTGTCGATCATTTCGTCGTCCGGGAGGGCCGCCGGGCGTGCTTCGGGGGCGGGCGCATCCTTGATCCCCAGGGCCTCCTTCTGCTGGCGGAGCGCGGCGTAAAGCTGACCGTAGGCGTCGGCGCCGCCGGGGACGCCCTCGGCGCCGCCGAACTTCAAGCGGTATTTCCGCATGAACGCCAGCAATTCGCCGACGGTCGCGGCGTCGTGCTCCTGGGTATCCTTGACGATCTCCGAGGCGTATTCCACGGTGTCGGCGTGGAACATCTGGGTGGCCTCGTCGAGCTGGTCGACGTACTGGACGGCGGCCTTGCGGAATCCCAGGTCGGTGGCGACCACGGCGGTCGCCTTCCCCTTGAGGGCCTTGATCGCCTGGGTCACGCCGAGCACCGTCGGCAGCGAAAGGTCGGCGGCGACGCATTCGTCGCGGACCTTGCGGTACGCCGCCTCGTAAGCTTTCCGCTCGGCGTCGAGCTTGCCGTCCCGGAGGACGATGGGCCATTCCTGGACGTCGAGCCTCGCCAGCGCGATCACCCCGCGGCTGAGGCTTTCCGATCCCTTGGCCCCCGGCTTGGGCGCGAACCGGAAGACGATCCCCCGGATCGACAGCCCCTCGGGCAGCGCCACCTTGGAGCCCCGCCATTCCGAGTCGGTGAACCTCGGGTCCGACAGGTCGAGCAGCAGGGCGTTCAGGGCGTCCCCCCGGATCACGTCATCCGCGTCGGGCTGGCTGCGCAGGCGGATGGCCTTCGCCTGGGCCTGGGCCACCTGCGCATCGTAGGCTTGCTTCGACTGATTTTTCTTCCGGGCCTGATAGGCGGTCCACTCCTGTCTCTGCCTCGTGACTTGACGATGTTGCACGGATCGGGTCCAGTGGAGCATCTCCCGGGACGACGCAACTCGGTATCCTCCCTGAGGATCGCATTGACGGGCCTGCAACATGGACGACCTGTCTCGCTTCTGCTGCCTGAATTCCGAATGCCCTGAATATGGCAAGCGAGGGGCTGGCGATCTGACGGTCCCCCACCGTTACGGTCCCGACAAGTCTCGCCGCATGCTCCGCTGTCGCACCTGCAAGGCCCGATCCTCCGAACGCAAGGGCACACCCCTGTTCGATGCCCGGCTCCCGCCCGAGAAGGCCGTGTCGGTCCTGGAGCACGTCGCCGAGGGGTGCGGTGTCCGCCAGACCGGCCGGCTCTGCCGGGTGAATCCCAACACCGTGGCCCGCTACCGCCGGA
>JAABUQ010001663.1_pt1 | contig 46691 bp, 34 predicted proteins | sample 5560001 | NCBI WGS metagenome assembly JAABUQ01 (sample SAMN10711888, study PRJNA513371) | rock metagenome | isolation source: Antarctica rocks | place: Antarctica: Victoria Land, Finger Mt nord | collected 2015-12-18
GCGTCCTGCGCACGCTCTCTCGGACCACGTCGGGCCCCGCCTTGATCGATGCCGTCGTCCAGCTCGCACATCCCGCCGTCCCCATCCCCGGCTGAGTCCCCCTCCGGGGCGCTAATCAGTTACGTTTCATGAGAGGGGTGACTGCATTGGGATTCCCTTGGAATTTGTCATTGATCGTTTCGGTCCAAATGAACGATCCTCCATAACCCTGCACAGTGGTCCCATAGGAGGCCCTTCCACTATAGGGATCCAAGTCGCTCCCCGTATCGTTTTGGAACGCGCCGACCACGAAGACCTCCCAGTTATCCGGAGAGTTCTTGTTCTTGCGCTGCCAATATTTATTGACGACCGCAGGGCGACCGCTGACCGTATTTCCGTCCAAGTTCGCGACGAAGGGGATTTGGCCTTCATCCACGAAGTAACGAGGCGTGATGAATACGGGCTTGAGGGCGTCCGCAAGTTTGCTCGTGTCCGGCGTAGGGACATCCTGCCCGTCCTGGAGGATGTCATCATCCTTCAATCGGAAGCTGCCTTTGCCGGGTGCAGTGTTCCCGTTGTTGGCCACGGTCAAGGTGACGCCCGCCCCGGCCGAGTTGCCCAGGACCTTGAACGTGGCCCCGCCAACCGTGAGTTCGCCCGGGTTGAATCGGTTAACTTCGCTCGAGTCGAGTTTCAAGTTGGTGGTGACCATGCTGTTCGCCGCATTGCTGGGGTCGGGCACGACGTTGGTGATCATGCCCTCGAGGGTGTTCCCGGTCACCGGGCCCATCGAGGCCACTTCAACATTCAGGTTGCGCCAGGCGGTCAGCATCTGCGTGTCGACCATCTCGGCGTCGGCCCCGGGTACGACTTGATCGTGATTGTTGGCGTCTGCGACGCGTGCGTAGAAGCCATCATCCTGGATGGCGTAGATCCCGTCGAGTTGACTCGGGTTGGTCGTCGCCACCACCCGCCAATTGTCACCGGGTTGCGTCGAGACGTAGAACTCCACCGTGGCGAAGCCATCGGCGTCCGTGACGACCGTGGCGACGCCATTTTCGACCGTCACCGAGCCCGTGCTCGCGAAACCCCAGTTGCTCGAGCGGTTGTCCGCCGTGAGAGACTCGTTGTCGATGATCCCGGACGGGTCGTTATCACTGTTCGCGGTGGGATCGTCCACATCAACACCTCGGAACGAGATGGGAACCCCGCTCTTGGCTTCCGAGAGTTTTGCCCGGACGTCGACGAGCCGATAGTTGAGACCGGACTCGTTCATCGGATCGTCCGCCGGATTATCGGGATAAATCCTGAGTCCCCCGCCCGGGTTGGGATTGCGATCGAGCGGGCTATAGACGGGAATCCAGTCGACCCAGGAAATGACGGGAGGGGGTGGGGGAGGTGGAGGAGGCGGGGGGTTCGACGAAGAGTCCGACCCACTGCCGCTACCGGAGTCGCTCCCGCTTCCACTCCCCGAGCCCGACCCGCTGCCCGATCCGCTCTCGGAACCGCTTCCACTCCCCGAACCCGAGCCGCTCCCGCTGCCCGACCCGCTCCCGCTGTCAGAGCCCGAGCCCGACCCGCTGCCGGAACCCGAACCTGAGCCCGATCCGCTGTCGGAGCCCGACCCGCTTCCACTGTCCGAGGCAGAGCCGCTGCCCGAGCCGCTGCCGCTGCCCGACCCTGAACCCGATCCTGACCCGCTACCGCTGTCGGAGCCCGACCCGCTGCCGGAGCCCGAACCGGAGCCCGATCCGCTGCCGGAGCCCGATCCGCTCCCGCTGCCCGATCCGCTCCCGCTGCCCGATCCGCTCCCACTACCCGATCCGCTCCCACTGCCCGAACCCGATCCGCTCCCGCTGCCCGAGCTGGACCCGCTCCCGCTGAAAGAGCCGCTCTCCACGGGAGTGATGAGTCGGGAACCGGCCAAGGACAAGGTCGCGGGCCGGATGTGGAGGCCGGCGGAATCGGGGTTCGGATGCGAGTGGGCGGGGAGGGTGGTCGGCAGGGAGTGACCTGGCCGGGCCGGGGAACTCGCCGGGAGCGGGAGATTCGCGGGAGTGTCGGAGGTGGGGAGGACGACGTTCGGCGCCCCGACTTGCGGGCCGCTCGGTGCCATGCCGACCGCCCCGGGAGCGGCGGGAGACGGGTTTGCGGCCTGCGCCGGGCCCGCGCCATGTGACGGCGTTGCCGCCGCCGACGCACCCCCCTGGGTCGATCCGTTCGATGGGCTGGCGATCGGGACCGAGGGACCTTCGACGACCGAATCCCCGACATTCATCGGAGCGAGGACTTCGATCCGTGTCCTCGGGGCGTTCGTCACCGCCGGGACCGCACGCGGCGGGGTGGCGGCACCGGCGGCCCGGATCGCGAGGACGTTACCGCCGGCGACCGATGTCCGGTCGGTCGGCGTCGGGGGACGACGAGCCGTCGAAGCGAAGCCGCTACCCTCGGTCGGGCCCTCGACCTCAGGGAACACACCCGAGAGCCCGGCGGATACGAAGATCGGCAGCGTCACCCCATTGATCGGCAACGCCGAGGCCGCCGAGCGGGCTTACAGGCGGTCCGTCGCGGCCGTGAACCGACGCTTTCTGCGGGGGCGCTCGCTCATCGATGCCTCGACATACTGATGGCAAGGGTTTCCAGGCCGGGATCATGGGCAGAGCGACGCCATGACTGCAAGCAAATTGTTCCCGACCGATCGCGGCTTCCAGAGGAGGGCCATTGTGCGGCCGGACTTGCGGTTTTCGCCGGGGTATCCGATGATCGGATCGGGCGATTGGGGACGGGGCGACGCGGGGCGGGGGCCTGGCGGATGCGGTGGAACGATCGGGTCTATGGCGAGGTGGAGATCGACGATCCCGCGCTGCTGGCCCTGATCGCCCGGCCGACCTTTCAGCGGCTCCGCGGGATCAGGCAGGCCGGCCCGTCGGCCATCGCCTACCCGTTCAAGGACGTCACCCGGTTCGAGCACAGCCTGGGGGTGTATATCCTGCTCGGCCGCCTGGGCGCGGGGCCGACGGAGCGGCTCGCCGGGCTCCTGCACGACATCTCGCACACGGCCTTCTCGCACGCGGTCGACTTCCTCGTCACCTCCGACGAGCAGGACCACCATGAAGGGCTCAAGCCGGAGTTCCTCCGCCGCCCCGACATGGTCGCCGCCCTCAGGGCGCTCGGGCATCGGCCCGAGGACTTCTTCGACGACTCGGTCTTCCCGCTCCTGGAGCGCCCCCTGCCCTCCTTGTGCGCCGACCGGCTCGACTACTTCTTCCGCGACAGCCTGGCCTGCGGCGTGACGACCCCCGAGGTCGTCGCCCGGCTGCTCGGCGGCCTGGTGGTCGTCGGCGACACGATCGCCTTCGCCGACGCCGGCCTGGCGCGGCTGGCGGTCGGCCGGTTCGCCGAGATGAACCGCGACTGGTGGGCGAGCGACGCCGAGGCGTTCATCTACAACGAGTTCGCCGACGCCCTCCGCGAGGCCTCCGACCTCGGCGCGCTGACCCGGTCCGACCTCCTCGCCGACGACGCCCACGTCCTGGCCTGCCTCCGCTCGGCCCGGAGCCCCTCGATCGACGAGCGTCTCCGCCGGATCGCCGCCTACGGCCCCGGCCACCTCGAAGGCTTCCGCGCCCGGGTCGCCCCCAAGGTCCGCTGGCTCGACCCCCCGATCCTCGTCGACGGCCGGTGCGTCCCTATCGGCGAGGCGGACGCGGGAGCGTGAGGCCCCCGGGCGCCGTGTCCCCGGAGGATCCGCGCGAACCTACGGCCCGCGGCCGCGATGACGGAGCATGGAGACCGATAGCCCCCGGCACGCGGCCGGAGGGGGGACGCGACGGCCCGAGCGCACCGAGCGAGTTTCGACGCCGTCGGCTTGATTTCTCGGATCCGATCCCCGATAATCCACTTCCCGGCCGGGCCTGTCGGGGAATGCCCTCCTAGCTCAATTGGCAGAGCAGCTGACTCTTAATCAGCGGGTTGTAGGTTCGAGTCCTACGGGGGGCACTGCCGCCAGTTCCCGACTCATCCCGACCGGATGGGTCCAACTCCGGCGCACCCGGCGCGTGACGACAACCCTCGGCGACGGGGGTTGTTTGCATCGGCCCCGCCGGCGTGCGGCAGGTCCGACCCGACCCGTCCCAAGGTTCGGCCGATGTGAGGGAAGCCCGGCGCCGACAGGATTGAGGATCGGTTCGATTCTCGTTGCGATCAGGGCTTCGGCTCCGTCGGACCGGCCGGTTATACCGTCCGGGGCCACCCTCGGCTCCCCCATCGCGGGTCCATCGCCCGCCGCCCGGTGGGCTCGCCGCCGGGTCGGGCGGCAATGGCCCTGGACCTTGCACGCCCGGCGCTCTTTCGAAGCGCGATCCGGGCCGAGCACCTTCTCGTCGCGCACGGTCGATGACCGGGCGAATCTTCGACCATCGTGCCGGAGTCGGTCCCCGATCGACGACCCTTTTCCCCGCCGATCGATTGGCCCTTCCTGCGGCAGACATCGCTGCGATACTTCACCTGATCCCGGACGCGCCCCCACTTCTCCCGCCGGGTGAAGGGTCGTCCGCACGGCGCGCGGTTCTTAGGCGGGAGGGCCTGCTTTCGATGAGCCAAGGGCGGGGCACCTCCGTCGGCCAGGACTCGTCGATCGATCGACCCTCGCTCGAGTCGGTTGAACGGGAAACCTAGCTCAGGCCGCTCGCTCCGCGGGGTCGAGCGGCAGGCGGGACGCGGACATCTCGTCCAGGTCCCCCGGCGAGAGATGTATTCTCCCGGCCGCCGCCGGGGTAGGCTGGCCTTCGTGGATGGCCCGGGCAGAGCCCGACGGACTCGCTCCGAGCACGGCGGCGCATCGCGGGCCGCCAACGGCTCCCGGATGATCGGGCGCCGGCCGGCCGGGCATCACGACCGATCCCCCGCGCAGCCGACCGAGCAGAAGGGATGCCGATCATGAGACGGACGGTACTCTGGCTGGCCTGCCTGGGCTCGTCCTGGCCGGTCGACCCGGCACGCGGGGCGGAGGGGCCGCTCAGGGCGGGGGTGTTCGCCGTCGATGCCTCGCCGCCGGTGGGGAGCCCGCTGGCGTATGACCCGACGAAGGGGGTCGAGCATCCGCTGAGCTGCCGGGGGGTGGTGCTGACCGGCGACGGCGGCCCCGTGGTCGTCTGCGCGGTGGATTGGATCGGGATCGGCAACGACGGCCAGGCCGAGTTCCGCGAGGCCCTGGCCAGGGCGGCCGGGACGACGCCAGATCGGGTCGCCGTCCACGCCCTCCATCCGCACGACGCCCCGGCCTGCGACTTCTCCGTCGATCGGCTGCTCGCGCGTCACGGGATCAACCGCGAGGTCTTCGACGCCGCGTACGAACGCGGCGTGATCGCCCGCGCCGCCGAGGCCGTCGCGATCGCCGTCCAGGGCGCCAGGCCGGTCACTCACGTCGGCATCTCGCAGGCGACGGTGGAGAAGGTGGCATCGAACCGGCGGATCCTCGGGCTCGACGGGAAGGTGAAGTTCGTCCGGTACTCCGCGTGCGCCGACCCGGAGGTCCGCGACATGCCCGTCGGCACGATCGACCCGAACCTGAAGATGGTGACCCTCTGGGACGATGTCACCCCGCTCGTCGCCCTGACCTACTACGCCACCCATCCGCAGAGTTATTACCGGACCGGCCTCGCCAACCCCGACTTCCCCGGGATCGCCCGCGACCGGCGGCAGTCGGCGACCGGCGTCCCCCACGTCCACTTCGACGGCGCGGGCGGGAACATCGCCGCGGGGAAGTGGAACGACGGGTCCGAGGCCAACCGCCAGGTCCTGGCCGACCGGGTCGCCGACGCGATGGCCCGGGCCTGGGGCTCGGTCCGCAAGGTCCCGATCAAGCCGGGGGATCTCGGCTGGACTTCCGAGGCGGTCGCGTTGCCCGCGGCCGACCACCTTGTCGAGGCCACCCTCGTCGCCACCCTGGAGGACCGCGGGGCCAAGGTCGCCGCGCGGGCCAAGGCGGCCAACGACCTCGTCTGGCTCCGTCGCTGCCGCGCCGGCGGGAAGGTCGACGTCTCCTGCCTCCGGCTCGGGCCGGTCCGCCTCCTCCACCTGCCCGGCGAACTCTTCGTCGAGTATCAGCTCGCGGCCCAGGCCCGCCGGCCGGACGCCTTCGTGGCCGTCGCCGCCTACGGCGACTACGCCCCCGGCTACATCGGCACCGAGGTCGCCTACGCGCAGGGCGGCTACGAGACGCAGCCCCGGTCGTCGCTCGTGTCGCCTCGCGTCGAGCGGGTCCTGACCGACACGATCCATCGGCTCCTCGGGGATTAGAACTCCGCCACCGCCCCGCCCGCGACATCCAGGACCCGTCCGAATATGATCCACCGCCGCATTTTCTGGTCGATCGCCCGGATCTCGGCGGTCGCCGTCGCGTCGTTATCCGCACCGGGTCCAGCAAAGGCCGACGATCTCTCCGCGGAGTTGCCGAGGATCCGGCCGCTCGACCCCGAGGCCGCGCTGAGGTCGTTCCGGCTCCACGAAGGATTCCGACTCGAACCGGCGGCGACCGAGCCCCTCGTCACCGACCCGGTCGCCGCCTGCTACGACGCCGACGGCAGGCTCTACGTCGTCGAGATGCGCGGCTACCCTTACCCCGAACGCTCGCCAACCGGCTACGTCCGCCGTCTCGAGGACACCGACGGCGACGGCCGGTTCGATCGCTCCACGATCTTCGCCCCCGGGCTCTCGTGGCCGACCGGCGTGGTCCCGTACGACGGCGGCGTGTTCGTCGCCGTCGCGCCCGAGATCATCTATGCGAAGGATACCGACGGCGACGGCGTGGCCGACGTCCGCACGGTGATGTTCCGCGGGTTCGACACCCAGAATGTCCAGGGCCTGTTCAACGGACTCCTCTGGGGCCCGGACGGCTGGATCTACGGCGTCTCGGGCACCAACGGCGGCACCATCCGCAACCTCGCGCGACCGGGCGCGAAGCCCGTCTCGGTCCGAGGGCGCGACTTCCGGTTCAAGCCCGACGGCTCCGCCTTCGAGGCCGTCTCGGGCGGCGGCCAGTTCGGCCACAGCTTCGACGACTGGGGCCACCGGTTCACCTGCATGAACAGCAACCACATCCGCCAGATCGTCCTGCCCTCGCGGTACCCGGAGCGGAATCCCGCCCTGCTGGACGCGAAGGCCGTCGAGGACATCGCCGAGGAAGGGGGCGCGGGGCCGGTCTTCCGGATCAGCGGGGCGGAGCCCTGGCGAGTCGTCAGGACCCGCCAGCGTGCCGCCGATCCGGTCATGGCCAGTAAGCTCCCGCCCAACGAGCTGGTGCCCACCGGGTTCTTCACCTCGGCCACCGGGGTGACGATCTACCGGGGCGACGCCTTTGCCGCCGAATATCGCGGCAATGCCTTCATCGGCGACGTCGGCGGCAACCTGGTCCATCGCAAGGCGCTCGCCAGGCAGGGGGCTCGGTATCACGCCCGGCGGGCCGACCCGGGGGTCGAGTTCCTGGCCTCGACCGACAACTGGTTCCGGCCCGTGAACTTTGTCAACACGCCGGACGGGACGCTCCTGATCCTCGACATGTACCGCGAGACGATCGAGCACCCGGCCTCGATCCCCGAGCCGATCAAGAAGCACCTCGACCTGACGAGCGGCCGGGACCTCGGCCGGCTCTACAACCTCGTCCCCGCGACCGGCTATCGCCGCCGCAAGCCCGCGCTGAGCCTCGCCCGCAACGAGACGCTCGTCGCGACCCTCGCCGACCCGTCCGCCTGGTGGCGTGAGGCCGCACAGCGACTCCTGATCGAACGGAACGCCACCGACGCCGTGCCGGCCCTGAAGGCACTCGCCCGCGAGCGTCCGACCGCCCTCGGTCGGGTCCATGCCCTCTGGACGCTCGACGTGCTCGGGGGTCTCGCAGAGGACGACCTCCGGCTCGCCTTCAACGACCCCGACCCCGGTGTCCGCGAGCAGGCCGCGAAGCTCTCCGAGGGACATCTCGGTGCCGGTTCGCCGTCGATCGGCATGCTTGTCGCGCTGGCCGGAGACGCCGACCCGATGGTCCGCTTCCAGGCCGCGCTCGCGCTCGGCGACCTCCCGGCGACCGATCCCAGGGCGATCGAGGCCCTGGCCGCGATTGCGCTCCGCGACGGCGGCGACCGATGGACCCGCACGGCCGTGCTCAGCTCCATCCCCGGGCGAGCCCCCGATCTGATCGTTCGCCTCCTCGATCACGCGCCCGACTTCTTCGGCCGTCCCGAGGGCCGGGCCTGGCTCGACGAGCTGACCGTCATGGTGGGCATGGAGAACGAGCCGGGCGCGGTCCGGTCCGTCCTCGCCCGATTCGTCGGGGGCCGCTCCGGCCCGGCGACCCTGCAACGGGTGGTGTCCGGCCTGGGGACGGGCCTCAGACGTGCCGGCGCGTCACCCGCCACGATCTTCGGCGACGGACTCGGTGCGGAACTGGCACCCCTCTTCGCCGCGGCGGCCCGGACCGCCGCGACGGACGGGCCGTTGGCGACCCGGCTCGATGCCATCCGACTCCTCGGCCTGGGACCGGCCGACAAGGCCCTCGCGGCCCTCGCGGGCCGCCTCGACCCTCGCGAGCCGATCGAGGTCCAGCTCGCCGCGTTGCAGACGTTGAACGCCATCCCCGACCCGAGCGTCGGGCCGACGATCGTCGGCCACTGGAAGGGCCTGAGCCCGGCCGTCCGGAGGGAGGCGATCGAGGCCCTCTTCGCGCGACCGGACCGGCTTGCCGCCCTGCTCGATGGCCTGCAATCCCGGACGCTGATCGCGACGGATCTCGACCCGGCCCGCCGCAAGGGGCTCCTCGGCCACCCGTCCGCGACGATCCGCGGCCGCGCCGCGACGCTGATCGGGGGGAACGAACGCCCGGATCGGGACGCATTGATCGCCAGGTTCCGACCGGCGCTGGCCCTGGAAGGCGAGCGGGCGAGAGGCAGGGCCGTGTTCGTGAAGGCCTGTGCGACGTGCCACCGGGCCGAGGGGGACGGGACGGAGGTCGGGCCCAACCTCGCGACCGTGACCGGCCGGACGCCGGAAGACCTGCTCGTGCACGTCCTCGACCCTAACCGGGAGGTCGCGCCCAACTATCTCGGCTACACGCTGGAGACGGTCGACGGCCTGGTGCTCAGCGGCCTGATCGCCGAGGAATCGGCCAACGCCTTGACGCTCCGACGGGCCGGAGGGGCGACCGACGTCGTCCCGCGGACGCGGATCGCGAACGTCACATCGACCGGCCTTTCCCTGATGCCCGAGGGGCTGGAGATGGGCCTCGGTCCGCAAGACCTGGCCGACCTGATCGCCTATATCCGGGGCATCGGGGCGGGCGGCCCGTCGGCGACGGTCCGTTGATCCGTCTCGGGTCGGGGAGAAGGCCCGTTCTCTCTCTCTCCGGATCGGCGACTGAGGCCGCTCACGGCCCCTGGACGCCGGGTCTGATCGCCGAGCGACCGCCGCTCCCGAGGAGGAGTCGGTCGCCTGCCGTCGTCGGCGGCTCCATCGGTCTCGATGGCCCGACGTCAGAGGGCGGTCGGCTCCGCGAAGCCGAACATCAGGTTGAAGTTCTGGACCGCGACGCCGGCCGCTCCCTTGAGCAGGTTGTCCAGGCACGAGATCACCACAACCTTGCCGCGGACGACCCGGACCGTGATGTCGCAGTAGTTCGTGTGCGACGAGTCCTTGGTCGACGGGAGGTGGTTCACGACCCGGACGAAGGGGCTCTCGCGGTAGAACGACCGATAGAGGTCCATCAGGTCGTGCTCGACGGCGACCCCCTTGGGGTTCGCGTAGATCGTCGCGTGGATGCCCCGGTCCATCGGGACCAGGTGGGGGGTGAAGATCACCTCGACCGGGTCGTCGGCCGAGGAGCCGCCGACCTCGGTGAGGATCTGGTCGATCTCGGGCGTGTGGCGATGCCGGCCGACGCTGTAGGCGGTGAAGCCCTCGTTGCACTCGGGGAAGTGGAGGGTCGGCTTCGGGGACCGGCCGGCGCCGGTGACCCCGCTCTTGGCGTCGACGATGATCCCCCTCCGCTCGACCCGGTCGTGCATCACGAGCGGGGCCAGGCCGAGGATGCTCGCCGACGTGTAGCAGCCCGGGTTGGCGATCAGGCCGGCCTCGCGGATCGCCGGCCGATACAACTCCGGCAGGCCGTAGACGGCCTCGTGGAGCCCGACGGGGTCGGTATGCGCGTGCTCGTACCAGTCGGCATAGACGCCCGCGTCCTTGAGACGATAGTCGGCGCTCAGGTCGATCACCCGGACGCCCCGCTCCCGGAGGGCCGGCGTGACCGCGAAGCTGGCCGTGTGCGGGAGCCCGAGGAAGGCGACCTGGGCCGACTTCGCCAGGCGATCGGCGTCGAACGGCTCGCAGGTCAGGCCGACCCGGCCGACCAAGCTCGGGTGGAGCGCATCGACCCGGGTCCCCTCGTCCTGCCTCGACGTGGCCGTCGTCACCCGGGCTCCCGGGTGGCCGCTCATAATCCGGAAGAGTTCCCGCGCGGCGTAGCCCGACGCCCCGACGATCGCCACGTCAACCATGTCCCGCCCCCTCCGCTCGACCATCACCCGCGCCTCGCTTCGCCTTCCAGTACAACAGAGCCCAGCCCACCCAGGCCAGCCCCGACGCCGCCAGGCACGCCCGGTCGACGGTCGTGTCGTAGGACAGGCGGACCGTCCACGACCCCGGCCCCGGCACCTCGATCCCCTGCCAGCCGTCGAAGACCCGGGCGATCGGGACGGGGCGGCCGGAGAGCGTGGCCCGCCACCGGGGATAGTCCAGCTGCGAGACGACCACGACCCCGGGCCCGGGCGCGTCGACCTCGATCGTCGACTCCTCGGGCCTGGGCGAGTCGCGAGTCAGCGGCAGGGCGGCCGCGAGTGCCTCGAGCACGGCCCGGGGACCGCCACCCCGGGAACCGAGGTCGCCCAGGCCCGCCGACACGAACCAGGCGCGGGCGGGTTCGGCCCCGGGCCGGCGGATCAGGAAGGATGACGGGGCGCGGTCGCCGAGCGTGCGGACCCAGTCGGCCCCGTAGAGCCAGCCGAGCAGGGCGGGGTCGGCGACGACGGCGGCCGGCTCCCAGCCCGGGAGCGAGGCCGCCCCGACCGCGGGATCGACGCGGATGCCCGCCCCGGTCGCCCGCAGCGCCTCGGCGATCTCGGACGCACCCCAGGTCGCCTCGGCCAGCCGGGTCAGGGCGGGCAAGGCCGGGAGGTCGAGCGTCCGGTAGGCCGACAGCGGGGCCGCTCCGACGATCATCGGCAGGTTCCGCGCGGGGTCGACCGACCTCGTGCCGCGCGGCAGGCCGGCGAGGTGCCCGAGGACGGTGCTCTGCCCGGAGAGGGGCCGGATCGGGCCGAGGTCGAACGACCGCTGCCGGCTCCAGTAGCCGGCCTCGACGAGCGTGATCGCGACCAGGGCCGCGGCCAATCCCCTCGGACTTCGCTCCGGCAGGAACGAAGCTGCCAGCAGGAATGCGACGAAGACGCAGGTCGGTCCGAGTTCGCGGAGATAGATCCGGCCCCGGCTCCGCGTCAAGGTCCGGGCGGCCGGGCCGGTGCTCGGCAGCCCCTGGCGCGCGAGAGCGATCGGCACGCGGGGATCGTCGAGCGGAGCCCTCGCGGCGGCGAGCCTGGCGGAGAGGGTCGGCTCACCCTTCCACGGCAGGAGACCGAAGGCCGAGTCGAGCGCGGCCGCGGCCCCCGGCCAGGCCGGCCGGCCGGCCGTCGCCTCGGTGGCGGCGAGGGCCAGCTCGAAGAACCCGACCACGAGGGCGGGCCCGGCCGCCGCGATGAGGAGGAACCGTCGCAGGCAAGGCCCGGGTCGCGGGACGTCGATCCCGCCCAGGAGGTCGAGGCCTCGGCCCGCGAGGATCGCCAGCGCCAGCATCGCCGCACTTCCCCACCGCGCGGGGGCCCGGAAGAACGAGAAGCCGGGCAGGTCGCAGAGGGCCGAGAATCCGGGCGCATACGGGCCGAGGCTCAGATAAGTCGCCGCCAGGGCGACGATCGCCAGGCCGCGGATCGCCGGCTCCCGTCGTCGCCCGAGCCGGAGCGCCGTCCAGGCGAGGAAGAGGGGGACGAGGCCGATGGTCGCCAGGTGCTCCTCGGGCATCGCGTGGAAGGCGTCCCAGGCGATCGGCCTCCAGAGCGGCGACTCGTGAAACAGCCCCGGGGCGACGTAGCTGACCAGGTGGGTCGGCGGCGTCGCGAACGCCGAGAGATACTCGACGCTCCGCTGCGACCGCGCGAGCGTCGCCAGCTCGGCCGTCGGCGCGAGCTGGGCCAGCCCCATCGGCACCACGGCCGCCATCGACGCGGCCATCCCGATCGCTCGTCCCCTCCGGGTTGTCCCGGCCACCCGATCACCCGAGAGTCCCATCGCCCCGACGATCAGGGTCGTCACTTCGGTGATGAACGCGAGCTGGAAGTGACCCGGCAGGATCTGGAGCGTCAGCACGGCCGCGAGCAGGAGCGGGGCGCGGCGGCCGGATTCTCCGCGGGCCGACGACCAGGCCAGGCCCCAGGCCCAGGGCATCCAGCTCGCCGTGGTCGCCCCCCACTGGTGAGGCCGATGCACGAGGAAGAAGCCGCAGGTCGCCCACGCAAACCCGGCCAGCCATGCCCCCAAGTTCCCGGCGCCGAAGCGACGTGCGGCCCAGGCCGCACCGAGCCCGGCCCAGATCGTGTGGAGGACCAGGCTGGCCGCCGTGCCCGCCTCGACGGGCAGGAGCCCGAACAGGATCAGGTGGGGCGGGTAATAGACGCCCATCTGGCTCTCGGCCAGGCCGGGAAACCCGTACCCCCAGAGGTCATTCCAGGACGGAATCCGTCCCGCCCGGATCGCCGAGGCCAGCTCGGCCATCAGCCCGATCGAGAACTGGGTGGCATCGCCCCCGACCGGCATCCGGCCCCCCAACCCGATCGGCCAGAGCCAGCCGAGCGCGGCAACCGTCAGGAACATAGCGACCCACGGACGAGGGCAGGCTCTCGACCCGCTTGGGACCAGAGTGTCGCTGCCGGGCGCCCGCTTCGTGTCGATCTGGGGTTGGATGAGCACCGTCCAGCTTGAGGAAATCATGACAAACTCGGCCGCAATCGCTCGTAACGAATGCCTCCGAGGTCGAAGCCGAGCGAGAGGCCGGGCGATGTTACTTCCAGACAGTCATGCCGTTACGATGACAAGCAGGTGTGAATTCGGAGTTTGGCACCCGATCTGCTTGCTTCCGAGGCGTCCCGTAACTCGCCAGGATGGCGGGTTTCTCGACTCAGGGAGGGTCCTCGATGCTTGTGTTGAGCCGGAAATACGGTCAGCAGTTCCGGGTCGGCGATGACATCCTGATCACGGTGGTCAAGATCGATCGCAACTCGGTCCGGGTCGGGATCCAGGCCCCGTCGGACGTCGCGATCTGTCGGACCGAACTGGTCGAGGTCGAGCGGCGTCCTTGCGTCAAAGCGTGAGCGGACGACCCACCCCGGGGCGGATGATCTCCGTCGACCCGCACCCGTTAAATCTAGATGGCTCGTCGGTTTCGCGATAGACCAGCGCGGAGCTTTTCGCCGCCAGCCCGGAGTCGACGGTCGCGAGGTCCGCACGATGTTCCACGCCGAAGGCTTCACCGTCGCGACCCGGGGGCGGGGCATTCACGAGATCACCGAGGAGGTCGGGCGGATCGTCCAGGCCTCCGGCGTGGAGAGGGGCCTCTGCACGGTCTTTCTCCATCACACGAGCGCCTCGCTGATGCTCTGCGAGGACGCCGATCCGGGCGTTCGCGTGGACCTGGAGCGGTTCTTCGCCCGCCTCGTGCCCGACGGCGACCCGCTCTTCGGCCACACGGCCGAGGGGCCCGACGACATGCCCGCCCACGTCCGCACGATCCTCACGCAGAATTCGCTGACGATCCCGGTCGACGCCGGCCGGTGCGACCTCGGGACCTGGCAGGGCATCTTCCTCTGGGAACATCGGACCTCGCCGCACCGCAGGCGGGTCACGGTCTCGGTCTTCGGCGAACCTTGAACCGCGGATTCGAGCGTCGCCAGCCCTGTCGCGCGACGCCGGAGGCCGGGCGAATCGGCCTGGATCGCCCCGCCACCAGCTTCCGGGTCGGGCCCATCGAATCATCCCGACCCGGACCAGAAACCCCATCCCGCGTGCCGGCTGGTCTGCCGCGGTCGAGTCGGCCCAACCGCCCGGCACGAAAATCTTAATGGCGCGTGGGCCGGGACTTGTGTCCCGAGCGGGTTGCCGAAGGGGACACTTTCATCGCGTCGGCACCTGTCCTGCATTGGATCCGCTTCGACTCGGCGAAGATCGAGGACGGAAGGACAAAGACTCTCTCCGCCCGACGGGACTTCGATCTCCGAGCCGGGGAGGGACACGATCATGCGGCGCGCAATCCGGAAGGCAGCCCTGGCGGGCTTGGTTGCCATCGTCGGCCTGGCGGGACTCGGCACCAGCACCGCCGACGCCCAGGGCTACGGCTACGGGGCTTACAACGGCGGGTATGGCGGCGGCAATGGTTACGGCTACGGCGGCGGGTATGGCGGCGGCTACGGGACCTATCCGCCCACTTCGTTCTACAGCGGGGGATATGGCGGCTACTCGCCCGGCTACGGTCAGGGATACGGCTACTCGTCGTATTATCCTCGCCAGCACCACCACCACCATCGGCATCACCGCGGCTGCGGCCACGGATATTGATCGGCGGCCGGGCGAACGCCTCCCCGCCCCGCGGCCACGACGGGTCGCGGGGCGGGGCCTCGCCGTTTTGTAAGCGTCTCCTCGAGGACGGCCCTGGATGATCCACATCGACGGTCGATCCCTGCCGTTGCAGCCCGCCTTCATCGCCCCGGCCGCGATCGTGCTCGGCGACGTCCGGCTCGGGGCCGACGCGAGCATCTGGTATGGGACCGTCGTCCGCGGCGATTCCGAGCGGATCGAGATCGGCGAGGGGAGCAACGTCCAGGACCTCTCGATGGTCCACGCCGACCCCGGGTTCCCCTGCGTCGTCGGCCGCCGCGTCACCGTCGGCCATCGGGCGATCCTCCACGGCTGTACAGTCGAGGACGATTGCATGATCGGCATGGGCGCGATCCTGCTCAACGGCGTCCGGGTCGGCCCGGGGTCGGTCGTGGGGGCCGGCTCGGTACTGGTCGAGGGCATGCAGGTGCCTCCCGGCTCGCTCGTGCTCGGGGTGCCGGCGCGGGTCGTCCGCCCCGTGGACGACGCGATGCGCGGGCGGGTCGAGCATGCCTGGCGGCACTACGTCGCCCAGTCGCGGCGACATCGGGCCGGCGAGTTCCCGCCCTGCCCTCCGTCGTCAGGCCTCTGACCCCTCGGGGCTCCACCCATGTCTCGACTGATCGACTTCTACCGCGGGACGGGCACCGACACCGAAGGCCGGACGTTGGCCGACATCTGGGCCTATTCCGACGACGAGATGGAAGAGGTCCACGACTTCATCCAGTGGTGCTTCCCCCTCCGCGAGACCAGCCGGTTCAACCCCGACGCCCCCCTCCTCACGGACGCCGACATCGCCGCGTTCCTCGCCGACCCCCGGTTGCGGGAGAACCTACTCCGATCGTTCCGGGAGTTCCTGGCGTTCCTCGGCCTTCATCATGAAGACGGGAAGGTCACGAAGTCGGCCGATTTTGACCGCTTATCCGAGGTCTGGAGAGATCCGAACCACAATTGGTTGCGGATCACCCGGGTCCTCCACTGCACCCGCCTGCTGGGCCTGGGTGCCGAGAGTCGGGCGTTCTTCGACTTCCTGAAGGACCTGCGTGACGGGGGATCGACCGGCATCACGGCGGAGACGCTTCGTTACTGGGAAGGGGCCGTCGAAGGAACCCCGGTGTAATGCGGTGCCTCATCCCGATCTGCCGGTTCCCCTCGGCACGAGGCGGCGGACCTCGTCCGGTGGCCGTCAAAGGATGGCGTGCAGGACGTCGCCCCGGCTGATCGGGTGGGGGCGGCCCAGGGGGTCGAGGTACTCGGTCTGCGGGGCGTAGCCGAGGCAGTGGAAGATCGTCGCCGACAGGTCCTCGGGCCGGACCCGGCCCTCGCGGGGGTACGCCCCGATCTTGTCCGACGAGCCGTACGCCTGGCCGCCACGGACGCCGCCGCCCGACATGGTCACCGAGAAGACCGACCCCCAGTGCCCGCGACCGCCGTTGCCGTCGAGCCGGGGGGTGCGGCCGAACTCGGCCATGCAGACGACCAGCGTCTCGTCCAGCAGGCCGCGCCGGTCGAGGTCCTCCAGCAGCGCCGAGTAGGCCAGGTCGGTCGGCGGCACCAGGACATCCTTGAGTCGGGCGGACTCCTTGGTGTGGCTGTCCCAGCAGGGGTTGTCCGGTGGCTCGTCGGGGCCCCGATACCAGTTCACCTGCACGAGCCGGACCCCCGCCTCGACCAGGCGGCGGGCCAGGAGCACCCCCCGGCCGAGCGGGGTGTCGCCGTAGCGAGCCCGGGTCGCCTCGGGCTCGTCGTCCAGGCGGAAGGCCTGGCGGGCGCGGGACGACCCGAGCAGGTCGAACGCCCGGCGGGTGTGGCCGTCGAGGAGTCGGGCCGCCGGGTCGCGGTCCGTCGCGTCGATCCCGCGGCGGATCTGATCGAGGAGGTCCATCCGCCGCCCCAGGCGGTCGGGGTCGAGGCCGGCGGGCAGGTCGACCTCCTGGATCCGGTAGCCTCCCGGCGTCGATCGGGCATTGAGGAGCCACGGGTCGGTCGACCGGCCCAGGAGCCCGGCGTCCTGCCCGGGCCAGACGCTCCCGTCGGTGTTGAAGATCCGGTGCGGCAGCGTGACCGCGGCGGGCAGCCCTCCCCGCGCGGTGCCGAGCTTGCCGATCAGGGCGCCGAGCACCGGGGCGTCGTTGGGCGGGCCGGGGTTGGCGTTCTCGAAGTTCATCGGCCGGTGGGGCTGGCCGGTGAGCATGTAGTAGCCGCTGGACGAATGGGCGCTGTCGCCCGTCGATACGGCCCTGAGGATGCAGACCTTGTCGGCGACCCGGGCGGTCCGCGGCATCAGCTCGGAGATCGAGAGGCCGGGGACGGCCGTCGCGATCGGTCCGAAGTCGCCCCGGACCTGCGCGGGAGCGTCGGGCTTGGGGTCCCACGTCGAATGCTGGGGCGGTCCGCCCATGAGGAACAGCAGGATGCAGGACTTCGCCCGCCCGAAGGACGATCCTCCCGCGGCCCCGAGGGGGGAGCCCTCCGCCCGCGCGAGGTCGGCGAGGTTCAGCCCCGCGCCGAGGACGCCGAGCCCCCCGATCCGGAGGACCTCGCGACGGTCCCAGCCATCACAGAGGCGGGCGCCGGGGCCGAGCAGTCGCAGCATGGACGCCTCGTTGCGCTCGTGGAGTCGGGCTCCCGATAACACTTGTTGAACGCCGCCCACTCTAGCCATGAGCCGTCGACGCCACAAGGGTTCAAGCGATCCTCGTCGGGCAAGGTCGACGTCCCCCGCGGGGCTGGACCGGGGAGGCGATCACGACGTCCCCAGGGCAGCGGGCCGATCCCGGATCGGGCGAACCCCCTCGGCCCTCGTCCCGTCTGCTATCCTGGTCACCTGGTCCCGGGGAATCGTCCCGGAGGCCCGGATTCCATCGGATGCCGAGCCACGATCATGTATGTCCCGGCCGCCTTCTCCGAGACCGACCCGGGCGCGATCCGCGAGTTCATGCGGCGGCACAGCTTCGCCCTCCTGACCTCGCACGGGGCGGGCACCCTGACCGCCAGCCACCTCCCCTTGTTGATCGACTCGGACGCCGGGTCGCACGGCCACCTGCTCGGGCACATGGCCCGGGCCAACCCGCAGTGGCGGGACGTCGAGGGCGAGGTCATGGCCGTCTTCTCGGGGCCGCACGCCTACGTCTCGCCGTCCTGGTACGAGGAGGCGGGCACCGTGCCGACCTGGAACTACGTCGCCGTCCACGCCTACGGCACGTTTCAGGTCGTCGAGGATCGGGAAAGCTTGATGGACATCCTGCGGCGATCGGTCTCGGCCTACGAGACTCCCGGGCCCGAGCCCTGGCCCTTCGACGAGTCGGAACCGCACGTCGCGACGATGCTCAAGGCGATCGTCGGCTTCCGGATCGAGATCACCCGGCTCGAGGGGAAGTGGAAGCTCTCGCAGAACCAATCCGTCGAGCGGCGACAGCGGGTGGCCAGGGCGCTGGGAAGCCGGCCCGATGCGAACTCTCGAGAAATCGCCAGGCTGATGTCCGAGGGACTCTGACCGGACGTGGATCACCGCGGCTCGTTGATGACCCCGTCGGTTCTCGGGACCACGCCAGACCCCCGGTCCGGGGCGGCGACGGGATCGCCGGATGGCGTCAGACAGTTCGGCCCGGCATCCATGTCCGTCGTTCGCTCTATCGGTCCGTCGGGCGTCCCGAGGAGCGTTTGTTCCTGATCGTTCCACCGACCGAGCACCGGACAGTTCGCCTCGCCAGGCTTTGGCCTCCGAATCCGACCTAATTGAACCAGAGGGCAAACCCGATGAAATCGCCCCGGCAGATCCGTTGGAAGCGTCCCCAGGTCTCCGTCGAGCTGACCTGCCCCTCCTCCAGGTAGGGAGCGGCGGCCGAGCCCTGGACCCAGAGCACGAAATCGAGCGTGCGGGGCTCGACGAAGACCCGCCGGACGTTGATCCCGCGTCGCGGTGCCTTCCCCCGCCAGAAGGGGGCGAGCTTCTTGCCCGCGAGGATCGACCCGAACTCGTCGAGGAAGCGGGTCCACCCGTCGACCATCTCCGCCGTCACCCGGCCGTTCCGGACGACCGTCCCCTGCTTCGGGTTGGGGATCCATTCTCGGTCGTCGTCCGTCTCGGCGAGGATGAACTTCCACGAGGACCGGCTCAGGGCGACCATCGCCTCCATGTGGCCGAGGGCGGACTTCAGCCGCTCGGGCTCCGCGACGGGCAGGCGGACGAGGTGGACCATCGCCACGATGTCCAGGATCGAATCGACGTCGAAGCCCATCGTCGGGCCCTTCGGCTCGACCAGGAACGCTTCGGGAGGCTTCGCACCCTCGAACATCAGGTAGCCCGTGCGGGCGAAGAGGTCCGCGAAGTCGTGGGCGAGCAAGGTCTCCGTCAGGGCGGAGAGGACGTGGCAGTAGCCCCGGAGCCAGTCGACGTCTCCCCGATCGAAGGCGATGACGAAGGTCCTCGCCGACTCCGCGTTGACGGTCGCGTTCCGGTTGAACTTGCCGTAGACCTTCCAGAGCGTCTCGTCCTCGCCCGCCGTGCCGTCGCCGTCGAAATCCATCCGGATCAGCCCGAAGTGGAGCGGGAGCTTGACGTCGGGAGACTTGATCTTCGCCAGGGTCGACTCGACCTTGCCGAGGTCGTCGATCCAGGCCTGGAGCACCTCGCGTGCGGTCTTATAGTCGAGCGGTTGGGGCCTGGGGTTCTGCGGGATCGGCAGGTTTGAGAACGTGATGAACCGGGTCGGATCGGTCCGGCAGCCGTGCCGATGGAACGCCTGCATCCGCCCCTCGACCGCGCGGAGGAACCGGACCACACCCAGGGCGAACCGGGCGTCGTCGTCGTCTGGCCTGGCCTTGAGCATCTCCTCGACGGCCCGCTCGGCGTCGGCGAGCTTGCCCCGGCGCAACGGGTCCTCGAGCAAGGACCAATCCCTCTGAGTCGGGGAGGGAGGTGAGGCCTCGTCTGGTGCCGGCGCGAGCATCGCGGCGAACACGGCGCAGATCGGCAGGAGTTTAACCATGGGGGGATGCACCTCGTTCGGATCACGGATCGAAGTCCGGGTGGAAATCCACCATCTTACCCGTTCCTAACGTCATCGCACTGAGGGATCTCAAACTCTGCCCGGATGGACCGGAATCCTCATCGCTTCGGGCACCCCAGGGCCAAGGCCGTGACCGCCCACGAGGATGCCGCCATCGAGATGAACTGGTCCTTGCCGTGGGGGAATCCGCTCTCGAAGTAGGGCTGGAATGGCTCGCTCCGCGAACGGACGAACCACGACCCGTCCGCTCGCTGGTCGGCGATGAGGAAGCGCAGGCCGCCCCGGTACGCCGGGCTGTCCGTCGCCAGCCGGCCTGCCAGGTGGAGGGCGACCAGCGCCGAGCCCGTCGCGTAGGCGTCGGAGGCCCCGCCGTCGAGTTGCGACCAGCCCCCGTCCCCGCGACGGGTCGCGAGCAAGTCGTCGGCCGCCTTGCCGATCGACTCTCCGGGGGCGGACGCAGCGCGCAGGGCCAGGAGGCGGAAGGCCCGGTCTTCCGTGTCCTTCGGCCTGGTCGCTTCCAGCCACCGCCGTGCCTTGCCGACGCGGACGGCGACCCGATCCTTCTGCCCCTCCTTCGCGTAGGCCGCCAGGGCGCGGAGGGCGAGGTAGGTCGCGGTGAAGTCGCTCGCCTCCGACGGCGGGCGATCCGACGAGGCTCGCCAATGGTCGCGGCTTTCGTCCCGCTTCAACAGGTATTCGACGACGGCGTCGGTGACCTCGTCCGGCTTCCTGCGGCCGACTTCCAGCGTGAGCATCGCATAACCGGCCCTGGTCACGCCCCCTCCCTGCCCGACCCCCTTGCGGTAGCTCTCGATCGACCCGCGAAGGTCGGCATCCGTGAGATCGACCGGCTCGTCGATCGCCTCGGCCGGGACGACGAACCCCCTCTCCTTCGCCGTCGTCAGGGCGAGGACGGGCACCGCCTGGTGGTGGCACGAGAAGCAGTCCCGACTCTCCGGGTACTCCCCCGTGCTCTTGAGGAGGAGCGGCAGCGCCCTGTCCACGGCCGACCGGACGGCGGTTGACGTCGGCGAGTCGAGGTCGTCCGCCGGTCGGTCCGACGAGCAGATCGCAACAATCAGGATCGTCGCCGTCATGGGTCACCATCCTTCTCCGCCACCCAGGGCTCTGGCCAGGGTATCCGTCGCCCGGGCGCGACTCAAGGGATCGACCACCTCAGCCGAGAGCGACGGCGATGCGCGGACGGTCGCGGCTATCGGCCCCAGTCCGGGCGCTCATACAATCGACGCGAACGCGGGGCCGGAGGCGGAGGGGACACTCTGTTCACGTCCGGGGGAACGCCTCATGAGACGAGTCGTACGGGTCGGGCTTGTCGGCATCGTCGTGGCGGGTGGCCTGCTGCTTGCCACGTCGCGCGATGGGGCCATGAAATCGCCACGAGCGGCTCGCGGCCGACCGGGGCTATCTCCTCCGCGAGGGCGACGCCCGGCCCGGCCCGCTGGCCGGCTTCAAGGCGGACTGAATCCCTTCGTGCGATCGGTCCCGCCTTGATCTTGTCTCGCGGCGGGATGAACGCGTGGAGACGCGCTCAGGAGAAGTGCTGCCGCAAGAGCGCCAGGCCCTTGGGCACCCCGGTCTCGGCGTCCTCGTTCCCCTCGAACTCCAGCGAGATCCACCCGCGATAAGACCTCCCGCGGAGGATCGATGCGATCCGGGCGTAGTCGAGGTCGAGCGCGTACCACCGCCCGCCGCCGTCGTAGGTCTTCGCCTGCACCAGCGCGATCGGCACCTTGCTCGACGCCATCGCCTCCATCTGCTCGTAGGACCGCTCCAGGAAGTTCCCGGTGTCCAGGGTCATCGCCAGCCAGGGCGAGTTGATCGCCTCGACGATCCGCAGGACGCCCGCCGCGGTCCGGCCGAGGCCCCAGTGGTTCTCCAGGCCCAGGACCACCCCGCATTCCTCGGCGCGGGGCAAGAGCGCCTCGATCGCGGCGATGACCCAGCCGAAGGCCTCGTCGTCGGTGTGACCCTCCGGCGTCGGCTCGATCCCCTTCTTCGCCATGAAGTCGTCGAACGACTTGACCGTCCCCCAGCGGCCCGTGTTGATCCGCATCGTCGGGATGCCCAGCCGATAGGCCAGGTCGATCTGATAGAGCGTCTTCTGGACGTTGGTCCGGCGGAGATCGGCCTCGGGGGTGACGAATCCCTGGTGGGTCGAGAAACCCATCAAGGCCAGGCCGAGCGCGTGGGCCCGGCGTTTGATCTTCTGGACGGCCGCGTTGGATTCGTCCCGCATCTGGACGTGGAGGATCTCGACGCCGTCGAATCCCATCGCCGCCGCCTTGTCGAGGCAGGCCTCGATGCCGAGACGCTCGCCGCGGAATTGCCAGAACGAGTAGGTCGACACGCCGATCGAATTGGGACGGCGCGGCGCGGCCTGCGGGGCCGGGTCCGCCCCACGCGATGGGCCGACCCCGGCCCGGGCATCGCCGGTCAGTCCGACCGCGGCGGCCGCCGCCAGGCCGGAGTGCCTCAAGAAGTCCCTGCGATCCGGGCCCATGGTCTCTCTCCTGTCAACTCGGACAATGCTCATCTTCGGTGGGCCGGGAGGGACGGCCTCCCCGGTTACGAGATCATTCTCTCTCGACAGTCCGGACGATGCGAGCGCCGGGACCTGGCTCGAGGACAGGTTCTTCGAGATCACCGGCCACGGGGCCGGTCTCTCTTTACCCTGACCTCTCCGATTTCCTGGGCCTGTAAAGTAGTCGCCCCCCCGTTCGCCCGAGGGCGATGCGGGCAGCCGCCGGTCGTGCCTCTGGACCCAGGATCGCGACGAACGGGGAACGATCGACTCCGCTTCCGATGTCGTTGCGACCGATGGAACGCGCGACCTGGGAGGACGCCCGGCGATTTAGGGCATTGCCCGAAGGAGATGATCGTTTAAGATGCAACCATCCATATGGTTCGGCCGGATCTGCGGAGGTCGGGACGATCCTCGACGAGTCTCTGCACGTCGGGAGGGCGGGTTCGCTCCGAGGTCGATGGAGCGGACGCTGGGCCCTCCACGGCCGGATCGCGGGAAGCTGGCCGCCCGGATTCCCGAATTGCGGAGCGTGTCATGATCCATCCCGATCCGGACCCAGGCCGACCGCCCCTCCCGTCGCCGGGTGGCCCCGGCAGGGCGGAGGACATCGAGGCGACGACTTCCTATCCGCCAACGGCCGGCTCGTCTCCCGTGGCGTCGGCACCCGTCGATCGGCCGGGCAGCTCGGGACGGTTCGCCTTCCTCGGCCCACCTCGGGCCGAGGGAGAACTCGGCTGGCTGGCCCACTACCGGGTCCTCAGCCTGATCGGCGAGGGGGGCATCGGCCTCGTCTTCCTCGCCGAGGACGCCCAGCTCTCCCGGCCGGTCGCCCTCAAGGTCATCAAGCCGGGGCTGGCCGATGCGGCCGGGGTGAGGGCCCGCTTCCTGCGCGAGGCGCAGGCCACGGCGGCCATCAAGCACGATCACATCGTGACGATCTATCAGGTCGGTCGCGACCACGAGACCCTGTTCCTGGCCATGGAACACCTCCGGGGCGTGTCGTTGCAGGGGTGGCTGGAGCGGGGCCGAACGCCTTCGAACGACCTCGTGCTGCGGATCGGCCGCGAGATCGCCTCCGGCCTGGGTGCCGCACATCGACGCGGCCTGGTCCACCGGGATGTCAAGCCCGCGAACATCTGGCTCGAGGCACCCTCCGGGAGGGTCAAGATCCTCGACTTCGGGATGGCGCGGTCCGAGCGGGACGACGTGCTCGTCACCCACTCCGGCACGATCATGGGGACCCCCGCCTTCATGTCGCCGGAACAGGCCCGCGGCGAGACCGTCGGTGCCAGCTCGGACCTCTTCAGCCTGGGATGTCTGCTCTACCGGCTCTGCACGGGCCGGTTGCCGTTCCAGGGGGAGACGATCCTCGCCGTCCTGTCGGCCCTGGCCTCGGACACCCCGCGCTCCCCGCGCTCGATCGAGCCCGACGTGCTGCCGGCGCTCGACGACCTGGTGATGCGGCTGCTGGCCAAGGAACCGGCGGCGCGGCCCGTGTCGGCCCAGGCGGTGGTCGATACGATCAAGTCGATCGAGCGCGAGCGGATCGCGGAGCGGCAGCGGCTCGAACTGTCGGGGATCGCGGTATCCCCGAAGGACCCGTCCGAGGGAGAGCGGCCCGGGGTCGGGGGTGCCGAGGTTGCGGTCGATCCCGGCATGCCCGCACGAGCCCACGGGATCGGCAGGGTTCGATGGATCGCCGCGGCGGTGTTCGTGATCGCCGCGGCCGCGACGCTCGCGCGATTCGCCTTGGTGCCCGACGGCCCGTCTCCGCCGGAGAAATTGGCGGTCGCGCCCGCCCCCGTGCCGAGCCCGGTCGGGCGGCCGGCGGGAGGGAGAGTCGGGCCCGAACGGACGGGCGAGCCGGTGCCATCGCAGATCAGGACCGGCAAGGAAGCCCCCCCGGGGGGGGATGAGCGAGGCGCCGATCCGGGAACAAGAGTGCCTCCGCTTCCCGTCGGGTCGATCGTGACGGCCCAGCCGGCGGCCGGACCCGCGACGGTTCCTCTGGAGAAGGATCTCCCCGCCGGTGAGTCGAAACCGAGCGTCCGCGACGGCTCCCCCGTGATGATCCCGGGGGACTTGAAGCCCGGAGCGGGGAGGGTTGAGTTGAACGGACCACCGGGGGAGCCGACACGGGCAGATCGCGAGCCGGAAGAATGGACCGAGATCGTCATCCCGGGCGGTGACTCCAAGGTCGAGCTGGATCGTTCGGGGAAGAAGGTCAAGATCCGGGTCCCCAACACGGCCCACATCCTGAGCGCCGAACTCGGTCGGATGAACGCCCCTCGTTTACTCCGCAGGGTCGAAGGCGACTTCGACGCCCGGGTGAGAGTCTTCGGCGTCTTCCAACCCGCAGGCAAGTCGACGGTCGAGGAATACACCTTTCCCTATCACGGGGCGGGAATCCTCCTGTGGCAGGACGAGAAGAATTACGTCCGGCTGGAGATCGCCGCAAAAGTCCGAGACCGCAAGCCATTCCCGTACGCGAACTTCGAGTATCGCAAGGACGGCGTCCTGGCGATCTCCGACGGTCTGGAGATCAAGGACGGTTCGAGCTACATCCGGCTGAAACGCCGCGGCGAGACCATCTCCGCGGATTTCGGGGCCGACGGGGTCCGCTGGACCGCTTTCCGGTCGATCGTCGTGCGACTGGAAGACCGACTCGAGATTGGCCTGACCGCCATCAACTCGGCGACGAAGCCCCTGGTTGCCCAGCTCGAAGGCTTCGAGCTCATCCAGAAGCCGGCGGCAGCCGCCGGTCGCATCGAGAACATGGGCAAGCCTTGAGCGCCGATGAGCCGTCGGGCGGCTCCGGTGCCGGAACGACCCTGATCCTGCCGAGGGATCGAACGTTCCCTTCGACTCCGAACCTGCAAGGAGCTTTGCATGATGTTCCCGATCCGATCGTTCGTGCTCGTGCTGGCATTCGCGTTGCTCTCCTCATCGGCTGCCCCGGCCCAGGGCCCCGGTAAGCCGGCGCCCGAGGGGCAGACCGGCCCGAAGGTCGGCGAGAAGGCGCCGAAATTTACCCTGAAGGATCAGGAGGGCAAGGATTGCTCGCTCGACGGGCTCCTGGAGAAGGGCAAGGTCGCCCTGGTCTTCTACCGGTCGGCCGACTGGTGACCCTACTGCCGCACGCAGCTGGTCCAGCTGCAAAAAGACCTGAAGTCGATCGAAGCGGCCGGAGTCCAGGTTGTCGGCATCAGCTACGACGATCCGAAGGTCCTCAAGACCTTCTCGGACAAGATGAAGATCGGTTTCCCGCTGCTCTCCGACCCCGAGAGCAAGACGATCGACGCCTATCAGATCCGCAACCAGGCCGCACGAGGCAAGGCCGAAGGCGTGCCCATACCGGGTACCTTCATCGTCGATCAGACGGGCGTCATCCGCGCGAAGCTCTTCCTCGAAAACTTCCGCGAACGCCACACCACCGGGGCGCTCGTCGAGGCGGCGAAGGCCGTCAAGTAATCGTGCGAGCTGGACACAGATGAGGGAGTTCGGAGCGGAGGCCCCGGCCGACCGATCACGCGTGCGAGCCGACTCACTTCAGAAGTCGAATTGATCGATGTTCTCGCGGGTAAACTTGAACGGTTTGCCCAAAAGGACGTTGTCCCCCTCGATCTGGACCGTGCCGATCCGTCCGGCGTCCAGGCTCGTGACGCCCGGGCGGAGCGTGCCCTCGGCGACGGCCTTGGCCGTCAGGACGCTCAGGTAGCCGAGGTCCGCCGTCTTCCAGAGCACGACGCAGGGGGTGATCCCCTCGTGGACGAACCGCTTGTTGTTGTTCGGCAGGCCGAGCCCGATCACCTTCACGTCGCCCCGCCCCGACTGCTTGACCGCCTCCGCGGCGCCCGGGACGGCCGGCGTGCAGATCGCCATGATCAGCCCGACCTCGGGGTAGGCGTTGAGGATCGCGTTGGCCTCGTCGAACGCCTTCCTCTGGATGTCGTCGCACGGCCGGAGCACCGCCATCCTGATCCCGGGGTACTTCTCGGCGCGTCGCGCCTCGATGTGCTTCTGCCACTCGATCATGTTGGACGCGGTCAGCGAGGCGGTGATGATCGCGAACTGGCCCTTGCCGCCGAGCACCTCCGCCGCGGTATCCATCAGGGTCTGGCCGATCCCCTCGGGGGTCGCCTGGTTGACGAAGAAGTCGCGGGCGTCGGGCTCGGCGTCGGAGTCCCAGGTCACGACCTTGATCCCCCGCTGCCGGGCCTTGCGGAGGACCGAGGAGATCCCCTGCTTGTTCTCGACCGCGACCGCGATCACGTCCACGCCGCGGGTGATCCAGGTGTCGATCACCTCGTTCTGCTTGGCCGGCTCGGGGTCGGTCGGCCCGTCCCAGATCAGCTTGACGCCCAGCTCGGCCGCCGCCTCCTCGGCCCCCTTGCGGCAGGCGATGAAGTAGGCGTTGCCGCGGCTCTTGGGCATCATCGCCACGGTGACCTGCCTGGCAGAGGGGCGGGGCTCCGCCTGCCTGCCGGCGACGGGCCCGGCCGCCTCGCGTGCCGGGAGGTCGCGGAGGAGCGACCGGACCAGATAGAAATTGGTCGCCGCGACGATCGCCCCGGCGGCGATCACGGCGAGGCAGATCACGGCCACCTGGGCATTCTTCACGGTGAATTCCTCGTCGATCGGGTGCGTGATAGGACGTCGGCCCACGGCCGGGCGGTCGAGGCCGATCGCCGCCAGGAGCAGGACCCCGGTCAGGACCCCGGCGAGCTCCGCGGGGAGGTCGGACAGGCTCAGGCCGTTCCGGAGGACGGCGATCGCGGCGAGCCCGAGCAAGGTCCTCGCGACGCTCCCCCAGCCGCCGAAGATCGAGGTCCCCCCCAGGACCACGGCGGTGATCGCCACCAGCTCGTAGCCCGTGCCCGCGTTCGCCTTCGCCTGCCCGAGGTGGGCCACGTAGAGGATCGCCGCCAGGCTGGCGACCAGCCCCGAGAGCCGATAGACGAGCCCGACCAGGCGCGCGACCGGGAGCCCCGCGTAGCGCGCGCCCTCGGGCGAGAAGCCGATGGCGACCAGCCCGCGCCCGGCCGCGCTCCGCGAGAGGAACACCCGGAAGGCGACCGCCACCCCGACGAAGATCGGTAGCTGGGCCGGCACGACGCCGAAAATATACCCCTGCCCGAGATCGAGGAAGCCCGACGGGAAGTCGGTGTAGTTCTCGGTGCCCCCGGTCAGCCCCTCGGCCAGGCCGCGGAACAGGGACATCGTGCCGAGCGTCACGATCAGCGGCGGGATCTTCCATCGGGTGATGAGCGCCCCATTCAACGATCCCGCGGACCATCCGAGGGCGAGGGTGATGGATGCCGCCAGGGGCGTCGGGCACGCCAGCTTGCGGCTGAGGATGCCGAAGACGACCGCCGACAGGCCCATCTGCGAGCCCACCGACAGGTCGATGCCGCCGCTCACGATCACCGGCGTCAGCGCCACGGCCAGCAGCCCGACCTCGATGTTCTGGCGGAGGATCTCCAGCGCGTTGGCGACCGAGAACGCGTTGGTCCCGGTCGCGGCGAAGACGGCGACCTCCACAGCCAGGAGCGAGCCGAGGACGAAATGGCTCGTCCCGGGCCTGTTCCTGCGGATCGTCGGTCCAACCCCCTCGGGTGTCGCCATCCTATCGGCCTCCCCGGTCGAGCGCGTCGGAGGCGACGGCGACGAGGATGATCAGCCCCTGGATCGCCCGCTCCCACTGCGGCCGGACCCCGAAGAAGACCAGGGCCGGGCCGACCGTCGCGAGCAGGAGGACGCCGAGGAGGCTGCCGATCGGCGTCCCGCGCCCCCCCGAGATCGCCGTCCCGCCGACGACGACCGCCGCGATGACCTGCATCTCCAGCCCAACGCCCGCGTTGGGGTCGACCTCGGCGAACCGGACGGCGTTGAGCAGCGCGGCCAGTCCCGCCAGGGCTCCCATGACGACGAACGCCCCGAAGACGACCCGGCGGGGACGGAGCCCGGCGAGCCGAGCGGCCTCGGGCTCCGACCCGGTCGCGTAGGCCGCCCGACCGATCGCGAGATGACGGAGCGACCAGGCGGCCACGACGAACACCGCCACCGCGACCGCGACCACGACCCCGGAACCGGCCGACTGCCCCGCGCCGAACCACTGGAACCCCGGAGGCAGGCCGCGGACGAAATCCCCTTCGCGGAGGTAGCGGAGCGACTCTCGACCGATCTCGAAGGTGGCGAGGGTGACGACGATCGAGGGCAGGCCGGCCCCGGCGACGAACAGCCCGTTGAGGGCGCCCATCCCGGCCCCGGCCAGGATCGTCGCGAGGATCACGATCGGCATCGGCACCCCTTCCCTGGCGAGCAGGCCGGCCACCACGCCGCAGATGCTGAACTGGGAACCGATCGAGATGTCGATCTGCCGGCAGAGGATCACCAGCGTCATGCCGACCGCCGCCACCAGCACCGAGGCGTTGCCGACCACGAACCCTCGGAGCTGGTCGGGCCGATAGAACCGCGGGGCGAATGCCGCCAGCGCCGCGAGCAAGAGCACGAAGGCCGCGGCCACCGAGAGCTCGCGACGATGGCGGGAGGCCGCGATCAAGGCGCCACCCCGCTCTCGGCCCGGCGGCCGAAGGCCAGCTCCAGGATCTCACCCTGCGTGGCCGAGGCCCCGTCGATCGTCCCGACCACGGCGCCGCCGTGCATCACCGCGATCCGGTCGCTCATGCTCAGGATCTCGGGCAGCTCGGACGAGATCATCACGATCGCCATCCCGCGCCCCGCCAGCTCGGACATGAGCCGGTGGATCTCGGCCTTGGCCCCGACGTCGACGCCCTGGGTCGGCTCGTCGAGGATCAGGACGGCCGGCGCGGCCTCCAGCCATCGGGCCAGGGCGACCTTCTGCTGGTTCCCGCCCGAGAGGCTCCCGACCGGGCTCTCGACCGACTCCGCCTTGATCCCGAGCCGTCGGATCGAGTCCGACGCCACCCGACATTCCGCCGCGAAGTCGACCAGCCCGCGCGACGAGACCGCCCGGAGGGTCGCGAGCGTGACGTTCGCGGCGACGGACATCTCCGGGATCACGCCGTGACGCCTGCGGTCCTCCGGGACGTAAGCGATCCCCAGCTTCATGGCTCGGCCCGGGCCGTCGATCGTCACCGGAGTGCCTCGGATCCGGATCTCGCCGGAATCGGCCGGGGTCAGGCCGAACAGGATCCGGGCGAGTTCCGTCCGCCCGGCGCCGACCAGGCCGGCCAGCCCGAGGATCTCGCCGGCATGCACCTCCAGGTCGACGCCGCGGACGCCGGATGCCCGGCAACCTAGCCCCTTCACGGCCAGGACGACCTCGCCGATCGCCGCCTTCGGCGTCTGGATCGGGACCGCCAACTCGCGCCCGATCATCATCCGGATCAGCTCGGCCCGATCGACCTCGGCCATCGGGCGGGTCCCCACGAGGGCGCCGTCGCGGAGGGCCGTGACACGGTCGGCGATCCGGGGGAGTTCGTCGAGGCGGTGCGAGATGTAGAGGATGCCGACCCTGCGCGATCTCAGGTCGCGGATCACGCGGAAGAGGTTCTCGACTTCCTGGCCGCTCAGGGACGCCGTCGGCTCGTCCATGATGAGGATCCGAGCGTCGGCCCCGAGGGCCCGGGCGATCTCGACGAGCTGCTGCTCGGGCATCGACAGGTGCCGGACGGGGGAATCGGGATCGATCTCCGCGCCGACGAGGCCGAGCAGCTCCCGCGCCCGGTCGCGTCGCCTCCCCCAGCGGACGAGGCGCCACGGTCCCGGCGGCTCCAGCCCGATGGCGATATTCTCCGCGACCGTGAGGTCGGGGAAGAGCGCCGGCTGCTGGTAGATCGCGGCGATCCCGAGGGCCCGAGCACGCGACGGGTCGATCTCGCCGATCGGCCGGCCCTCGATCGCGATCGTCCCTTCGTCCGGCCGGTGCGCGCCGGTGATGACCCGGATAAGGGTCGACTTGCCCGCGCCATTCTCCCCGACGAGGGCGTGGACCTCGCCCGCACGCAGGTCGAACGAGACGCCCTTGAGCGCCCGGACGCCGGCGAACGACTTGCGGATGTCGATCACCTGGAGGAGAGTCTCCACCTCGCGTCCCCTACGCCCTGCGCGAGAGGACGTCCCGCTCGTAGACCTTCAGGTCGTCGAGCCACGCCCGGCCGACCGGGACGCCCTGCATCTCGCAATAATGGTCCCAGACGGCGCCCAGGGGCAACGTCTTGAACTCCTCCATCAGGACCAGCCGGGACGTGGGATCGCCCTCGTCCTCCGCGGCGCGGAGCTTCTCGGTCGGCTCGAGCAGGGCCGTCATCATCGCCTTGAGGATCGCACGGGTGCCGACGACCCAGGCCGCGACTCGGTTGATGCTGGCGTCGAAGTAGTCCAGGCCGATCCGGACCCGGTCGAGGTACCCGCCCCGGACGATCTCCTGGGCGATCGCGAGGAGCTCGTCGGTCAGGGTCACGACATGATCGCTGTCCCAGCGGACGCCCCGGCTGACGTGGAGCAGGATCTCGTCGAGCGAGCACAGGACGGCCGAGATCTTGTCCGAGATGACCTCGGTCGGGTGGTAGTGGCCGGCATCGAGGCAGAGCAGCTTCCGCCGCGCGATCGCATAGCCGAGGTAGAACTCGTGCGACCCGACCGTATAGGACTCGGCCCCGAGTCCGAACAGCTTGCCCTCGACCGCGTCCCGGTTGAGCCGGGGGTCGATCGGTCCGGAGAAGATCTCGTCGAGCGACCGCGACAGCCGCTCGCGCGGCCCTCGGCGGTCGACGGGCGTGTCCTTCGACCCGTCGGGCACCCAGAAGTTCGTGATGCAGGGCGACCCGAGGGCCTCCCCGAACGCCGCCCCGATCCGCCGGCAGGCGACGCCGTGCTCGACCCAGAACCGACGGGTGCCCTCGTCCGGGTGCGAGAGCGTCAGGCCGTCGGCCGCGCGCGGGTGGGCGAAGAAGGTCGGGTTGAAGTCCAGCCCCATCCGCCGCGACCTGGCCCACTCGACCCAACCGAGGAAGTGCTCCGGGCCGAGTCCGGTCCGGTCGACGCGACGGCCTCCGGTCTCGGCGTAGCTGGCGTGGAGGTTGAGGCGATGGGCGCCGGGGATCAGCGACAGGGCCCGGTCGAGGTCGCCCCGCAGCTCGTCCGGGTTGCGGGCCCTGCCGGGATAACTCCCCGTGACCGCCAGGCCGCCACCCAGGCTCGATCCGGTCGCCTCGAACCCGGCGACATCGTCCCCTTGCCAGCAGTGGAGCGAGATCGAAATGCGGGACATCCGCTCCAGGGCGACGCCGACGTCGACGCCCAGCTCGCCGTAGGCTTCACATGCCGACGCGAACGCCCGTTCTCGCCCTCCCGACCGCGAAGGCATCGACGCCCCCCTACCCCGGACCGACGATCGCAAGAATGCCGGGCCGACCTCGCGGCCGGGCGGCAGATCCGGTCATTATGCCCGGGTGCCTCCTCGCGCGATAGAGGCCAGGCATCGGGTGGTTCTGGCCCTCCTGGCGCGCCCGATGGGTAGATCGCCTCGACATCGAAGGATCGGCGAGGACAGGGGCAAACTCCCGAGGGTCATCGCATGAAGTTTTGATGAATCGGGGAGCGCCATTTGGTCTCCCGGCTCGCGGGCCGTTACGATGGGCATCCGCGAACGGGGAGACACGAGGGAGGCGATCGATGCGCCATTCGATGATCGGGCCGGGTGCCCTGCTCGGCTCACTCCTGTCCCTGGTTTGGGCATTCGGTTCGTCCGCGGCGACCGACGAGCCTCGCGAACCTCCGCTGCTCAAGGGGGACCAACGGGTCGTGATCGTCATGATCGACGGCCTGGGGCTGGACTATCTCGAGCAGAGCCCGATGCCGGTCCTCAAGGGCTTGATGGCCCGGGGCTTCTTCAAGCCGGTCCGGGGCGTGATGCCGTCGGTCACCAACGTCAACAACGCCTCGATCGCCTGCGGAGCCTGGCCCGAGGAGCATGGCATCACCGGCAACTCGTACTACGACGAGGCGACCGGTCGCGCCGAGTACATGGAGAACGCGAGCTACCTGCTCCGGCCGACCCTGTTCGAGCGGGCCTCCCGGCTCGGCCGGAAGTCGGCACTCCTGACCGCCAAGAAGAAGACGGTCGCGCTCCTGTCCCGGGGGACGGAGGTCGCCATCGCCGCGGAAGCCCCGTCGCCGGAGGAGGTCCGCCGCTACGCGGCCCCGCCGCCGATCTACAGCCGGGAGATCAACTATTGGATCTGGGAGGCGGCGGTCGACCTGCTGACGAACCGACGGGACCTCCGCTGCGTCTACGTCCACACGACCGACTACCCGATGCACACGTGGCCGCCGTCGGCCCCCGAGTCGAAGGAGCACCTGGCCCGGCTCGACGCCCTGCTCGGCCGGGCCGTCTCCGCCGCGCCCGACGCCGCCTTCCTGATCACCGCCGACCACGGGCTGAACGCCAAGCGACGCTGCTGGGACCTGGAGAAGGCCAGCAAGAAGCGCGGCCTCGAGCTTCGTTTCGCCCTGTCGGCCGAGCGGGACAAATACGTCAAGCACCACCGGACCTTCGGCGGCACGGCCTGGGTCTGGCTCAAGTCGCCGGAGGATGCCGCCCGCGCGACGGAGATCCTCGGCAAGCTGGAGGGGGTCGAAACGGTCATGACCCGGGCCGAGGCCGCGAGGAGATTTCACCTGATGCCCGGGCGGATCGGAGAGCTCGTGGTCCTCGGCGACAAGGACACCGTCTTCGGCGAGATGGAGACCGAGTCCGAGTCCCTGCCGCCGACCTTCCGGACCCACGGCTCGCTCCACGAGACCGAGGTGCCGCTGATCATCTACAACGCGGGGGGCACCCTTCCGCCGGCGGACCAGGTCCTCGTCAATTTCGACATGACCCGGACCCTCTACCGGGATCGCAAATAGTCCTGCGAGCACTCGACCCAAGGCCGAAGACGGATCGGCGGACGGCGGTCGTGGGGAACCGTGTCGCGCTGCCGAGCCGGGTCCATGCTCGACGAGTCGGAACGCGCCTTCCGCCCCCTCGATGGCGAGCCCGGGGGGCTTCACACATCCGGATTGCTCGATGGAGCGGCGCGGGTCGTCGTTCGGCGCTTTACAGCCGGGGGGGCGACTGCTAGGCTCGATCGGGGTCGGGGGCGGCCCGCGGGGGACAGCCCATGAGCAGCCAGGCCGACGTGCGGTCGATCGACGCCTTGAAGGATCTCCGGGTGGCCCTCGCGCTCTTCTCCGAGGACGCCCTCTCGGCCCTCGGCGCCGTGGATGCGGAGGTCCGTCGGACGGTCCGCTGGCTCCAGCACGACCGTCGCGAATACTGGCAAGGCCAGATCAAGCGGCGGCGCGAGCTGGTCGCCTCGGCCCAGGCGGAGGTCTTCCGCCGCAAGCTCGCCAAGACGGCCGACTACACCCCCGCCTACAGCGAGCAGAAGGAGGCCCTCCGGCGGGCGGAGGCCGGCCTCCGCGAGGCCGAGGCCAAGGCCGCGCTCGTCAAGAAGTGGGAGCCCGTCCTCCAGCAGGCCGCCCTGGAATACCGGGCCAGCACTCGCAGGATCAAGAACTTCGCCTCGGGCGAGGCCCCCCGCGCGATGGCACTCCTCGACCGGCTCGTCGACGCCCTGGAGGCTTATCTCCGCGTCTCACTCCCGACCACTTCATCCGCGACGGGGCCGCCGCTGGCCGCGATCACCGACGACTTCCTCCGAGCGGAGCCCGCCCCGGAGCCCTCGGCCGATCTCGTGGACGCCGAATCCCGACCCGGCGCCGACCCGGAGGACGGTGATCACCACGAGGACGGGCGGGACGAAGGGGAGACGGACCTGACTTGAGGCCTCCATCGTCGAGGTCAGGGCTCCGGAGGAACGGCGGGGATCGCTTCGAGCGAGGTCGGAATGCAGGGCCGCCCGACCGGGCGGAGTGTTTCACGATCGGGGTGATGACGCATGGGCGGCGCGAACGTGGTGGCCGGCGCGAACCGGCTGAAGCACGCGGTTCAGGCCCTCCGCGACGGATGGCTGACGGTCGAGCCGGGATGGAACGACGTGTCGCGGCGTCGCTTCGAGGAGCGTTACATCCTCCCGGTCGAGCCGGCCGTGGACGCGGCCCTGCTGGGCATCCAGAAGCTCGCCGAGGTGCTCGAACGGGTCCGCCGCGATTGTTCCGACCGGAGCGAGACGACGTGAGCACCGTCGAGGAGACGCCCGCGCCGGGCCGGGCCGACGACCTGCACGAGGCCCCCGCCCCGGCCGAGCCCGACCTGATCCGCCGCGAGCGCGAGGCCCTGCGCGAGGTCGCCCGGCTGGTCGCCGAGCGCGCCTCGGCCGAGGCGAGGGTCGAGGCCACGCGCGCCTCGGCCGAGGCCGTCGCGGCGCGCGAGTATCGTCGCGCGGCGGAGGCCAGGGCCGAGCGCGACCGGGCTCGGGGCGAGGAGGCACGGGCGGAGGACGAGCGGAGGCGTCGCGAGGTCGTCGACCTCGCGCTGGCGGGCGAGTCGGCGGCCAAGTCCGACTTCGCCCGCGCCAGCCGACGGATCGCCGCCGAGTTCGACTCGATCCGCCACCGCGCCGCGGAGGACCACCAGCGCGAAAAGTCGGAGGCCGCCGCCCGGTTCGACGCCGGCAATCGCGCGGCCGCCGCCGAGCTGGCCAAGTCAAGGCGGCCGTACGACGACGCGACTCGCTTCATCGCCTCCTACCGAGGCCGGCTCGTCGCCATCGCCTCGGCCTACGGGAAACTCGGCCTAGGCGATCCCCCGACGACTCCGACTCGCGAGACCTATCGGGCGGACGACGTGGCGGAACTCCTCTTCGATCGGTTGGCCAAGGTCGAGAAGCCCTTGGTCTACCTCGAAGGGCTGATCATCCCCAAGATGACCACCGGGGCCCGGCCGGTCTGGCTGTTCGTCGGGGCGTTCGCGGTCGCGCTCGGACCGGCCGTCTGGGCCTTCGACTGGTCCGTCGGCGCGGCCGTCGCGGCGGTCGTCGCGGTCGGGCTCGGGTTCGCGCTCCGATCCTGGCTCACGGGGGTCGCGAAGGATCAAGTCGGCCGTTCCTATCATCCCCTCGTCCAGTCGGTCGTCGATGCCGAGGCCCTGGCCGCGCACGGCGTCGGCAAGGTGGCGGAGCGAGACGACATTGAGCGGAAGCGGGTCGCGGCCCGGCGCGACCAGGAGATCCAGGAGGCCAAGGCCAAGCACGCCAGGACGGTCCTGGCCGGCGAGCACCTCCGCGACGAGCGGCTCCGCGAGATCAACGAGGCCTACGGCCGCCGGATGGCCGAGATCCGGACGAAGCAGGAGGTCGACCTCCGCGAGGCGATCGACGCGCACGGGCGCCGCTCGGTCGAGCTGCGCGCCAAGGCCGAGGCCGCCGCCCGCAAGCTCGACGCGAAGTACGGCGAGCTGACCGAGACGATCCGGACGCGGCACGAGACGGCCTGGACCGAGATGGCGACCCGGTGGCGCGAGGGGATCGAAGGGGTCTCGGCCGAGGTCGGGGCCACCGCCCGCGACGTCGACGCGCTCGGGCCGGACTGGGCCGACCCCGCCTGGGCCGATCGGCCCGAGCCCACGACCCTCCCGCCCGTCGTCCGCTTCGGCTCCTTCCGTGTCGCGTTGTCGGACTTCCCGGGCGGCCCCCCGGCCGACGCTCGCCTGGCCGAGGGGATGCCTGCCGGCTTCCGGTTTCCGGCGCTCCGCCCCTTCGCCGGGCGGGCGAGCCTCCTGGTCGACGCCCCGGCCGAGGGGCGTCCCGCCGCGCTCGGCGCGCTCCGATCGGCGATGCTCCGGCTCCTGACCGGCCTGCCCCCGGGCGCCGTCCGGTTCACGATCGTCGACCCCGTCGGCATCGGTCGGAACTTCGGCGCGTTCATGCACCTGGCCGACTACGACGATGCGCTCGTCACCGGCCAGGTCTGGACCGAGCCCCGCCAGATCGAGGAACGGCTCGCCGACCTCGCCTCGCACATGGAGAAGGTCGCCCAGAAATATCTCCGCAATGACTACGCCACGATCGAGGAATACAACGCGGCCGCGGGCGAGGTGGCCGAGCCCTACCGGGTGCTCGTCGTCGCCGACTTCCCGGCCGGGTTCGACGAGAAGACGGCGGCGAGGCTGGCCGGGATCGCCTCGGGCGGCCCTCCATGCGGGGTCCTGACCCTGATCGCGGTCGACCGCGATCGTCCGATCCCCCCCGGCGTCACCGCGCGCGACCTCGGGGTCGCCGCGACCGGCCTTGCCTGGGAGGACGGCCGGCTCGTCTGGGACGACCCTGACTTCGGCCGGTTCCCGCTCACGATCGACCCGATGCCGAGTCCCGACCTCGCCACCCGCCTGATCCAGCGGAGTGCCAAGGCCGCCAAGGAGGCCCGCCGGGTCGAGGTCCCGTTCGACTTCATCGCTCCGGGCGCCGAGGATTACTGGTCCGCCGACAGCCGGGGCGGCGTCGACGTGGCCCTGGGCAAGGTCGGCGCGGGGAAGCGGCAGCACCTGGCGCTCGGGCGCGGGACCTCGCAGCATGTCCTGATCGCCGGGCGGACGGGGTCGGGCAAGTCGACGTTGCTCCATGCGCTCATCACCAACGTGGCGCTGAACTACAGCCCCGACGACGTCGAGCTCTACCTGATCGACTTCAAGAAGGGGGTCGAGTTCAAGGTCTACGTCACGCAGGCCCTGCCTCATGCGGCGGTCGTCGCGATCGAGAGCGAGCGCGAGTTCGGGATCAGCGTCCTCCAGCGGCTCGACGCCGAGCTGAGGCATCGGGCCGACCGGTTCCGCGACTCCGGCGTGCAGGACCTGAACGGCTACCGGAACGCCCCGGGGACGCCCCCCCTGCCCCGGATCTTGCTGGTCGTCGACGAGTTCCAGGAGTTCTTCGTCGAGGAGGACAAGCTGGCGCAGGAGGCGGCGTTGCTCCTCGACCGCCTGGTCCGGCAGGGACGAGCCTTCGGCGTCCACGTCATCCTGGGCTCGCAGACCCTCGGGGGCGCGTTCACCCTGGCGCGGACGACGATCGGCCAGATGGCGGTCCGGATCGCGCTGCAGTGCTCCGAGGCGGATTCTCACCTGATCCTCAGCGAGCAAAACACCGCGGCCCGGCTCCTCTCCCGCCCCGGCGAGGCGGTCTACAACGACGCCAACGGGATGGCCGAGGGGAATCACTTCTTCCAGGTGGTCTGGCTCCCCGACGATCGCCGCGAGGCGTACTTGAAGCAGGTCCGCGAGTTGGCTTGTAACCGTCCGCCGACCCTGGCCCGGACGCCGATCGTCTTCGAGGGGGACGCGCCGGCCGAGCTGGCCCGTAATGCCCGGCTCGCCCCGCTGCTCGACGCCCCCGGATGGCCGGCCTCGCCCAGGTCGGCGGCCGCCTGGCTGGGAGACCCGGTCGCGATCAAGGACCCGACCGCCGCGACCTTCCGTCGCCAGGGGGGCAATCACCTCCTGATCGTCGGCCAGAACGAGGACGCGGCGCGTGGCATCCTGGCCGCCTCGCTCCTCAGCCTCGCGGCCCAGTATCCCCCCGCGGCACCGGACACGGGACGCGGCGGGGCTCGGTTCGCCGTGCTCGACGGCACCCCCGAAGACCACCCCAGGGCCGGGTGGCTCGCCGCCGTGGCCGGACGATTGCCGCACCCGGTCGAGGCCGGCGGCTGGCGAGAGGCGGCGGGCATCCTCGCCGGCCTGGCGGCCGAGGTGGATCGACGAGCCCAGCCGGGATCGGCCGACGGGCCCGAGGTCTTCCTCATCCTCAACGACCTGCCCCGGTTCCGCGACCTCCGTCGCCGCGACGACGACTTCGGCTTCTCGCGCCGCGACGAGGCCGCCGCCACGCCCCTCGATCACCTCCTGACGGTCATCCGCGAGGGGCCCGGGGCCGGCGTCCACGTCCTGCTCTGGTCGGATAACCTCAACAACCTGAATCGGGCGTTCGACCACCAGGCGATCCGCGAGTTCGAGATGCGCGTCCTCTTCCAGATGAGCCAGAACGACTCCGGCCACCTCCTCGACTCGCCGCACGCGAGCAAGCTCGGGCCGAACCGGGCCCTCTTCGCCAGCGAGGAGCAGAACCGGCTGGAGCGGTTCCGGCCCTACGGCCTCGCACCCGACGAGTGGCTGGGCCGGATCGGCGATCGGCTCCGCGGCCGGGTCCAAGGCGGCTAGACGACGATCCGATGCGTCGGTCGACGCAACGGGGCCTCCTTCAAGCTCCCACGGTCGCGGGCCGGGGCTGGGGCCGGGCGGGCGGGAGGCAGCAGTCGACCGGGCAGACGTCGTGGCTCGGGCCGAACTGGCCGACGGCCCGGCGATCGGCCGCGGCCCGCGTCCGCTCCGCAATCAGCTCGCCGAGCATCCCGACGAAGGCCGGGTGCAGGCCGACCGTCCCCGCGCGGACCATGTTCAGCCCGATCGACTCGGCGGCCTTGCGGGCCTCGTCGTCGAGGTCGTAGAGGACTTCCATGTGGTCCGAGAGGAAGCCGACCGGCTGGACAATCACGTCGGTCACGCCCCGGGCGCCGAGGTCGCGGAGGTGCTCGACGATGTCGGGGCCGAGCCAGGGGTCGGTCGGCCTGCCGGACCGGCTCTGGTAGACCAGCGCGCGGCGGTCGGGCCCGACCCCTGCCGCCTCGCCGACGAGGCGGCAGGTCTCCTCCAGCTGGACGACATAACGCGAGTTCGCCGCCATCGACTCGGGGATGCTGTGCGCCGTGAAGGCGAGATGGGCGGCGTCGCGGCGCCCGTCCGGGACCTGGCCCAGCGCGGCCCGGACGCGGTCGGCGTTGGCGGCGATGAAGTCGGGGTGGTTGTAGAAGACCCGCATCTTGTCGACGACCGGGGCCGACGGGCCGACAACCTCGCGGGCACGCTGGACGTCCTCGCGATACTGCCGGCAGCTCGAATACGACGAGTACGCCGCCAGGACGACGGCCAGGGCCCGGCGGACGCCGTCGGCGGCCATCTGGGTCACGGCGTCGACGAGCATCGGATGCCAGTTCCGGTTTCCCCAGTACACCGGCAGGTCGACGCCACGGCGGGTCAGCTCGGGCCGGAGGGCCCCGAGCAGGTCACGGACTTGGCCGTTGATCGGGCTGACGCCGTCGAAGTGGTCATAATGCTCGGCCACCTCGAGCATCCGCTCGCGGGGGACGTTCCGGCCGCGGAGGACGTTCTCGAGGAACGGGATCACGTCCTCGCGCCGCTCGGGCCCGCCGAAGCCGACGACGAGGATCGCGTCGTAACCCGGGTCGGTGGCGGTCGTCGCGTTCCCGTTCATGGTCGGTCGCCTCGGTCTCGGGGGCCCGGATGTCGGGCCGCCACCAAGGCTGTTTTATCCGGGAGGCGAGGGGGCCGGGGCACCCCCGCCCGGCCGGAGTGTTTCTCTCGCGACCGCGCCAATCCCCGTCGGGCGGGTCGAGGCCCGTCCCGACGGGGTTGTGACGGGCCGATCAGGCCAGGTGCCGCTCGACTTCGGGCAGGAGCCGGGCGAAGTCGAGGCCGCTCGGGCAGGCGGCGCGGGCGGCTTCGAGGTCGGCACCGGCCCAATCGCGGGCCTCGGGGGTCAGGGCGGCGAACTGGCGGCGGGCCTCGACCCGGTCGCCGTGGTACTCGTGGTAGGTCAGGAACCGGGTCAGGTTGCCCAGCTCGGCCCCGGTCCGCCCGGCGGCGGAGCACCGGCCGTCGCAGTCGGCGCAGAGCGTCGGGCCGTGGGCGAGGGCGGCGTCGCGGAGCTGGCGGATCTCGGCCGCCTTCATCGGCTCGAACCGCCGCGCGGCGTCGGCGTTCTGGCGGAGCTGATCGGTGTTCCGCATCGAGACGCACGAGGCGCTGATCCGCTCGTCGGTCCAGATCGCGTGGAGCAGGCCCTGGAATGGCGTCAGCTTCCGCTCGGCCAGCGTCGGCACGCGGCGGGCGACCTCTTCGAGGATGTTCCCCTTCGGCTTGTCGCCGAACTGGCCGGCGATCTGCTTCATCGTGATCAGGCCGATCCCCCGCTTCCAGCAGGAGTCGAGCGCCTTGTTCAGCGGCGAGTCCTTCTCGAGCCAGGGGCTGTACTGGAGCATGATCGCGTCGACGATCCCGCCCTCGGCCGCCGCCTGGATGATCGCGGCGCGGTCCTTGTGGTGGCTGGAGAAGCCGACGAACTTCGCCTTGCCCGACTTGCGGATCGCGTCGGCCGCAACCTTGAACTCCTTGCCGATCGCGCCGGTGCCCCGCACCATGTTCACGGCGTCGTCCAGGCTGTGTTCGTCGCCGAGGCCATGGACGAAGAAGAGGTCGATGTGGTCGGTCCCGAGGGCCTTGAGGCGGTCGTCGACCATCCCGGGCATCTGCGAGGGGACCTTGGGCATGTCCTTCGTCACGAGGAAGATCTGGTTGCGGATCTCCGGCGACTGCTCGAACCACTTCTTGAGGTTCGGCTCGGTCCCGTAGACCTTGGCGGCGTCGAAGACGCGGACGCCCTGGGCGAAGGCGAGCCGGAGGATCCGGTCGTAGCCCTCGCCGCGGACCGCCCCCTGGTCGAGCATCGTGATGTCGACGCCGGTCTTGCCCAGGGGCCGCTTCGGCAGGGTCGGGGCCTTGGCGGGGGCGTCCTGGGCGTTCAGGTCGGGCGTCAGGCTCAGGGCCGCTGCCGCCGCCGTCGCGACCGCCCCTGCCTGGAGGAAGGTGCGGCGGTCGGTGCTCTCGATCTCATGCTCGGGCATCAATCTCGACTCCTCGGTGCGCGGGGGGGTGGGCGTCACGACAGACACTCCGCCGCGATCGGCCGGTCGGTCGGGGGCCTGCTCCGGGCCGGTCAGACCGCCCCGGCCTCCCCCGCAGAGGGTGCCGCTCGGCTCCATCATCGCCGATCGACGGCGGTCGCTCCAGGACTTATCCCGCGTGGCCCGGCGATTCCGGGCGACGGCCCGACCTCAGCGGCCGGCATCGCCCGGCCCGGGAGGGGGCTCCTCCCAGTCGACGACCGACCCCGCCGCGATCCCGTCGCGCGACTCGACCCGTCCCGTTGGCCAGCGGACCTCCAGCCGGTCGACCCGCTCGGCCGGGCCGATGCCGAAGTGGACGCGGGGGTCGTGGCTCGACAGATAGCTGCCGCCGCCGTCGATCGTCCGGACGATCCGCCGCGGGCCGACCGTGGCCACGAGCCGGGCTCCGATCGCGTCCCGATTGCCCCCGCGCCCCTTCAGCCGGACGGTCAGGGAGCGTCCTCGCCTCGGCGACTCGTTCCAGAGGACGACGCTCGGTGCGTGGTGGTGGACGACGACCAGGTCGAGGTCGCCGTCGCCGTCGAGGTCGCCGGCCGCCAGCCCCCGGCCGATGTGCCGACCTCGGAAATACGGCCCGGCTCCCGCCGTGACGTTGAGGAACCGGCCCTTGCCGTTGTTCCGCCAGAGGATCGGCGGGTTCTCATAGAGGTAGGGCTGGCCCGGCTCGCGGCGGATGTGGCCGTTGGTGACGACCAGGTCGAGGTGGCCGTCGAGGTCGAAGTCGGCGAGCGCGGTCCCCCATCCGGTGTTCGGCCGGGTGTCGGCGGCGATGCCGGCCTCGTTGGTCTGGTCCTGGAAGAAGATCCCCCCCGGCTGCTTCAGCGCCCGCCAGAGGGTGTCGTGCTCGCCGAAGAGGTGGGTGATCAGCACGTCGGGCAGGCCGTCGCCGTCGGTGTCGCCCTGCGCGATCCCCATGTTGGCCTCGGTCTGCCCCTGACCATTGAAGGCGATCCCGCGCCCCTCCGCGATGTCCTCGAAGGTCCCGTCGCCCCGGTTCCTCCAGAGGGCGTTCGCCTGCGCATCGTTGGCGACGAGGACGTCGACCAGGCCATCGCCATCAAAGTCGGACGCGAGGACCCCCATCCCCCGGCCGTTGCCGGCTACCCCGGCCCGTGAGGTCGCGTCCGAGAATCGGCCGCCGCCTTCGTTCTTGTAGAGGACATCGGGCTGGCCGATGAACAGCGCGGGCATCCCGTAATCGGCCGCCCCCGACTGCGGATCGCGGGCGAACGGCGCGTGGGCCGGGTCGAAGTCGAAATAGTTGACGACGAAGAGGTCGAGGTCCCCGTCGCCGTCGTAATCTGCGAAGGCGGCCCCGAGGCTCCACCGGCCGCAGCCGACGCCGGCCTCCGAGGTCGCATCGGCGAAGCGACCTCCGTCATTCCTCCAGAGGGTATTGGTGCCGTAGCGCGTGACATAGACGTCCGGGTCCCCGTCGCCGTCGTAGTCGGCCACCGTGACCCCCTGGCCGTACCCCTTCGTCGCAAGGCCGGCCCGGGAGGAGACGTCTGCGAACCGGCCGCCCCCGAGATTCTCGAGCAGCATATCGGTGGGGAGGATTCTTGGCTTCCCGCCCTTCAGCGGCATCCCTTGTGCAAAGAAAAGATCGAGATCGCCGTCGCCGTCATAGTCGAGGAGGCCGACCCCCCCTCCGGTCGTCTCGACGGGCCAGGCCGATCCCGACTCGCCCCTTTCATAAGTGAACGGCAACTCCTGGGCGCGAAACGCGAGGGCCGCCGCGGCGGACTGCCCGCCGACCTGTGTTGTCCCCGTCGAACGGACGGCGATCCCGCTCGGCCCCGCGTCGCGGGATCGGGAGCATCCGACGGCCGCGGCCAGGGCCGGCAGGTAGGCCAGGGCGAAGACCCTCGCGATCCGCTTCGTGGACATCCGAACGTTTCCGACGGGGATTCCGGACCGGCACGAGGGGCCATCGCTTCCAGGTTACCGTCGGGCGGGCTCGATCAGTAGTGCCGGTGTTTTTTTCGGATCGGTGTAGGCAGGGTATTGACAGGATGGAAGCCCCTCTCTTACGATCCTGGACGGTAACCCCTCTCGCCTACAGTGCGCCCGACAATTCGTTTCTCCGCGGTCACGGCCCTACGGCGCCCGATCATTGCTCAATGCACTGCTCGAGCCTCGGCCGGTCGGACCCTGGCTCCCTGGCGCGGATTGTCGGGATTTCGAGGCTTGTGGGGCATCTTCCGCCCAATCGAGGCTACCGTCCTTTCTTCGTTCATGGTCGTCGGATCAGCGAGCGAGCACGAGCCCGACCGGCGATCCGTCGGCGGCGTTCATCGCCGCACTCAGGACCATGCGTGCGGCGTCGGATCGTCCCCTCTCGCCCCGATCGTCGTGGCCGGGGGTCGGTCTGTGCGGTCGTGAGTCGTGCGGGAGGAACTCACGATTCGGGGACGAAGTCACTTTATCCAGAGCCAGGAGCGGAACGAACCGATGAGAATGTCACTTCGCAGCGGGATCTTGACGGCGGCCCTGGGCCTGTCGCTGCTCTCGGCGGGCTGCGCCGAGAACAACGAGCAGTCGGCCGGGATCAGCGGGAAGGCCCCCGAGGGCGGCGGCCCGAAGTCCCAGGCGGATCTGGGCGCCCAGATGAAGGGTGCCGGGGCCGACTACAAGACTCAAGGCTATCCCGGCGCCAAGAAGTAGTGCACGTGGGATCGGGAATTGACATCGCTTCGCATGGTGCGAAGTCCGGCCAAATGGTCGGGATATCATCATTCTTATCGCAGGCAAAGGAAGGAATTCTATGACGCGTCGTCGCGGATTTACCCTGATCGAATTGCTCGTGGTGATCGCGATCATCGCGGTCCTCATCGCGCTGCTCCTGCCGGCCGTGCAGGCGGCCCGCGAGGCCGCCCGCCGCGCCCAGTGCACCAACAACCTCAAGCAGTTGGGCCTGGCGATGGCGAATTACGGGAGCTCCAACGATGGGGCGGTCCCCATGCTGTTCGTCGATGACTTTCGTGACCCAGCGACTTTCCCGTGCTCCGGTTGCGACAACGGGCAGAACTTCGGACAGTTGACCCGGCTCCTGCCCTACATGGAGCAAAACCCGGTCTACAACTCGATTAACTTCAACTTCGGGGCCCGCTGGGGCGGCAGCGTCGGCAAGGACCCGGCGGCGGGCGGCATGTACTCGGTGATCAACGGCACCGCGATCACCGTGCAGGTCTCGGCCTTCCTCTGCCCCTCCGACCCGAATCCCGGCCGCGCGGGCGACAGCCAGATCTTCGTCGGCCAGATCACGCCGAAGCCCACCGCCACGACCAGCTACCCGAGCAACATCGGCCTCTACCGCGGCTATAACAACTGGCGGACGAACGGCCCGTCCTACATCGCCTCGACGTGGGACACGGCCCTGTCGACCCCGGTCAGCCTGACCACCTTCTCCGACGGCACGAGCAACACCGCGATCTTCAGCGAGTGGATCAAAGGCTCCGGGGTCCCGCCGGACGCTTCGAAGGACGGCCTCGGCGTCGTCTATCGAGGGCCCGACACCCCCGGCAACTACGTCGCTCCGCCCTACGCCCCCGGCTATGTCCTCGACTACCAGGCCTCGCAGAATTGCCAGAACACGAGCAATGTCCGCGGCTGGACCTGGAAGGGCGAATGGGCCTATTACGGCAAGACCCTGTCCTATAGCCACACGCAGACCCCGAACCGTCGTTCGTGCGAGAGCAAAGACTTCGGTCGCGGCGGTAGCATGATCTCGGCCAGCTCGTACCACCCGGGCGGGGTCAACATGCTGTTCATGGACGGCTCGGTCCGGTTCATCAAGTCTTCGGTGAACTACCAGGCCTACTACGCCATCGCCACGCCCAACGGCGGCGAGGTCGTCAGCGCCGACGCGCTCTGATCCGTCGCGTCACCCCCGGGCCGCCGGCTCCGATCGCTCTCCGAGCGGCCGGGGCGGCGGCCCTGCCGTTGGCCGACCCGACCGGGACCCCTGTTGCGTCCGCCACGCCGATCTCCTCCGGGTCATCGGGCCGTCGAGGCGGGGCAGAGGCGCCGGTCGGCCGCGGTACCTCCGGGCAGGGTCGGACCTTCGTCGAGGAGAGTCCTTCATGAGGTCGCGGGCCTGGGAACTCGCGGGGATCGCCGTGGCCGCGATCGCCGCGCTGGTCGGCATCGGCTTCTGGGCCACGCGCCCTCGTCCTACTCTCGCGGGCCTCGACAGCCTGCTCGCCGCCGGGAATTACGACGACGCCGAAGACCTCCTCAAGGCCTACATCCGGGCCTTCCCCGACGACCCGGCCGCGCGGATGATGCTCGCGAGGGCATCGTTGAAGCGACCCGACCCGCGGCCGGAAGTCGCGCTCGAGCAGATCCGGGCGATCCAGGCGCCCACCCGCCGCGGGGCCGCGGAGGTCAAGGGGATCGAGGGCGAGGCCCATTTCCTCGATCGGAAATACGACGCGGCGGAGGTCTCCTGGCTCGAGGCGCTCCGGCTCGATCCCAAGATCGCCGAGATTGGCTGGAGCCTGCTCAACATCTACGCCCTCCAGGGGCGCGAGGACGACTCGCGACGGCTGGCGCTGCGGCTCTTCGAGGCCGAGCCCGACCCGCACGACCGCGTCCAGCTCCTCCTCCAACTGATCCGGCACGACGCCCATCCGATCTCCGCCGGCTCGGTCGTCTACCAGCTCCAATCCGTCGTGGACGGCAACCCCGGCGACCTCCGGTCCGCCCTGGCGCTGGGCCGGGCGCAGGTCCAGGAGGGTGCGATCGAGGGGGGGCTCGCCCTCCTCCGCCGCGTCGTCGAGGCACACAAGGAGTCGCCCGAGGCCTGGGACGCCTATCTCGCGGCCCTCGGCGAAGCCGGTCGGCTTGACAGCCTGGCCGAGGCCCTCGAGGGGCTCCCGCCCGGGCTCCGCGGCGACCCCCGACTCGAGGCGTCGCGGGGCCGGATCGCCGTGCAGCATGGCCGGATGGCCGAGGCCGCCCGGGCTTACCGAAGGGCGTGGGAGGCCCGACCGACGGACACGGCCCTGGCCTATCGCCTCAAGACCGCCCTCCGCGTCGCCGGCAACGTGACCGAGCTCGAGGCGCTCGCCCCTCGGCTCGACGCCATGGCCGCGGCCCACGAGAAGCTCCGCGGCCTCTACGACCGGATCAACGCCATGACCGACCTCGGCAAGTCGTCTCGGGGGACCACCTACCCCGAGGTCGCCGGCGTCCTCGCCCAGCTCGGCCGGGTCGACGAAGCCCGCGCCTGGGAGCGTCTCGCGGTCGACGATCGGCAGGCGGTGCATTGAATCGATGCTCCTCATCACCGAACGGATCGATCCCACGACTAAAAATAGTTCGATGCGTTTGGTAGTCAACCGGCGACGACGCCGGCTTGACGCCGACGAGATCGAGGTCGGGCACATCGGGGTCGCCTTCCCGCTTCCCGGGTGGTCCACGACCGTCACCGCGACCCGTGTCGTGTCCCGGCTCCCCGCTAGCCCGTGGTCCGACGGCTTGTCCTCCGTCTGGGCGAGGCTCGATCGAGGTCCCGCCCGGGCGTCATCGCGACCGGGTATAGCTTTCGAACCCGGACATCATGCAGCGGGCCGCGACCAGACATCGGCCCATCCCGGCGTCCCGACTGTGACGATCAAGCTCGCCATCCCGTCGAGGTGGCCGGCATCCCATCCCCGGCC
>JAABUQ010001664.1_pt1 | contig 46688 bp, 53 predicted proteins | sample 5560001 | NCBI WGS metagenome assembly JAABUQ01 (sample SAMN10711888, study PRJNA513371) | rock metagenome | isolation source: Antarctica rocks | place: Antarctica: Victoria Land, Finger Mt nord | collected 2015-12-18
AAATGAGAATCACGCGAAGAAGTAGCATTTCAAAGGTTGAAAAAAGAGTGCTTGAAGGAATCAATACTCAAGATGTTTGATTCCAAAAAACTAAAACGAATGGAAATAGACGCATTAGATCTAGTTATCGATGCATGCTTTAGTCAACTATATAAAAACATGTGGCACTCAATGACATACTACTTGAGAAAACTTTCGTCGACGAAATAGAACTACGATATATATGACAAGAAACTACTTGCGATAGTAGCAACTCTTAAAGCATAAAGAATATACACGAAAGAAGCATTAAAACTCATTATTTCAATAAATCATAAAAACTTATTGCACTTCATCACGATAAAAGAATTTAACAAAAGACAAGTACGATAATTCAAGAAGCTAGAACAATACAAGTTTAAAATATTGTACATTCTAGAGAAAGAAAATGATAAAGCAAACGCGCTTAGCAAGCGAAGTGATTATATGAAAACAAAGAAGTTGTTCAATCACAACATACTTAAGATTAATCAAGATAAATCATTATTGATTAACAAACATGAGCTAAACGCAATCTTACGAATTCTTCGAAACAAGTTAGAGAAGTTTTCAATTAAGAAAGAAAAACTTCAAATATTTATCGACAAAATCGACGAATGTATAAAAGAGCATCATGACGAATCACTACAAGAACATCTAGAAGTGACCAAAACACTTTAGCTTTTGCGCCAATATTGCTAGTTCTCAAACATAAGACAAGCTATCGAGACATATATTAAACGATGTCTTAGCTATTAGCAAAACAAACATGATACATATGCGCAATATGATGAAATTTAATATTAGGAATTATCTAAATCGCCATGAGACGAAATTACAATAAACTTCATTATTAAGTTGCCTAAGTCGACGAATCTAGCAACTAAAGAGAGATATAATTCGATACTAGTAATGATTGACAAACTTATCAAGTACTCACATATTATCGCATGCAAAGAGAAATTTATAGCAAAACAACTAGAATACATCGTACTAAATCGATTGATTAGATATCATAATATATTCAAAGAACTAACTAGTAATAGAGATAAGCTCTTCACGTCTAACTATTGGAAAACACTAATATCAATGTTAGATACAAGACTTCGCATGTCGACTATCTATTACCTGGTCACAAATGAATAAATAGAGCGAACAAATCAAAGTCTTAAGCAATATCTAAGATACTACGTCAACAATATCTAGAACAATTGGGTATTACTTCTATTTATGACGCAATTAACATTAAATGCAAAGGTTTTTAACACGACAAAGATAACGCCTTTCTTTGTTAACTATGGCAAGAAATTAAATCTTTTCGACTAACAACGAAAGCATCTAATAGCTTAGTTAGCCATCGAAAGAGTAGCGACGCTAAAAAAGATATACGATAACATCATATTGATGCAAACACGATCGATCAAGTATTAAAACAAGAAACGAAAAATGGCATCTTAGCTAAAGAAGAGAGATAAAGTGTATCTCCTAACAAAGAACCTAAAGATTAGGAGAAAAAGCAAAAAACTTAATCATGTCAAGGTCGAACCATTTTTCATTAAAGAAGTCAAGGGATCAATCAATTACGAACTCGACTTACTCAAGAACGCCAAAGTATTTCTAGTATTTTATATCTCATTATTAGAACTAGTCGACCCCAATACGTCTATATAGGAAACATTTCATTATAAAGCTCAAAAAGAAAATTAATACGAAGTGAAAAAGATTCTAAAGCAACAAAATCAAAACTACCTAATCAAGTGAAAAGAATATTTTATCTCGAAGAACACGTAAGAATCTAGAAAGAATCTTGATAACTACTATGACCTTATCTAGAGATTTCATCGACATTCGAAAAATCATTTAGCATAGCGAGAAATAACCAAAAGATAAAAGATGATTTAATGAGAGCATTCGCAACAAAACAATTGAAGAATTCGAGAACATTCGACTTCTTTATTCTTGACAATAGACATTGTGTTTTTCGTTTAGTCTTTGCATTAATTTTCTTCAAAATCTTCTTATTTCGAAGCAATCAAGTTATAACGATTGTTAGCAAAGCTTCATCTTTAGCAATTTTAACAAAGAGATCTTTTCTATTATGATTAAGAGAAAATCAAGACATGTTTACGCACGATTTGTTCGCACGAACACATTTCGAACACTTTAAACGAGACGAAAAGTCTTTCATGACAATACAAGAATGATCAAAGAGAGAGCAACGTTCACAAGCAAGATCTACTAGTGTATTGTAGCGTTCGATTTCGAATGCGATACGAAGGCGACTTTGTTGCTAACAAGACATGATGAGAGACGTTTAACTTTCAAGACGAAAACCTTTAAGAAAAGAAATAGTGTTACGAGTCTAAGCTTGAAATAGCGTAATATATTAACTACAACGCAACATGTAGCACGAAGCACGATCGCCTACATGTTCGACGACTTGGCGAACGAACAATGCTCGACATGTTCGACAACGAGTTGAGCGAGCAATGTTCGACATGTTCGACAATGAGTAGAGCGAGCAATGCTCAACATGTTCGACAACGAGTAGAGCGAATAGTGTTCGACATGTTCGACAACGAGCTAAGCGAACAAGAAGAATCTTCTTTAGTATATAGATTCTCTAATACGACTTTCTTATAAATCGTGTTCAACTTATTTTAAGTCTTGACTTATTGTTACGACTAATTCAAGTTGCAAACCCCTTGTTATCAAGTGATTGCTTGCATTGTCTAAAGACGTCTACAAATCTCTCTAAAGCATAATTCTCTCTAATATCTTCGAAGAAAGTATTAGCGTAATATATACATGCGAGCTATAATAAAATTCAATATTAGAAATTATCTAAATTGTTATAAGATAAAGTTACAATAAACTTTATTATTAAATTGTTGTAATGTTATAGCGCCATCGACGCGCTAGCGTCTTAGGGTATGGCAAGGCACGTGATCCCAACTATCTATGGAAGTCCCAAATCGCACGACTCCCCTTTTCTAGTTAGAAAGCGAGGAGTAGACTCGCACGTCATGGCGAGTATTAGATAGGAAGGAAGCTCGTTTCTCGTTGTTCTTCAACGATTAGTCTTACTACTATCTACCCCATATAGTTGGGGCATAGTAATGAAAGTTTATCATACCTCACGTCTTTCACATCTTAGTGCGCCAACGAGCAGCAAACGCACTCGCATCTTACAATTGTCTAAGTCGACAAACTTAGCAACTAAAGACAAATATAATTCGATACTAATAATAGTTGACAAGCTTATCAAGTACTTATGTATTATTGTATGCACAAAGAAGTTTATAGCAAAACAACTAAAATACGTCGTATTAAATCGACTTATACAATATTATAATATACTCAAAGTATTAATTAGCAATAGAGACAAGCTCTTTACATCTAAATATTAAAAAACACTTATATTAATGTTAGATACAAGACTTTGTGTATTTATTGTCTATTATTCGATTACAAATAATTAAACAAAAAGAACAAATCAAAGTCTTAAGCAATATTTGCAATATTATATTAACAATACTTAAAACAATTAAGTATTGTTATTATCTATAACGCAACTAATATTGAATGCAAAGATTTCGAATATCACTAAGATAACTCTATTCTTTGTCAACTATAATAAAGAATTTAATCTCTTCGAAAAAGAGCAAAAACATTTGTTAACTTAATCAATTATCGAGAGAATAGCAATACTAAAAAAAATATACAACAATATCTCGAAAATGCAAGAAAAGTCGATTAAGTATTAGAACAAAAAACGAAAAACAATATCTCAACTAAAGAAGAGAAATAAAATATATCTTTTTACAAAAAAATTTAAGACAAGAAAGTTAAGCAAGAAATTAAATTATGTTAAGATCGAATTATTTTTTATTAAGACAATCAAGAGATCAATCAATTACAAACTTGACTTACTTAACAACGTCAAAATATTTCTAGTATTTTATATTTTATTGTTGAAATTAGTCGATTTTAGTATATCTATATAGAAATTTTTTTATTACAAAGCTTAGAAAGAAAGTAGATATAAAGTAAAGCAAATCTTAAAGAAGCAAAGTCAAAACTATCTTATTAAGTAAAAAGAATATTCTATCTTAGAAAATATATAAAAATCAAAAAAGAATCTTAACAATTGCTATAATTTTATTTAGAAGTTTTAGCAAAAACTAACTTAAAGAAAAAGTTTTGCAAAAGCTCTTTTATAGTTCGAAAAAACATCTCGAATAGAACAAAATCGAAATTAAAGAACTTGTTGTTAGAAACAAAAGTAACGTACGAGTTAACTTGTTCTTGCTTTTTTTCTCGCTTGTTTGTCTTTAGCTTTAGAATGTTTTGCGCTTTTACATTACTTATTACTTTTAACTTTTGCAATCAATATTTGCGTTTGTTTTTTAAACAACAAACTCTTATTTAGATTAATCGTCAAGTCAAGTTATTATATTATTCCTCTAGTTCGACCCGACGCCAAGATCGGGTCGCGACGATTTTTTGAAATCGAATCGCTCAAAGTAGTTTAGCGCGCTTTGCGCTAAACTACTTCTAGTAATCGACTAAACTACTTTGAGCGATTCGATTCTTCGAAATTTTTTTGACCCAAGTCTTGGCATTTGCACGTGACATTTCCGGGTTAGCGCGACTAGTCTACTCTTATTCAAGATTCGAGAATTTTGTTATTTAGCTTCTTAACAATATTTATTGTCTTATTTATCTTCTTAAATCTTATTCGAAGAAATCAAATTATATTTTCGATTAAAGCGCTTACATTCGATGTAGCGAGAAAATTTCTTAATAATCAAGCACTTAATATTTTAATCGAAACAAAGATTGCAAGAACGCATCTTAATGCAACAGTTTATTCGTTCTTTCTTTGCGATAGCATTGAGTCGACAAATAGAGCTTGCAAATGTCTTGGGCATAATAAAAAAGAAAGTTTGCTTTCAAAATAAAAGCACTAAAGAAAAAAAAGTGTTACAACTCTATCTAGAACTAGATTAGTATAAGAAGTTTTTAGAACTTCGTAGTACAAAATATAAGTACGTACAAATTTAGCATGCTTAGTAATCTTAGCAACTAAATATACTAAGCAAATGTTCAAAAGATTCAATAAGCTCAAACATTAAACATATTAAGTATTCTAAATATAAAAGAATCTTATTAATATATAAATCTCGAACTCGACTTTCTTATAAATTGTGTTCAACTTATTTTAAGTCTTTACTTATTGTTACAACTACAAAGTTACAATTTCTTGCTATTAAGTAATTGCTTGCATTGCTTGAAGACGTCTATAAATCTCTTCAAAGCATAAATCTCTCTCTAATATCTCTTGTGAAAGTATTAGCGTAACAAGATTGTTATATATATTTATATTGTATTTAATATTTAGAAGCATACTCTTATAAAATAAATATTAATAAAAAACACATTCGCATTTAGTAAACCCTAACTTTAGTCCTAGGTGTATATAGATCTACTATAACAAAAGTCGCAATTTTGTGTTACTAATATCTTGACTTCGTGCGAGATCAAGAATATTCAAGATCTAAGCTAATAAATCTTGCATCACTTGTGAGAATCTAGGAATTCAAGTCAAGCTTTGCGAGAGACGATCTTGGTATTCCCTAATATTGCGCTCGTAGATGCGCTCGTCCTGTATAGCAATTATAATTTGCTTGCGTAAAATGCGCACACGTTCTCTTGATTTATTAGATTCGTTTCAACTTTCAAAAGTAAAGTTTGTTCAAATTGACAAAATCTAACGTTTAAATCGAAAAACATGATGGTTTGACGCAACTGTGCAACTAGCGAGCAACTACAAACATTTGTGCGCATCGCAAACATTAAAATTTTACGCGCCAAGACGTAGTCTAACTCGATAAAGGTTTCGCAACTTTGTTGAACATAGAGAAAACAAAACGAGCTCTTCGAGTAGATTCTATCTCGACAATACTAATCTGAGTACATAGAATAGATAGATCTATAAGATTTGTAAGATCTTGTAAATATCTTGATTTCTATTAGCTCGATCTGTCTTTCGAAACGCGGATGTAATTATTATATAAATGGTTTTTAATTTTATCTTTTTATTTTGTTCTTGTATTTATTTTTATAATTCTCTTATTAAGTTGTTAATATATCGCAAAGAAATTGTTAAACTTAGCAAATTTTAAAAAAAAATGTAAAAATTAGTTCTTGCTAGTTTTAAAGAAATTTTGCGCATTTCGCGTTTAATTCTTTTAATTCTTAAAGTTCTTTTTACAATTTAAATTTAAATTAATCGATCTTACTATAGATTGCGCAAAGCGTTGCTTTTTTAATACTAATTTGTTATTTTTGTTGTTAAAGATTATTTTTGCGAAGACGACGCAAGCTCGTTGTTTTAATCTCGTTATTACGAAGAGACTTCTTAAGACGTTTGTTCTTTGCTTGAGCAATACAAAAGTCTTGTTTTGTCTATACGTTATGACTGATATTGCAGGCATTGGAGTAACATTTCTTATTCGCTCTTATGAACAGCATAAACTGACGTTCTCCGCCAGATCTATATCGCATACTGGCTCCAAAGCGGCATTGCGCTCACAGCTTTTAGTCTACTCAAATTGTACGACTTCTGGATTTACTACATTGTCATCTGTACCCTCATCTGGCGTCGGGGTTTCCTAGGAGCCCGCAGCGCCGCGCTTCGTATTCGTAGAAAAGCTAGGGAGCGTGCTCTTCCACGCCTCGTTACTGCATTGGTGGAGTTCCAGAAAGCCCAGTGCTACTTCATGCTGGCCGTTCAGATCGCTGCGATTGTGACTATCTCAAAGGGACAATCTCAAGCGAACAACTTGCAGCAGCTATATAACAACTGGGAAGTTGTCCATGTGATCTCTATAAGTGGTTTTGTACCAACAACGTTTATTCTATTGTGTCTGCAATCCGTTGGCAAGAGATCTTGGTATCTAACAATTCTTTCAACAATTACCGTTGGAATATCTACGGTGACGCTGTTCATGACCGGTAGCTTCTCGCCATCCCAGAAAGACACGGACTATCTTGCAAAACAGTCGAGCGCGATGGATCTATGTGGCAACCAAGATCCGACACTATACTGCTTGGAGCGGTACATGGACACGGCAACTCTTGGGAATAACAGTACGACCAACATGTTGATATTTTCGCTCGTTGTTCTTGTCTATCTCGTTGTGAATTTGCTCCCGATATCGGAGTCGTCCTTTTTCAATCACTGCCGAGCATATTCCGAAAGCTCGAAGGCCTTTCGCTTTACAGCAGGGATGGTAGCCAGGATAAAGTCCATGGTCCGTCAATACCTTGACTTCTGTTATATCCGCCTTATGGCAAAAAAGGAAACTTGGAATCCGAGTACTCCACTGTGGATCCTGAAGCTACGGAATGCTCTTGCCGCGACTTTCCTGCGTTTCAGCGAAGATTGGAGGCCGATCTTGGTGCTTTCACTTTACGCTTCAGCTTGGGGGATTTACCTAATTTACATTTCAGATTTGTTGTCCTACTTCCAACTCTTTCTAACTAATGGGATGATCAATTTTACATGGAACTTCGGACAGATCGTGGGAATTACGGTCTGGGCAGAGCCATTGGTAGAATACGCTTACCTCGAGCTGAGTAAGTTCTTAACTATGAACCAACACTATAAGGTGGCGATGGCTTATACTAATATGACGATCCTCTAGAGGGTATGAGCGCTGCCAATTATCGTTTCTTACCCCCATGGGCTCTAGTAAAAGTCCAAGAACAGTCTCCAAGCGCCGATAAAGCGATGGAAGAACCGTCTGGGATTCCTATACCGTCGATCAGGAAACATTCCATGGTTGAGTCATCGCCGAATGTCGAGATTCGTTCTAGTTATTCCTTTGATCGAGACGAGGGCCTGGTTCATCGAGAGGACGAGCAATACGCTGACATAATGGCTCAACGTCTTCTCTAACAAGGGCGACTTGACCTGGATCCGACATATTCCAAGGTACCCCTGACACGCGCTGGCACGGAGCTGGCTAAAGAATATGCTAATATTTCATTCGAATTCATGGCTACCCTGAAAATTGTTACGTGCACTTATGCCGCATCTATCACTCAGGAGCATACTCTCGTGGGGCGAATATCAACAGGGAACGATTTCACCCTCAAACCATGAGAACGGCTCATGAAAGTATCGCAGCACCGCGACCGGAGGCTGTTCTGCCCAAGGACGTCGTCAACCACTTCTTCGCAAGACCCGCATCTATACCTTACTTTTCACCCTTCCCTCCACTCATCCGAGCCCTTCCTATCGATCTTATTTGAGTCTTCAAATGCAGAGAGAGAAGAAGTGTTGGGTTACTGCAGCGTTCCTTAGCCGTATACCCTCTCGGAACAATGACCACATTTCCCACGAGAGCTTTTTCTAGACTGCTTCCTTGACGAATCAACGTTATACCGCTTTGGCAGAATGCCATGCAGCAACACACTCGCCGTCTCTAACCGTCCACACGCCCCTCATCTGGCGCGAAGTCGAGCAGACTTACTCCCTCGCTGGCACATGCTTATAAACCTCCGCGGCTCCGCCCCTTCACCAAAGAGTTCGAAACCGGCTTCGGTGTGGGTGGGGGGCTACTGCAGCCACGCCGCTTACACCTCGGGGTGAGTGATGAGCAATGTCTCTAGAACGGGCAATTACGGCACGTTGGGAAGCAGAGGTGGGAGATGATGCACTGGAGCTAAGAGGAAAAGGAGAGAAGGGTTTGAGTGGGAAGAGTATGGGTGGGAAAGGGGACGGTGATAAGGGCGAGGGAGGTGTGACGGGATTGGGATGGATGGGGAGATTATCTGGTAAAGGCTAATAGCCTGCGATATGATTGACGGCGGCCTGTGAGGGCTGGCTGAAGGGAATAGATGGATTGGGTTTATAGGGATGGACTGAGATGTACGTTTGACCTCGAAAGATGTAGATAGAGATTGATGGATGAGATCGTTCTTGATTTTTTCCCGGGAAAGAACACCTCCATGAAGAGTGTGGTGCAACGTTCCCCAGTCATTGACGGAATTGTTAGCTATTAGAGCCCTCTGATCATGCTTTAATGAGGGCACGGCGCGCCATGACGTCTTGTGGAGCCGAGGTTCATTGAAGTTCGGAGAAACACTGCAGGATGCCGGTCTGCAATGATTGCTCCACCCATTGAGCCCCCATAGCGTCGTCTAGTCTCTTCCAAACCTCAGGAAACCATCTACAAACCTTTCTACAACTCCCCAACGCAACGACATTCACAATGCCTGAAGTCCAACCCCACCCCGAGCACCCCGACGGCGGGCGTAAGTATGGCGCTTTCCAAATGGTCTGCCTCCCCAACCTACCCCTCCTTCCTCAGGCCAACCATGATACCAAGCTGACCATTGACGGAATCACAGGAAATTTACCGAGACGGCCTCCTGAACAACAAGCTCCCCACCGTGACCACCGACCCCAACGCCCTCGAAGCCCAAGCCCGGAAATACATGTCCGCCCGCAGCTTCAACTACGTCTCCGGTGGCGCCGGCGAGAAATCAACCATGGACGCGAACCGGCTCGCGTTCCGACAATGGAAGGTCTGAACGCTCCGTCCCGCCGCCGCCGCCTCCACTACTGAGATGACGGGCGCAGATGATCCCACGCATGCTGCGGCCGACGACGCATCGTGATCTCCGTGTGGAGCTTTTCGGCGAGAAATTCGAGTCGCCGGTGCTGGTGGCGCCGGTGGGCGTGCAGACGATTTTCCATGCCGATAAGGAGACGGGGGTTGCGGAGGTGGCGGCGGAGATTGGGGTGCCGTTTATTTTGTCGACGGCGAGTAGTGCGAGTATTGAGGAGGTGGCGGAGGCGAGTGGGGAGGGGAAGAGGTGGTTTCAGCTTTATTGGCCGCAGGATGAGGAGATTACGGTTTCGGTATGGCGGCCCTTTCTGGTGATGAGGTCTATTGGGGTGACAAGTTGATGGAGTTGGTGAAGCTGATGGGCGGATATAGTTGTTGCAACGGGCGAAGAGGAATGGATATACCGTCCTGGTCGTCACGCTCGATACGTGGGCTCTCGCGTGGCGGCCGGCTGATCTGGACAATGCGTATGTGCCTTTCGCCTCTGGTATCGGTGACCAGACCGGCTTTTCGGATCCTGTGTTCAGACGCAAGTTCTCAGAGAAGCATCGGGGTATGGCTGTCGAAGATGACATTTTCCTCGCGTCAAGAGAATGGGAAGGGTTCGTCTTCTCAGGCGCTGCACACACCTGGGACCAATTGGAATTGTTGAAGAGAGAGTGGGACGGTCCGATCGTTCTCAAGGGTATCCAGCATGTGGAGGACGCAAAGATGGCGGTGGAGGCTGGCGTCCAGGGAATCATTGTCAGTAATCATGGGGGGAGGCAGTGCGATGGGGCGATCGGGAGTCTGGAGGTACTACCGGAAATCGTGGACGCGGTGGGCGATAAGATTACGGTGCTTTTTGATAGCGGGATTAGGACTGGAGTGGACATCATCAAAGCGCTATGTTTGGGCGCGAAGGGTGTATTGATCGGGCGGTAAGTGGTACTCGTCTTCGGGCTCTGAGATCTCATACTAATCCGTAGTGTATAGACCTTGGGTATATGGACTAGGAATTGCTGGCAAGGCAGGGGCGAAACAGGTTATCAGAGGTATACTGGCTGTAAGTGACCTCAAGTTTCTTCGGTAACCTGGCTCAGCTTTGTTGACACTGCTGTAGGATCTCGATCAGAGTATGGGTCTCTCTGGCATTCGCACCATTGCAGATTGCAATCGTTCCATGATTCGGCGCGTGCAGTACGGAGGAGATCGGCACTCAAGCAATTGAGAGTCGTGAGCGCGGATGGAATAGACGAAACATGCAGAGACGAACGAAGGGATGAGGTACGATTAGATGATTATGAGGAAAGGGGGCTCCTGGTCAGGACCCGGACAAAAAGCGTCGCATGCCACTGCTAAATGTGCCTTATGAGAATAGAAGCCTAACGAAACCAACTTTGCTACCATTCCCATTAATCTATGCACTGCTTCGTCTATCCAAACTGTCAAGTGGTCAAGGCAAAGTAAAAGAAATCAAAGGCGGTGGGACTGGTGAAAAGGGAAACACCCCAAAGCAGCGCATCTTAGGTCCTAGCCCTAGGCTTACATAATCCACCTTCGGCGCTAGCGACCTTCGACTCACACTTCCATTGCAACATCTTCGCCAACATTGTGTCATCCAACCTCCGCTCCATCACTCCTCCATTCGAAGCATCGATCGTAAGTCGTCTCTTCACACCTTCTCAACAACTGACCAAATCAAATCTTCAAGCATTCTACGATCAAGTTCCCAAAAGCTAACGAACTGGCCGCCACACAGGCATCCACTACTCCATCTCAAAACACTCAAAGCAAAAAGCCTCACAGTCCGCTCGCGGCTCACAACTCAGAAGTAAAGAGAAGATCCAATCATGGGAAAAGTCCACGGATCGCTTGCGCGTGCGGGCAAGGTTAGGAGTCAGACGCCCAAGGTACGCTTAGCAGCATCCCGTTCCAACTCCTACACATGCTAGGTCCTTCTGTCTGCTACACAAAAACCCGGTTCTCGTCCATCTCTTCGTTGGCTCCCCACGCCACTCTCGAATCGCTGATCTTCTGGTATATTGATGACTTACACGGGGAGGATGTTGATACAAGAACGTGGGCTGGGAGCTGACGAGAGTGGCATCACAGGTCGAGCCCCAAGAGAAGAAGAAGACGCCCAAGGGCCGCGCGAAGAAGAGAATCACGTACACGAGGCGTTTTGTGAATGTCACGATGACGGGGGGGAAGAGGAAGGTTAGTTCTTCGCACTTTCTTCTTATCACGACTGGGGGCCAGTGTTTGATCTTTTGTGCGCTGTATTGGGGTTTGGTGTTAAGTATGGAGCTTGTGGGATATGCTAGGATGGATATAGATGGAGGGAGTGAGGCTGAAGAATACATTGGAGACAAGACAATGAGGGGCTGTCGAATAATGCGGGCTAACGTTCTTGCTGCAGATGAACCCAAACCCAACTACCTAGTCCTACCAGCATCCGGAGGGTGGAGAGGTTGGGCCTACAAGTCGGAGAATTCTGTCCGGGGGGATGTAGATTGCTATCGTGGCGAACAGGAGGTGAAATATTGGGGCTATTGCATGCATGTCCACAGCATCAAACCTAGCAAAAATCCTTGCCATCTCGATGTTCCCTTTTCTTCACGCTCCTTCAAGTCCCTCTGCATTATCTACTCGTCCATGTCTGCTTGAACTATGCGCTCAGCGTTGCTGCTCCATCTTTTTCATCCTGGTCTCAACCTCCAAACCATACCTTATCCCACCATCTCATTGCTTACTCCATCCTTCTCCCCACTACCCCTGTCATCATCACTTCTTCTCTTCATATCCTTACTCCCTTTGGCCTCCATCTTGAAACCCATTCCTATTCCAATGCCCTGCCTTATCCTCACCCATTCAAAACCCGCAGCCCGCCCATCCTCTTCCCACGCCTTCCCTCGTTCCACCTCTCCCACTCTCCCTCCACATCTCTCATCCATCCTTCTTCCCTTCCCTTCTCGCCTCGCATCTTCTCTTTATGTTCTATCCTCCTCTTCCGTCCCCTTCCCTTCCCTTGCCCCCAACCCTCAACCCTCGACTTCCCACTTACCACTCACCACCCCCCATCTCACATCAACCCCTCCCGTCTCAAACCTCTCACCACCCCAAATCCTACTCTCCAGCCCCCCACCCTGTGAGATGAGGTGTCTGACGAGGGGATGCGGTACAGCGTGGGTAGATACGGCGGGCCTTGCATAGAGAAGAGTTTCCCGCACCGAGGAGATATTGTCTCTCGAGGAGGGTTCAGATTATAGCCTTCCTTCCGCTGGCTGGGGTGACCATGCTCATTCGAAGTCGTTGATGCAGGGCCACGGACGAATAATAATCACCATAGATCTGACGGGCAAACCGCGTATGTATGTTCGTGATATTCTAGCAAATAAGCTATTGTACGTTGATAAGCTGATAGCTAGCTAGCTGGCAATAGATAAGCAAGATCTCGAAGATGGGAGAGGGCAAAATAGGGGGTATCATCTCATAACATCATTCATCCGTAAAATTGAGCAGAAGCGAGAACCGAAAGTCGAGACCCGCTGACGAGTCCCTCGTTGTCAGGCTCGTTCACGCATCTTCACAACCCTACCACCCACGCTTCCTCACAACCGACCCACTCATCCACCCACCCACACAAACCCCCCACAACCTCCAGCGCAATAGCCCCGTAATGCTCCCTCTGCTGCACGCGTAACAGCCCCTTCGTCGCAAGCGCAAGCACATGATGCAGCCCCTGCGCAGCCACCGTCCTTGTATGTTTCTCCGGCGGAAGCAACTCCCCGAAGAACATCGAGCGCTTCGTCTCCCCCGCCAGCTCATCACCTTCCTCATCAGCAGCGGGTACCGGCTTCGCCGCAATCTCCACCTTCACAAACTCCAGGAAGTTGTTGCTCTCCTGATCCAGCGTCGCGCGCATCCACTGTGACTCTGCCGCCTGCTGCGTAGTCAACGCCGCCGCTGGGCCATAGAGCTGGAACTCGTCGACTGCGCCGAGGGAGGACACGTCTGCACCGGCTGGGTTCTCGTCGTCCGCGGCTTCTGGGATGGGGAGGTCGAGGCTGCTGAAGCGATCGCGGCCGCGGCCGACGAGCGGGGAGGCGCTTGTGAGGCGGCTGCGGCGGTCGAGGGAGCCGGGGAGGGGAGGGAGGATGGAGCTGGGTTGGCCGGCGCTGGCGGAGGGGAAACCGCCGATGCTGCTGGGTGGGTGGAAGGGTGCGCCGCGGGCGAGAGAGCCGGCGCGGGAGCCGTGGATGGAGGCGCTTAGGTTCCAGGGCATTTGGGAGGAGTGGTCTTCGAGGGCGGGGGGAGCGTGGCGGCCGATTTCGATGTTCTGCGGTGGGGGTCAGGGGTCGCGCTAAGGGGGTTGGAGGAGAGGAGGGTTTGGTGGCTTACGTCGTCGTCGAGGATGCCCATTGTGTCGTCGTCGGCTAGGATGAGGTCGTCGCCACGTCCAACTTGATCTCCGTCTGCGTCACGCATTCGGACACGGCGCGCTTCGCTGTCGGACCCTTGCTCTTCGTCTTCGGTATGGGATCTCTTCCGCCGGATAGTTTCGGGCGTAACACCAGTCAAGGCAGCCATGAGATTATCTCCAGCGAACATATCAAGGGGGCTGGCCAAATTAGATGCTCCCAAGGCCGTATTAATGCCATTGATGCCAGTACCGTAGACCCAAAAAGTGGCATTCTTCTTCGCAAGAGTTGGGAGCTTGTGCTGTAGCTTGACTCTGGAGGCGTCGGCCATGTTGGCGGCATAATCATTGTTCCAGGACGCTAAGTCGGCATTGCGGAGAGACTTTTGTTCGTCCATCCCAAGTACCCTCGGCGCCCTGGGTCTACGGCGCGCGGGCGCTTCTGCCGACTGGGAAGATTCCTCCTGAGGTGCTTCGGAGGAAGATCGGAGAAAGCCAGGCTGTGCTGGGGCCATTGGTGCCATTGGCGGGAAAGGCTCAGGTGGAGGGAGCATTAGATCGTCTTCGTCGAACCTTGGAATGTCAAGATCAAGGTCCAAGTCCATTCGGTCTCCCAGCTGCAACAGGTCAACTCAATGCAGGGACTGAATGTTGGTGTACTCACATCGATCTGGCCTGCTCGATTACCTTCCTCAAGTTCTTGCCTCACCCGAGCGCTTGCTGCAGAATCACTTCCTAGCCTCAGTCCAGACGGCTGGGCAGCGGATCCTGGCATGGGCGTACCTTCACCTGTGACAATTATGTTGCCGTCCTCATCAAAGTTGAAACCTGGATCGAGATCAAAGCCGCCTTCGTCTTCACCTAGGATACTCCTCATTCGTGCACTCCGTTGCGCAGAGCTTCTATCGTCACCTGGTAAGATGAACCCACCAAGGTCGCCAGCACCACCAAGACTGGATGACGGTATTATTAGACCGAGCGAAGACTCTTGGCTACCTTGTGCACTTGAGATACTAGTACGCTGGGAGTGTGGAGACAATATGCTGGAGCGCCTTGAGGATTCGTCGGTTGATAGCTCCAGAGAGGACAGGTCAATGTCAAGAGCCGGCATTGCCAGATCAGGTACGAAAGCAGGATCGTCTTGTACAATGAGCTGATCAGGACTGTGTTATCGTTAGGACACGAATCCCTTCGCCATGAAAAGTTGGCGTACCGTGCTTTTCCTGCATCGGGATCGAGCGCAGATGTGCGCATTGCCTTGAGAAGAGCTCTCATGTTGCTCTGCGCCGTCTGAGCGTCTGTCAAGACATAACCACATTGTTGGGAGTACACGCGCGAGACACCATAACTACGAGCACGTATGTCAGCATCTGTGACCAAGATTGTTCGGGATCGAGTGAACGCACAGTAGGTTGCTCTGTAGCCTCAAAGCCATTGGCGCTTCCGGAGTGATGATTATCTCGCATGTTCTCCTGACATCGACCTCGAGTATAGCTTTACGATTGACCTTCCTGAGGTTTGACCTGGATCCTAAGGTCGCGACAAGCCTGGATGCGTCAGTCTGGCACGACGGGTCTGACCGAAATTTTCCTAGACTTACCAGACTGTGGCAACCCCTCCCTCCCTAGAAGTCAGGACTAGGTTATGCCTGTGTCAGCATTCTGCATCTTCACGAGCGCGGTATTAGTTCGAGAGCGTCTGCCTACTTTCGTGGCTGTAGAACATGTTGCTACTGTTCTTGTCGAATGTGTAAGGATCTATCTAAGATTTCTAAGAAGGACGTCCCCGATGTGGGCTCGATCAAGCACTGATACGTGCCGTTCTTTGCAGAGGAGAAGGTGATGATGTTGAGGAGGATGGCGATTGCCGGAGAAAGGAAGCATGGCGCGTGGGATGTCGAAGGGCTACTTTAGCCTCTCGACTACTGATGAAAAACATCGGCTACCTTAGATCAGATTCTAGAAGCGATAAGGAGGAAAGTCAATGAGAGGAATATAAGAGATCATAAGCTGCATCCCATGTATGCTACTAGGGAGAAGCTGCGTATCAACCAGACTGGCCTTCTTCTTGTGACTCGCGGCGGGGTCGGATGTCCATCTACAAAAGCCTCCTACAATCTCTCATATTGCTTAGGAGAATTTTGCTATTCTGGAGATTGTCCCAGTAATGATGTCCATGGTAATCTACGAGACATGGCAACTGTGCCATCTGTGCCACCCTCTCCATATTTCAATGGCTTGAGATAAGGACCAAATGAATCAGATACACCGTAGACGAGTCTGGACTTTGCGCGACCTCTGCGTGGAGAAAAGGCCTGCTCAGAGCCTGCTAGGGAATATCATAGTAAGAGAGTAGCAAGGAGACGTCACTCTATGTCCTATGCGCTGTCGCAGACAGGTGCTAGTAAGACGTCCAAGAGTCTTGTCTTGCCTCTCTTCCAATGCAATCCCTTCATTGAGTGCCCATCTCAGCGAGCAAAATCTTTTAGCGGTCTACTCTTTTACAATGAGGTTTACCGGTTGATCAGTCCATCAGCAGCTCATCAGAAGGTCGTTGACAGTGCGCCTAGTACTCGCAAGCCCCTAGCTTTCGGCAACAGTAGGTAGGCAGATCGCAAATGGAAGAAGACCATAATTGCTGTCCAAGCAGTGCAAATCCATGAGAACCCGGCCTTTGTGAGGTCTGTCGTCTTGAAGTTGGCTTGGTTGGTTCGTGGTTGCATTATTCGCGGCGATGCCATGTAAATACTCTCATGTAACAGTGCCTGCGAAGGCCGAACTGAAAACGTCGCAAACACTGGTCCCAAATACTTTACTTCTTTCAAAGAGTGCGTAGCATGGTGGCTTGAATATTTTTACAGAAGATTGAAGTAGATCAGGAACGGCGCTAGTGTTGCTCGGCAACCGCGATTAAACATGGACAGAATCGTAAGTGGCTTTCCTGTCCCAATCTCTATGTATGCCCCGCTACCACGTTTCTGCACAACTTCTCAATTGATGTGATGCGCAGGATCCGACGATAGATTCCTGTACAATTCAATTGAAAAGCCGTTGTCGAGTTTTGTCAAGTACTGCCTTGCCAAGGTCCTACCTGGACGGTCATCATGGCGACGACTGGCTCCACTCCTCTATCGCCCTTCAAGGGCAAGCCAGACCTCTCATTACCCATGCCACCTCCGCTTCTACATACTCGTTCTGGCAATGAGATCTACCAATCGCCTAGCACTCCTACTGCCACTGGCTTTACATCGCCATATGACACGCCTCAGGGCAGCCCAAGTAAGAAGCAGATACCGCCTGGGGCCAATGAACTGGCGAATGTCTTCGAAAATGCCGTCAGACTCTCGCCCTCGAGCCCGACAAAGATTGAAAGGCAACAGCTGAGTCCGCATTCGCCGAATAAAGTGGGAAGACAAGGTGTTGAGCAGAGCTTCGGTGACATGAACAGCCCTGGTAAACCGGTCAAGATGTCGAACCAGGAGAACACACCCCCCAATATGTGGAACCAAAAAGAAGGAAGATCCACACCCACTCAAGCTGCAATTTCGCGCCAGGAACCATATCAGTCCCGAGAGACGTCCGAGAAAGCCCGGCCCACTGTCATGCGTGGTCTGACTGCGGAGGAACTGGAAAAGCTACAATTACCCAAGGTCAAGCGTCTTGCCAACGTAACGCAGCTTTGTAAGTCCGGCGATCCCTCAAGGCGACGTGTTCGCTGATTATGGGGCAGATTTCCTAGATTATTACTTTGATCTCCTGAGCTACGTCCACAACCGTCAGAACCGTGAAGAGGTTTTCAGCAGCACGATGCCACCTCCTCCCGAGACCCCAGAGGAGGAGTACGAGGCGGCCCGGCACAAGTACCTTGGCAGAGAGCGAGCCAATTTGCGGAAGCGACGGACTAGGCTGCGACATGGCGATTTTCAGATTCTGACCCAAGTCGGGCAGGGAGGGTATGGTCAAGTTTATCTTGCAGCCAAAAAAGATACTCGAGAGATTTGCGCGCTGAAAGTCATGAGCAAGAAGTTACTTTTCAAACTGGATGAAATCCGGCATATCTTAACGGAAAGAGACATCCTGACGGCTGCGAAGAGCGAATGGCTGGTCAGGCTATTGTATGCATTTCAGGATGAGAAGAGCATATACCTTGCTATGGTACGTAATATCTCCAAGAAGTCAAACTCGAGAAGCCTGCTAAGGTCAACAGGAATATGTACCTGGAGGTGACTTCCGGACCCTCCTCAATAATACCGGCGTGCTACACAATCGCCATTCTCGCTTCTACATTGCCGAGATGTTTTGCTGTGTAGACGCTCTCCACCAACTTGGCTACATCCACCGCGACCTTAAGCCCGAGAATTTCTTGATCGACGCAACCGGCCATGTCAAACTCACCGACTTCGGTCTAGCAGCAGGCATGCTATCCCCATTCAAAATCGAGTCGATGCGCGTCAAGCTCGAAGAAGTCGGCAACATGGCCGTCCCCTTCACAAGTGGCATGGAGCAACGCTCCGCCTCCGAGCGCCGCGAAGGCTACCGCGCCCTCCGTGACCGCGAAGTGAACTACGCCAAGTCCATTGTCGGTTCACCCGACTACATGGCTCCCGAAGTCCTCAAAGGCGAGGAATACGACTTCACCGTCGACTACTGGAGTCTCGGCTGCATGCTTTTCGAAGCCCTCTCCGGCTACCCACCCTTCGCGGGCTCAACAGTAGACGAGACATGGCAGAACCTGCGTCGCTGGGACAAAGTCCTCAAGAAACCGAAGTTCGAAGACCCCAATTACTTTCTCAGCCCGCGCACCTGGGATCTCATCACTCGCTGCGTCAATGGCAAGAAGCAGCGTTTTCGAAGTATCAATGAAATATACAAGCATGTGTATTTTGCAGAGGTCGACTGGAGCAAGTTGAGAGAACAGCGAGCGCCATTTGTGCCAGAGCTGGATGGCGAGACGGACGCTGGATATTTCGATGATTTCTCGAACGAGGCGGACATGGCCAAGTATAAGGAGGTGCACGATAAGCAGCAGGCGTTGGAGAGTATGGCGGACAGGGATGAGCCGATGAACAAGGGGCTATTCGTGGGGTTCACATTCAGGTATGTTCGACCTTTCCTTCCCTTTGGCATGGATATCTGCTGATGTATGGAAAGACACCGCAAGCCCATCTCCGAAGCCAATGGCACCAAGGGCAGCCCCAGGAAGGCCCTGCCAACGGATGGCTCGTTCGGCACCATTTTCTAGGACTGGTGAAATATTCACTTTCTTGACTTGTGTTATGATCTGGCATGCTGTCTGTGCTTTACGAACATTTCTTTCCGCTGCTGCTGTGGCGCGGTACATCAGGTGGGGCGGTAATGGCGAAGGAATGCATGCATGGAATATATGAAACGGTCTGTGTGGTATGGGCATGCTTACGATAGAGTGGTTCCTGGTAAGAATAGCGAGACGTAGCAAACGAACCAATGTCACCATGAACCCTCTGCAACTCTGCTTCCCTTCACCTTCCGACCGTCAACCCCCTTAAATCGTCCCGCGACTCGTATTTTCAACAGTGACTCCTTTAAGCCCCATTCTCCATGCTAGGATCCGCTTCGCAGACAGTGGACATGATGTTCGATCCGTCCGTTGTATCGATGCAGGCTAGCAGCATCGCCAAATACTCATAGCTAGGTGACATTATCGCCATGGCATTTCGGAAGCAGGGACGCGGACACAAGCGGCGCTTATGCAACCAGCTGGTGTGGTGAGAGCGATCAGGCCTCGTCCTCGCCGTCGCTTTCAGAGGCGTTGTCTTCCGCTTCGCTGCTGGAGGAGGCGGGGTCGTCGGGCATGACGACGCTGTTGAGGTAGGTGACCTGTTGGCTTGAGCATCAGCGTGGGCCTTTGACCAAACGGTCAGAGCAAGGATTTTGCGTCGATGCTAGGAAGATGGCATCGGTGATGAACGAAACTCATGGAGAATGACAAGGGGACTTACGAACGGAACCAAACACCCCAGCAACTCCACAACCCGGTCTAGACCTCCCTTGCCTACAACCTCTTCGTCTTTCAGTTTCCGACCGACGGTAAAGTTTCGCAGGCGCAGGAGCGCGATGTCCGCGTGGTCGGCGGCGTAATCCCTCGGCTTCGTCTTCAACGCGTTCTCGGCATTCATGCCCACGAACCTCTTCACCACATCCGCCTCTCCCTTTCCCCCCCCCTTCCCCTTTCCGTGACCTTTCCTATCACCAACGAACTCCCTCCCCAGCCCCTCACCCTGCAACACCCCTTTGATCCGCTCCGGGCGACGGTCGATATCGCGCCGTATCAGGGCCAGGGGCGCGGCTTCGGGGTGCCAGATCCCGGCGCCGAGGAAGGAGTGCGAGGGCGCGAGTTGGAGGTAGTAGCCTGCGTAGGGGCCTTTGCGGCCGGTGCGGGACCAGGCGGCGGAGAAGTGCGTTTTGTAGGGGGTGGGGTCGGGGGAGAAGCGGATGTCGCGGTAGATGCGGAAGGTCTGTCAGGGAGGGGGCGGGGGTTAGATGGGGGTTTTTAAGGGGAGAGGGGGAAGGGGGGGAGGCGGTGAGAGGGGGAAGGGTTAAGGGGAGGGGGGACTTACGAGGTCTTTGGGGGGGAGTTCAGGGATGGTCTCGTCTTTCTCGGCGATTAGCGGGGTGAGGCTTTCGACGAAGGAGTCGAAGTCTTTTTTGGATTGGCGGTAGTCTGCGTCGTGGACTGTACTATACGTTAGCATCTTTCTCGACGATACCGAAATACCAGTATTCCTTGCCTCTCTATCTCCTTCCTGATCGTCCCTTAGGGTTAAGGAACGGCGAGGGGACTCACCTTTCAACCACTCCCTATCATTGTTCTCCTTCAACTCCCCCAGAAACACCATCGTATTCGGATGCACCCTCCCATCCACATACCCCACGCCCCCATTCCCCCTCGCCTTCGGCAACGCCACAAACACCGCCTCCCCCGGCGCAAGCTTGCTCTTGACCCCCGGCCTCCACAGCTCTTGCCCTTTCTTCCCCACCACAGCCCCCTCCCCGTTCATCTTCACCGCAACCTTCTTGTTCGCCGTCTCCTTCCTAGCACCGCGCTTGCGCTTCTTGGGGCGCTCATCTTCGGAAGAAGGGTCTGGGGAGGATTCGGAGCTAGCGGCGGGAGGGGAGGAGATGGCGCTGGCGGAGGGGTCTTCGTCTTCGTAACCAGATTCTTCGTTGTCGAAGGAGGAGCCGGCGGAGGGGGGTGAGGATGCCTCGGAGGAGGCGGAGCCGGCGGAGAAGTATTGGGATTTCTTGGGTGTGGTGTTGGGGGCTGAACCATTGGTGGGTTTGGTCGAGGAGGCTTTGGGAGTGATGGCAGTGGTGGGGATGGGAGAAGACTTGAGGCGGGAGGATTGTCGGGAGGAAGGGGTGCGGACGAGGGCGGAGGGAGTCTTGGGTGTGGTAGTGGTGGAAGAAGCGAGTTGAGTCGCGCGGCGAGGCATTGTGGTTTTGGAAAGCGAAGATGACGATTTGGTACTGCTGTTAATGTATGTTCTCCCTCCGAGGTAGAGGTGGGTACATCAAAAACAAGTGTTCCCGACGCGCATCCTTCGCGTCATTCGAATGCACTTTTCCCGATTAGGAAATATCAATCCTCCCGGGCACAAGAAATTCGAAGCATCTGCAATTAGTCGGTTTCCCCAAAGACCATGCCATCCCCAAATCCCCCATCCATCCCTCCTAGTTTCACTCAAAAGAAGGCCACCATTCTTTCCGCCCTCGCCACCCCATCCGACACTTACACTGACCTATCCCCAAAAGGCTCCATTGACGCCGGTATCAAATCCCTGATCGATCAGATCAACACCTTGGACGGTATTGTAACCACCAGCAGCTGCGCCGGCAGAATCAGTGTGTTCCTCGAGGGTGCAAAGACGAAGGCTGGCGGGGCAGGGCAGGCTGCTGTGCCGGGTGGGAAGGGGATGGGTGGGCGATGGCTGTTCGTTTCGCATGATGCTGTAGAGATGCCTCTGGGGGTGGAATTGGAAGATAGACCTGTTACGAGGCTATTGGGGCTGAAGCCTCAGCAGCGTGATGCGCAGAGTGTGATGGGGCCGGAAGCGCGGCTCGTGAAGTTCCAGTTTGAACCTATGGTAAGCCTAAGTAGAGATCCGTGGATTCTGTTCTTCAAGGAGGAGGGAGATAGGTGAAAGGGGCTGATGACCAAGTAGATTCTCCATATCATGGCCGCTTCTCTGCATCATGCCCAACCTATCGTCTCTGCAGCCATCAACGCCGGCTTCCGAGAAAGCGGCGTGCAGAGTCTGAAGAACCTCGAAGATCCCAATGCGTTCCCAATGGTTGCGGTGCGCACAGCCGGTCTTGCGCTTGGCTCGATTATCGGCCATGCCTATGAGACGGGGAATGGTGAGGAGGTTCATGCATTGGTCAGCGAAGAGTACCTCGAGACATTATTAAGGGTCGCAAATGCTAGGTTTGTAGCCAACGTGGAGAGAATAGAGAGGTTTAGTGACAGCTTGTTCCATGGGCACAAGAGTAGTGAGTCATCGTGGGAAGATCCGCAGTCGAGGAGGGAAAGGAAGAGAGCTGAAGGTCTGGAGAAGAAAGGCCAATTAGGAGCGCAAGATGGTCAAATGGACGAAAGCCATGACTTTAGAGCTCTTGATGATGGGCCGCTCCTCGCAGCACTCAATACAGACGATATTACGTGATGAGCAACGAGGAACGAAACTCAAAGTCATGAGAAGTACGAACTAATCGCCAACTCGACGACAGGCCTCATTACGCTATCGAGAACTGATCCTACACAATCTCGAACGTAATGGAAGATCGTTGATCTCCGCACTCTGGCAGCAGCTCAACCGACTGAAAGTTCTTACCACTAGCCATACCATCGAGGCAGTATCGACCGGTTGCGAGGGCTTTGAATAAAGCGAGTTTAGGCAAGAAGAACGAAGAACTCGGGGAATTGTGGAGGGGGTGAAGAGTGTTGAAGTCCAGTATGCTGCGAAATTCTGGTGGACTGACACAAGCCTCCCAATGTTATTGACCGTTCGAATGCAGATGAAACCAAATTGGCCAATTATCTGTATAGCTTGGTCTGACTGTGAATATCTGATTCGTGATTGGTTGAAATTTTGTACGAAGCCTGCATCAAGAGATCCGCTCGGCGGCCTTGGTAGACTTGCAGCAAATGTCCCTGATTGTACTGTTGTACATGCTTTCAGTCTGCATTCTGTGCGTTCGATGTTGGATTGCGAACAATCCACGCCTGGGAATTACTACAACCATATGTATGTGCACTAAGAGTGCACAGAGGGCCAGGCGTTGACAATGACTTGTGTCTGCCAACGACCCCAGTTTTGACAAACATCACTTGAAAGACCTGATCATCCGCGAATCCAGAGATTCTTATGCCGATTGGAGCTTCTAAGTGCTTGTGCTGACGCGGATTGGCCATCTTGCTTTTGTTCGCTGGCTCCGTTTGTAGATTTGATACCGTCGGAGTAGCCGCTGTGCGAGGTAGTCGGTCGAAAATTACTCATTGCGTTTGGCCAGGTGCACAGGCTTCCGAGCCGTGATTCACATCACGTTGCCGGCGATCTAGTCCTTGGCTTCGGTGCCACAGGCCTGATGATCGTGGTAGTGGTCGGCGTGACCAGGTATCTCAGTGAACCACGCCCTTCCCAGCCATTAACCCCTTCGTCCTCTCAACCCACATTGCCCCATCGGCCCCTTCTTTCGTAGCAATTCTGATAACCCTTTGCATCCTCTCCTCCCAGCCCTCCCTCTCGAACCCGCTTGCCAAAGTCCTCGCGACAATGCCCGTATTCCTCGTACTCGGCAACCTCAGCATCTCCACCTCCACTATGTACCCCACACTAGCGGTAAGATGACACACCCAGTCACAGAGACTGGAGTATGCAGATGGCTGATTTGATCGATTTTTTATGCTTAGGTCTTCGAGGTTCCCCTTTTTGGGCTGTTGGTCCTCAACAGCGGTCAAACAAGCGACGGTGATTGCTACGGATTTCGACTTCTGAATGTTATTGGCGAAATATGAGGGCGCGAGGTGGTCGGCCATGTTGTCATTGAACACGGACGGAGCGCGGAATTTGGCACCGGAAAGGTTGTGCGAGCAGCAGGGTATGGCTAAAAATGGCGACGAGGATATAGAGGCCAGTAGCGGCGTCCAGGACGTCAGTTCGTCCGCGTGGTTAGAGATGATGAAGGTCCCCGTAGGGAAAAGACCATTGTGCCATATTGGAGGGGAGTCTTCGGACCGAGTAGAAGGAACTCTGGACGGGAGGGATAGGTGCGAGAGTATGCCGGCGTTGGCAGTTTTAGAGGGAGATTGTAGCTCAAAGAGTGGTTGCGGGATGAGAACCAACTGCTTCAGACACTCCTGTACCAATGGCTCGAAAGTAGCCCAGGTCTTCCGCTTGTGGGCGTCGAAGCCCCAGCCCTTGTAACCTTCATGGAGCAGTACGTCGACAAGGACTCCATTCCCGCACCCAATATCCACGAAGCCAGGAAAACGTGATGGACCCTCGTCCTCGCTCGTACCGGTGCTACTGTCTGAGGCCTCATTTTCTGGATACATGTCTTTCCATAGCTCAATCAAAAAAGCCGCGATACTAAGATCCTCGAAGACGTGCTTGCTAGGCTCGGTTTTCTCAACCCAATTATCACAAAGCCGTTTGCTATGCTTCCGCTTCAGCTCGGTATAGGTGTCCTGCACCCTCTGCTGAGACACTAACTGGTCATGATGCACGCGCTTTTCGTATCCATGTAATGATCCTTGACCATGTTTGTACACAGTCTGCAAAAGCTGATAGCTTGTGCGGTGGAGACGTAGGGATAGAGGGAATGTGTCTTGTGGAAAGAGACGGTAATGCAACGATATGTTGCCTTCTACATAAGGTTTCGTCGTGTCCCAAGACGGGAGAACCCGCTCATTCCAAGGCTGCCAATTGTGCAGATACGCAAGCGCTCGGACTCTTGGATGATACCAAGGGAGCTCTTCAACAGATGATACATGAGGGATATAAAGTACGAGAGTTGTTACTTGGCCCTCGATACCCGTAAGACGCAGGATCTGACAGGTTTGAGAGATTGGCTTGTCCAATTGTGGGTTACGAGGAATCATACAACAGATGAACGTCCTCTCGATTTCGAAGCCAGGGAAGTCGCCGGGCTGCGCGTCAAACCTCTTTGATAGCGCTGCCGCCTCAGCCTCATTGGAGATTTCGGTATAATGGCTCTCTGTCACTTCCTCGCCCAGACTATCGTACAAGATATCGGCGCGAAACAGGAGCGAGGAGTTGACGTTCGGGTTCTTGATGAGGTAATTGGCATTCTCGGCGAACACATCGGAGCCAAACTGGCAGCTATGTTCGAGGATGGGGAACCAGTCATCTGGGAGTCGATATGTAGGCTTGGCATTTGCCAAAGTGAGGTCCACTGGCTCGAAGGCAACCATAGCTGAGGACAACAGGCACCAAGGGCGCCAGAGACATCCTATTCCGTAGATGCAACTTGGTAATGGATCACGCCGGACAAGACTAGATATAAGCAATCCGGGCTGTCGAACTTGCTATAAACGTTCTAGTCAGGCACAGTCCCATCACCCCGCTTGTCCACCAACACCTAGCGCTCCATCATCGGCAGCACCTTGCAACGGCAAGAAATAGCTCTCCACTTGCGCCCTTTACCCACTACCCCAACACCCCAATTCATCCAGGCATCGACCTCCCAAAATGTGGTCCCCAACACACACCCAACCCCCCGCCGGCACCCTCGGCGCCCGCACCAACGAACCCCCCCTCCACGGCCCCCTCTTCCTCCCCTCCCTGATCTCCCCCTCCGTCTCCTCCTCCCTCCCCACCTCCTACACCATGCGCCCTTTGCAGCGCTCCGACTACGGTGCCGGCTTCCTGGACGTGCTGCGGGTGCTGACGACGGTGGGGGAGATCACGCCGGAAGGGTGGAACGCGCATTACGACTGGATGAGCAGAAGGGACGACACGTATTACATTGTGGTGGTGGTGGATGGGGAGGGAAAGGTGGTCGGGTGTGGGACGCTGGTTGTGGAGCGGAAGTTGTGAGTGCGGTTTTTATATGTTGGAAGGTGGACGCGAGCGAAGAGGGAGAGGGCGAGGGAATGATGGGAGAAGGGAGGTAGAGCGCGATTGTGGAGGGTTGAAGCATGGAGCAGAGTGTGGAAGCTGATTGATATGGGCAACAGTATCCACAATCTCGGCAAAGTCGGCCATATCGAAGACATCGCTGTAGCAAAAGATCAGCAAGGGAAGAAGCTCGGACTGCGGATTATACAGGCACTGGACTATATCTCCGAGAAGGTGGGGTGCTACAAGGTACGTCTTTGATGAATCCCAAGCACACTTCGCCCTTCCATTTCCCACTTACCCTTCCGTAACGGAACGAGGAACTGACACATATATTGCAGGCGATTCTCGACTGCAGCGAGGCAAACGAAGGCTTCTACGTCAAATGTGGATACAAGCGTGCCGGGCTGGAGATGGCACATTACTATGATCCACCGAGCGGGAATTCTGGCGGTAATGTGAAGCAGAGGGAGGGGGCGCCGAAGGTCTGATGGTGGAGAGGATACCGGTATGCTGTAGGTGGAGACGAAGGGAGTGAAAGAAGGGAGAGGATGCAGCAGCAGGTTTACTAAGAAGGTAATAATCAAAGAGACGGCTCTTATACTGGTTTCGAGGGCATGAGGACTGTTGAGAAACCGGTGTCTAGGGACTGAAGCTTGCCGGACGAACTTCATGGATTAACGACTATACGAATCAGCGATGGCGTGAAGGCTCCGGTATTTAGCTCAGAAACTAAAAGTAATTATAAATTCACAAGTTCAGACGTGGTTAAGAGGCATGATGGACAGCTGGATTCAGTCCTCGGGTTACTTCGATTACGTAAAAAGCTATGTATTTGCCATTCCCTCTAATTGATCAAACCCAGGCAGCAGAAGCTCCTCCATCAAGTACTCTGTAGGTATCACCAGCAACTCCTTGCAAAGCATCAAGACGTCAACGGTCCCACGCATCCGCGGAGTAGGGTAGTCCAACGCCTTAGGGCGCCAATAAGCACATGTCCGATAATTTGACTGCAGAACCGAGAGAAGCACACTTGTGCCATGTTTGGAGATGGACGCAGAAGCTCGTAATGCCGTAAGTATGCAGCAGCGTGAAAGCCCTACAAATGCCACCCCAACAATTTTCAATGCAGCAGCCCGTGTTTCAGAGCCACATGCACATCACACCCGTCATTAGTAGTAATTCCCCTTCGGAAGCGCAACGAAAACACCGACGGCAATAGCAGTGGCTACAAGCGCTCCAAGGATAGCCTGGAGGAAAATAGTGTCCTGAATCTGTCGCAAAGCCGGCTCTTGGATCCAGACCTCACGATCAAGGATTTTACGCAGGACGTTGCGTTTCTCGTACTTGGCGACCCAGGGCTCGTCCTCATAGCTGGTGCTGCTGCCAAGAGTATCAAAGGAACATTTGCTGAGTTCGAAGTTCGAGGCAGGATCATCGTCTTCTGCGAACAGCTCCCAAGGACGAAGATGGCGATGATGCATGCCGTGGAGGACCTAGCGGTGTTAGACAATATGTAAGAGCGGCAGAACTCGTAGATACATACAACGCACATCCCCTTCCATGCAGCGATTAGCGTTGCGACACCGATCATGAAACCTATAGCCGACAGAACTCTCCAGGCACGTCCAGCGTTGCTGAGAGTGATGAGCATGGCGGCCACCAGACCACCCATGATACCAGCAACGCCAAGACCACGAGCGAAGATTACACGGGGGCGGTTGCCGTTGCAGATGCTCCAGCGGATGAAGTTGGGGTGCGCTTGGTGACGAAGAGACCATTCAATGGTGTGAACAACGCCGCGGAATGCAGAGGGATGAGTGGTGTTGGCCAGTGCGTGTAGTAGCAGGGCACGTTCCTTGGCAGAAAGGTTGAGCTGCCGAGGAGCACCATCTGCAACGTAGATTGCTATAATGCGTGAGACCTCTTCACGGAATGGCTGAATCGTGACTGTGATCATTGTTAGTCAGGGTTCAATGACCAGGAGGTGGCTGTCTCACATGGTTGCCATTTGAGGTCCGCGCCTTGAAATGCATCGCCTGCTGCCTTATGGAAAGACTTGTTAGTGCTGAACATGGTAGATCCAGTATCACTCCAAGCAGTCTCAGATGGGACCATGCTGTCCCGCTCTGCGTTGGGCGTCCTCGGAGGCGTATTGAATGGATTGCCCTTGATCTCCACTACGCTGGCCTTGGGTGGTGCGAAGTCGGTGCCCTTGAAGACAGCGGCGGTCTCCGGGCTGGTGAATTTGGGCCCGAGGACGTTGGCCTGGCCTGCCAATGCCTCTGCTTCGGCCTGCTGTTCGGTCCAGATGGGTGCAAGAGCCCGCTCGTTTGCTGGCATTGCATCGAAGCGTTTGACATAATCACGATACCAGAGGTAGAATTGGAGATTCTCTGCAGCATGTTCGATGTAGACGAGGTAGTTCATGAAGTCTCGGGTTGTACAGGGCTGTTCCACAACATGTCAGCTTTGAAGACCAGATGAAAGCACGGGCATGTAAATGGAGCTTGCACGCAGGCCTCAGCCTCAAGGACCATAGTGAAGTCTGCTATGCTTGTCGAGGATCAAACTTGGACTTACTGGACAGGTCCCGCCGGCGATGATACGGTCGAAGGATAAGGCATCTGGGATCCCCAAGGATACGGCGCCCTCGGAATCGAGGGTAGAGCCTCCAATGGATCGAGTCTTCTCACTTCCGTTCAAGGAAGAACGGGAGGAGTCGACATGAGGAGGTCGACGATAGGTGAGAGAGTAAACCATGGCTGAGGATGTGGTGTACCACGGAAGGAATAGATACTGGCTTGATAGATCGAAGAAGAGGTGCAACGAAGAAACTACAGCAGGTCGTGAACGAATGGTAGAGGACGTAGTATTAGAAAATGTGTATGAGGAAGGAAGGATTGAGCAGAGAGAGGCAAGGGGAGAAAGAGCTGTCGCGTGGGGACTGGGGAGGGAACTGTGGGGCTTCGGTCCAGGATATTTCTCCGGTGGCCTGGAGGGTGGAGAATAAAGTAAAGGAAGCTTGTCCACCGCTTGACGCCTTTCTCTCCGAGTGTCCCCGCACTGACCACTCGGACGTTACGTGGGATGGCTACGGAGAGTGGGGAAGAAGAAGGTTAAAGTATGAGAAACGACATGTCAATCACTTTGACAGCAGACGCTCGAGACATGCTGGCGGATCTGCGGATGACCTTTGGAGCCAGGCCGACAGACGAAGTAGTCTTGCGCCCAGTCGACGGGCCAGGTACAAGAATTCGTACTTCTACAAGCGCAATTGGACACACGGCAAGTAGCTGAAACGCCCTTTCGAGTGGGCCGAGGATCGATAATTTGCAGAAGAGAAGCTTTGTCAGGGGTACAGTGGAAGCTAGTAGCAATTTGTACACGTCGAGGGAAGCTCTCTTGGAGTTGCCCCGGGTTCAGATCAACTCGTCCTGGTAAGTCTGCCACAGCGCGAGGCATCTGGAGACAAGCATCGTACCCTGAGGGATGCCCACCAGCTCCATTGACGATGCCGGGAAGCTGGCTTATCTCGGTGCGTTGTTGATGTCTGCGGTGAGTGATGGTAAGGATCACGATCTGCCTCTGTAATCAAATTAAGGCTGTGGTCCAAGTGCCCAATCACGATGTACGATGCAGATCATGCGGCTGCACTTGCTGCGATTGTCGACTGTTCTGGATCTGCCCCAGGAGGCGTTCGGCCAGTCGAAAGTAGAGATTGAAGGATTCGCATCGGAGATACTCGAGAGCTAGTCTTTTGCGCCTCATAGCTGCTCCATGGCTGCCATGCTAACGCCAAGATGGCGCCAAAGCCAATCTAAATGACGAACAGCACTCCATCCAAACCTTCAGGATTTGCTCGGACCACTGTCTCCTGCCGGAAGCGTTATTCATCATTCGTTGTCCGACTGCTGTCAACTCCGTCACATGCAGCAACACCTCTGCCCTGTCAGGAAGGCATTGTGTATCCATTGTGTTGCGTCAAGATCCGTACTTTATCTTGATGCTAGGCTTGACGCCAAGAGGAGTCTAGTTCGGCCCTCCGGGGGCCATCGATAATGCCACTTCATGATCTGCTGCCAGGTTCGCACGCCCCAATCTTCTTGATGACAGGGAGGATCAAACCTTCGTTCGCCGATTTGTCATCGATGATCGGAGGGAGCTCCACCTGCACGACAGTATTGTGCACTGTCAGTCTCCCCGTAGCGCCTACTCAGTATGAGTGTGTCCTTCTTGAAGTTGCAAAAGGAGGAGGCTCCGATCTCTGGGGACGATCAACCATGTGGCAGTGGGGCTTGGAACCTCGGTACCGGATTTCGTTGCATCTGCGATGCTGCATAAAGTAGATCGTCTGGGAGCACTTGACGCCGCGTGCGTGTAGAAGGCTGCATCCTTCGTGCTATCAAAAACTATAACCCTAAAGCAGACCTGCAAGCTGTAAAGCAGTAATCTGTACAAGCAAGAAGATAGGAAAGCAAGATCCCCAAATCGTTTGTTTCTGCAAGCAACTTCTCGAGCTTGAGAGCAGCTACAATTGAGACCTTGTGCGCGAAGACATTGATGGAAATCGTTGCTGTTGAGTAGTCCTTCTCCGCAGCGGTCGTATTCCGCTATACATCATGCCCAGATTATCGTTGTTACGCTGGCCACTGCGAATGCGTGTAGACGTTCTATTGCTTTCAAGTAATCAACAATAAAACCATCTACTATACAGATTTTGGGAAAATAAGCTACCGGTTTGCTCAATTCATTGATCTAGTACAGGTACTGTAGTTACGGCCTCAGATTGTAACGCGAAGTTCGTTACTGTGTACCAAATATAAATGCTGATGCCTGCTCAGGATTTACACTCCTCGGTCTCTTCGATCCCCTCTCAGTTCAGGATATCTGCAAGTCGCTGCGGCGTTATACATTGAACTGCCCCATTAACGATATCAACACTCAGTGTCCGAGACTACAACTCGACGACCACATTGTTGGGTTCTCTTCCATAACGACTCAAGGGACCATGCAACGCTCCACAATGAAAGCCTGGCAATTCTCCGCCACCAAAGGCGGCCTCGAGAAACACCTCACCTTCAACCCCTCCGCCTCCCCCCCTCCCTCCACCAACCTCTCCCCTTCGCAAGTCCTCATCGAAGTCATCAGCATGTCCCTCAACCCCGTCGACTACAAAATCCCCGAACTGCCATTCGTCGGCCGCCTCCTCATCCCCAGGCCCGCCTCCCCCGGCATCGACTTCTGCGGGCGCGTCCTCTCCACCGGCAGCGCCGCCTCCTCCCTCTCCCCCAACCAAACCGTCTTCGGCCGCCTCGACGCGCCCACCCGCTTCGGCACCATGGGCCAATACATTATCGCCCCCCTCGCCGGCACCGCCCCCTTACCACCCGGCATCGACCCTGACCACGCCGCCGCCATTGGCACCGCCGCCCTGACAGCCTACCAGTGCATCATCCCCCACGCGAAAGCCGACGACCACATCTTCATCAACGGCGGCTCCGGCGGCACGGGGACCTTCGGCATCCAGCTCGCGAAAGCTTTAGGGTGCCACGTCACGACCACGTGCTCGACGCCCAACATCCAGCTGTGCAAAGACCTCGGCGCCGACGAAGTCATTGATTACAAAACCACCGATATTGTTCGAGAACTCAAGGCCCAGGGGCAGGCGTTCGCGCTGGCGGTGGATAATGTGGGCACGCCGCCGGAGCTGTATAAAGCCGCGGACGTGTATTTAAAGGAGGGGGCGAAGTTCGTGCAGGTTGGGGCGCCAATGAGTGTGGGTGCGGTGTGGACGATTGTGTCGCGGATGGGTTGGCCGACGGTGCTGGGAGGGGGGAGGAGGGCGTATGAGATGCTGCAGGTGAAGAACGAGCGGGAGCACTTAGTCAGGATTGGGGAGTGGATGCAGGAGGGGAAGGTCAAACCCGTCATTGATTCGGTTTTCGAATCACGCGACGCACCGAAAGCGTATGAGAAACTCAAAGAGGGGAGGGCAAAGGGTAAGATTGTAGTGCACGTATCTGAGAAGTGATGATCTGGCCAAGTTGCGTCTTACACCTCTCCAAGTACTTCCATCGTCTCGAGCCTCCAACCCTCTCCCCCTCTCATATAAACTAACCCCGATCGATCGATCATTCTCTCTGATCTCTTGAACTACTACGCCTCTTAGATAGCCATAGAACTCAGGGGAAGGTCAAACCCATTATTGAACTTCGTATTCGAATCACGAGACGCACCGAAAGCCTATCTGAAACTCGAAGAAGAGCAAAACAAAGAGAAAGATGATAGCACCCCCTACCCCGGAAGCAATAACAATAACCTGGCTCCATCGCATCTCACACCTCTCCCACACTTCCCTCCTTTCCAGCCTCCAACCCCTCTCCTCCTCTCCCGTGAGCGGCCCACAACCCATCTAACATTCTCTCTGATCCCTCGGACGACTACGCCTCTCATATAGCCATAGAACTTAGTGAAAGGTCAGGGCTGTGGTTGACTCCATATTCGAATCACCCGACCACAGCACCCCTTACCCCCTGCCCCAGCAGCAACAATCCAGCCATCTTACACGTCTCACTTGTCTCCAACCCCCTCCTCCTCTCCTCCCCCCTCTCCTCCAACCCCTCTCCTCCAACCCCTCTCCTCCAACCCATCTAATCCTCTAATCCCTCTACCTACTACGCCTCTGGAGTGGTTATAAAATCGGAATAGAGAGGGGTTTTGGTGGTGTGGGTTGGTAAGAGTGTAGCTAGAGCTATGGGGTGGGGGGCGAGGGTTGTTGGGGGGCGGAGAGGGAGAGAAGGGGGGGAATGAGAGGGAAGAGGGGGGAAAGAGAGGAAGAGAGAAGAAGAGGCAAAAGAGGAAAAAGAGAAGAAAAAGACTGGAACAGCAAGAGAGCGTTGAAGATCGTAGGTTTTACAATCGGTATAGAGCATTCTCAATAACGCTGAATGCCGCTTTTCAATATAGACACGACGGCTTTAGCCAAAGACCCTACCACGTTTGCTCAACGCGCTGTTGATGTATGATGAAGATATGAAGAAAAGAGGAGAAGAATAAAAGACAAGACAAGACCCGAAAATGAAAAGTAGAGCCGAGAATACAGAATGCAGACATTGAGATCTAGCTAGCTGGTTACTTTTTAGCATGCCCGTCTGTACGAACAGAAGACATAATGAGGATGCAGACATTAGACTAGCTAGCTCCTACGCTCGCAATATCCATCCATGCATGCATCCACCCCTGCCCAAATAATTTGCTCGCTTGGTTGCTTGAAGAGAAACAATAGCTCTAAAATGCAATGCAGTATACAGCAATAGCCGCGCTTTGTCTATATCGTACAAACCCTGCACGCTGATGCCGTCCTCATTCAATGCATGCATGCGTAGTGCTATATTAGTAGCCGATAAGCTGGTGGTCATGGTCGTTGCAAAGTCGTATGGTGGTCATAGTTGTTTTCATTCTTCGTTTCGTGATCACATCTCCAGCACGCTCCTCATGCCGGCCATCTTCTTCTGCTCTTCAACGACACAGCCTCGGTCTCGAAGAACGCGTTCCAATGCCTCCATCACGCGCTCAAAGCTGCTCTTCGCACCCTTCTCCTGCGTGAAGCGTGCGATAGAAAGGTTGGCTTTGCGGCCGTGCTCGAGAACGGTGAAAAACTCCACGGCCAGGGAGACGGGACGGATGTGCAGAGCTACAAGTAGCGCGTTAGCCTCAATTTTCGCACGTCACGGATGATGATGAAAGGAATGAAGAGGGGTAAGTTGAAGCGTACAATTCTTCTCAGCAACCCTCGCCCAGATCCTCCCGGCCGCTTTGTCGATCACAATGTCTCTGAGCCCGTACTTTCTCCACTCGCGGAAGGTACTGGCCACCTCCTTCCGTGCTCGGACCTTTGAGATCTGGAAGCACATCACTGTCACAGCAGGCTTGATCCGGAGGAATCTAGCAAGCCAATTCTGGGGTTGAGGCTGGATGATACGAGGTGGAGGAACATTGGCGCCGGTGTCGTCTGTTGTCCTGCGTGTATGCTGGACTGAGCTAGTGCTTGGATTTTGTATAGCACCACTCATGTAGGCTGAGTTGTACTGGCGGGACGAGGTTATTGTGTCGATACTCTCGCCATCGTCAAGGCCGTAGTCTGCGACAAGTCAGCTAACCGAGACCCAGACGAATGGAAGCGTATTCAGCACACACCACCAGATGCACCCTTCGAAACATCCTTCGCCCGCTTGCCATCACGCTTGCCAAAAAGCTTCAAGAACCTACCTTTGCCGCTAAGCTTTTGCCCATTTCGAGCTTCGGCCAAAGCATTGTTGTTCCGAGGTCTTGTCGTTTCCTCATTTGCCTGCAAAGCCTGGCAGTCCTGTTGGAGCTCGCCTTCTCTATGTGCTTGACCGTGCGACTGTTCACTCTCTTGACTACCCTGTCCTTGCTGGTGACGTCGGAACCAGCCTCGCTTCTTCGATTCTCCGGACAAGGTCTTCCGCTTCCGGTCTCCAGGATCAAAATTCTCCTTGTCTTCATCCTCCTCGATGGGCTCCAGGGGGTGATCTAATAAATTAAGCCCGGCAGAGCGATACTCTACGCCTTGTGTTCCACCATAGGGCCTGACATCTTCGTAGCAAGATATCTGCTCCTGAGACGCCCTCGGTCGAAGTCTTCCCGAGTCGGTCGACGGAGTAGAGGATCCGCTCTTCTTTCGTATTGTTAGTGGCTTCGTAGGTGATATAGGCTTTTGTGCGTCGGCGTCGACCATCCGAACAGTCATCCTACTACGGTCGGCACCAGCGCGATCCCCAGGCCCAGGTTCAGAAGCTGAACGAATGCCAGTATAACCTTTCTCCAGAAACCGCTCAAAGGTATCATTTGTCCGTTCTAATGGCGACTTCGGATCAGGAGTTGAAGCGGCTCGTCGTCCTTGCTCCTTAAGCCTCACCGCACTGGGTTGCATTAGACGATCCAAATGTGCTATTACTTCGTCCAGCGATCCTGACATACTGGGATCTGCGGCTCGTTGCAGAAGCAATTCTCGTGCTTTGGCAAGCTCGCGCTGGTTGAAATCATACGTGCCTGGGTGCTCTGGCGACGGGATTCGTGGTAAAGGACGCTCACGAAGGGCTTTAGGATCCAGCTGCCCACTGGCTTTCGCACGCTGAGGGTGCTGGATCACGGATGCTCCTGACACTTCCCTTGACAGTGATGTTGCCGGAGTACTATAGATCTGGTCCTCGACCTCCGTGGCAGGAGTAGCACTCATATGTAAAGACGATCGATTAAATGCTTCATCGCAGAACTTCTCTAACTCATTGCTTACTTTCCTAGTTTCGTCCCTCCAGAACTGGCTTGCTCGGCTTAAGACAACATCAGGTACAGTGGCTGTCCTTAGAAGTGTCTTGCGAGATCGAACCGCCTGGGGTACTTCTGGCTTAGGGCTATCAGCCGCGTAGCTCGCTTCGGCTATGGATTGTCGAGGCGTGGCAACAATGGAAACCTGCTTGATTTCTTCGTTGTCGTCCCCATGGCTGTATCTTTCCTGCAGAGTCAGAGCGTTTGTCTCTCGTCTTGCTTTGATAGTAGGATGCGCTGAAGAAACAGTCCGCCTTTGAGAATGTACAAAGCTAACGTTGCGCCTGTAACTGATTGACTTGCGAACTGCACTGGAACTGCTGACCATGGAGCGTCTAGATACGACTCGGGACATCTTGCGTTGCTGAGGGCTCCCTGATGATGAGGATGATGGCGGAAGGCTGTACACCGCATCATCTTGAATCCTGGCAAGCGCTGGGTTCTTCACCGATGCCTTGCTGGTTAAACGGCTACTGTAGGCACTCGCTGGGCGTTGCCGAGAAGCTGCCGATGAACCACGTACAACGAGAGCTCGAGCTCGATCTGCCTCAGCTCGGGCCGTCTGCTGTCTGCTTGAAGCCCGGAATGGATCGTAGCTCTGCTCTGTTTCTGGTACACTTGGCTGTCGTTGATGTCTGTGACTTTGAATTTTCCTTGGTGCATTTCCGCTAAGGATAGAGTCCTGAGACACGCGTTTGGTGGGAAGCGGTGGTTGATGGGATTGCCTAGTAGAAGATCGCCTGATTGGCTCATTGACATGATGATAGTCGCTGACCGAATACTCCATTGTCGGACCCTCGTAGTTTTCCAAGTGCTCTTCACGAAACTTCAAAAGTTTAGTATACAGCACTCTCTCAAAGGTAGGCCTAGAGACATATCAGCCACGGAATACTTTCAAGCATTGGGCTACGGCTCATACTCGTCAGTGAGTAGCTTCTGGGTGACCTCTTCAGCAGCTACCCCATGCCACAAGTTTTGCAAATTCCTCAGCAACTCTCCATCGAGATCCTTTCGGTGCCTGATAGGCAGGCCACAATCGTTAGTTGTCAGCGGAGCTGGTGGGCCTATATATGCGTTGCCGTTGGAATCTAGTGAGTCAAGGCTTTCATAACGTCCAAGCAGAGGATGCTCCCACATCTTTTTCATCGGTATTCGTTGTCTCGGGTCATATTGCAACATCCGCCAAATGAGGTCTTTCGCATGCACCGATAATTCCTCCGGGAAGATGTACTTGCCTGTCAATACAAGCTGAATGACGTCCTTGTGGTTATCGTTCTGGCTGTCGAAGGGGAGTGTTCCCGTGAGCATCGCATAAAGTATGATCCCGGATGACCATATGTCCGCTCGATCACCACGATAATTCTTGGCTTGAATCACCTCTGGTGACGCATAGTGCGGGCTGCCGCAAGACGTGGTCAACCATTTGTTCGCAGGTTGAAGTGCAGCCATTCCGAAGTCTACGATTTTGATATTTCCATGGCGGTCCATTAGGATGTTTTCTGGTTTGAGGTCTCTGTGGCAGATGTTGAATCGATGACAGTATGATAGGCCAGCTATCATTTGCCGAAAGATGCGAACAGCTTCATCCTCAGGTAGTAGACCGTTGCGCTTGATATAATGGAACAGTTCGCCGCCCTCTACGTACTCGAGAACAAGGTACCTGGTCCAACGTTAGAATAGGTTTTTTGATCCGGGTGGTCGTTTGCTTACAGCTCGCCTCTATTCTCCCACACGTCAAAGAGACTAATTATGCTGGGATGTTCGATAAGCTTCATTATGACCACCTCCCTCTCAATTCCAAAGGGTATAAAACATTGCCCTCGCTGTGCAGCAAGTGTATCCATGACCGCCAGGCTATCGGTCCTGAGTAGCTCTGCCGCCTTCTTGCTAACAATCTTTACAGCTGCTCTTTGGCCAGTCGCCGCATGCTTCGCCGCTCTAACCCTACCTGACGCTCCTTTGCCCAATGTCTTGCCCAGGTGCCATGGCCCAACATGTGTTTTTCGTCTGGACTTCTTCGAGGCGTTTGTTGAGGTTCCAGATGCATAAGAATCACGGTTCGTGTTGCGATCACTACCGCTAACAGCAGACAGACGTTTATCTGCTGCAAAAGATCCTGGAGAACTCGGTATTGGTAGTTGTAGATTGCCGCCGGGTTTGAGAGAAGTATGATGTGGCATGTGCGGTGTAGAATACTGTGCTGAGGATGCTGGTGGTGTCGAGAGCTGGTTGTTGACCCATTCTGTCGTATCACCGAGAGGTTGCCGGTACCTCTTTGGTCGTTGTGTAGGGGTATGAGAAGCCATGTTGAAACCGAGCGAAGGTTCTTGTTATGGGTCTGGACCAAGGCTGTATGCATACGCAGCTCCTCAATGATCCGATATGCTGCGAAGACGAGGTGTATAGATACGAATGAAGGCGTAAGGGTTGTAATGAGCGTGGTTTTGGGTCTGCAATTGATGCGCCTGCTGTCGCGTGCGCTTCAGAAAGAGTGTATGTTCTCGTAAAGAATGCGCCTAAAAGCCATGGAGCGAAGAGCGACGTGCCGACTCGTGCTGTATCTCCAAAATTGAGCAATGTCTAGGCTGTATGGGTTGTTGGGGTTATCTCGTCTCTGAAGGCGGAAAAAGTATCTCTGATGCCGTCCGAGGCGCGAGTTGCACCTTCCTTCCGCCCAAGAGTGTGAATTGATGTACCTCGGCCGCTACACAATACGTCAATTAGTTCACGACTAGTAGTGATATCAATGGAAGAAGCAGCAGTATGCAATGAGAAGTCGTAGTGGTTGAAGCAATTGAGTACCAGGAATGGGAAAACCGAAGGTGGGAGATTGTGTATCTCAGGGAGTTAGTCGTAGCGTCTCCATAGCGTAAGGCAAGTCTTGGGAATGTTCAATTATTCCAAATCTCGCATCATGCTTGTTAACATAAGGAAAGCAGCTTTAGTAGGGAACCATTGTCCATCGACAACGATGAGGATGAAAGCCAAATACAGAAGCAGATTTTTATCCTGGCGAGTCTTCTGAATCTAGGATACTGGATCCTAGAAATGAAGCTGCTCCTTAGGTTGGTCTGTGGGTATACAGTCAATCCGCTCTTTCAGGTCCGATGTCTTACTGTGGAATGACGGGAAGCCAGATTGGGATGAAGCTGATCTTGGCGTGTGATCGAAAACCTACAGACCAGATTCACAACGTCCTACGAGAGGTTCGAGATTGTGTTACGCATCTACTACGGCTTTCTTGCTGAGGAAGAGGGTTACGTTCATGATATGTGGTTGAGATTGGCTTGCGAGGTTGGCCGATCTAGTCCTCATTAGGTATACCATCTTGCTCGATCAGCTTGCTTGATCTTGCGTGTCCAGGGGCATTCATATCCGAAGACTCCAACCTAATGACCCCTCTGTGAGGTATTCAGGACATAGATGGGTCACCAAGCGAGGGATTCTGTCAGATAAAAGATCATTATTGAATACTACTACTAAAGAATATCAAGCAGTCGAGGAAAAGATCTGCTTTTTCAACAAAGTGGCAAGTAACGCATGCTGAAATAATCTCAAACTCTTAGTAGCTCGCTCAAAGCCTGACAAAACCCCCCCCAAAGCTCCCAATGTAAGATATCCGCCCTGCTTCGGGGTGGCTTAAAAGCCCCCTTGGTGGTAACAAGCCGAAGAAGTAGACCCCCTTAGTCCAAAAGCCCAAGGCACAAGCCAAAACGCCCCCGAAGGCATTGCCTCAACCTCAAATCCAAGTTTTATACATTGTGTTCCTCCGCGTCATCTTGAAGTCTTTCTCGTCGTCTACCCACCAGCCTATGCGCCATGTGCGCCGTGCTGCACCTTTGATTGATACCCAGGAAAAGTGAAAAGATGTAATTGACCGTGAAGATGACAGAGAATGCCCGAGACTGCGACCGTCTTGAACCCCTGTCTTCGTGGCGCCACGACTACATCGACAGATTATTTCCGTTTTATTGCGAAACGCCGTCGTCATTGTCGCTGCTGACAGACTCGGACTTGTTCACTGATGACGATCCGGCCTGCGTAGCTTTAGCGGAAGTATTCGTATCGCCGTTCTTCCCGCACCCTTTGACAAGGATATGCCTCTATATGAACAGTCAGCTCATGGTCAACATTGAACAGAATCCGGCAGACGGACCTTCAGTGCGTCTTTCCTCGAGAAGCTCTTATCACAATGTCCACATGGGAAAGGCTTGACAGCAAGGTGTATCCGCTTATGCCTCTTCAAATCATGATTTCGGTTGAAGCTCTGCGGGCATTGGTCACACTTGAAGGGTCGCTCGCTGTGTGGCGTCTGTTGTGGGTTACCGTACATCTGCTGCATTTGTGCCGCATGCCCACTGTTGAAGCCATACTGCGGCATGCTGCCAGGTATTCCAGGAGGCATCCCCCCAACGACGGACATCTGTCCGTTTGGACTATGCAGGTTTGACATGATAGGGCCAGGTAGCGGATAGGCTGGGTATTGGCGCATGTATTGCTGGGTTTGTTGCTGGGCTCCGGGCTGAAAGCTCGGCATTTGCCCAGTCGTGGGCGATAGTCTATTAGGTGGCGCCGTCGCACTCATAGGACTGTGTTGCACAGGTGAAGGATTGTGGAAAGCGGAAAAGTGGGTCTGCTGGGGGGTCGAAGACGGCTGCGACCCACTGTAGTAATTAGGCGTATGGGGTTGTTTTTGAGAATATGAATCGGTAGCGCTCGTGGGAGACGTTTGCGAAGCCGTAGTAGAGATGGGAGTAGGCATGCCCATGAACTGTGCCATCGCTTGTTGTTGCTGCTGTTGCTGGTGGTGCTGTTGCTGTTGCTGTTGATGCTGCTGTTGCTGATGCTGTTGTTGCTGTTGCTGTTGCTGATGCTGCTGCTGCTGCTGCTGGTGTTGATGTTGCTGGTGTTGATGCAGTTGTTGTGCAGATATCGCTGGGAGCGTAGCGGGGGCGGGCATCGACATCGGAGCTGAGAATGGAGGCAATTGGTTCAAGTCGTAAGGTGGAGGCGGTAGACTGTCAGATGCTGATGGCGAGCCTGTGTTATTCCGCATCAGAGAACCTAGTGATGATGGTGAGAAAGCTCCTCGAAGTGGGAAAAGAGGATTTGGGCCTTGACCCCATGGCTGTGGCGTCATACCAGATCCCATTGCAAGCGGTGTAGTCCCCGTCGGGTGTGCCCAATACGAATTCGGTGTGAAAGGTGGAAGGCCATTGGCAGCTGGGCTGTTGCTATGAACGCCTGAGGAAACCGGACTCAAACTGTCACCTGGAATGTTCGACGGCGGCGTCAGAAGGTTTCCCACGCTCAATGCAGCGGGCGCAGCTTGTGTGGTGGTATTGATGCTTGGATAAGGCATGTATTTAGCGTTCAGCAATTGTGGTGGTGGGAGTTCGAATTGTGGAAGATGAGAAGCTGCAGATCTGCGAGCCGTAAAGCTCGAAGCGGGACCGCTCGGCTCAACGTTTGGGACCATTCCTGCATGAATCGCTGTGGTGGCGCCGCTCCCTGACGCCTCGCGGTTGAGACCCGGTGGTTTGTATATTTCGCAATCCGCACCTGGTGGTGTTGGAAGCGTGTGCGAAGGTGGTAAAGGTGTAGCGGCGGTCGCACCAGGCCAGTACTGACCAGCCTGCGCGACCTGCGGATTCGAGAAATCCACGGAGGGCAACTGTATCGCGAATGGCCGGCTTGGCGGGGAAGATATGGTGGCAGAAGGCCAATTCAATCTGGTTCGCGTTGGAAGCGGCGAGGAGGTCGCCGTCGTGAGATTCTCTCTCAAGAAGGCGCGTCCGTAGGCCCAAGACTCGAGTTCCGTCGAGTGGTGCTCTTTGCTTGTAGAAAGTGTGACGGAGCACTTGATGTTTCCACGGCTGACGGGTTAAACGACTTGACGGTTTGACGAAATGACCAATGGACTGCCGAGGGGATTGGACAGCCAAATCGCGGAGCTGAGATACCACCTTTGCAGTGTTGCAATGTCACTGGCAGCGAACGCGCGCTCAAGGCAAGCTTCAGTGAAAGATGTCGATTGTGAAAGGTTCGCTGCAGTATGTGCTCTTGGAACCCTGGGGTCGACTGTAGGAAGGCGCGATAGCTGCAGAGCTCCGTCCAGATGATGCTGGTCGTCAATGCGAGATAGCCGAAAAGAGTGTTGGTAGAGTCAACAAATGATAAAGCAACGGCGGCCGTGAGGTACGAGGGATTGACAGGTACCGACGAAAGCTGGTCGTGGACCTTGCGCGACGATCAGGGCGCTGGTGAGGACTAGAGTCGATGCTGGTCGGAGAAAGACGACTAGAAGTACAGGGGCCCGGGCTTCTAAGTTCTGGGACTGCCGATCGCTGCCCTAAATGGACAAAGAGCCCCCTGCCCCAAGCTCGAGCGACTCGGCGAACACCCAAGAAATCTCGGACACTCGATGAACTGCGTCTTACTGCCGCTTGACAGTGGGGGATGTAGGGATCAAAAGACTGCTGATGGTCCTACGGGCCACTGTTATGGTCGCAGGTCGACGCAGGCCAATCCCTTGGTTGGGTCCAGTGGTGTCAAGTGCCACTCCCTTTGTTAGTCCAGAGGATCAAGCCTGTTCCTGTCGGGGAGGGCTGGCAGCGGAAGGCTGACGGGGCTTGTCACAGCGGCGTGAGGCGTCCTGATGAGGACTTCGAATATCGGTACTCGGTATCTTTCAGAGGTGAGATGAAGAAGAGTTTGCTCGTCCCTTCATTTAGTAAAAGTGGTAGGTCGCAGACCCCTCCAGTCAAGAACAGGAAGGGGGAATCCAGATTTCATTCATCGCTTCAAAGGGTTCCCATTCGGACAAAGGCGCAATGTAAGAGAAGCGCATGCTGCAGGCAGCTAGTGTACGCTTGCAAAGCTCGGGTCTACCTTCACGATTGCTGCTTTCGAGGCCTCACAAGATTGGTCAAGGGTACGGGATGGCCAGCTTAAGCTTGCCTTCCTCGCCTTTTTACACGCTCCCTGGGTGGGGTCTACAACTCCACAAATTGTTATCGCGACAGCAGAGCTTGGACCGGACGATGGTCAGCGGCATCATCGGATGCTTGGGCAACACTCCCAGTGCGACAGTACTTCGTTGACATCCTGGACAGCTTCGCTTTTGAGTGGTCTTCACAGCATGTCTGACATCAGTTTTGAGGGCCTGCACACATGGCTCGAAGGCTTCTGTATGGCTTGATCGATTGGATAGTCGGGTCCGATGAAGAAGAAGCTTATTAGCCTGCAGCAGAGGATACCCTCGCTGAGTCGCTAGGCCAAGGCCGGTTGGGGGCTGCCATTGCCTGCATATTGACTACGCTTCAATGAGAAGGGACACTGAGGTACCTTAGCGAATGTAAGGCAATGGCGAAATCCCATTGGCTTTGCTTCTGTCGTAGCTCAAGGGCCGCAGAGGCCGAAAGTCACAATCCAGTCCAGACTCCCTAAAGTATACGAGTACAGTCATCCCCGTCCGCGACGTAACCCTACGACACTCGGTCTTTCACGCTCCGAAGCGCCTAAGGGAGCTCTCTGATGATGCGACTTGTCATATCACCTGGCCAGTTACTGCTATGTCAGGTGGTGTGAGTACCAGCAGCAGGCAGCTTGATTAGATACTGCCCCATCGAACCCTCGAATTGCTGATGTTGGTGTTTCCGAAAGGGGTGGTCTTGCCGACGTACCCTTCGTCAAGCTTACCCCTTCCGTACTTCGTACATAAGATAGGGCGGCAATAATGACAGATTACACTACAACATTGATAACAACAAGAGAACAGAATTATCTGGATTGGCACCATAAGTTGTGATTTGGAATATCTTGTGTTCCGAACAGAGCATTAATGAAGTAACTGGAGACTGTTGGGCCCGTCACGATGCAGCGATATCTTCAAACTACAGCAATTTTTATGTGGCCGTCGCTCTCACGAAAATGATACTTGTATCAGCACAGCCGTTGGTGATAATCCTTCTGCGCCGAATTTGATCAGATATCCCAGAAACGGCAATCGCACAGCGCCTACTTTTCTCCGGGGACGGCCGTGGCTGGAGGTAGATCGAGCGATTGCGTTTCGAAGGCGATCCTACGTAGATCTTGTTGATCCGGCCTCTTCCGACAAACCACCGAGCTGTCCGCAGACGTAGGGATACTGGCCTTCTCGATGACCGGTGGGCGGGCTCGTTTGGTGAATTGATCAACAACTCAGCTCCTTGATTGAAGCCTGCTTTCGAAATTATTGAGAAGGCCGCTGGGGTCCATGAACAGGACTTGAATACGATGAGAGCGCGGGGATCATCAAACTTGCCCTCGTCGACCAATGGACGGTCGTCTTTAGCGAAGCGCGAATCTATATCGAGAATGGTTCCCCAATGCCAAAGTCGGGAGAAGCACGATCCCTTTTACTTCTGTGCACCTGGACCGTGCTCGCCGCTATCCGTTTTTCGTACGATCATTTGAAAATGAGAGCAGCAGGTTAGAGTTCCCCTCAGTCCCGAATCTGAGATGTATCCTAGGAGTCATGCGCGGCCAATGAACGATACCTATGTTACGGACAGGGGTTAGCATTCTGAGAGTAGCCGCCTGCTCCCGTCTAGGAACCGGAACGTGAGATTCACACCAGTCAAGACTCTCATCGCGCTTCAATCCGGCAAGAATGATAGGGGCGATTGTACCGGAATTGAAAAAACTTTGGTAGCATCGGCCAATGTTAATGACAGTCATATTTGACAAACATCGTGACAACCATCGTGTAGAGCTCAATGTACGAAATAACGAGCTACTTGGCAGCCACGAGACCGCCAGATGCATGGTTGAGAAATCAAGCTTCGCCATGATACGCCCGTAACAGCGGCTTCAGCCAGCCACGAGCACGTATTGGGTGTGCCGGCCCCACTGACAGCACTACTCCTAATGCATGCAGAGGGCACAGGCCGCGTCCGCTCAACACCGCCAGCCAAACCGTTATTGACAAATCCATCGGCTCTCAGTAGCTCAGCTTCAGCCTTGTGATCTCGATCATGTACGTCCGAAGCTCAATGCACGTCGACAAGAAGGGTAGGAGGCTCGCAAAGGAACGTCCTACGACCTTTTGAATTCGGACAGGCCAATGTTACGTCGATGTGGTGTCCTAAGCAAGGCTAGCGACTGCAAATTTCCGTTGTCGAGATGCAGTCGCGACCTTTTCGAGTCGCACCGCATACATCTTGCCTCTAACCTGCACATTATGTTGTACCGTTACTCTTCACACGTGGAATGTGACGCCCCAGCGTCCACCGCATGGCGCTTTCGAGATCTGGAGCTTGCAGGATCGCGGCCGATGTGGGTGGCCTACATTGTGACACGAACACTCCTCGGCTTTTGCAAAAGGTCCGCAGCGGCTCTGTGCTCTTCCCATGCATACGTGCATTAGAGTGCATGTTCATATATTGGTACGGATTTCGGAGCCAAGTCACTGATTGCAACATTGGATAGAACCGAACGTCTCCGCGACGAGGTGTGACAGCTCTGTCGAGGCTCAAGCTTCCAAGTAAGTCGGGCTTTGCTTTCTTTGTCGTCGAGAGTTGCCTCGATCGCATTTCCACGTCTGGCCAGATTCAAATCGTTGTTCGTCCACCCATCTGCTTGGCTCTCGTATCTATCTTGTTCGGGGCGATCATGGAGTTGAACTGTCGAGCATTCGAATTTTGCAGACCTTCTCTGCATGCTTCCAAATGATGAGCATCGATGACAAGTGTCGATGATGAGCTTCCTCATGCCCGCTCTAGGCCGGGGATATCCCCCATCGCTGTGGATAGCACAGTTGAGATCAAGGTTGTCCCCAAACCGTTTGAAGCCGCCAATGTCTTGTAACAGTCCTTGTGCAGAGAGGGTGAACTTGTGGACTAGTCCAGACTGCACAACTGAGGATATCTAATTGGATAAGTTTTATACATTGACGCCTGAAAGGACAAGACTCAGCCCTTTCATAATAGATCACTATGCTGTGTTTGTTACGCGTGTCCAACCCCTGATCTGAGATTGGTCTGCCCCTGTTCGAAGGGCGCAGCCAGTTTTGAGGTTTGAATATGTATGGCACTTGCAGGTACTCACACTCTACAATGCGTAGATTCAGGGACCAGGATGGCACTTTCTTTTGCTTTTTGAGCTAACAGCAGCCTCGGTTCTCTATTACCCAGAATGAAGCCCGCGTGTCAAATCATCCTTCGAGCTGCAGGCCATTGCCCGTCAAATGTTATCAAACTCAGCGCACTGGCGGAAGCCTTACATGCTCAGCCTGCCTGCAATTACTGATCTGGACCGAGCGCTAGAGTGCTAGCATGAGGGACGTTTCCGTGTAAGACATGACATTGACAGATTACGGAGACAGCTATTGCTTTCTGGAAGTGACTACTGCCGTCCCTACCGCCCGACCCAAGCCAAGCCGTAGGATATACACATAGGAAGTTTCAGGATTGGTCAATATCGCGTAACGGTCAGACACGTTAGGAGCAGCAAGATTTTTGCAAGTTGATTCGCATCGCCCTACTTGGGATCGAAGCAAGAACACCTTACGCTACGTGTCGTATCTCTTGGTATATAAAAAGGTAACTGCCTTCAGATTCTCAGTATCACTGTCTCTCCAATACCACAGAGCGAGCTCTATCCCATATGGCTATGGTGTATTCCCCAGGGGTTCTTCCAGGAAAGTTCAACCTTCGTTGTGCGGTGCCGGCCCTTTCCATGGCCCAACCGTTCAGTAAGTGAGATGCTTTGATCGTTTTCTTTTAGCTGTGAGTCCCAATGGGCTGAGGAGCTCATCGTCAATTCGTCAAGAAGTTCTCATGTAAGTTAGCCAAGGGATAGTACACCATTTCTAACCATTGCTTGGGATACTTATGTACCTAAATCCAACATACTCTATCAAAATGCCATAATCAATCTTTCATCTCCCATCTCCCATCTCCCATCTCCCATCTCCCATCTCCCATCTCCCACGCCCCATTCCCTCCCATCCCACAAACACCCCCCCCCCCCCCCCACCCCATACTCATCTTCACCTTCGCCTTGCATCAACACCACAAAACTCCAACCTCCAACCCAAACCACCGCTTTTCCCAAGCCACTACCACCACCCCTTCCATTCTTCAGCTCCCTAGAATCCTCACATGCAGCACCT
>JAABUQ010001665.1_pt1 | contig 46687 bp, 48 predicted proteins | sample 5560001 | NCBI WGS metagenome assembly JAABUQ01 (sample SAMN10711888, study PRJNA513371) | rock metagenome | isolation source: Antarctica rocks | place: Antarctica: Victoria Land, Finger Mt nord | collected 2015-12-18
GGGGTGTATAGCGAGGGGAAGGGGGTGGTGTATATACTGTCTGGGACTTTCGATGGGTTTGGATGGATCTGGGAAACAGCTTTCGGAGCCTTTTAATCAAATGAATATGGCAGATTGGATATGTGGGCAAAGTCGCTCGAGGAATCATAGCCTGTTTATCACCGGCGGTTGATTATGAGCTGTCTCTATATTCGCCTGTCTCATGCCTGCATAATTATAACCGCAGTCCCTCATGTACACATCACCCATCGCATCCCGTACACTCAAACCCTATTGCCCCTTCAACCACGCCCCCTCCTCATGCACCCTCTTCCGCATGCCCAGCCCGTTCCTCAAGCGATCTTCCCCCTTCACCACCCGCATCGGGAGTGCACTACCGATTCCGAAAAACACAAACAGCGCCCACTTCCACCTGAACGGATTGATCACCACGCAGAACAAGAACCAATACGTCAGCTCCGAGTACGTGAAGAAGTCGAATGCGCCCGTCGGCGCCTTGCTCTTGATCCACCGCGTCATGTCGATCCAGCGCTCCATCCAGAATTGCTGAGGTCGGGCGAGGGGGTCCACGAGGAACATGAGGAGTAGGCGGGTGTAGATTCCGATGTGGTAGTTGCCGACGGTCCCTATAGCGTTGACGTAGGTGCAGTTGTTGGCGCAGATGGACACATGGCTTGGGGGGAAGACTTGGAGATACCAATTCGGCGGGGCGTAGGGAGCTTTGAAGACGTCGTCGGGGAGGAAATTGAGACTGGGGCGCTGGTAGCCTGTCGCCAAGATGACCATGTCCCCCTCGACGAGTGTTTCGTGCCCTGGACCGCCTTTGGGCACGCCCTTCTCGCGGCGATTGAAGCGGATACCCGTTTCAGAAAACCCGATGATGTCTCCACGAAGCCATTCGGCTTTGTGCGAGCGGATCTGCTTGAAAAGATCCGAATTGACCATGGGGGTTCCGGTGAAGAGGCCTGAAGAGGTGGGAGCCAGGTCTTGGAGATCGCGATAGAAGAAGATGCGCAGGATTGACTCGGGAATCCAGGAGAGGGCGGTCTCCTGGCCGAAGATGTTGAAGGCAAGGAGGACGTCCACGATGGCGTTGCGGGGAATTATCCACTTGTCGGAGCGGGACAGGACGGAGGTTAGTTTTGAGCCGGTGTGCACGCAGAACTCGAGGGCTTCGACTGCGGAGGCGCCGCCACCTATTACCAGGACCTTTTTGTCCTGGGCGGTTTTGCCGTCGAGTTGGGAGGAATGAAAGATCTCGCCTTTGAAGGCTTCTTGATTGGGTAGAGTTGGGATCTTAGGATCACCGCAACTTCCGACCGCGGCCATCACGCCGTCGTAGCGGTCGCTGGAATCTCCATTGATTATCCAGCGCCCAAGCCTATCTTGTTCTACCGATTCGACACGGTTGTTGAATTTGGTACGTTCTCGTAGCCCGTACCGTTCCCAGAGCTGCGTGATTTGGGAGATAATTTGGTGACGGTCTGGATAGCCAGAAGTCCATTTCACGGAAGGATGGAAGCGGTACATAAGACTGTGGATCTGGAGGCCACTAGTATTGTTCACTCGCTATGATGGGTGTCAGCGGAGGGTCAATGGCTTCAGAGGCATTGCCTCCTTACGCTCCAAATGCCGCCGAGACTCTTCTCGCCACCGGCCTCAAATATGGTGACATCGAAGCCATGACCGACACAATGGGACGCAGACGATACACCAGTCAGACCCGCCCCTATGATAGCGATTCGAGGCCTGCTAAGGCGCGTGTTTGGAGGGGGGGGAGTAGGTGAGAGTAGCTTGTCGAGGATCCATTGGAGAAGGGCGTAGAGGTATGGGATGGGATTGGCCTCCATTATGGCTTGGAGGCTGCCACTGAAGTTGCGGGTTAGCTCTCAATGCATTGATGGAGAAGAGGATAGATTCGCTCACCTTGAGAAAGAACAAGGACCTTATGTGATCACATTCTTAAGGCTTGGCATCTGAAGGCGACGAAAATAAAAATCTGCCCCCAGCTCACTCGAGGCTCGCCCAGGCCCTGCCGCTTTAACGAGCGCCCCGGCCGGCAGTTGCTGATGAAGGGGAGAATTGCGAAAGACAACTTTGTGAGGGTCAAGGGAGGAGGTTGGGGCTGTGCGAAGAAACGGGCCGACTCTTTGAAGGTACGAATGTTGCAACTTCGAATGTATGCTCGGTGACCAAAGGGAGGGTAATACTAACAAAATTTTAGGAGATCTGATAGGTGAGATTAATTAGTAGCCTAACGAGCGCGGCTGATTTGACGAGAGGATTTTGAGGGAGGCTTGCGCGGAAGAGGGTCGCGCATCATAGGCCACAGTGGGGGGTGGACAGTGTGACAAATTCGCTCATTAATCTGATTAATATGGTATTAATCATAATCGATTATGAATATAAATATGTTGATCATAATCAGATTAAAAATCAGTTATTAATCAGCATATTAATTGATTAATATATTATTTTAAAAATATTATCAATTTCCAAAGTTTTAATGAATTAAATATTAAATGACTTTTTTTTTTTTTGGGAAATTTATAAAAATGGTAAAGAAAATTGTAAAGAAAATTATTGATAGTATTAATCAATTATTAATTGATTAATGAAAAATCGTTAATGATAATCAATTAATAAAAGGTATAATCATAATCAGATTAATAATTGATTATGATTAAAAAAGTTGTTACACTGGGGGTGGTCTGTCAGCTTAGTAGTTTCGCGGAATGTCAGCTAGTTGGGCGCTCGTGGCCGTTTCCTTGGCACCTCGTCTCGACATGCCCTTCCAGCCTTAATCAACTCCAATGGCTCAGCGTTATGTTCGAAAGGCATCATTCCGTATGCAATTGGCTACCAGCACACACGAACCCGCTCGAATGTGTGGACTGCGAAGGTGGCAAAATACGTTGCGTCTGATTTTGGTTCGGTACTGAATTCCTTTGGCCAAGGGTTGTCATGCTGCTCTTTCGAGGGACTTCCCCTTGACAAAGAAAACCTTGTATACATCGTGATATATGCCGTAGCAGAGCAACCATGGCTCCACTCACAATTGAAAAGTTTCTTCGCGAGATCGTACGCATCATACAGGAAAGAAATGGCGCTCAATTGCAAGACTTGCTCATCATCGAACCCCCTTTGCCCCCGTTGTATACACAAATTGTGCATGAGCTGAGGGGTGCATATCCTCCTGCGAGTCAAACTTCCCTCGAGCAGAAATGCAAAGAATTCATTCCTGAATATGAAGAGGGTGACGACAGTGGTTCGAGGAGTACTTTCATTACTTTTATGGTCAAATACTTCTCCTTCTTGAGAGATGTGGACGTCAATAACCTGATCGAAACACATGATATGCTGAAAACCCTGCTCAAGTCGGTCACCCCCTCTCCGTACTTTACATCCAGGCTCACACATCTCCAGCCAATGCATTCTCGTCCTCGGCTCCTTCATGGGCTTGGTGGTTCTCCCAACGGTCATCTCCTTCTCTCGCACCCTCGCCAGACTGGCAATCGGTCTCGACAAGCGACCCGATCTTGTAGCTCACCTGACCCAGAGAAGCCAAAGCACAGGCAGCGAAGAAGCAACCGAGCGAGTCACCCTAGTCGAGAGCTCCGCTAACGCCATCCGTGAAGCCTTCAAAAAATGCCTGAGCGAGCGCAGCGGTCCTCCCTCGGGCATTGAACATGGCAAGCCTGAAGGCCGCCGAATCGGCATCTACCTCACCGCCAACCTCTGCCTCAAACTCTTCTTCCACTGCCGCAAACTCCGCAGCGCGGAGCAAATCTTCGGAAACATCTACTCCCAATCCCCCCCCCTGGCCCTCTTCCCCGCTTCCCAACGCGTCACCTATCTCTACTACCTCGGCCGCTACCTCTTCGCCAACAGCCACTTCTACCGTGCGCAGCTCGCCCTCCAAGCCGCCTACGACCAATGCCACCCTTCATGCCTCTCCCAACGCCGCCTCCTCCTCATCTACCTCCTAACCTCAAATATAATCCTCGGCCGCTTTCCCTCCACGGCCCTCTACGCCCGCCCAGAAGCAGCCGGCCTGCAGGAAAAATTCCACCCCATCTGTGCCTCCATCGCCAAAGGCGACCTCACCACCTTCCGCCGCTACCTCTCCCTCACCACCTCCCACGCCGAATGGTTCCTCCACAAACGCATCCTCCTCCAGCTTTCCAACCGCTGCGAGATCCTAGTCTGGCGCTCCCTCGCCCGGCGCACATTCCTCCTCTCCGGCGCCCAGGGCGACGCGGCCAACAAACGCGCCCCGACAATGGCCCTCCAGGACATGCTCACCCTAGCCACCTACCTCGAAACTCAAGCCCTTCTCCCCCCGTCCCCCCCACAAACACGACCCCACACCAACTCCATCTTCCTCCACCCCGCCCCCACCATCCCCCCTCTAGAAGGCCACACCGCCCCCGACCTCGCCACCGTAGTCGACCCAACCCCGCCATTACTACCCACAATCGAAACCATTGAGTCCATCACCGCATCGCTTGTGGATCAAGATCTGCTGCATGGATTCATAAGCCACTCGAGCCATCGGTTCGCGATCACGGGGGCGAAGACGGCGAGGGCGCTGGATGTGGGGTTCCCCCGCGTGTGGGACGTGGTGCGCGGGAAGGCAGGGGGGGAGGTGCCTGGGTGGGTGAGGGAGGAGAGACGGGGGGCGTTGGGGGGGGCGGGGAAGGTGGGGGGGGGGATGGTGGTGAATTTGAGTGGGGCGAGGGCCGTGGGGGTGGCGCCGGCTTGAGGAGTAGAAGGGGGGCAATGGGGACGATTGTTGGCAAAGCGAGGATTGACAGTGAGCCAAACCGAGGAAACGAAAGCGAGATGAATGAGTGCAGGGTAGAAGCAAAACCGTCTCCATCAAGATCGAACAAATTATCGACGCTGAAGAGCGAACATGGAAAGAACTGAGCCACACAAGAAACAGCCATCTGGTGTGAACATCCCCAATCGAACGCCTCGCCAGCTCAAACCAACCCAAATTAAAAACAAGATCACCCTTATCCATCCCACACAAAAAATTCATCTCACGCTTCAGTAACACTAACGGCCGGATTACTCGGACTCCTCTTCCCCCACCCACTAAAGAACCCCCCACCCCCACCCCCACCCCCAATTCCATTAGCGGTCCCCGGACTCGCCAGCCGCGGCGCCTCCATCCCTCTCGCTGACGGCAAAGAAGCATTCGACGGTTTCCCCGCGCACGCTTCGCTAGCGCTGGGACGGTGTCCGGTGCTCTGCCCGGTGCCGGTAGGCGAGGGACCACCACCGATCATCTTGCGCAGCGCATCGAATTTGCCCTTCACTTCCTCAAGCTCCTGTCTGGCCATCGCCTCTGAAGTCTTCACATTGACGAGCTCGAGCAGGATGGCCTCTTCCGAGGGGGGTCTGTGGTTCTCTGTCGCGAGCACGGTGGAGATGGCTAGGCTGCTCGAGCGTTTGGCGAAGGGTTGCGTTGCGGGTGGAGCAAGAGGAGCTGCAGCGGCGGCCGCGGGTGCTGTAGGGGACGGTATGGAAGCTGCGTTCTGGCGAAGGGAGCCCGAGCGGCCAAGTTTGAGCTCGCGGAGGCCGCCAGCGGAGGGTGGTGCGGAGTCGACTGGGGTAGCGGGCACGGATTCGAAGTCGCTTTCTGTGGAGTACCGGCGGACTTTCAATTCTGCGACGAGCCTTTCTAGTTTTTGTTTGTCCTGGTGCGCGTCTTGCATGCGCGAGCGGGTTTCGCGGAATTGTTCTAGTATGCGGGTATTTTCTCTTTTTTGGTCTGCAAGTTCCCGAGAGAGGTCCGCGGAGCGGGCGGTTTCGACTTCGTGGTGGTCTTTCCAGAGTTTGAGTTCTTCGCGCATCTGGTGTTTGTTTTGTAGGATTAGGGAGGAGCGTTTATTAATTGAGGGTGTGAAGTGAGCTTCAAGTTCCGTGAAAGACTCTTGGCTTTCGTGGGAGGAAGCTGGTATTTTCGAGGGTGAGGATGGCTGAGAGGCTTCACCTTCTGGGATGGCTTCGAGTATTTCCGGCTCCTTAGATTGCTCCAGAAAGCGTTGCACTGTTGCCCGGTCCTCTTCGCGCTCTTCGCGTTCTTTTTGGAGTTCGTTGGCAAGCAAGTTTTGTTCTCGTTGCATGTCACTCAACGCAGTCAGGAGATCCTCTATCTGGATGTGTAGGTCTCTATCTTGACTTGATACTCCCGCGGTAGATGTACTTCCAGCTTTGACCGGTGTACAATCGGCAGATGCTTTCCTGGACGAAGCCGTAGCGTCCGTTGACATTGTCAGTTGAGTGTCTGAACTCTCGACCGAGTTCAACGTAGATGCCATGCTCTGTTTCGAAGGTGTCCGTCGTAGCAAGCTCGAAGGGCGGGAGGGAGTGGCAACAGAAAGGCTTGCGGTTGGGGACGTCACTTTCGCCGCAGGACTGGCAATCGAATTCGACCCAGTCCAGAATCGACCGAGGAATCGGGAAGCAGCTGCCTGAACGTTCGGTAGAGAGCTGCTCTTGGAGATTGTGTCTTCGGTGTCGCCATTCTTGAACGTCCCTTCGAGTACTTCTAGGCTTTCTCGCGTGACCAATCCAGTGAGTCCCACAAAGTCATTTACCAACTCATCCGCGTTCTGCCCGTAAGTGTCCCAGAGAGCCCTGGAAAGTAAGAGACCCATGACGTCTTCAAACTCTGTGCAACCCAGTATTTTGCTCTCGTTCCTTCGCATTAACGATAATGCAACACGCATTAGTGTCTCCGAGGCTCCCTCGGTCAATATAACATCGTAAATCCGCAAGAGCATAGGAAGCGGGCAGGTGACAGCAAAGAAAGATAGAAACCATTGCGAGACATAGAGTGGCTCCACTCCAATCTCTTCCAGGTGAGCGGTCAGTGCTGGATGATGCTTTGACAGAAGCTTTTGAAATTGGTAGATGCGGAGGTGGAGACCGGATAGATCCGGCAAGAAGCACGACCTGAGATCGTAGTGTTCCATTAACCTTGGTGAGGGTCAGCAGACTATAGAGTTCATGTTTTAGAGTGTGACTTACCGAACCAGAACACAGAAAGCTTCCTTGTCACCCATATGCATGAGTAAAGGCCCGACCACAAAACCAAGGCCTTGACAATAGCCAATCTGCTCGTCATACAAACTGAAGGATTTGAGGACTCTGGCAAGCATTTGCTGACCAGCTCCCGAGGGATCCCGAAACATTTCGACTCCAGGAAAGCTTCGCCCGATATCCTTTCCAATGAGATTCTCGTAGGGGCTAGACTCGCCGCATAGTCTGTCGTATTCCTCTTCAAGCAGCCGATCGCGTGATCCTGCAATACTCATCCAAACCACACCCCGCAAAGGCGGTGGTACGCCACTCCTGATTTTGTTCGAGGTCAGCGTTGGCAGTCTCTGGGCTGTCTGAGGATAATCGTTCACGAGAGCGGCCCAGAACTCCAATTCAGTCATAGGTGGTGGTGATGGAATCAAAGAATATCGTAGTGAAGGTCGTGTAGGTTCATTGACAAGTTTCTTAAGGTGGTGGATGGATGGAGGGCGAGCTCTGGTTCCTTTTCGAGTAGACTTGGCTCTAGCGAGAGCCGCCTTCGGATCTGTAGCCAAAGCATTGTTCTCCTGCTCAAGCCTGGCCAGAAGGAAGGCTGTTGACTGTAGAAAGATTAGTATGCTTTAAGCCTTGGTCGCAAGTGATGGGGCTGTACCTCATCAGAGCCCTCATCACGCGGTGCTTGCTCTTCATTTCGCTCAAGCTCGTCCCAGTCAAATTGAGCACTCCCATTGGAGGAGGAGACAGAGCTGTCGCTTCTGGACCGTACGGTGGACGTAGCAGATGCTAGGCTGCCTTCCTCTAGAGCACTTAACATGGACGCTTGGGATCCTCTCTGTGTCCCAACAATAGGTGTATCCTCAACTTTGGCTGCTTTCTCGCCGGCATCAACAGAACGATGTTCATGGTCTTCGAGGCATCTCCGAATTATTTCAGTTGAACTTTCTAGGAATTCCGGTCTTTGGTCGTGAGCTTGGACCGAGGTGTCTAACGTAGGGAGTTGAGGGCTGTCCGAAAGCCTCACGGTGACCATTGAATCTGTGGGTACATGCCTCGTCTCGGTTGATAGGTGTCGGGTATCGCTTTCAATGTTAGACGCGATAGGAGCCCACTCGGTAGTGGGGCTTTGGTCGTAGTCCATCGTTCACGTCCCGTCTTCTGCACAGTGCGTTTAAATGTAATTGGAAGGATTGTCGATGCTGTAGTGTCAATATTCAGTTCTTTGAGGGGGTTGCAAGGGAAAGTGGAAAACAAATAAAGAAATAGAGAGAGAGCGTGATCTGGCAGTAGGTAGGCACAACTAAAAGAGTGAAGCTGGCCACACAGATACTGTCAGAATATCACAGGCCGGCCTGTAAAAGAGTGACTATGCAGGAATACAGAAAAGAGGTAGGGAGCGAGAAGTCTGGTCGTAGAGGCTCTGAAGATGAGGAGTTGGGGGTCTTTTTGAAATCCAGGGGGCCGTCTGTTTCAGCACTAGAGATCTAGTGGCCGACCGTAGAGGAACCGTTGGTGCGCCCAAGGTCTTTCCTAACCAAATGCGTCTATCTTGTCTGTCTACTTCTAAGTTACAATGAACCAACAATGACTTGAACGCCATCGCTCTGGTCATAGCGCTCATACGAGCACCGGCTAGTCTCTATGACCGCCCAGACATTGAAATCCGGAAGCCTGAGCGTGAGCCGTTCATCAAGTCCGCTCCTTACTTCGGTACAAGCACCCATACTTTGTCCAGCTTCGAGACATTCTACTGCTCATGTTCACGATAACGTCGAATTATCGCATATGTATGTGAGGTAGCACCGCTCGGATCAGACGGAAAGAACCGGATTCCATTAACTACGTCTAGGCCCAGATCTCGTCCTCCGCCAAGGTTTCTAGGGGGGGCGATGATAGAAAAGCCCGTATTATCTGCCAGAATACCAATCTCCTGGCCTAACTTCTAACAGATTCCAATAAAGTAGGTGTGCATTGCGACTTTCGACCTCCAGCCGGAGCCATGTGTCCTTACCAGGTTTATTCCGAATGGATACAGCTTTATTGCTTTGTTCATAGTCGTTGACGTATTAGATAGAAATACTCAAGTATCTTCCATGCAAAGCCAATCAATCGTAATTCGCCCGTCATGCGACCCCTTTTCAATCACGCACTCTGCTTCTAGTATTTTGCTTCTTCATCAGCGTCAATTGTTTACACGAAGGGTCTAGTGCCCGTCCCAAGTCATCTTTCGTGGTCCAATATGAATAATACTCGGAGGATAGAGAAAACACGGAGCAAGATAGGGGTATTTTCATGTTACTGATCCTATCCTGCAGCACCTTTGTTGTAATCTACTCGTTTTGCACCCATGGCCAGCACCCTTTGCCCTCCAATCTCCACCTCCCCGCTTCTCGCCGCGACCAGAGCTTTGCTTTCCGTCTCTAGCCAACAGTATCTCCCGTCCTCCATGAAGTTTAAACTCGCTGAAACCCTGTTCGTCTGCCTTCGAAGGTCTCTTTGATTCGCTTGCTACTGCATCTTGAGTATTCTTGACCTCTGCTTCGCAATTATTGACCTTTCCGACGCAAGAAGTGTCCCCAAGCCGTGATTAGACGAAGCGGCTATATCCAACGCTTGAATCTCGAAAGCAAGTCGAAACCTTTCGTCAGTAGCCACCATGGCTGTGCTGGGGTAATAGTGGTCGGTGGATTAGACAAAGACGGTGTTTCACGTGGAACTACGGGCTGTTGATTGTTAGAGTCGTACCAAGAGGGCCACTCATTTGTTAGAGATGTACATCTTGCAGGCTGAAACTTGATCTCTAAGGGCCGTAGGAACAATACTCTTCAAACCCTGCTCGACCTTTGTCCATTTATGTATTGCGATCTCAGAGACAAAAACCATTACAGTAGGCCCAGGAGTGTCTTTACACACGTAAAGTCCAAAATGATTCCAGCTAGAGCCTATCTCATCTCGTAGTAGGGCGAGCAACTGAGGCTCGATTCGCTGGAAATTTCCGCTGTCGGGAGTTGGTGGAGCTTTGGCTAGGATTTCTCAACAATACAACTCGTCCGGGTTTGCGATTTGGAATTGAGCATTCCTTTAAAACTCGATCTTCATGAAGAGCCGAGACTTTTTTAGCGGCCACCGTCCAGTAGCCTTGGTCATTCTGAGCGCGAGTGCTGATAGATACGATCTGGCGCGGGTTATCGCTGTCGAATCGGCAGTGTGTTAAGGGAATGATAGAAGTCCATCTGACGCCATCTTGAGCCAAGATAGCTACAATCTGAGGAGAGAGTGCGTTTGTGATAGAATCGAAAACGGGATTCTGCGAGTGTTGAGGCCGCATAGGATTAGGTAGTGGATTGTTGGGATAGGATACTCGAGCGTGATCTAGAGAATGGATATACTGTCCAATGGTTGTTTCTACCAAGGGTCAGCCATCACAACTTACATCCTGCGTTTCCACCATGATGAATAGAAAAGGGGAATGCAAGCAGATGGTGGCTCACCTTCCGACATGTTTGCTCTAGCATCTCCTCTCCAAGCTAGCATATGAGGTTTGGCACTGGTCTTGTTGCTGTTGGAGTTAACGCTGATATGCCGTCAAGAGTGATAAGGGACGCATACACCTAGGTGAACTATGTCATAACAGTGCCGAAGGTGATGGATAACTCGATAGCATGCAGATCTACTCATTTAGGACAGATTATAGGCATGAATGTCTTTGCAGTATTGTGCGCTAAGCCTGATTAGGCATGGTGCAACATCACAGCTCAAAACTACCTTACGTATGATCAACACCAGTGTACATTTCCATAGTCCATCTCATGGTATATGCTTGCCTAATGATGTTGTGCTAATCGAAATTCGGCTCTATCGGAGTTACTGGAAGCTCACTAAATGATACTTTGAGCTAAAGTGTAGCGACAGCGGTAGAGCGGGAGAGCGGGATGACGAATGACCAACATTGTCGACTTCTGCAGGTGCTTCTTGGGGATGGTAGAAGTGGCCTGTATAACTGTTCGGCTTAGTGCAAGTGTGGCGAATTTAAAAGAAACCAATTCGGTGAATTTGGCTTTTCACATATCTAAGGGTGGTATTAAGACATGTAAATCCGTGAATTTTAATGAAGTCATCGCTCTTCTTTCCTGCTCCAATATAATATTCAAACTCTTAAACTCATACCTTACACACCACTCCGCCACAGCAACGAAACCTCCACCATGTCTAACAGCGCTGCGATACTTAACAAATAAGGCGCCGCCCTCGTCGTCCAAGACCGCCATGTGCCCAAACCTGGGCCACTTGATGTTCTTGTCAAACCTACGCAGTAGCGTCAAACCCCAGCGACTGGAAGATGCGAGACTATGGCACTTTCATTGAGAGCTACCCTACCGTTCTTAGCACGGACACAGCTGGCAACATCGAAGCTGTGGGCTCAGACATCAAAATTTTCAAGAAGGGCGACAGGGTCACTGCCTTTGCTGATGCCTTAGGCTCCAAGAACCCTGACAACGGAGCCTTTCAAAAAAACGTCCTTGCCAAAGGATCAGCTGTCGCAAAATTGCCCGACCCATTCAGCTTTGAGGAAGGTTCGATCCTCCCAATGGCAGTAGCGACCGCTGCAGTCGGCATCTTTCTATACCTGGATATCCCTCGCCCACCTACGAAACAACAAGGCGCCTTCATAGTCTGGGGTGCTTCGTCATCAGTTGGCACAGTAGCCGTCTAAATCGCCAGATCCCTCGGCTATACTGTCTTTGCCATCTGCAGCCCAAGGACTACGTCAAGAAGCTAGGTGCCCACGAGATATTCGATTACAATGACTCCAATGTCGTCCAAAACATCGCGCACTCGATCAAGTCTCTGGGCTACAAATCAGCTATCGCCTACGATGCTATTTCAGAAAATGGCAGCGCCCCCCAGACAGCGGCGGTGCTCCAGGCCATCGGCGGTGGAAAGCTCTGTTTGACGCTCCCATGGCCCGAGGACGCTAAGAAGCCAGAGGGAGTTGAGATTGTGAACACTTGTCAGACAGGATTTTGGTTGCATTCCACCATTTTGGGAATTGGCTCCAGCACTATCATTTCTAGGCCTTATTAGGCCCTGTTGTTTGCTACGTGGCCAACAAGCCACCTGATTTATCATCATTCCATCTCATTCCATTCCATTCCATCTCTTCAGGGCCTCATCGTGTATATTAGGGAGCTGTGCTCCATCATTTAGTGAAGCAGAAGATTTTGCCCCAATTTGCTTTCCCCTTGGTGGTGCTTGGTGCATGTGACAACACTCTTGCCATGAGCGTCACTTTGGACGCGAAGGAATTTGGGAGGTGGTTGTTCAATGATTGGCTTCCCAAGTCCTTGGAGGACAAGATGTTTGTGCCGAGCCGAGCAATCGAGAAAGTGGATGGAGGAATCGAAGCTGTGCAGAAAATGTTGGATATGCATAAGAAGGGGCTTAGCGGGAAGAAGCTGGTCCTGACTCTTCGAGGGGTAGAGACGGTCTGATTTGTGTTGGCGGGATAATCTCTTCATCCAATTAGCCTTCTGTCAACCAGATGGTCGTGTAGTTAGGCAAACCCAAAGAGCATGCTTTCATCCACAGATGCCCAAATCTATCGCTCATCAAACTTGCTCTTCATCTGGATCATACAAATCCAACCCTCCAAAAACCTTCTGCCTTTCCTCCCTCTTCTCAACCCTCACCCCAGGATCGTTAGCCCCTCCAACATCTCCCTTAATCGCTCCATTCCCTCCCCCTCCCCCTGTTTCTCCACTCCCCTCCATCATCACATCGTCCACTCCTTCATCCCCACCTCCCCCAACCTCCCCTCCCCCCTCATTAATCGCCTGAACCTGCGCCAACGCGCTCCGTTTAATAACCTCCTCACTAGGCCACGGCGTAAACGCCACACCAGTAGACTGATCCAACCACAGCCTCTCCGTCCGCAGCAGCGATTCAAGTCCAATCCCCTCTTGCTTTCCCCCCGATCCACCATCTTTTGCATCTTCCACTCCACTCATCGCCCCTTCCTTCTCTCTCTGCTTCTCCGCAGTCTGCACCTCCCCCATTTTAGCTCTCATACTCAGCGGCGCGGTGTTCCGCCCAATCCTTGCCGCGTATCCCAGCAACTCCTCATACGCCACCTCCCTCCTGCCCTCCTTGGGCAGACTGTTCGGAATGGAAAGTAGAATCGCCCTCGTCTCCGCCAGCGCCGTCAAGTGGTTCGTGATTTGTGTATTCTGCCGCTCGATCACCGCGCGGAGTTGGAGAATTTTAGCGTGATTTTTTTGGTGTTTGTAGAGGGTTTGCACGGAGGCTTGGAGGGCGTCGTCTGCTTCTAGCAAGGCATGCGCAGCTGGAATGGAGGGATTGTAGGCGGCGATGCTGTCCGTTAGTGTTGTGAGTGCTGTCTCGAGAGTGGAGAGACGGTCTTGCATGAGAGCGTTCATGCTGGGGCTGGGGGGTTCTGCCATTGTTGGTTGTGGTGAAGCTGGAGTGTCTGGTGCTATGAACAATGGAGCATCTTGCAGCGAGAGCTCCTCGAGGCTCTGCTGCTTGTCTCAGCAGACCTTGGCCAATCAGCGGCGGGCCGAACCTGCGCGTGCATTTATGTCGCGAGGTCTGGGAGGAAAATCGCGAAAACAATAAAATTTGATTTCGCCATATTATTGGGAATCAAAATTTTCAAATTCTTATCCCTCAATATTTTCTTATAATACGCATATATAATCAATATAAAGGTTGATAATCCAAGTTCGGGTTTCAATTTTGATAACTTTTTACCTTAATAATATATTATCGTTGATGATCGAATTTACGAAAAGTAAATCGTTTGCTTTTTTGCAAGCAGATCTCGTAAAAAATATATCATCAGCTTAGTTCTATGGTAATTCTTACGATTTGTAGCCCGGAAGGTAAAAAACGGGGTAATAGTAGTCGATTTTCAGACTCTTTGGCGGAATTTTCAAACCGGTTAAATAAGCCGAGAGTCTGATCCAATGAGACAACTCCGTTGCAGGTCATCCCTAATATTCGGCAGAATGTTTTTCCGAGAATGCCACGCCTGCGGCGCTTCGTACGCAAGCAGATTCACGTCAGTCAGCGTCTTTGTGTCCAACTTTCTTGCTCAAGATTTCTTGTTCTTTGCATCGGATGTATTGCTTGCTTCGCTATTGCTTAGTATTCTCCTCACGGTAACATTCCCTAAGCTTTTTATCAGCTGCAAGTCCAAAAGATTCTCGGTCAGAACCTACTCCCTTCGTTCCCTCCTTCGAGCAAAGTACGATACTGTCGACAAGGGTCCTGGGCTGTGCCTGGCAGAGGGGGATAGCACTATGGGTAATCGGTACGTCTACACGCCCACACTTGGTCTAAATCGTGTCTCTACCAATCTTTCGGCGCCAATGTTGTTTATCACCACTGAACATGGACTTTCTTCCTCTTCATTACGCACCACGTTCGGCATACCCCACTCTCTACACAATCCGCAGAAAGAATCACCATGCTCACCATCCTGATTACCGCGGGCAAACGCCCCTCCCTGCTCAAACTGTGTCAGCAGCTTCCTTTTCGGGCGTGCCCCTAACTAGCCTTGGCAAGCGTTTCCCTAAGCCCCCAGCCCTCCCTCCAGGATCTCAGTTCGAATATGAAGAGCGCTACACCCCTGATCCAGTGCCAGGCGCCTTGGACCTTGCCCGCAGGGCAATGAACGAGAATCGTCTCTTGACCTCGCGTTTCCTGTACATGAATGCGGAATACCATTTCCTCATTCAGCTCACTATCAAGATTGACCATGAGTTCCACAATGCGGACTGGCTGATCGCGGAGGTCAAGGATAGGCAGTCGAAGCTTTCCCAGAGTGAGTTGAATCAGCTCCAGAAGGACACCCACTTCGACAAGAAAGAGTTGCAGCAGTGGTATAAAGGTGAGCTTTGATTTGTGGGGATCTACCCATGACATTCGCTAATGGTAATGGCAGGCTTCCTCAAGGATTGCCCTTCTGGCATGCTCACCAAAGCAGAATTCCAGAAGATCTACAAGCAATTCTTCCCATTCGGTGATCCTACCTCCTTCGCAGACTACGTCTTCAATGTCTTCGACTCGGACAAATCAGGCTCAATCGACTTCAAAGAGTTCATCTGCGCACTGAGTGTCACCTCACGTGGCAAGATGGAGGACAAGCTTGACTGGGCGTTCCAGCTCTACGATATTGATGGTGACGGCAAGATCAGCTACGATGAGATGCTGCAGATTGTGGAGGCTATCTACAAGATGGTGAGAGCTGCTCTACATGGGCATTGAGCTTTTGAGGTGATCTTACGCTAACACAAAATGAAGGTCGGCTCAATGGTCAAGCTGCCCCCTGACGAAGACACACCCGAGAAGCGCGTCCGCAAGATCTTCCGTATGATGGACAAGGATGAGAATGGATCGCTGGACATGGCTGAGTTCAAGGAGGGCAGCAAGCGTGATGAGACCATCGTGTCGGCGCTCTCTCTGTATGATGGCTTGGTATGAGGGAAAAGCTTAACGCGGCAATGAAGTGAATGGGTTACGGATCACGCTTGCCTTGTTTTGCGGTGCTCTCTGAGAGCACATGAGGCGTTTTGAGGTGGCTGGATTACGGTGTTGAGGAGGCGATGATGGGGAGGATGGATTTGATTGCACGGTGCGTGTACAAACGAAGGATGAAGCTAGTGACAGACAATATGCAAGATACCCTTGAGCAATCTGAAACGTTCCCTTGCCAGTAGGGAGCCTCAGAGTTTTATCTGATCTCGTCTTATTTGAGGACGGGCGCATTCCACCCTTTTCACACAACCCATTCACACCCAGCGTGGGGCAAATATGGTCATCGACAGGTAAACGACTCTCATATCCTAGTAACACCCTATCCACCAACACATACACACACGCACACACTCTCTCTTTTTCAGCTGCAAGTCAAACCTCTCAAGTCAGAGTGAGTGGCAACACAAGCAGCGCGGCTGTTTCAAGGCAAATTCTAAAACCCCTAAAGTCCAAATTAACGCCCATGTTTAAAGCGGCACGCCGCCACAAGACCGTTCGCCTCTCGCAAGGGAGAGAACGATTTTTCCTCAACGTTGGAAAAATGTAAATCTTGAACGGTCTTGAGGCTCACGGAACGGTAGGAGAACGAAGAAGCTCGTAATCCTATCTTCACGATCGCTAGTTTCCAGTTGGTTTTCCCAGTCCAGACAACCCAATCAAGACTAGCAAAGGGAACAGGGAAACGCAGATGCTGAAGGACACGGGGTTGGACACATTCATTAGTAGATTGGCCTCAGTCATGCTATGAGGAAGCAGAATAATGTATATGTGAAAAAACAACGATGCTCAGACAAGCATATCGGGTAACGCTCACTGGCTGTCAGTGTCGATACTGCACCACTAGTGTTAGCAGTCATTCAACGTATGGAGAAGTGAAAGAACCGTACAGTCAAGTTGTGCACTGGAAAGCTCTAGGTATATTGAATTTGATGGTGCACTTTCTCCGCTGAGGGACTTGGAGAGGGAGTAGAAACGGCATGGGCAAGATTCAAGAGAGAAAGCGCAGGAATAGAATATAGGCTTAGCGGTAGAGCGAGTGAAGGGAAGAGCGATTGAGTCGTTGGAAAGATGGATGGGTTGAAGAAGAGGAGGATATGTGCCTGAGATATGGAAACGTACTCGGTACAAAACCATAAGTCGGTGGTACGATTATTTGAACTAGTGCAATAACCTTGCCTGGACGAGTAAAGCGGCGCTAGGTCTAAGCTTGAACAGGGGTGTTGGCATCTCGAAAAAGTAGAAGTGTCTAAATGCCATCCAAGGGACAAACCTTTATTCTTCCTGCCGACTCGCTATTTATTTGCGCGCTTTTTGAGGCCGCTCAAGCTGCTCTCCGGTCAACGTCGAGATCTGGCAGACAGACCCTTTTTGCTTCCGCATTTCCAGCATACGTGGGCAGCCCACGCGACAGCTGTGCGTATCCACCCCGAATACTTTTCAGCCTCACTCCTCATGCCCCCACATGGGACAGAGGTCATAGACGAGCAAGCTTGCTGATGTCTATTGCTCGTAGGAGTCGGGGCCGTACACATAATGCATCTACGTAGTCTGCCCGTCTCGGGCGCTGCGCTCTCTACCCTCCTTTTCTCGAGCACCGCTTCAGCCTTCTACTTACCAGGCGTTGCACCAACAACGTACAAAGCCAACGACAGAGTCGAGCTCAATGTCAATCACCTCACCCCTGCAATATCCGAAAAGGACTCTCAATTACATTCAGTCTTCTCCTTCGACTACTACCACCCCGCCTTCAGATTCTGCAGGCCGCCGGAAGGCCCTAAAGATGTGTCGGAATCGCTAGGGAGCATTCTTTTCGGCGATCGAATATTAACATCGCCTTTCGAATTGACCATGTTGGAAAATGAGACTTGCAAGGCTGTCTGTGATGAGCAGAAATTTGATCAACGGAGTGCGAAATTCGTGAATAGGAGGATATGGCAGAATTATAATCTCAACTGGTTGGTCGATGGGCTTCCGGCTGGCCAACCGTACACGGACCCCTCTACTAACACTGATTTTACACTCCGTGGATTTCCCCTCGGCATGGTTGACAAAGACCAAAAGGCCGTGCTCAACAATCATTTCGACATAGTCATTGACTATCACGATGCTGGCGCGGACCAATACAGAGTTGTTGGCGTGCTGGTCATACCGTCCTCACGAGCAGGGAACAAGAATGCGGGATCGACGAATCCAGATTGCGGTGATCAGGAGCAGCATCTATTCCTCGACGAAAATGGAGAGACGGCGGTCACCTGGTCTTATGGTGTTTACTGGAGACCTTCAACGACTGCCTGGGCTACGAGATGGGATAGCTATCTTCATGTTTTCGACCCTAGGATCCATTGGTTCTCCTTGATCAACTCTTCGGTTATCGTTGTTTTCCTCTGTGGTAAGCTTGAAGCCCCATCATCCCTAAGTCTATTGGAGACCCTAAGTTAAGCATGTAGGCATGGTTGGAGCTATCCTTCTCCGAGCTCTGAGAAAAGACATCGCTCGGTACAACAGATTGGAGTCTTTCAACTTGGATGACCTTTCCGGCACAAACGGCGATGCAGAGGATGGAGTGCAGGAGGATTCAGGCTGGAAGTTGGTACATGGAGACGTATTCCGCACACCGAAGAACCCGTTGCTCCTAAGTATCTTCCTTGGGAACGGCTCTCAGCTCTTCGTGATGGTCGGAACAACAATCATGTTTGCTCTCCTCGGCTTTCTTTCCCCTTCCAACCGGGGCTCGCTGGGTACCGTCATGATCTTACTTTACACCATCTTCGGTTTCATTGGAGGTTATGTCTCATCGCGTGTCTATAAGACCTTCGGAGGCCAATCGTGGAAAAATAACATTTTCCTCACCCCAGTCCTAATACCTGGAATTGTCTTTGCTACCTTTTTCCTGCTGAACCTGTTCCTTTGGGCTAAAGGATCCAGCGGAGCTGTGCCATTTACGACAATGCTCGTCATCCTGGGAATTTGGTTTGTCATTAGTGTACCTCTGAGCTTCGCCGGTAGCTGGATGGGCTTCAGACACGCAGTAAGTCATCATACCTCTCTCGGCACATTGCGTAAGTATCACTATACTGACTGTGATATTAAGCCCATCGCACCCCCTGTCCGCGTGAACCAAATCCCCCGCCAGATCCCTCAATCAACGACCTACCTCCGTCCACTTCCCTCAATGCTCCTAGTTGGTATTTTACCCTTCGGCGCTATCTTCGTCGAACTCTACTTCATCATGAACAACATGTGGTTTGGCAAAGTCTACTACATGTTCGGCTTCCTGTTCCTCTGCTATGGCATCATGATCATCACCTGCGCAGCTGTCACAATTCTCCTGGTCTACTTCCTGCTCTGCAGCGAAAATTACCATTGGCAATGGAGATCATTCTGCACAGCAGGGGCTAGCGCGGGCTACGTGTTTGCCAATGCGATCCTGTACTGGATCAGCAAGTTGACCTTCGGATCCTTCACAAGCGGCGTGCTCTACGTGGGGTATAGCTTGCTAGTCAGCTTTCTGTTTTTCATATTGACTGGTAAGTTCTGTCTCTTCTTAGATGTCCTAAAATTAGCCTTGCATCTGCTAATCTCCAACTCAATAGGTACCATCGGCTTCTTCTCAAGCTGGGTCTTCGTTCACAGGATTTATGGATCGATCAAGATCGACTAAGGTAGGAAAAGGAGATTGACAATCTCAGAGTTGCGGCCAGAAAAGTCGGGCTTGGAGCGATATTCGCAAGCTTGCGTGTGTACTCTATTGCATATCGTTCATTTAAATTGAAGGAATGAATGGAGGTGGCTGCATATGACGGCCATGGTGTTTCATGGACAAGATGAGATGGGAATGGCACTGTAAATCCAATATAACCTTCCATGGCAAAGTCTCCACATGCAGAAATGACCAAGGCTAGGCCTGAAACCTGCTTCGATGGCTAGCAGGATGCAGAGACAACTTGGACAGTGAGCAATTAACATTGGCTGTAATTTGTGAATTCTCTATCTTGACAGCTCTATCCTCTATCCGTAATACATATGCCACCCTTGTAAAAACCCAGACATCAAGTCCATCATCATCAATAACATACAATCACGTTCCAACATTCGTAAAACGCAGATACGGCTTCACCTCCCTCACCACCCCAAACTTCTTCCTCGCATCCTCCGTACTCACACTCGGCGGTACGATCACATCGGCCCCCGGCACCCAATCAATGGGTGTCGTCACCCCCTTCCCATCCCCCGTCTGCAAACTATCCACCACCCGGAGCACCTCCGCCGTATTCCTCCCCGTACTCGCCGGATACATCATCGTCAACCGAATCTTCTTCGCAGGATCAATCACGAAGACACTGCGTATCGTGAACGCAATGCCCTTCTCATCCTTATTACTGACATCCTGCGCATCGACCATATCATAGAGAAACGCGATTTTGCGATCCGCGTCAGCTATGATGGGGAACTGCAAGTCAGCATCTTGGGTCTCGTTGATGTCGCTGATCCAGCGCCCATGGCTGGAGAGGTCGTTGGCCGAGAGGCCGATGAGCTTGACGTTGCGTTTCTGGAACTCCGGGGCGAGTTTCGCGAAGGCGCCGAGCTCGGTCGTGCAGACTGGAGTGAAGTCGGCCGGATGCGAGAATAGGATCGCCCATTTGGAGTCGAGCCAGGTGTGGAAATCGATGGAGCCTTGGGTGGTTTGGGCGGTGAAGTTTGGGGCGATGGAGCCGAGGCGGAGGCGGGGTTGGTTGTCTGCTGCTGTTGCGAAGGTGCGGGGGGAGGGGGTAGAGAAGGTGAGGGGGCGGAGGGTGCTGGGGAGCGATCGTAGGGCGCGGGGGGTGGAGCGGAGGAGGAGGGCTGCCATCGTGGTTGGAGGTCAATGGGGGAGAGGGTCGAGATGCGTTTTGCAAAGAAAGCGATTTGCGCAAGAATGGTAGAAAAAGTTCACGACCTGTCGGCGATGTGCGTGTTTATTCATCGAAATTGCATCATCCGATAACATGGGCAGGAATAGCCGACCAGACGGGAAAAATTGCCGTCTTGAAATCTCCGAAATCTTCTGCATCGCGGTCTGGACCCGTGGACACGACAATTCTTTGCGGCACTCTTTATCTCTCTATGGCAGCAGCTACAGATCTTCCCGCCCTTGTGGAGTCTCTCACCTCCTCCCTAACCACCGCCAGCACGTCCCTCCCAGACAGCACCGCCCTCGCTCCGCCCCCAGATGGCATCTCCCTTTTCGACACCAAGAACGAGCTTCTACTATCCTATCTGCAGAACCTCGTCTTCCTTATACTCCTCAAAATACGAAACAATTCCGCCGAGCAAGATGTAGAAACGCCAGCGCTACAGGAAAATGTCACCCGCAAATTGGTCGAGCTCCGAATCTACCTCGAAAAAGGAGTACGCCCGCTAGAATCAAAACTGAAATACCAGCTCGATAAACTCCTTCTACTGGCATCCGAAGCTGATGCTACTCCTACCATCATTGGTCACGAACATACAAATACATTACACAAAGCCCCCATCAGCAAAACTCGCCCAGACTCCGCAGATGGCAGCCACTCGGAATCGGACCCCTCACCAGCTCAGCAGGTTTCCGATCTCTCCCATCGTCCCAACCCGGCCGCATTCATCAACCCCTCATCCTCAGACAGGCCTCGGTACTCAAATAAGGAGACATCCGACAGCGTTTACCGGCCCCCACGAATCACGCCCACCTCCCTCCCCACCACAACCCCCAAAGCAGCAAAGGAGACCAAACCCCGCAAATCGCACCTCCTCAACTCTTTCGTCAGCGAAGAAATGGACGACGCACCCCTAGCTGAGCCCTCAATCGGCGCCGGCAGCGGTCTGAAAGGTCGAGAGAAGGAAAGAGAGGAAGAAAAGAGGAGGTATGAGGAGATGAGACTTGTGAGGCTGTCTGGAGAGAAAAGGGGCAAGAAGCGGAGGGTGCAGTCGGGGGATGGGAGGGGGGATTTAGATATGGCGGGATTAGGGATGGGGGAGGAGTTTGGGGAATTGAAGGCGCCGAAGAAGAGGAGGGGCGGGGAGAGGGGAGAGGGGCGGGTGGGAGAGGCGTGGGAGAAGAGAGTGAAGATGGGCACGGGGAGGAAGAAAAGGTAAATGGGGGTTTGGCATTGTGTCTCCACGGATTTGTTACACAACCGACCCTGCCTTCTTTGCTCAGTATAAGATTTGCCTTTCAGAAATTCGACAATATCACGCACTCCATCTCTCCTACTGTAATTTATCCACCAAGTTCTTCATCCTAAATCTGGCAGGTAATTGATTAAAACGCTTGCAACCCTTGCTCCGTGATTGCGGCTGTCGACTTCCGTTTAGCTCGCGCCCGTCCGGAACCCCACACCTGGGACGTCGAGTACCGATCCCAGACTGGAGGAACAACCTTCTGGCTCTTGGCCAAGGGACTTGTTAATTAGCAATGCTTTGATTTGCTATAAAGGTATTGAGACGCGTAATTAGGCTTTGCTGAATTGCCATCTACTTCAATCTTTGTCATCTTCTCCGTCCTTGCGAGTTCCCCACTCTGGTTGGATCCAGAAATGGCCGAACTGCCGTAACAAGAAACGAAATCGTGCAATCCACGCTTTCGACTACAACTGCATTTGCTGAGACAGTACATCATTCACTACAATCATATCATCGAAAGACAAAAAAGGAAGCCGCAGCCATGGAGATGAACTATGACGAAAATGTATGCTTGCGCGTGCAGGCACAAGAGCTTTTAGCTTACCTTTTGTAGACGCTCCACCAGCTCGAGGAGGAGCTGCATGTTCAAATAGTCCCTGGAACGGAGGTGATGGTCGATGTTGGCACTCATCACTTTGTCAAATCGTCACCGAAATCAGACCGTGTCCTAGTCCCCCAGCCCTCAGACAATCCGCATGATCCCTTGAACTGGAGCACATTCTGGAAATTCTCCACCCTGACATGTGCAACCGCCGTGACTTTCGTTCAGGGCATGGGGCCGTTATCCCTCGCGCCCATGTTTCCACAATTGATCGAGGCATTCGACTCCAATCTGACGGACGTGGTGCAATTCACCGGCGTGGCAATTCTGGTGTTGGGATTCAGCAACTTCATCTGGGTGCCCTTGAGCACGTCCTTCGGCAGGCGACCCGTCTACCTAGCCTCGACCCTGATTTGCTTTGGCAGTGCGATATGGCGCGCGAGAGCGCAGTCGTACGGCAGCTTCATGGGTGCTTGCGTGCTGAATGGCCTCGCTGCGGGACCAGCGGAGACCATTCAACCGAACGTCATTGCTGATATGATGTTCCTGCACGAGCGAGGTCTCTACCAGACGCTGTACTTTGCTTTCTATTTTGGCTCACTGATCATTGGTCCAATTATAGCCGGTCCTATGGCCGAATACTCTGGCTGGCGCAACTTCTGGTGGCTCAATGTAGCCATGATCGGTACGACGTTTATCATGTGCTTATTCGGCTTCCCAGAGACTAAATGGCATCGAGTACATCCTGATGAGATGCGGCGGGCGGTCTCCAAGCCACAGGCTTCATCTTCTGGAGAGAAAGCCGCTGATGAAACGATCGAAGGCTCCGATATGGAAAATGCAGGCTCGAATGGGACGTCCGACTTGGCGCAGACAGCCACCGCAGCACGAGACCCATATCTTGGCAAGGGCAGACCAAGTAAACAACAATTCAAATTCTTCCAATCGAACGCGCATCCTTTCAAGAGCATCCTGCTAGACCTTTGGATCCCATGGAAGCTCTTCGCGTTCCCTATTGTCGAATTTGCTTCCTTCGTCGTGTCTTGGAGTGCCTCATCATTCTTGACAATTAACCTGACGCAGTCGCAAGCATTTACGGCACCACCGTACAATTTCTCATCCCTGACTGTGGGGCTTTTCAACTTTGCTATGTTAATTGGAGCAATCATAGGCCTTTTAACAGCAGGACCGTTCAGTGATTGGATAAGTATGGTACTGACCAGGAGGAACAAAGGGGTCAGAGAGCCGGAGATGCGTTTGCCGACGATGATTCCATATGTGATTTTTATGATCGTCGGTAATTTTATCGTGGCCTTTGGTTATCAGCAAGGCTGGAACTGGAAGGTCAGTAATTCACTCTCTTGATTTAACAGTCTCCGTTTGAGCTTCGCTCACGAGCTTATCAACAGGTGATCGTCATCATCGGATGGACTTGTGCTGGCATTCAAGTCACAGCACTACCTTCCATTGTCTCAACATACGCCATTGATTCTTACAAGCCCGTCGCTGGGTCCATATTCGTCTCAATCACAGTGAATAAAAACGTGGGTACCGCCAAATCTTTTTCCGAAACCTCCTAATGTGAGTTGCAGGTGTGGGGATATGGTTTCTCGAAATTCATCATTCCTTGGAGCATGCAAAGCGGATACGTGCCTCCCATTATGACCAACATGAGTCTGTTCACACTGTGGTGCCTTTTTGGTTTCCTGTTTTGGTTTATGGGCAAGAGATTCAGGGTGTGGACAAAGGATAGCAAAGTACACCATATGTAATTGAGGTGACACGAGTTATTTTCATCCATTTGGGGTGATCTACGACTAGCTTGTGAGAGGGATTTTGCTTGAAGAGGCTTGAACACGTAGAGAATGACAAAGACCGCTTGATTTTCTACGTAACACTGAGATGAGAGAGGTCTGTCCGTACATTTTCGTAGTGGCCATATGGTGCTGACACCTTCTCTGGGCTGCTAGGTGAACAAAAAGGGGCTCACTGCTCTGACAAGCACTCCATTACGTATCACATCTCCATTCCTCGAATTTTTTGCAGCGCACAACCTTTTTGTCAAGTCCACAAGACCTGTAATCGTTCCGGTCTGACCGATGACCTCGAGAAACAAGAACATCGCCGGACAGATTGATAAAGGCTGGAGGAGCGCCCTTATCTCAAAACGCGCTAGTGAGGTCTCCCCATCAAGAGCGCATGTAAACAGAGCTCAGAAGAGTGACAACAAACACCAGTACAACACCGCTGAAAGACCCAATTGAGTGCCCTGCATACTGTCACAGCCTCTCAGATGACAGCCGAAGTTCACTCGAGTTTCACTTAGGTACGCGGACTGCCTGCGCCTGCACGGCCATGGACTCAGCTATGGACGACTCGGTGTTTGATGATGGAGGAAAATATTCAGACTTTGGCTCTCCGGTGAGTCGATAAACACTCAATTGACATACAGCTATTGACGATGAGAGCCTCAGGCCAAAGCTAAAGCAGCACCCAAACCAGCAGCCAAACGGGGCCCGAAGCCAGGCTCGAAGAAAGAGCCAGGTGCAAAAAAGGCTGCAGCACCCAAAGCAGCTCCCAAGCAGATGTCTCAAACGACTCTGAAGACGAAGCCAGCGACGAAAAAGCGCCCGAAGCCTGATACGGAAGATGAAGACGACGGTGGCGATCCATCCTTGCATGATGACACGCTTCTTTCAGCGACTCCGCCCAGCGCAAAGAAACAGAAGAAAGCGCCAGCGCCAAAGAAGATGGGCGCAAAGCCTCTCCGGGAGGTTGAGAATGAAGCCATCGCAGAGGCCATAGACGCGTCAATGAATCTCGATGGCACGGATGAGCCAAAGCCGAAGAAGGGCTCAAAGTCGACCGAGCAATACCAGAAGGTGAGTTCATGGTGGCGTACTCACAGCTACTGTGTGATTCTGATACAACGATACAGCTTACCCAACTTGAACACATCATTAAGCGGCCTGATACCTACATTGGATCTGTTGAACCCCAAGAGGTAAAGATGTGGGTTTACAATAGCAAGCTAGAGTCTATGGAGATGAGACAGGTCACTTTCGTGCCGGGATTGTACAAAATTTTTGACGAAATCCTAGTAAATGCTGCGGACAACAAGCAGCGTGACAAAAACATGGACAGCGTCAAGGTGACTATCAACCGAGAGACTGGGGAGATGAGCGTTATGAACAATGGTCGAGGTATACCTATCGAGATCCATGATAAAGAGAAGATCTACATCCCGGAGATGATATTTGGGCATCTTCTCACATCTTCGAATTACGATGACGACCAGGAGAAAGTCACTGGAGGCCGCAATGGATATGGGGCCAAATTATGTAACGTCTTCAGCACACAATTTACCCTCGAGACAGCAGACTCGAAGAGCAAGAAGAAGTACACTCAAACATGGACAGACAACATGAGCAAGATGGGGAAAGCTTCAATTGTCCAAAACAAGGGTGACGACTTTACCAAAGTCACATTCACCCCAGATTACAAGCGATTCAAGATGCAGGGAATTAATGATGACTTCGAAGCGCTGGTCAAACGTAGAGTCTACGACTTGGCTGGTACTAGCAAGGGTGTCAAGGTTTGGCTAAATGGAGAGCGCATCAAAATCAACAATTTCAAGAAGTATATGGAGATGTACACCAAGGCCATCAAGCGAGAGCGTGGCGAAGAGGCAGTCAACGATTCATCGGACATCATTACAGATAACCCAGACACACGTTGGGAGGTCGGATTTGCAGTATCTGATGGGACCTTTCAGCAGGTCTCCTTCGTCAATTCAATCGCAACTACCTCTGGAGGTACCCACGTCAATTACATTGCTGATCAGGTCTGCTCTAAGTTGCTTGACATTGTTAAGAAAAAGAAGAACAACAAAGCTGCAGCCTTGAAAACCAGCCAGATTCGGAATCACATCTTCCTCTTCGTCAACTGTCTTATCGTCAACCCAGCTTTCACCTCGCAGACCAAGGAGCAATTGACGACCAAGCACAGCCAATTTGGTAGCAAGTGCAATCTCAGCGACGAGTTCCTGAAGAAGATTGCCAAAACCGACGTGGTCGAGAATATTCTACATTTTGCTGAGCAGAAGGCAGACCAGATACTGAAAAAGAGCGATGGTAGCCGAAGAAGTCGTATCGACCACCCGAAACTTGTGGACGCGAATAAGGCTGGAACCAAGGATGGTTACAGATGTACCCTCATCCTGACTGAAGGTGACTCGGCAAAGGGTCTCGCACTCGCCGGTAGATCAGTGTTGTCTGCAGATCTCCTGGGGGTTTATCCTCTCCGGGGAAAGCTGCTCAACGTTCGAGATGCTTCAATCGATCAAATTTCGAAGAATGCCGAGATTCAGAACATCAAGACTTTCCTTGGGCTAAAGCATAAGCAGGCCTACGCGGACCGCAAGAATCTACGCTACGGGCAGCTTATGATCATGACAGATCAGGATCATGACGGAAGCCATATCAAGGGTCTACTCATCAACTTTCTACAGGTGCAATTCCCTAGTCTTCTCAAAATCCCAGAATTTCTCGTCGAGTTCATCACACCCATTGTCAAAGTCTGGAAGGGAGATCCGAAGCATCCCAAGCAATCTCAAGCATTCTTTACCATGCCTGAGTACGAAGCTTGGAAGGAGATTCACAAGGATGAGCGCCATTGGGAGCACAAGTATTATAAGGGTCTGGGTACGAGTACCACCAACGAAGCTCAGGTATACTTTCGGGACTTGGATAAGCATCTCAAAGAATTTGATGTCATGAAAGACAGCGAAGTGGAACTGATCGAGCTCGCCTTCTCAAAGAAGAAAGCCGACGAGCGGAAGGAATGGCTTCGCCAATTCAAGCCAGGAACCTATCTGGATCACTCCGAGCGAGAGGTCTCTTATACGAACTTCATCAACAAAGAGCTTATTCTCTTCAGCATGGCAGACAACTTGCGATCCATTCCATCAGTAGTTGATGGTCTGAAGCCTGGACAGCGCAAAGTGCTCTTTACCTGCTTCAAGCGTAACCTGAAGAAGGACATGAAAGTTGTCGAGCTGGCAGGTTCAATCTCAGGACTAACAGCGTATCATCACGGTGACGCTTCGCTTCAAGGCACCATTGTGGGCCTGGCCCAGACGTTTGTTGGGTCCAACAACTTGAATTGTCTCGAACCCAGTGGAAATTTTGGTAGTCGTTTGCAGGGAGGCAGTGACTGTGCAAGCGCTCGTTATATCTACACGAGACTCTCGCCGTTTGCACGGAAGGTGTTCCATACTCTCGATGAGCCTATTCTGACATACAACGTTGACGATGACCGTACCATTGAGCCCGAGGTGTTTGTCCCAGTGGTTCCTCTTATACTCATCAACGGAGCAGACGGTATTGGAACGGGATGGAGCTCTTCCATTCCCAATTACAATCCCGAGGATATAGTCGAGAACCTTAAGCTCATGATGGATGGTGAGCCCATGAGGCCTATGATACCCTGGTTCCGCGACTTCAAGGGCACTGTCACTCAAGTGGCCCCTGATCGATTCGAATTCAGTGGTCTCATCAGTCAGACTGGCGATAACGAGCTCGAGATCACTGAACTACCGATCCGCATGTGGACGCAAGACTACAAGGACAAGATTGTGGACATCATCAAAGCAGAAAAGACCCCATCCTTCATCAAAGACTACGACGATTACAACACCCACAAGGATGTGCATTTTGTCATTCGTATGGAGGACAAACACATGAAGCTTGCCCTTGAAGAAGGTCTGGAGAAGAAGTTCAAGCTTACTAGATCCGTTGCTACTTCTAACCTGGTCGCTTTCGATGGTGAGGGTAGAATCACAAAATACGCGACCGTGGAAGATATTCTGAAGGAGTTCTTTGGTATTCGTATTAGGTTCTACGAGAAGCGAAAAGTAAGTGGAACTTTTCATGTCTTGCAAGTACTAGCTGATATCTCACAGGCCCAACAACTCTCGGAGATGAACAAAGATCTGACCAAGCTCTCGAACCAAGCCCGCTTCATTCAGATGATTATAGACGGCAAGCTTATCGTCTCCAAGAAGAAGAAGGCTGCCTTGGTCCAAGAGCTTCGAGACAAGGGTTTCAAACCTATCTCGAAAACACCTGAGAAGCTCAAGGAAGGAGAGCTTGCACCCATTGCTGACAAGGATGACGAAGAGGAGGAAAATATTGAGCTCGGAGCTGCTGACTATGACTATCTCTTGGGAGTAAGTAGTTTCCCGACAAAGCGCCGCGAGAAAATAGCTAAAGCTTCTGCAGATGCCTATCTGGTCGTTGACCAAAGAGAAAATGGACAAATTGCTCAAGCAAGTCGGTGATGTGGAAGAGGCGATTGACGCTCTCATAAAGCTCACGAAGGAGGATTTGTGGAAGAGAGATCTCGACGATTTCATCAACGAGTGGAGATTCCAGCTTGAAGACGAGAGGAAGAGCTTGAAGAAAATCGATGGCATGGCTCGTCGTGCCTCTAACAAGTTGAAGATCGGAGCTGGTGGCGGTCGGAAGCGCAAGAACAATTACGATTCAGACGACTCAGACTTTGGTGGAGCTGCTCCACAGAAAGCGAAGAAGCCTGCTGTCCCGAAGAGGGAGCCAGGGGGTATGCTTGGGTATTTGAACGCTGGCGCCAAGACCAAGACGTCACCGAAGATAAAGGCTCCCACCAAAGCAGCGAAAGGGGCTCAAGCGATGCTTGAATTATTGAAACCGACCTCGAAGGTCGACAAAATTGACACTGCTTTGGCAACAATGGATGGGGCTTCTGGCTCAGATGCTTCTAAAGCCAAAGCCAAAGCGCCGGCACCAGCAAAGAAGCCGACCCGGAAGCTCGACTCGGATGATGAAGACGATTTTGAAGAAGCAGACGAAGAGATAGTCCGCCCAACAGCTGGCCGCAAACCCCGCGCTGCAGCCGCAAAACCAGTCAGATACAACACCTTGGATGACTCGGACTCGGATGGCGAGGACATGATCTTCGACGTTGGCAAGATGGTCAAAGGCCTTCCTCCCACCGGCGACACCGAATCGCGCCCTCTCTTCTCAGCCTCCACCTCTCGCCCAGGCAGCAGCGCCGGCCTACCTCGCAAATCCACCTCCGTACGTCCCACAGTCGATCTCGATGGCGACGACACAGATTACTCCAAGCTCGCCCCCCCAACCACAAAGAAAGGTCCCGCCATCACCGCAAGCAAAACCATCCTCTCGGACGACGAGGACGATTCCCTGGACAATCTCCCCGCAGCACCAGCCCCAAAACCAACAGCCAAACCCACCTTCAAAGCCCCACCGAAACCCAAAGTCACAAAGAAGGCAGCCCCACCGCCTCCAGCACCGAAGATCATACCCCTCAGCCCCGCAGCAAAGGCATATGCGGCGAAGAAGGCAAAACTCGAAAAGGCGGCTCGCGAGGCTGAGAAAGATGATTTCGATGATCTAGACAACGGAGACGAGGTCGATAAGGTCGCGAATGAGATGTTGGATGATGATGATGAGGAGGACGAGGACGAGGATGTGGCGCCTACAGGGAGGAGACCGGCGAGGAGGGCAGCGGCGGCGGCGCCGAAGGGGAGGTGGGTGGTTAGTGATGATGAGGAGGAGGAGGAGGAGGAGGAGAGCGCGATGGTTGAGGAGGAGAGCGAAGATGAGTTTGAGGAGAGTGAGATGTGATCTACGGATACTGCTTGTTTGCTTTCGTGGCGTGGTGGTATTGTCTTCCTTGCGGCCCTCTACCACCAGGAAAGGGAACCGGGGGTTTTGCAGGGCCGTCGTTATCTCGATCTGGCCTTCTTTCACCGCGTGATTCTTGCTAGGCTTTTGCCTTCATATCACAACACAGCACTATACCGAGCATAGCATAATCACGCAAAAGGCGTCGCAGGGATTTCTTTGCTAGCATGGCAGTGGATTGAGGGCTTGCTTTGTTTTGCGGGTGGAGAATTGGAAAAATGGGGGATTCATTAGCTGAGGCTGCGTTGGCTAAGATTTGGCTTAGGTAGGGTAGGTAGGGTAGTAATGAGAAGGGTGTTGATGATGCGTTTGCCATCACTATGCCGCGTTCGCCCTGGTCATGCTGCGGTACTGACTGAGATCCTTGCTTAAGGTACTTGGCTTACTCTGGGATAGTGGAGGAAGATGGTGGAGGAATAGGCAGGGATGGGATGTGTGTGGGTGGGCAGGTGAGCTGCGATGGGAGCATCAATTGACGATGGCATCATCTAGTGTACCTACCTAGCATCGACTCCGAACGTGAATCCAATTAGGTAGTTGAAAATGGAATGGTTCTGGTCTCATCCGCTACCTCGCTGGCTACTCCTTCAGTGGGAATTGCGTCGAAGGGTTATACATGTCTATATCCAAACGCAACCAGGTATCCACCGCTACTAGCCTCCTCAGCGCCATGGTTTCAACGAGTAGGACGTTGCCCTCCCCCCCCAACCCCGACGAACACTCGGCCTTCGCCCACTGACAAGACCAAAATCCCCCTGCGCAGCGCCGGATAAATCCCCCGACCATCGATTCAAAGCACCGTTCAACCAGGTTTCTGCCCTCGCGCGAATCTGGGGATCTGAATCGACCTTCCAGGAAAGACCCCTGCTGGTCTCAGTCACGGGACTGAAATCCCCTGCGTGTGGCTGGGTGGAACTGCCCCGTTGCCTCTTCGGATGCGGTAGCTTGCTCGAGCGGCGCGTTCTTCCCCGGTTCATGCCCGGGTTTGGAGACTCGGGCGCCGGGTTATGAAAGGGAAGGGTCTGTTGTTAAATTCTCGATTCTCGGAGATGGTGATGGTAGGGGAGGTTTTCACTTCCGGGTTTGTTGTCACACTACACGCCTATCCTCAGTCGCCATTGTGCCAGTAGGCGAAGCGAGTTCCTCTGTCCCTACCCTCAAAAGCGTCTCAGATAGGAGATGGAAGGGGATTCTTCCTTCCCGGCTCGCCTTTCCCCCGTTCTTACGCCTGCCATCATGCACCCCGCACCAGGTCACGGGACCAATTTCTCATGTGCCCATCCGAATAATTCTCCGAAATCGAGATAGCCCATGGTCCACCCGAGGTCCTTGGCCTTGTAGATCTGGGGACAGCGCTCGACAAATCCGGGCCACTGGACGGCTTTTTCGTGTGGTTACCCGAGAAATCCTCCGAGGGAGACGTAGTCTGTAGGTTTGTGTATTTTCCTCCAATGATTCAGACATGATGGATTGTGCAATCGACTATATCTCAAGGGATATACGTCCGTGGGTGAATCGATCATTGCGTCGGATGTCGGAAAGTGTGGAGACAGACGGGGGCTCGGGGAGGCATGGAAGGAGTGGACAGAAAATGGTCCTAGGTGTTCGCTGCCTCCGGAAGAAACAATTGGTGTGGAAGCATGGGAATATTGCTAGGCGCTGACTGCTGCCTGCCTTGGAGACGGGATGAATGCAAGAGCTCGTAATTTAGCGACTTGGATCTGTGTGATAAGGAGAGGGAGGGCGGCCAATGATGAGCATTTGCATACAATTGCTCGTGTCTAATGGTCAAAGTACTCGAAATTCCCTCGACGGAGCAAGTGGGATCTTCATGCATGGCTGCATGAACTCGAGCTGCTAATATTAGCCCATGGAGACCGTTACTGTAGGGGAAATCTGCTAGCAGTAGATTTCGACGACTGGAGAGTCGATCAAGCAAAAAGGTAGGCACCTGCATGAGCCTCGGAACGAGTATTTGCCAGATGACACTAGCTCCCGTCGCCTTCGATGAACCTCTCGCGCCATCAAAGAGTTCCGCGAAGTCACGGGAGAATTGTCGTGTGGCTCGGCGCAAGGATTACTGCCACAGTGGAGAGCAGTCTGAGCGCCTAATAGAAGGACTCTGTTTGGAGGTTTGTTCTCTGCAATGAAAAGATAGGCCTTGAAAACCGCTGGTTGAGGCACAGATAACGCTTCGAGATTCCTCATAACGTGTTGGTCGGCGATGACTGAATGCCTATTGAATGAGGGCCTCCGTCCCGAAAGTAGGACAGGTTAGCGCCCACAAGACAATGTAGGCACCTTTGATTCCTAAGCTCCGTTGCTCGGCTGATCTTTGTTGATTTTTTCAAAAACCTGGATGAGAGACTTCCCCGAAAATACTATGTAGTCAACAAAAGGACAAAGATATGAGCAAATATGCATTGTGCGTCACCTTCTGGAAGTTCTTAGAAGCCTGAAGAACGGCAGCTTGCTAGTGAGGTGCAGGATGTCATGCATGAGCGTTTTCACCATCATGCCCTATGGGTCGGGAGCCTTTTCTTTCCGATAGCGTACCATTTCAAATTGTGATCTCCCAACAACAAGTGATTCGCACATGCTTGACTCTGGATGAGGCTAGAAGACGGTCAACTGCAGTAACACGAATCGGTCGGGAAGTGCATGAAGAGTGACAGTGATAAGATCAAGATTGATAGGTTCTTCTTGTCTGAACGGCAAACGCGAATGGTCGAGGGGCTTGACTTCGCAATCTCAATGGTTTCGTTTACACGTGTTTGTAGCTGGTTGCCTTGAATGCTGGCCGAAGGTAATGTGACAATGTTTCCTGAGCGGTCAGGCTCCTGCGATCAGGTAGACTTGCGCCGAGTCTCTCCGGTCTCCACGTCTTCCTAGTCACACTTTCTTTGTCCCACCTGTCTCTAAGAGCAACTTTCCGCAAAGTCTCATGTACATACCCGTCCGCAGCAGGGCTCATCGGGGTTTCCAGCCGGGGGCGACGATGGGTAGTTAGAATTTCATCGCCGTACTTTGCAATACCATTTGCAAGACCATAAGATCTAGCCTGCAAAGAGACTCACCGATAGATTCCTGAAACGCCCGCAATACCTGCTTCCGCGTCTCGAGCTATTCGAAAGGTGTACCTTTTTGAGCTGCACATCAAGCCATGTCTAACCTTGACCTACCGGATACGTGCTGGAAAGGCCACATTGGTTTGTGACGAAATGTTTCTCCACACTTTGAATGCTGATGCTATATGGTCATATGAAATTATTCACTGTATTGCAAATAGCAGCCCAAAGAGGTTTGCCGATAAGATTGGTCTTTGATGGGTTTGACCAAAACAAGCTTGCTGGTCATTCAGAAGAAGTTGGGTATAGAGCCACAAACCTCCTTCACAAGCTGGCAAGTCAGCCACGGCGAAAAGGTTCGTTGAGCTCCACCTTTCCTCAGAGATATCGGTTCTCTGCGTACTGTCTTCTTCACCGCCGCGTCCTTCTTTCGGCAAGCTGTCTGAACCAAGATCGGACTGGGCACTAAGCCTGATTCTTCGCATCTTGGAGACAAACGGATGTTGATCGCCTTGCCGACATTGCCTGGTCGTGCATATCAGACAGTATAAAAGATGTTGTATCAGGGTCTGCATCCTCATCAACAAAGAACCACGGTTGGCGGTCTAAGTCTCGATGCTTCCAGTCCCTCCCCTCCTTTGCTTCAATCAGACGGTGTAGCAATTAGTATCCGCAATTGATTAATGCACGCTACGGAATGCCCCTTTGAACCGGAGTCTGACTGCTTCCGTTCACTTCGAGCTTGACAACAAGGAGGGAGAGACTAGACTCCAGCTGAAAATACATTAGGTCGAGCCCACCATCGAACTCCAGTTTCATCGACAGTTTCTGGAACGATACTCTGAGTCGCTTTCCATACTCGACGGATATCTCTTGTAGGTATCTCTTCGTCCACGCACGAGTCTCTGATCAGTCCGACACCATCCAGCTCTGCCATCTGTGTCTAAAGGGCCTCAGTCTACGATGGTCAGCGTGGCATCACTCCTCAATCCGCTCCCACCTGCTTTCGAACGATACGGAGACTGCGCTAGCCTTGCTTCCAGCAGGCGGACTTCGGTGTCTCCCCCGTCTTTTCCAACCTCGACGAAATTCAAGATGTCGAAAGCTGCCGCCACCTTTGTAAAGGCTAAGCCCAAGGGCGCCATCAACTTCAAGCCTTACGAATATCAAGACGACATCATCGCTGCAGAACACGAAAGGTTCGAAGTTGAGCCAATTGGCCACATCACAGACTACCCTCGCCATATCCCATACAACAGCGAGAAAAAATCATTCCAGCAGAAGACTGGAAGAGATGCATTCGAAGGTACGGGAAATCCAAAAAAGCATAGTTAGCCACTTGAGCTGACACATCTATACAGCGTACCATTACACATTCCGAATGCCAGACGATGACCGTGGCAGGGATCCCAATGCGGTCATGTGGGATTACAACGTCGGGCTTGTGAGAATAACGTCGTTCTTCAAGAGCCTCAAGCATACGAAGGTAGGTTCTGTACCCTTGATGTTGTGAGAATATCAATCTAATCTTTCTCCCAAAGACCATGCCAGCCAAAGTGATGAGTGCAAACCCTGGCCTCAAGGAAATCAGCCATAGCATTACTGGCGGTTCGATTGGCGCACAAGGTATGTCCTTGCCGATACCGTGCTGAGGAGACGTCCGTGCTGACTGGGCCAGGCTACTGGGTCCCATTCGAAGCGGCGAAAGCAATTGCAGCGACTTTCTGCTACGAGATTCGATATGCCTTGACACCTGTCTTTGGAGTGGATTTCCCCGGATTGTGTGTTGTGCCAGACGACCCCATGTTTCAACGCACCAGCATTGACCGAGATATCATCTTTCGTTGCACTGAGGCGGCCCATGCCCACCGAGCACAGTCTCAAGAGTCGTCGTTGGCAGACAGCCCACGATCCGCTCACTCAACCTTCTGTTTGCAGCCGTTGACTACAAAATCCCTTCGACCAAAGACCAGCAATGTTTTCTACGCCGAGAGCGGATACTGCACAGACACGGATCGCAGTAGCGTGCTCAACTCACCTTCTTCTGGTAGCATTGAATGGACTACCGTGAACACACCAACTATTCCAAGGTCAGATCCTTTCACCAGGCCAGATTTTGGGAACTTTCGATTTCCAAGCCCATCCCCGCCTAATTCAAAGGATTCGGATGGCGAATCATCTGATATATCCAGCAGCAAGGAGCGCAAGCCACTCAAACGCGTTCGATTGGTGGAGAGCGGGGTTACTGACGGAAGAAATTCTGAAAATGATTCTTCTGTTGTCCGCCAGTCACAGGCAAAGCGTAGGAAAATCTCCACTACGTTGACCCAAGAAGCTCGTGCAGCGTACACATTGATGCAGCTGCATATGGCAGATGCGGCACTGGCCCAGAGAAAGGGACCGAAGCCTCGCCGGGCTTCTCGTTAGGTAGAAGTTGGGGAATGCGACGACGATGTACACGCATTGATGTCTGGGGAGTTGAGGCCGAGGCATTTTTCTGGGGGTTCGGTTGCCGGCGAGTATCTAAGGCTTTCGTTGGCAGGAGGGGGCCATTTGAATTCTAGCGAACGACAATTATGAAGTTGATGGCATTCTGTATTCATAGCTGACATTTTATGGGATGTATGTGAAGAGAATCGTGGTCTTTACAACCTCTAGTCTAGTTAGTAGGTATGGAATCACGTACCGCGTACTCCGAAGCTAAACTATTCAGTAGATTGTAGCTCGATCATATGATTAATTTTAGAGGGGAACTCTTGATGATGGAGTGTCATGCATGAGGATTAGCTTCATCACTCCTGTGAATATCACAATTTGTGTATTTACTTTATTATGGCTAGCATGGTGGAAAGCACGCATGTTCATCCCATCGTCACTGCACTTTTTGCTCCGAAATTTTTCCGAAAAGAAAAGCAGGTTTGCCCTCGGCGTTATCTCACCGACATCAACTTCTTCAGGAGAACACTCTGTCAACACCTGCACTTCCAGGCATCCATCTGATAGAAGACTTCTCGTCCATACTATTGCCCTTCAAAGTTCTTCCATTGGTATGGCACCTCTCCCTTGCACTTTACAAATGCCATCCACCTCAACTGACGGACTGCCATGATTAGCTTCCATCAAATCCCACATTCAATCATGGAAAACACCGCCAACGGCAATGCCCAAGTGCAGAACACCAAAGACACGGTCTACAATAGTTAGGTATGCCTTTATTCTTCAACGTGAGCAAAGAATGTGGACTGACTCAACATTTTACCAGTATCCCAATAGCTCGCGTGACCTACCTGAAACAAGTTGACCGTTTCCGTAGACGCTTCGGCTGCAGCCAATACAGTGCAAAATCATCCAGCAACGCAGAGTGTAAAGGACGCTGTAACCAACGGTATGTCCTATACCTGTCGGGTGCACTTCATTGCTCTCACTCACCCAAAAAGGTCCTGTTGCGGAGACGATGAAGGACCAAAAAGACAAGACCACCTCAGAATTTTCCAGTCTTGCCGACTCTCGAACTGTGCCAGAGCAGTCTGCCGCGACAGGACAGCCCTTGACACACTACCACTCCTTTTTCTACAACCTTTTGAGCTGGGAGAACCCCCGTGCCACTGCCCTCTCCTTCGCTGTGATTGTGGGCTTCATATTCTGTGCACGCTACCTACCAGCCCTCCGCTGGGGCTTCAAAGTCCTCTATCTTACCCTCGGAGGTGAGATCACCCCTCCTTACTCACAACACGTCTAACGTACCTCCAGCAACCGCCACCGCCGAAATTGCTGGTCGCCTCGTCCTCTCCCAAGGTCTCGCCTCCTCCTTCCGCCCAAAACGCTACTACACCATACCCCGCGAAGCCCTTGAATCGTCTCTCGAAGACGTTGAGCAACTCATCAACTTCTTCGTGATCGAATTCCAACGCGTGCTCTTCGCCGAGAACGTCACGCACACTCTCACCGCCTTCACCGCAGCACTCATGTCCTACTGGCTCATCAAATTCGTTCCACTCTGGGGCTTGTCTCTAATCAGCGTCTCCTGCATCTACCTTGGACCGCTGATCTACATGAACAACAAAGAACTCATCGACACCCACATCGCCAACGCACAAGATGTGGTGAACACGCAAGCCGGACAAGTCAAGGACCTCGCCGGCTACCACGCCAACACCGCCTCCTCGACCGTGAAGCAATACGCCGGCGACTACACCTCCAAGGCCCAGGAATACATCGGCAGCGCAAGAGGCCGATCTACTTCCCCGGAAGTGGAGACCAAGCCGGCGCCTATGTCGAACGTCGGCCAGCAGCCCAATTTCTCGGAGAAGGACTTTCCCCACGCGCCGAAACAGGATCCGGTGCCGGGAGTCACCAGCCATCAAGAGCAGTTCGAGAAGAGCCAGTTTGGGGGGCAGGCTGTACCTGCTTCTTAGAGGGGTCCATTGAGGCGTGGTGAGGATTTCGAAAAGGGTGCGGTTGGAGATGAGAGTTGTGATGAAGGGGTGTTGCTGTAGGAAGCAATTTGAGCGGAGGTGATGAAAGGAGCTGACGCTATACGTCTGCTTGTGCAAGGGCATAAAGGCCCTCCGTGAAAACTCTGAGAATGTGAAGACTACGGATACGAACATCAGCGACTGAGAAAGCGGCAGGAGGGGAGGGAGATGCTGAGGAGAAGGAATCTGTATGCTCCTCTGGCACAGCATCATCACGAGCATTCTTCCCTACTTTCTTGTACTTTAGAATTGTGTTTTGTGCGCTGGCGATCGTGATAACGTGCTCGAGTGTGTGATAGCGAATGCAAGGTCGGTTGATTACTGTACTGCTGCTTTCCCCACAAACGGAAACGCTATTATCATGCTCCGCATGAATACATTTACACCTGGTACACTCCCTTGCTGCAGCAGAAATCTCACCGAAGCTCAGACAGTCACCACACCCATACCACACAGAGCGAAATCGCCTATCGCAACAGTCTCGGCCGCCGTATCGGCCAGGAAGAAATGCAGCTGCAGCAAGACGAGAAGAAGCGAAGCGAAAACCCCGTATCCGTCCTCGAGAAAGAAAGTGATGTCTCCCTCCAAGACCCTCTCGTACGAAAGGTGGTTTGAAGCGCCCGAGCAAAGTTCTCCTGTCCCAGTCCCACGAGCAATATCTCCCATCTATCACAATTCGTTGCAGCTCACAAGCAGAAATCTCACAGGGGCGCTCCGCGAGCAAGATCTTCCACCTCCGCCTCGCTTCCAGGAGCGTCGATCGTCGAGTCAAGCCATTCGAGTGGAGAAGGTCACCGATGAGCTGCCATCCCACTCAAACACACCTTACCCCTAATCATTTCCACGCCCAATTCATTCGATCCTTCAAACGCGCGTCCTTGCTCGGGGAATCAATTTATCCTCAATAATACCAATAGCCTCACCGAGCGCTTCTTCCACTCCAACAAATGCCGCATTCAGCGCTCCCAGATCTTCGGTCACGCTCTCGAGTTGGAGGCCGGTATCTAGTTCCCAGCGCTGACGGAGGGCGTCCCGGTGGGTATCGATAGTGATGGTGCTGGAATAGAGTTTTTGCTTCACGTGGTGGAGGAGATCGGTGGATTTTCCGTGGACGACATCGCCTTTGCGACGCTGGGGTTTTGGCTTCTTCTTCTTGCGGTGGGCCTGGGGCTGTTGACGGGTGGTGTTCGGTTGGAGTGTCGTGCTGATGGGGTTAAGCCGGTCAAAGGCCATGTCATCAGGCGTTGGATTTGATATCCAGCGCTGGCGATCAGGGTGAATTGCGGGTTCTCCTGTCAGGTTGCCGAGGGCACGCTGATTATAGCCCGAGCTCGATGGGAGATAAGCATTCTCTGTTTTCGTTCGTTTGTGAGAGGTAGACGACGTCAAGTCGATATGACCCCGTGCACCTCTCTTATTGCCTAGGTCTTGGTCAGTGGTGTTCATGGAAGTGCAGTCACACCAAGGTCAGGAAGAGCTTTCGTACCTACTCGGCCAGCGGTGCCTGCCACCTGCTGACCTCGAGCTTGGTTGGTGACGTCCTTCAGAATGTCTTTTGCGCTGACGACAAATGCTGGGACGGGGGGGCCACGCTCAGCATCTTTATATGCTTGCATAACTCCATTTTTCCCGTGTTGTGCAATCCAGGTGTCCGGATACGTTGAGGAACGTTGGAAAGTCTCACCTGTGTAGCGATTAGGGTAGGTAACAGTCTCACACGCACCTTTGACGGCGTCGATCAACGCATGAAGGTTCGGACAGTACACGCAATTAAAACCTGCAAGCTCTGCAGCGTACGCTATTCATGCCTCTCGCAAAGGTAGGTCAGGGTCTAGACATAGGAAATAAGAAACTTTGCTTCAGGTTCCCTATGGAAGTACTTACATCTTGACCGTAGATAGTCACGGCCTGGGTCTGACAGCTGGGCGTTGTAGCTAGGATAGGAACCAAATCTATACATTGGCGACGCGGAATGTTTGGGCTGCACCGAGTGTTCTTCAACCGGCGTTGGTTCAGATGCATTCAAGCCTGACTGGTAATGGAAAGCAGCGAGAGGAGTTAGTATTGAGGTGGGGGAAGCGTAGCGTGAGATGAGATACGAGATCAGTGATTTGGCATTAGCAATGTCGTGCACAGGAAACACTCTGGCCTCAGCCTGACAGAATTAGAAGACATGCTCTCAAGTCATCATGAGACTGGACGTGAATACGACAATAAGGACATTGCATGGTCTTATTTCACAGGAATTGGGAATTTGCGTGGGGGTTACTTAATCAAGGGAGCATTTTCGCAGGCTTCATTGTTCCTGCCACATTGGGAATGAAGAAGCCAAGACTGCCCTCTAAACACAATAAGGTATGGGTTCACTGCAGCCTCAGGCAGGCGTCATTCCACAGACTCTCAATAGCTTCTAGACAAACCTCACCCCTTTTCCCTATTACAATTCATGATCATCTCCTGAGCGGCGTCAGTGTGTTCACCGATACGGAGGACAAGAATCCGTCACTCACTCTGCTTACAAATGCAAAGTGAGAAACAAAGCATTTTCTTGAATAGCGCTCGGCGTGTTACTTATGAGCATAGCCCATTCCACTGTGGGCGATGACCTGCCACCTTTCAAGTTTGTTCAGGAGAGATAGCATAGCACTTGACGACCTCTCGCAAGCTGTGAGAGCAGCCTCGGCTGCAAGGTTCTTGGCAGAGTTGTATGCAATACCTACGGGATGGTAACATCATCTTCGACACCTCCTGAGCTGACGAGATCTAGATTTTTTGACCAGATAAGTATCCTGTATGATTTGCCAACCCGAACGGCTCGCGTCTTCAAATTCAGAGCTCCTGCCTCTGTACTGGCATGGCTCAATGAGCCAAGCCTACGATGACAAGGATTATAGGAGCGCCAACCTTATCTCAATCCCACAAAAGCATACTTTCCAATCACCACTAATCAATTTTAGGAGCATTTGCCATCACTATCTTTCTGTTGCGAATCTAGCAACTGGCTGAGTAGTATAAATATTTGCATAAACGCATTGAGCGCCAGCTATGACAGCACTATTCTGCGAGATTGTTTGCAATATCGTTGCGGCTTCGCTGATTCGAAGGCCAGCACCGCCTGAATCTTCTGGCAAAGCGATGCCGATCCAATCGTTTTTTGCAAGGGGGGGCATGAGATTCCAGAGGGCACTTCCTTGTTTCGTAACGCTCCGACTCGTACTCATTTGGAATTTTAGAGCATAGCTATCTTCGAAATGGCCTCTCTGACCTCTAGGTACTCGCTGGAAAGATGATTGGTCTCCGCGATCTTGAGAGTAGGAATGCTTGAGAAGTTCCGCCTGAATGGCGCGACTGAGAGGCTTTTACCAAATTGAAATCCTTGAGAGGCATAATGCCTCCTAAGACGAAGAGGCAATTGGTTGGTGAAGGGCAATTCAGGGAAAGAAAACGCTGATGAATGGCTTTCGGAGACGCTATAAAGGCTAGACCTGACAAACGAAAGCAACTAGGGACCAGACGTGATCACAAGCTCGAACTGAGAAGTTGTAGTGGAATGGCAGATGAATTTCACTTGATCCTGGGATGTCGTTCTTTGAAGAGCTTGTTAGTCACGTGCAAAAATTCTTGGCGACACACGCGCTAGCAGCCCTACAGTCTGTTTACATCCATTTTCAACATTTACCTCGATAACTCTCGAAAAGCAACACAACATCGATCATGGCAGCGGTACGCGCTCAAGGGAAGCTGCCCGTCGGGTCATCCGAGTGGAATCAAGACGAGAATGCGCAGGTCTCGCAGTTCTGTGGGCAAGAGGCCGAGGACTTCGCTTTCTCTGCTCGCAATGAGGTGGAATGGTTGAATGAACATATGGCAGAGATCTTCAGCAAGGACCAGGTGTAAGGTCAGATGCTGTCTTGCTTAGATCGCACGCTGATAGCCGTTCAGGAATGTCACAGAGATCTTCAAAACACCCGGTAAATTACGTGGGAAGACTCCACGAACAGCGAGAAAGAGGAATCCATTGGAGGCTCGAGAAGTGAGCCTAGGACCTTCAGCAGAGCACTTCGATCCACTGATTCTTATATGTAGCCTTTGAGCGACATCTTCTCGACGAACACCCTTGCTGTTCCAGGCTCGTCTCACCAAACGGTTCCCAGCAAAGCGAATAGCCCAAGTAGACCTCCTACCTTCAAGATCGCAGCAGATCCTGTACTTCCCAATGCATCCGCAAAGACCATAAGCAACACGGACTCTGGATATCATGGGATGCCTGAAGATGATATGGACGTTGATGAACCTCAGCAAAGACCACAGTCATCAGCAGTAACACACGACACACTGGATGACTTCCCGCATTCCCCATCACGAAAGCAAGTCCCAGTCGAGAGCCATTCCGAAGGCTGTAGCGCTACAGACCCGTCCTTCCACTCAGCAAGGGAAGAGCTTACTAAAAGAGATGTCATGGTCCAGGAGCCGCAGAAAGACTTGCCAATGACGGAAGATCTTGGTGCCATGAAACAGTCGGCTGAGCAACAAAGTGGACCCAGTGCGCGCACTGTAATTGAGGATGCAATAGACGTAGATGCTATGGACCGTGACCTTGATCAAGATCTCGTCGATGACGAATCGCGCTCGCCTTCGCAAGGCTCGAGCCCTGCTAGAACGCTGGTTCGCAAGAGCAGTCTTACGTTAGCCGCCCTGCCTCCGAGGGAGCCTATAACTACAAAGAAGAGCCTAGGTACAATAGTCTCGCGGACAAGCCATTTGGACCAAATAAAGGCGGGAGCTGCGCGAGGTAGTTTCTTGGGTCGTATTACAGGTGGAAAGTCTCTAGGAGGATCGAAGCAGCCCGAGACAACACAAGCAGAAGATGACGATGACGTCTTAATTGACAAAGACCCAATAGAGAAGCCATCAATGGCTCGAGAAGAATCGGACGGCGACCAGAAAATGACAAGATTGCATAACAAATCATCTACACAACTCCTGCATGAAAAAATCAATATGCTTGGGAAATCACAACTTGGCCGGCCAACGAAATCAATCCCAGCAGCAGCGGCAGCAACACAATGCAATTACCCTGAGCTTCCGAACCAAGAAGGCCCTCTCCAATCTACCAATCAGATTGGAAGTGCTGCCCCCAGCTCCGCCACTGTCCCCAACGGCAATGATGAAGACGACGACTGGATACAGCCACCACAGCACCAGGCTCAAGCGTTGTCAAGGCCGCCACTGCAAAAGAGTAAATCTGAAGATGTTATGGAACACATTAGAGGCAAGGACACCATCAGCGATCGAGACTTTGGGCTTCGAAAACAAATTGGCGAAGTAGGAGCTGCGTCACCTCTTCGTTCTTATGACGTCCTGGATGATGGGAGAAGATCTGAATTCTCCCAACTTACATCACCAATGAGGGCAGGCATTAATGTTGGTGCAAATTCCTCCAGAACTTTTGTAGCCCAGCAGCCGCAAGGGAGTAATTGGACAGTTGTTTCAACAACTCCAAAAGACAGCCTCACCTCTAAACGGTATGTTGATGGACCCTTGAGCGCGTCCAAGTCAAAGCTGCAATCAATCATGAAGACTGCCAGGGGCTTATTTTCAAGTAGTGCTGGCGTGTCTGCACAAGCCAAGATGGAGACACTTTCTCCTTCTGGACGCATACCAAAACAGCAACAGGAAGCTTCAATTGATGAAGTCTCTGGTCATGGAGCCGGCACATTGGGAAAATACGACAGCAAAGGCTCACCACACAAACCCTCGAAGGCAGAGGCTTCAGGGCACCCGACAAAGGCCAATGAAGGCCGAAAAACGAGAAGCTCTACCGAGAAAGAAGAACGTAGAAAAGAAAAAGAGGCCAAAGAACGCCATCGGGCCGAAGCAGAGCGTCAACGCGATCGAGAGCACGAGGATGCACTGCAAAAGCAAGTCCAAGAAAATGACGCGGCACAGGATGCTCCTGCAAAACCTTTGAGACAGAGTCTAAGGAAGACTCAGAATACAGAGGCTTCAAATGCCCAGTCTGAGATTACTGAGAGCGACCATCTGTCACAAGCTATGGGGCCGCCCACCTCACACCCACATGGTCGACCGTCTCAGATGCAGCGAATGAAAGACGTCCGAAGACCTGTCAAGCCTGGTAAAGATGCGGTACCTAGGGCAAAGGCACCACCAGTCAACATCCGGGTCGGCATGCCTTCCCAGCGTGTTCCTCTGACCAACGCTACTCTCTCTTCGACCCTTCAGGAGTCATTACCTTCAACGCAGTCGAAGCAGCCAGCCATGACGAAGAAAGCCAGTAATGCTTCTCTTCAGAGCACAACGTCAAACAACAATCTCAAGAGTTCTGTCAATTCTGCTGCTACGAAACCAAAGGCATTGATCGCTGCAGAACGAAAAAAGGAACAGGTTCGTCTAAGTCTGCGACTCCTTCATGCGTCTACTGATTGTGCTCTAGGATGAAAAGGAGGCACAGCGTAAGCTCAAACAGAAACGTGAGATTGAGCGTAAGAGAGCAGCTCAGCAGGAGGAAGCAAGGCGCCAGGAGCAGCTGCAGCGCCAGGAGGCGGAAAGACAACGCGAGCGAGACCGTGCAGCAGCAGCTGAGGATCCCAAGAAGATTGCACAGAGGCAAGCGATTGAGAAGAGGAGAATGGAATTGAATAAGAAAGATCAACGATTGCCACCTAGGCAAGCCAACGACCATGTAAGTCTTTCACGCTGGCGATTATCGATCGCTCACTGATTCTTCAGGGGCCGACGTTACATCAAAACCAAACAAGCTCTACGACACGTCCAGACTTAGGCGGCGCCAGGCCACCATCGAGAATGCAGAATCTGCCCGACCATCACAAGCCTGTAGCCAAGCCTCCAAACAAGAGGATCTTCGACCCGGAGGGCGATGACGCCACTGCTCGTCCTGCTCGTCCCCAGCCTGGATCAATGTACCAGCAGAATGATGGTAAACGACGAAGAACAGAGGATGAAGATCTTGAAGAGTTCCCCGTTCGACCAACAATGGCTCCTCCAATACGACAGTCAGGCATCCGCAAAGACGGTCCCAAAGCATCTATCTTCAGCAACAACTATACCAACGCGCCCCCACCAGCTCCTCACCATGCCCACCCACCCTCTCTCCTCAAATCAACGACAGCAAATCAAGCGTACCAGCAACATCACCAAAACCAAGTCTCCCGCCCCGGGCACCACCCCGACATAGCCAAATACCGCGACGGCGCCAAAATCCCCTTCGCTGACAACCCCAACCCCCAATCCTACAAAACTCCTCTTCCCTCGAAACTCGCCCAAAAACCCCAATCACCCCAGTATACAAACGGCGAAAACATCCACCTCGAAGACATCCCCACCGACAGCGAATCCTCCGACTCCTCACCCGAAGCTTCCAAAGCAGCCAAATCCGCAAACCTGCCCGACTGGGCCCGCTCCCCGAATCTCAACCAACTGCTCATGACGCAGGAGGACATGATGGATGCGGATACCGTGTTTGGACCCGTCGCGAGCCCGCATATGGAGGAGATGTTTAGGGAGCGCCATCATCGGTTCAGAAGCCGGACCAGCAGTGCGAATTGGGCGGGGCAGGATCGTTTGACGCAGGAGGAGATTAATCGGGATGTTGCGGCCAGGGCCAGGTTGAGGAGGGAGGGGGGGTGGACTTTTGGGTTGTGATTTTGTGAATGAGGGTTTGGTTGTGGGGGTGAGAGGGGATTGTGAACGTGGGCTCTGCGCATCGACTGACCCTCAGTGTATGTCTGCGGGTCCGAGCTTCGTCGCAGCCCCCATTCTCTTCCCTCACTGCGCCTGCTGCTGTTGGGGTTGGTCTGTGGCATCCAGCATGCATCACCCTGTTGAAAGAAAGCTGCAAGGGTAAGAAAGAAGCAGACGGATGTCTTCTCCGCCACTCCCCTTTTATACCCTTCGTCGGAAAGGGAACTGCATTCAAAAGAGAGCGTGAGCATCGTTATGGCGTTTGAGCATCCATGGCGAACGGAATGCATTCCCGTCTAAGGTACCTAATTTACATCCTACAGCGCATTCATGAGGTTTGTAGGGTGGGTACATGCAGTTTTATCACTGAATAACGAAATTCCTCTGCAACTCATCCTCAATAGTCTCCTGGAACCTCGTGCTCTACGCTCCCTCGGTTCTTAAAACAAGGGTTTGAATTTTTTTGAATTTGTAGAAGCGTAGTACAGAAGCCGCGGAACCGAAGTAGACAGGACCGCCTTGTTCTCCTTTTCCTTACCCCTTTCTTCGTGACAGGTGTAGATGGGGAAATGGGAATGCCCCAATCCTTTCCCCCCCCTCCATCTCTTTTCCCATCTCGGGAGGGAAGGCCTTCCACTACCGCAATGGTATCAAAAGGTCGGGTAACTATCGATGTCTTCGTCTCGGGAAGTTTGCAAGCGATGCCTACCCATCATGTTGATATTTCTATATACCAGTAGCGATTCATCTAGTGGTATCTAGCCGTTCCCCTCCCCCCGGGCCCCTAAACGCTTGCTCCTTTTCGCTATACAATAAAACTCATTACGAATGCCCCGCTTGCCCCGTCGCCGGCACAGGCTGAGACTGAGGAGGCTGCTGAGACGACTGCCCCTGCTGCTGCTGCTGCTGCTGGCCCGATTGCATCTGTTGTTGCGCCCCCGACGTCTTACTCGGCCAGGACTCCCTGACCCGCGCGTACGCTTCCCGCATCTCGTCGGCACTGCTCCCTTTCACCATACTCTCCCCCGCTCCGCCATTCCCCTCGGGCGAGGAAGCCAACAGCCAGTTCACCGGGGGCGGCTCCATGGGATTCGTGTTTGTGAAGTGATGCACCGGTTTCCCCTGGGTGATGGCGAGGAGGTACGCGATGTTGAATTGCACGCGCTTGAGGTAGTTTTCGAGTCGGGATTTCTTGCTCGGGATACTGCCCGTGGATTTTGGGGTGGGCGTTGCGGTCGTAGGGGTGGTGGCTGTGGCTCCCAGTGGAGATTTTTGAGTGGGGTCTGTGGGGGGTGAGGTGGCGGGTTCGCCTGGTTTGGAGGC